>Ga0210387_10003034_pt1 | contig 12889 bp, 14 predicted proteins | sample IncBWC7OmetaG_FD_160108 | JGI IMG/M metagenome (GOLD analysis project Ga0210387, IMG submission 160108) | Forest soil microbial communities from Barre Woods Harvard Forest LTER site, Petersham, Massachusetts, United States - Inc-BW-C-7-O ...
TGTTCGGCAACCCACTGCTCGGCTCCGCGCACGCAACGCACGTGCTCGGTGGTGGGGCCTTCGACCTGAGCCGCAATATTGCCCTAGAAACGACGGTTTTCTACACGAGCTCGCAGGACTTGGCCGTGCGCAATCCGCTGCCTGCACCGCTGATCGCGCAGGCGCTGGTCGCGCAAGGCGAGGGCCGTTCCTACGGTGCGCAGTTCTTGCTGCGCCGTGAGCTCGCCAATGGTCTCTTCGGTTGGGTCAGCTACACACTGCTACGCAGCGAGCGGAAGGACTCGCCCGGCGCGGACTGGCGACTCTTCGACTATGATCAAACACACGTGCTGACCGCACTCGCCTCCTATGATCTCGGGCGCGGTTTCGACGTTGGCGCGCGCGCGCGTTACGCTACGGGTTTCCCGCGCACGCCGGTGATCGGTAGCTACTTCGATACGCGGACCGCGACGTATCAACCGATCCTCGGCGCGCAGAACTCGACGCGCATCCCAGCGTTCGCCCAGCTCGACGTACGGCTCTCGAAGCGTTTTCAGTTCAAGACGAGCCACCTCGAGTTGTACCTAGACGTGCAGAACGTCACTGACCGCGCGAACCCCGAAGAGATCGTGTACAGCCCGGACTACACTCAAAAACGTTATATCGACGGCCTGCCACTGTTGCCCGTTTTCGGCGCCAAATTGGAGTACTAGCGCGATGTCCCGTAAAGAGTCGCTGGCTTTTGCTGGGTGTTTTGCGGTGAGCAGCGGATTGCTCATTGGCTGCGTGCCGACCTTCGCGGACGACCTGTCCACGGTCACGGCGCCACGCGTGCTCGCGATCCAATCGTCCCCGGCGGAGGCCGCGCCGGGCGCATCGGTCACGTTGAATGCGCTCGTCGCCGCGCCCGACGGCGCGATGGCAACGCTCGACTGGGGCCTGTGCACCGCTCGCAAGCCGCTCACGGAGCTCGGTCCGGTGAACCCCGACTGCCTGCTCCCGCCCGGCTCCGACCCAGATGCCGGCACGCTGCTCGGTGCCGGCGCTTCGTTGAACGCGACGTTGCCGGCGGACGGTTGCCAGATCTTTGGTCCAATTCGACCGCCGGCCGTCGCTGGCCAAGCCCAGGGCAGGCCGGTCGACCCTGATGTCACGGGTGGCTACTATCAACCCATCACCGCAAATTTGCGCGCGACCAATCAAGTGACGCTCGGTGCCGTGCGCCTCACGTGCCCGCTCACTGACGCCACGCCCGCGCAATTGGAGGCCTTCGACGCGCTCTATCGCCCGAACCAAAACCCTGATTTTTCCGCGCTGAACCTGGAACAGGCGGGCGGCGCGGTCACGGCCATCGTCGACGGCGGTTCGGCGAGCGTGCGCCCGGGTGAAGCCGTACAGTTTCAAGCCAACTGGGCGGAGTGCCCGACCGTCTCCGTGTGCGGTGACGGTATTTGCGGTGAGAATGAGGACAAGAGCAGCTGCCCTGCGGACTGCGCCACGGCCACGGGTTGCACGGGTGCCGAGACCTACCCCGTGTTCGACGCGACCGCGCAGCAGATCACGACCCAGCGTGAGTCGATCCGCATTTCTTGGTACGCGTCCGGCGGCACCTTTCAGAATGCGGTGACCGGTCGCGAAGAGACCGAGACCGCATCGGATTCCGAGAACGGTTGGACCGCGCCCAGTGCGCCTGGAACCGTGCAGCTCTGGTTGGTCATCCGCGATGCGCGCGGTGGCCAGTCCTTTCGCAGTTTCAGTGTCTCCGTGCAGCCCTAATTAGAGGGCCTGCCGCCTCAGCCCTCGCGAGCGTAGCGGACCACGTTGAAACAGCGTGTTTCGTGGGTGGCGCGGTTCTCGTACACATGCGGAACGTCTGCTTTGAAGAAGATCGAGTCGCCGGGTAAGAGCTCGTATTCGACTTCTTGAACCAGTAAGCGCAAGGCTCCGGTCAGCACGACCAAGGTCTCCAGCGTGCCGCTGCCGTGTGGCTCACTGCGGTGTACGGCCTTCGGCAAGAAGCGTAGCTCGTAGATTTCGAGATCGGGGGACGAGCCACCGGGCGAGAGCAAACGGCTCTCCATCCGCCCGTCGCCACTCTTGAGCGGAGGCGCGTCACCGGCGCGGAGCACCTTGGCGCCTCCATCATCCGAGACACCGAGCAGCTCGTGAAACGGCACGGAGAGCCCCACGGCCACCTTCCATAGCACCGACAACGTCGGATTCGTCCGCGTGCCCTCGATCTGCGAGAGCGCAGCGCGGCTGACTCCGCTCTTGGCTGCCAAGTCATCGAGCGACAGACCGCGCGCCTTTCGAAAACGCTTCAGTCCCTCTGCCACGCGCCGCGCGACCTCGGCTGCGCCCAGCTCATCTCCTGCGCTAGCGGCGACCCGCTGTCGCGCTCGGGGCTCGGGCTCGATTTTCTTGCGGGCTTTCGCGGCTGCCATGCCCGACTTCTAGTCGGTTTTTTGTGAGCAGTGTACGGTCTTCGCTAATGGCCGCCGACGCGGGCGGGCGTTGCGGTCAAGAGTTGGTTGCGTGCGCGCTTCTCGTCGAGGAGCGCGGGTGCGCGGCGCGCCACCGCGAGCACCAAGTGCCCGAGCTTGGGGTGTCCGGGCACGATGTCTGGCGTGATGCCCTGACGCCCGAGGGCCTCGCTCGTGATAGGCCCGACGGACGCGACGACCAGCTCGTTATTTAGTGCGCGCCGCACGGCCGGTGCAAGGCCGATCTCTTGGGCGACCAAGAGCAGGTGATCGATCTGTGGGCCGGCAGTGAAGAGCGCGATTTGCGCCTGGCCGCGCACGATCTTCAAGACGGCCGCTTTCAGCGGCCCAGTGTCATCGGGCAGCGCCCAGTCATATGGCCTGAGGCACGTCACCAGCGCGCTGCGTTGTCGGAGCGCGGCGATCAGCTCCTCGTTGCGCGTGCCATATTCTTGAACGTACACGCGGCGGCTGTGCACCGACCACTCCGCGTCGAGCGTCGCGATCAAATCTCGCCACGTGTTCGGCTCTGGCACGCTCAGCGTCGGGCGCAACCCGAATGGCTTGAGCGCAGCCGCCGGCTTCGGTCCACGGCACACGAGCGTGATCTTCGCTAGCTGCGTCAACACCTCGGCACGCGCGCGCAGCTTGAACGCGCTGCGGACGAGGAGCGTCGTTCCGACACCGGTCAACAAGAGCAACGCGTCGACGGCCTCGCTGAACAGCGCGTCGAGGAAGACTTTTACCTCCGGGAGATCGACGAGGGGGACCTCCTTCAAGGCCGGCGTTGCGATCACCCGTCCGCCGTATTTCTCGATCAACCCCGTCGTCTCGTTCCGCAAGCGACTCTCGAACGAGATCACCTGGAGGCCTGTCAGGGATTGAGTCAACGAACACCTCGGCTGACTCCTCGTTGTACGCGCGCGCTATTTCGGGCACGTTTCCGGGGCCGAAACCTGGGTGTTACAGCGAAAACGAGCATGGCGCGCCGCGGGGCACGCCCGCCTGCTACGGTTTCGAGGCCACGACGCGCAACCGCACGTAGTCGAGCAGCCAGTGTCCATCGCGATACAGGCTCGCGCGGCAGCGCTCGGACACCCGTTCACACAGCTCGGGCCAGCGCTCGCCGAGCTCCGTCATCAAACCTGCCTGAAACATGGCCAGCCAGGTGCTGAGGCCGGTTTCTCCTGCAACGATCGTAGGCCGGTCGAAGTAGCGCAGCTCGCGCGGGGTCAGGCCGTGCGCCTCGAGCAGGGCGGCGTACTGCCCGGGGCGGGGGAAGTACCACGTCACGTAGCGTGCGGGGTCGAGCCGCCAGTCGCGCAGCACCTCACTCAACGCCTGCACGACGCTGGCGACGCAGCCGGCGCCGCCGAGCTCGGCCACGAAGCGCCCACCAGGCCGGAGTGCGCGCTCGACGCCGCTGAGGACGTCGCCGGCGCGCGGCATCCAGTGCAACGCCGCGTTCGAGAATACCGCGTCGAACTCCGATGCATAGGCGAGCGCCTGGCCATCGCCGACCTCGAAGCGCAATTGTACGTACTTCTCACGCGCGGCGTCGATCATTTCGGGCGAGCTGTCGACGCCCACGACCTGCGCGCCGTAGCGCGCTAGCTCCGCGGTCAGGGTGCCTGTGCCGCAGCCCAGGTCTAAAATGTCTTCCCCCCGTCGAGGGCCGAGCCGAACCACGAGCTCACTCGCCAGCTCGGACACGAAGGACGCACGGTCGTCATACAGCGTTGGGTTCCAGGGAGCAGGGCTTGCCATGGCCGCAACATGGCCCACGCCCAGGCATGCTGACTAATGATATATATTAGTAGTTATCATGCACATTGAGAATGGATGACCATGGAGCTCCGCGATCTCGAGTACTTCTTGGCGTGTGTGGAGGCCGGCAGCGTGACACGCGCGGCGCGCCAGGTGCATGTCGCGCAGCCCACCGTGTCGCATGCCCTGGCGCGCTTGGAGTCAGAGCTCGGTGTGCGGCTCTTGGAGCGTGGCGCGCGCTCACCCGTTTCGGTGACGGAGCCTGGGCTCCGTTTAGCTGAGCGCGCGCGACAAGCTCTCAGCGCCCTCGGCGCACTCAACGACGACCTGTCCGAGCTGGCGAACGGCACGCGCGGCCAGCTGCGGCTCTGTGCGGTGCAGAGCGCATGCGCCACGCTCTTGCCCAAGGCCCTGGCTGCATTTTCGCGCGCTCATCCTGGTATCGAATTGTCGGTGCGCACTCTCGCCGCAGAGAAGATCGCCAAGGCGGTGGTCAGTGGGCAGGCCGATCTCGGCTTCGTGGCGGGCGCGCCGAGCTCGGCGTTGCGCTCCGTCGATCGTGAGCTCGTGCGCCGGGAAGAGCTCGTGGCGTTGGTGCGCAAACGCGATCCACTCGCGCGCCGCAAAGTAGTGCCACTCTCGGCGCTCGCTGAACGCCCACTCGTGCTCGTGCCGAGTGGCACGTTCACCGGGGAGATCATTCACGACGCCTGTCGCCTGGCCGGCTTCGTTCCGCGCGTCGTGCTCACGCTGTCATCGGCCGAGGCGCTGTGTGAGGTGGTGCGCGCGGGGCTCGCGCTCACCATCTTGCCGGGCAGCTACCTGCGGGCGAATGACCCCGACCTGTGCGCCGTGCGCCTCCGAAAGCCGACTCCGTGGCGAGATCTGTGGTTGGTCCGTCGCCTCCCCGACAGCCTGCCGACACCAAAATCGGCCGCCGAGTTTGTCCGGCTGCTGCGAAGTGGGGCCAGAGCCAAGCAGTAATAGGCTGATTTTATTGGGTTTATTCCGTGATTGACAGCACTGGCTACGCTCACTATATCAGCCTACGGAACGTAACCCTGACGCATACGTTAGGGTTAGGGTTACAATGTAGTTCATGAGCGACCGCAATCACCACCGCCACCTCGCCATCGTCGCGCCGGGCTCTGCCCCGGAAGCGAAGCTGGGCGAGCGCGCGTCTGGCGCACGGGCGGATGAAAGCGAGTTGCTCCTGGTCGGTGATTTAGCGAAGGCCGTCGGCAAGACCGTGCGCGCCATTCATCTCTATGAAGAGCTCGGCCTGGTCCGCGCTCACGAGCGCTCCAAGGGTCGTTATCGCCTCTTTGCGCAGGACGCGCTGGTGCGCGTGCGCTGGATCATCAAGCTGCAGAACCTCGGGCTGTCGCTGTCCGACATCCAAACATTGGTGCGCGGGCAGACGGACGCGGCGTCTGCGCAGTTTGCCGCGATGCGCTTGCGCGAAGTGTATCTAGCGAAATTAGTCGAAACGCGCCTCAAGCTCGCCGAGCTGAAGGCGCTCGAGTCCGAGCTCGAGCAGAGCCTCGAGTTTTTGTCTACTTGTCACAGCGCGTGCGAGTCAGAGGTCACGGTGCAGTCGTGCCCCACGTGCGAACGCCACCCCGAGCAAGTCAATCCCCCTGAGTTGGTGGCTGGCAGCCGCGTCAACTGAACGCTGAAGGTCGAATAGAATCATGGCTCTCAAGTTTCCGATCTACATGGACAACCACGCAACGACACCGCTCGACAAGCGCGTGCTCGAGGCGATGTTGCCCTATTTCACGCAGGATTTCGGGAACGCCGCGAGCCGTACCCACGCCTACGGCTGGCACGCGGAAGCCGCGGTCGAAGACTCGCGCGAAACCATCGCCAGCTACATCGGCGCCGAATCCGGCAAGGAAATCGTGTTCACCTCCGGCGCCACGGAGAGTGACAACCTCGCCATCAAAGGTGTCGCCGAGTACTACCAGGGCAAGGGCAACCACATCATCACCACGACCATCGAGCACAAAGCCGTGCTCGACTCGTGCAAGCGTCTCGAGAAGCAGGGCTACACCGTCACGTACGTGAACGCCGGTCCGGACGGCCTCGTGGACCCAGCCGACATCGAGAAAGCCATCACGGACAAGACCATCTTGGTCTCCGTCATGCTCGCAAACAACGAGGTCGGCACCATTCAACCGATCGGCGAGATTGGCGCCATCACGCGCAAGCGCGGCGTGCTCTTTCATTGCGACGCAGTGCAAGGCTTCGGCAAAACGCCCTTCGACGTGAAGAGCATGAACGTGGATCTCGCGTCGCTCACCGCGCACAAAATCTACGGGCCCAAAGGCGTGGGCGCGCTATACGTGCGGCGTTCCAAGCCCCGCGTGCGCCTCGTCGCGCAGATGGACGGCGGAGGCCACGAGCGCGGCAACCGCTCGGGCACCTTGAACGTGCCGGGCATCGTCGGCTTCGCGAAGGCCGTGTCGATCTTCAAGCAAGAAGGTGTGGCCGAGGCCGAGCGCATCAAGGGCCTTCGGGATCGCCTGCACAACGCGATCAACAAGGAGCTGGATTCCGTGTACCTCAACGGACACCCGGAAAAGCGCTTGCCCGGCAACCTGAACCTGTCGTTCTCCTTCGTCGAAGGCGAAGGCCTGATGATGGCGATCAAAGACGTCGCCGTCTCCAGCGGCTCGGCGTGCACCAGCGCCAGCCTGGAACCAAGCTACGTCCTACGCAGCATGGGCTTGGATGAAGAGCTCGCTCATTCATCCATCCGCTTCGGCCTCGGTCGCTTCAACACGGAAGAAGAAGTCGACTACGTCGCCGAGCTCGTGATCGGCAAAGTGAAGAAGCTGCGCGAACTGTCCCCACTCTACGAGATGCACCAGCAGGGCATCGACATCAAATCGATTCAATGGGCGGCTCATTAATCATCGGTCTTCGGAAGCTCCGCTCCCGCCCCGTGACTTCACGGGGCCCCACCCTCGGTTTTGGGGCCCCAACCCCAAAACGAGCCGCAAAATAAGTTCCTCGAGCCACAGAAAGAAACACCATGGCCTACAGTGAAAAACTCCTGGATCACTACGAAAACCCGCGCAACGTCGGCACGTTGGACAAAGACGATCCGTCGGTCGGCACGGGGCTCGTCGGCGCGCCGGCTTGCGGTGACGTGATGCGTTTGCAGATCCGCGTCAGCCCCGAAGGCGTGATTGAAGACGCGCGCTTCAAGACCTTCGGCTGCGGCTCGGCGATAGCGTCCTCTTCGCTCGCTACCGAGTGGATCAAGGGCAAGAACATCGAGGAAGCGGCGACCATCAAGAATAGCCAGATTGCCGAAGAGCTCAGCTTGCCGCCCGTGAAGATCCACTGCTCGGTGTTGGCTGAGGACGCCATCAAGAGCGCGATTGAAGACTACAAGCAGAAGCGCGCAGCTCGCCTGGCGCTCGCTGGCGGCTCGCACACTGACGACACCGCCAGCGCCGCGCTGCCTGCCAACGCGTGATCATTCGTCTGATTTGAAGCGCCCCCGAGTTAGCCATGGAAACTACTGCATCTCCCGCCGTTAGTCCCGAAAGTGAAGCGCCCGCCGAGAGCGTCGGTACTCCGGTCTCTCGACGTGAGATCACTATCTCGGACAAAGCCGTGGAGTTCGCCAAGAAGAAGCTCGCGGCTCGCGGGACTCCGGATGCGGCCGTGCGGCTTGGTGTGAAGGGCGGCGGCTGCTCGGGCTTTTCGTACGTGATTCAGTACGAGGACACGCCGCCTCGCGAGCGTGACACCGTGTATGACGCGGGCGGCGTGCGTTTCTACGTCGACAAAAAGAGCTTCGTGTACCTAGCGGGTTCCGTGCTGGACTACGAGCAGACGTTGATGTTTCAAGGGTTCAAGTTCAAGAACCCGCAAGAAGCATCGAGCTGCGGTTGCGGTCACTCTTTCACGGTTCGCTAACCGTGGACCCGTTCGAGGCTCTGGGCGTCGAGCCCGTTTTTGCTCTCGACTTGGCGTTTCTCGAGCAACGTCATCGTGACCTGAGCCGTACGTTGCACCCCGATCGCCATGCGGTTTCGGGTGCAGCAGGGCGTCGCATGGCCTTGGGGCGCGCGATCGAAGTGAACGAAGCCTTCCGCACGCTGAAGGATCCAGTACGCCGCGCTGAAGCGCTGCTCGCGCTGCGAAGTGTGCAAAGTGGGGAGGGCAAAGAGCCGCCTGCTTCCCCCGCGTTGCTGATGGAAGTGATGGAGCGCCGAGAGGCGCTCGCCGAAATTCGTATCAGCAAGGATCACGTCGCGCTTGGCCGCCTAATCGCCGACGTGGAACGTGAAGAGCAGCGCATTCAAGCGGAGCTCGGCCGGCAATTTTCGGATTCCACGGCAGATTCTGCTGAAATTCTGAAAAAACTGGGCGAGTTGCGCTACTACCGCCGCTTCCTGAACGAAGCAGGGTCCATCGCGGACGACCTGTTCTGAGCTCAGCCCATGCTCCTGGACATTTTCGACCCCAAAGCGCCGCCTCAAGCGATCGGCATCGATCTCGGCACCACGAACTCGATCGTAGCTCACGTGCGAGACGGCCGCCCCGTGTCGCTCATCACGTGTGACGGCTCGCCGCTCTTGCCGTCCGTCGTGCACTATGGCGTCGAGGGCTCGATCGCCGTGGGGCGCACCGCGCTGGCGTATGCCACGCGCGAGCCGGAGCGCACCATCGCCAGCGTGAAGCGCTTCATGGGCCGTGCCGCGGGTGACACGGAGACCACGCGCCTCGGCGCGTACAAGTTCGTGCCGGGCGATGCCTCGGTGGTGCGCTTCGACCTCGGCAAATTGACGCCCAGCGCGGTCGAGGTCAGCGCCGAGATTTTGAAGAGCTTGAAACAGAGCGCGGTCGATCAACTGAATCACGTGGGCGGCGCCGTCATCACCGTGCCTGCTTATTTCGACGACGCGCAGCGCCAAGCCACACGTGACGCGGGCCGCCTGGCTGGGCTCGAAGTACTGCGCTTGCTCAACGAGCCGACCGCTGCGGCTCTCGCCTACGGCCTAGAAAAGCAGGAAAGCGGCCTATTCGCCGTGTACGATCTGGGGGGCGGGACGTTCGACATCACGATCCTGCTGCTCGAAGACGGCGTGTTTCAGGTCAAGAGCACCGGCGGCGACAGCGCGCTCGGTGGCGACGACATGGATCGCGAAATCGCCGAGCGCATGCTGGCGGCGATGGGCGCCACCGAGCCCCAGACGCGCACGCCGGAAGTCGTGAGCATTGCACTCGAGGCGGCCCGGCGCGCTAAGCACGCGCTCACGGACGCGCCCTCGGACACGACGCAGGTCGCGCTCGAACTGCCGAAGAAGGGTGGGGGTGACGTACAGTTCTCGCTGACACGCGCAGATTTCGACGTCTGGATTCAGCCGCTGCTCGAGCGCACCGGTCGTTCCTGTCGGCGCGCCTTGCGCGACGCGGGGCTCGAGGCCTCTGCCTTGAGCGGTGTGATCTTGGTCGGCGGTTCGACGCGCGTGCCGCGCGTGCGTGCCTATGTTCGCGAGCTGTTCGGTAAAGAACCGCTCGGAGACATCGACCCGGATTTGGTCGTGGCCTATGGCGCGGCCATTCAAGCCGATCTGCTCGCACGCTCGAGCGACGAAGTGCTCTTGCTCGACGTGCTACCGCTCTCGCTCGGTATCGAAACCATGGGCGGCGGTGTCGATAAGATTTTACCGAGAAATACCACGATTCCCGCGGGCGCCAAGGCGACCTTCACGACCTATGCCGACAACCAGACGGGCTTCGATTTGCACGTCGTGCAGGGCGAACGTGAGCTCGCCGCTGACTGTCGTTCGCTCGCGCGCTTCAAGCTCGGCGGTATTCCGCCGTTGCCTGCCGGCTTTGCGCGCCTCGAAGTGAACTTCCACGTCGACGAGAACAACTTACTCAGCGTGAAGGCCGTGGAGCTCACGACCGGCCACACGCAGACCGTCGAGGTCAAGCCGAGCTACGGCCTCACGGACGACGAAGTCGAGCGCATGTTGATCGACGCCCTCGATCACGGTGAGGCGGATTTCGAGCTGCGTCGGTTGCGTGACGCGCAGGTCGAGGCCACGCGCATCTTGCTCGCGACCGACAAGGCATTTGCCAGTGATGCGGATTTGTTGGAAGCCGGCGAGCGTGCCCGGATCGAGCTGGCACTGACTGATTTGCGCGGCGCCGCCATGTCGGCCGTGAAGGCCTCACGGGTCGAAGCCGCGATCAGCGCGCTCGACGACGCGACGCATGACTGGGCAGGTCGGCGCATGAACCGCGCCATTCAGAGCGCAATTGCCGGGAAAAACCTGGGCGCAGTGGAACAGAGCGTCGCGCACGCGGCAGGCGTCGAGGCCCACCTCGAAAAACACGGAGCATGTTAGTGTGCTGGATCCAAGATTCAGCACGCTAACGAGATAGAACAGTGGATGAGCACACGAAGCCAACCTCCCGGAAATTTCCGGGTCTCGCGCCGTCGGGCCCCGGAAATTTCTGGGACGTTTGATTGACTCAGGACGCTAGCGCGATGGCCAAGGTCCGTTTCCCCGATCAAAATATCGAGATCGAAGTGCCGATAGGCACTTCCTTGCTCAAAGCTTCCAAGCTCTGCGGCGCCCCGGAGGGCGATGCGTGCGGCGGCGTCTGCGCCTGTTCGACTTGTCATGTGTACGTCGAAACGGGCTCCGAGCTCTTGTCCCCCGCGGAGGAGGACGAAGAGGACATCCTCGATAAAGCCTTCGACGTGCGCATGAGCTCGCGCTTGGGTTGCCAAGCCAAAATCCAGCGCGACGGCTTGATTGAGTTGCGCATCTCGAAAGAGAGCTTGGATGCCTATTACAACGAGCACCCAAACGTGAAGCGACCGGTGTAGCGCGCCCACGTCGCGGTGGTCGCTAGCGACCATCGTCTCGCTCGCTGAGCTAAACTGCTCTCAGCGCTGGACCCTCGCGTTCAGGTCGCAGAGGTATTTGCGGCCACGGCGATCACCCTCGAAGGAGCCTCCATCCAAATTTTACTTATGATCCGGATCAACTCGCGAAGGACATCGGCAACAGCGTGGCTTGCGACATGGCCGCCGACGCGGGCTTGGGCAAATTGGGTGATGGCGCCAGCTCATTGAACACAGCGGCGGGTATTGCCGGTGCTCCTTCCGTCTCGTGTCCCGGGGGCCACTGCAGTCGCTCGGCTGCTAGTGCCGCGTGTCATCGGGCGTGCGGGTCGCCAGCCACGTTTCCAGCAGTTGCCGCGTTGGCGTGTTCAGGTCGAGCCGCAATGCATCGCTCGGCGTGACCCACAGAAACGCTTCGGCCTCGTCATTGAGCGTGAGCTCGGCCGTGTCGTCCACACGGCACGAGTAGTTGAGCAGCAGCATGTGAGCAGGTTTGTAAAACTCGGGCGAAGCGATTGACTCCTGCACGGTAACGAAGCGGACGTCGCGAACGACGAGCGCGGTCTCCTCCCAAATTTCGCGTTTCAACGCGGCTTCTTGGGTTTCTCCGGACTCGATTTTGCCGCCCGGCACGCCCAACAGATGCCGCCACTTGTGCGTGCGCACGAGCAGGATCTTGCCGTCCGGGCGCTCGATGACCGCGCCCACGGTGACGATGGGTCGCTCGCTCATCGCATCTGACTGCGGAGCAGCGACAGCACCTCACTGCGCGACGCTTGGTCGCTGAGGAACGTGCCGCGCAGCGCGCTCGTCACCACCGACGACCCGGGTTTGCGGACTCCGCGCAACGTCATACAACTGTGCACGGCGTCCACGATGACCGCGACGGCGATCGGCCTGAGCTCGTCCATGATCAGATCTGCCACCTGATTCGTCAGGCGCTCCTGAACTTGTGGCCGTTGCGAATAGACGTCGAGCACTCGCGCGAATTTCGAGAGCCCGAGCACCTTGCCATTGGGAATGTAGGCCACGTGTGCGTGCCCCGTGAACGGCAGCAGGTGGTGCTCGCACATCGAGTTGAACGGAATATCACGGATCAGCACTACGTCGTTGTATTGCTCCGTGAACACCGCGCGCATCAGCTCACGCGCGTCTTGGTGAATTCCGCCGAATACTTCTTCACACATGCGAGCCACGCGGTCGGGCGTCCCGACCAAGCCTTCGCGATCAGGGTCTTCCCCAATGCCCTCGAGGTAGAGACGAATCGCCGTGCGGATTTTGGTCTGGTCGATCAACGGAGCTCCTTCAGTTGCAAAAGACGCGTGCGGGCGCCGAGGTTGCCGCATTTTGCGGAACCGCGCACTCTCGGTGCGACGTTTTGCTACGCCCAACCGCGCGCAGCCCACGAGCTCGCGCGCATGCCCTGATTCTGGCCGGAAAGAGCGCCGTTTTTGGCTGGCGCGCAACTTGCTGGAAGTTAGGTGGTTTCGCGGCTGCCGCGAACAGTCCGAGCCCCAAATTCATGTCCGACTCCGATCAAAATAGTGTGCCAGAGCACGTGAGCGACAATATCGAGGCGGTGCTCGAGATGCGCGCGAAATCCGAACGGCAGCTGCGTCGTGGTCAGCGCGCGGTCGAGGCGCTGACCGAGCTCATTGGTCAGCCGCGTTCGCTGTACGTGCTGCTCATCGGGATTGTCGTTTGGGTGAGCTACAACCATGCGCGGACTTCGTTCGACCCGCCGCCGTTCTTCTGGTTGCAGGGGCTCATCACG
>Ga0210387_10003036_pt1 | contig 12884 bp, 12 predicted proteins | sample IncBWC7OmetaG_FD_160108 | JGI IMG/M metagenome (GOLD analysis project Ga0210387, IMG submission 160108) | Forest soil microbial communities from Barre Woods Harvard Forest LTER site, Petersham, Massachusetts, United States - Inc-BW-C-7-O ...
CGGCTTCGCACCCATTCCACGTCGCGCCAATTCGCCGATGCATCGAATTGCGTGGCGATCCACTCGGCCAGTGTGTTGATACCGCTGGAACCGCCGATGCGGCCAACCAAGTTGCCGAACGTGCGCCGCTTGCCGAACAGCACCCGCGAGGCCCAGGTGGGTTTGGTGGCGATATCCCAGGCATTGCGTAGTGTCAATCGCGGAGGAATGGTCAGCCCGTTGCGCGGATCGCGGCGACGTTCGCCGATGACCTGCAAATCGAGCGTGAGCATCAACGCCGAGCACTGAGCGGCCGCGGCGCGATCGATCAGCTCTTGATTGAAGCCGCGATCTTTCATCAGGTATTGCTGAAACCAGAAGGGTGACTGGGTCGCCTCGCGCACATCCTCGATCGAGCAGATCGACATCGTGCTCAGGCAAAAGGGAATGCCGCAGGCGGCGGCGGCCCGGGCACCCAGTATTTCACCATCGGCGTGAAACAAACCTGCGAGGCCCGTGGGGCCGATCGCGAGAGGCATGGAAACCGGCGAACCCAGCAGTGTCGAGGCAAGAGATATCTTCGACACATCGACCATGACTCGCTGCCGAAAACTCATGGCGTCGAGATCGGCGGCATTGCGCCGGATGGTGCGCTCCTCATACGAGCCGCCGTCGGCGTAGTCGAAAATTGCTCTGGGGATTCTGCGCTGGGCGAGCCGGCGGAAATCGTCGATGCTTAAGAGGACTGGCACGGGCGCGAGTTTACGGTTGCCAAGGGCGGCGCGGCAAATACCGCCCGGCCCGGCCTGCCGGCCGGGCCGTGATTCAAGTCTGCGTTCGCACCGGAATCGGCGCGGACCTTAAGTTCAGAGCGAGAGCCAAACGTCGATGCCGCCGTGCTTGGTGCAGGCGTGATCCCGATCTTTCGTGGTGGTGAAGAAGCCGTCGTGGCAGCGGGCTGAGGATCTCGGATGATCGTGTCGGTAGCGCTGAATCTGATCATCGTTGTTCTTGTGATCATCCCGATGATCGTCGGCCTTCATGACTTGATGCTGATCCGGGCGATGATCGTCCGGTCGATCCTGCGCGCTAACCAGCGCCGGGGTCAGGCCGGTCATCGCGAGAGCCGTTAAACTGAGCAATGTCGGTTTCCAAAAGTGCTGGCGCATATCGCTTTCCTCGTTCTAGGGGTTGAATCACGCATGCTAGGGCGATGCCCAACAGGCGACAACTCCCTGCCGCTGCAAGACTCTGTCGGCGCGAGCCTACGCGTGGCTCGGGGAAAGTACCCATCCAACCCGATGTTAGCTAAGCTTCGGGGGCCCTTCAGGAGATTCAGCTTGCTAACAAGAATATTTTGCCGTGGCGCCGCGCTGGCCTTGCTGCTCGGCCCAGCGCTTGGGCTCGCCGCCGCCGGGGGCGCCGGCGCGGGAAGTGTGGACGCGGCGCGCCTGGGGGCCGCGGACTCCGAGCCGCAGAACTGGTTCACGGGCGGCCGCGACAAAGACGGCACGTACTTCTCACCCTTGACGGCAATCGACGCCGGCAACGTCAAGCAACTGGGTTTTGCCTGGAGCTACGATTTGGGTGAGCCACAGCGCGGCCAAGAGGCCACGCCGCTGGTGATCGACGGCGTCATGTACACCTCGGGGACCTGGGGTTATGTCTATGCCGTGGATGCGGCCAGCGGCAAAGAACTGTGGCGCTACGATCCCAAGGCGGATTTTTTCATGGGCAGAAATCCCTGCTGCGATCTGGTCAACCGCGGCGTCGCCGTGTGGCAGGGCAAGGTGTTCGTTGCATCCGTGGACGGACGCCTGCACGCGCTCGACGCGGCAACCGGCAGGAAACTCTGGGAAGCCGACACCATCATCGATCGCAAACTGCCGTACTCGAGCACCGGCGCGCCGCAGATTGCCGGCAGTGTGGTCGTCATTGGCAATAGCGGCGCCGACATGGGGCACGGTGCCGTGCGCGGCTACATATCGGCCTACGATTTGCAAAGCGGCGCGCTCAAATGGCGTTTCTTCACGGTCCCGCCCGCCGTCGGCCAGCCGTACGAAAATCCCGAGTTGGCCGCGGCCGACAAAACTTGGGATCCGCATCGCAAGCCCGAATTCAAAGGCGGTGCGACCGTATGGGATGGCTTTGCCTACGATGCCAAGCTCAACTTGCTGTACTTCGGCACGGCCAATGCGGCTCCTTATGATCTTCGCCAGTTGGGACCCAAGCAACTTGATAGCCTCTACGCCACCTGCATTATCGCGGTCGATGCATCGACGGGGCGAATGGCGTGGTACTACCAGGAAACACCGCACGACAGCTGGGACTACGACGCGGTTCAAAAGATGGTGCTGGCAGACATCACGATCGATGGTCAGCCCCGCTCGGTCATCATGCAGGCATCCAAGAACGCGTTCTTTTATGTGCTGGATCGCAAGACCGGGAAATTGCTCTCGGCCAAGAACTACGCATTCATGAATTGGGCCACCCACGTGGACATGCAGACGGGCAGACCCGTGACGACCCCGCAATCCGATTGGTACAACACGGCCAAGCTCACCTACCCCTCTTGGTTTGGCGCTCATACGTGGAATCCGATGTCGTACAGCCCGCGCACGAAGCTGGTTTACATTCCCGTGATCGACGTTCCCACGATTTGGGTCGATCTGCTGCATAACGGCAGCAAACTCAAATATGTCGAAGGATTCTTTACGGTGCAGGGCATTATTCCCGACGACACCTACGACGCGAAGGATTCGACTCGCTTGTTCGGTCCGGTGCCGGATGAGCAGGCTGTCAAAGCCGCGCGTCATGTCAAACCGGTGCGAGAATTGATTCTCGCCTGGGATCCGGTCGCCGAAAAGAAGGTGTGGGAACACGAGACTTCGTCCGGCATCCGCGGTTATGACGGCGGTGTGATGTCGACCGCCGGAAACCTGGTTTTTCAGGGCCGCGGCAGCGGTGAGTTGTGGGTCTACGCGGCGGACACTGGCAAAGTGCTCAAGGTATTGAAGACCGGGAGCCACATCATGGCCGCGCCGATGACCTACGCGATCAACGGCGAGCAGTATGTCGCCGTCCAGGCGGGCTACGGCGGCACGGCGATCACGGTGGCGGCCATTCCGCCGAGCAGCGCCGCGCTCAAATATCAGAACACCAATCGGATTATCGCCTTCAAACTGGGGGGCGGCGCGGTGCCGCTACCGCCGGCGCGAATCGAACCGCCGTTCCCCAAACCGCCCGAGCAGAAGGCCAGTCAAGCGCAAGTTGACGCGGGCGAGGTGACGTTCATCGAGCAGTGTACGCGCTGCCATCAACTCGGCCCGAGCACCACGCCGGATCTGCGTACGCTCAATGACGGACTGCACATGCAATTCAAGGACATTTTATTGCGCGGAATACTGGCACCGGCCGGCATGGAACGCTTCAACGATATTCTGAGCGACAAAGATGCGGACAATGTGCATGCATACCTGATCGAGCAAAGCTGGATCGCCTACCGCGCGCAGGAAAGCGCAGCCGCGCATAAATGACCATGCTGCAGCCTGGACTCATGATGGATCGGCCGCTGCTGATCTCCTCCATTCTCGAGCATGCGGAGGCGCAACACGGGCAAACGCAAATTGTTGCGCGCGAGACCCACGGACCGGTGTTTCGCTACACCTTTGCGGAGTGCGCGGCCCGCGTCAAGAAGCTCGCGAACGCCCTTTCCGATCTGGGGCTGCCGGCAGGCTCTGCAGTCGGATCTCTCGCCTGGAACAATCACCGTCACGTCGAGATTTACTATGCGGTGTCGGGCAGCGGCCTGGTCATTCACACCTGCAATCCGCGGCTGCATCTCGAACAGCTGATCTACATCGTCAATCATGCCGAAGACCGCGTGTTGTTCTTCGACTGCACCTTCGCACCGTTGATCGAGAAGATCGCGGCGGCTTGCCCGAACGTCGAGGCCTGGATCTGCATGACGGATGCAGAAAATATGCCGGTCCTCGACGGCATTGCCAATGTGTATTGCTACGAGACATTGATCGCGGTGCAGGAGGCTGAATTCGAGTGGCCGCAGTTCGATGAACGCGCGAGTGCCGCGATCTGCTACACCTCCGGCACGACGGGCAATCCCAAGGGCGCCTTGTATTCGCATCGCGCGATCGTCCTCGACGCCATGACCATCTGCATGCCGGGAATGCTGGGCCTGTCGCCCCGGGAATGCATGTTACCGGTGGTGCCGATGTTCCACATCAACGGATGGTGCGCTCCGTATGGATGCCTGGTCGGCGGTGCGAAGTTGGTGCTGCCCGGTCCGCGTCTGGATGGCCCCAGCTTGTACGAGATGCTGGAGAATGAGCAGGTGACCGTGAGCGCGGGCGTGCCGACCGTATGGCTTGCGCTGCTGCAATACGCCGAACAACATAACTTGAAATTCTCGAGTCTGCAGCGCGTGTTGGCGGGCGGCTCCGCGGTGCCGCTCGCCATGATCGCGAAGTTCGACGAGCGCTTCGGGATCGAAGTGAGACAGGGCTGGGGAATGACCGAAACGACGGCCGCGGCGACGATCAGTTGCCTCACCAAAGAGCAACTGCGCTTGCCGCCGGCAGAGCGCCACGCGGCGGCAGCCAATTGCGGCAAAACGGTGTTCGGCATCGACATCAAAGTCGTCTCCGAAGATGGTGCGACGCTGCCGCGGGATGGCACCTCGCAGGGCGAACTGATGGTGCGGGGGCAATGGATCGTCAGCGGCTATTTCAAAAATGCGGTCTCGCCGCTGCGCGACGGTTGGTTCCCCACCGGTGACATCGCGACCATCGATCCCGACGGCGTGCTGCAGATACGCGATCGCGCCAAGGATCTGATCAAGACCGGCGGCGAATGGATCAGCTCGATCGATTTGGAAAACACCGCCATTGCGCATCCCGCCGTGGCCGCGGCGGCCGTCATCGGCGTTAAGCATCCCAAATGGCAGGAACGTCCCCTGCTGTTTATTGTTCGAAAGCCGGGCCAAGGCTTGGAAGCGGCGGAGATTCTTGGCTTTCTCGCGGAACGTATGGCGAAGTGGTGGGTGCCCGAGGAAGTCATCTTCTTGGAATCCCTGCCCGTCGGCGGTACCGGTAAAGTGCAGAAGGTGTTGCTGCGGGAAAAATATGGGAATGTCTTTGGTTAACGGCGAGATGGACCTGTTACTTACAGCTGAGTTCCAGACCCTTCCCAATTGGAGCTGTCCATGAAGAGCCACCTGCCATGAAAAGCCATTTGCTCGCCGCCGCCGCATTCAGCTTGGCGTTATCGCCGCTGGTTGCCACACTCGCGGCGTACGACGCGTACGCCGCCGAGGACCCGCCGGCTGATTCGTCGTTGGCGAAGGATCAAGCCAAAGCGGTGAGCGAAGCCGTCAAGCACGATGCCAAAGTCGTCGCCGATGCCGCCAAGGATGGGGCCAAACACGTGGCGGAGACGGCCAAACAGGTCGCGCATGAGGTGGCGGCGGCAAGCAAGGAAAGCGCGCAGGAAGTCGCGGCGAGTGCCAAAAAGGGCGCCGCAAGAGCCAAGGCGGCGGTCACGGGCGAAAAGCCCGCGAATCCCCCGGCCAAGCCCACGGACAAGCCCCCGCCGAGTCCAGACAAGATTCCGCTGCCCTAGACCCAGACGCCGCAGCCCTAAAAAATTCTCGCACCGGCCGCATCCAAATGAACGGTGACATGCATCTTATGTGCACGAATCGCCGTTCTTAGGGAGAAACCCATGTCTATCAGCTTCGGTCCATACATGCTCGGGGTCGCCTTTTGGATGTTCCTCGGCGCGGTCGCGATCGCAGGAATGATCGTGGATCATCAGAAGCGCCGCATGAACGTCGAGCTGCTGCGCACCCTCATCGAGAAGGGCCAGACACTCGATCCGGCCGTGGTCACCAAACTCATAGCGCCTGACCACGCCGAGGAGCGCGTCGATCCGGCGGATCTTAAGCTCGGCGGCATCATCACCACCGCCACGGGTATCGGCGTATTTCTGATGTCGTTCTTCATCAGCCGGCTGGCACCTGTGGCGCTGTACCCGATCATGGCAGGCGGCATCATCGTGATTTGCATCGGCATCGGGCTTTTGATCGGCGCCAAGGCCACGGCCGATGCTCGCGAGCGCGAGCGATTGAACAAGTCCGCCCCGTGACACCGGCATTGCCGGGCGGCGCCTTGGCCGCGGCAAACGAGACCACAGTCGTGTTACTGGCAATGAATGGAGATGACGAGGCCTACGGCGAGTTGGTGCGTCGCAGGCAAGGCGCGATTCGAAATTTATTGCGGCGCCTGACGCGTGAGGGGTCGCTGGCGGATGATCTCGCGCAGCAAACTTTCGTCCACGGCTGGCAATCGATTCGCGCTCTGAAATCGCCCGGCGCGTTTGGCGGCTGGTTGCGCAAGCTCGCGGTCAACTTCTGGCTGCAGCACGCGCGCAGCTCGCGGCAAGAAGTGGCACTGAACGAAGACGCGCGCGCCGAAAATCCCGTTTCAAGCGTCTCCCGGCAGTTGGACCTCGACGCGGCGCTCGCGCAACTTCCCAGCGACGTGCGCCTCTGCATCGTGCTCGCCTATAATGAAGGCATGAGTCATGGCGAGATCAGCCACACCGCCTCGATTCCCTTGGGAACGGTAAAATCCCATATCACACGCGGCTCCGCGCGGTTGCGCGAGCTGCTCCAAGCCTACGGTGGCGCGTATGTCCAATGAAATCGACGAACGGCTTCTGACCCTCTTTGCCGGGGCACGGGAAACGTTGCCCGACGCAGAATTCATGCAGGCCTTCTTGGCGAGGATGGAGCGAGCGCGGCGCAGGCAACGACTGCGGCGCATCGCCGTGGTGGTGCTCTTGGGCGTTCTCGCGGCGTGGATCACGCCGTCGATACTCGCAACCACCGCCGCCGTGGCGCATGTGGTCGGCGAACAGTCCCGGTCCTATGGCGCGCTCGTTATATCGCCGGCAGGATGGGCAGTCTCGATGTTGATCGGCTTCCTCGTGCTGCTTCGGACCGGTGCGTTGCGCCGCCGCTAGGCGGCGCAACGTCGATCCTTAGCCTAGCGCGTACAAATATTCCACAAAGGATGCAACCGCTCCGTCCAAGCCCTGGATTTTCGGGTTGGTCGACTCGATCAAATAGTATTCATCCGGCGCGTGCGCGCCCGTTCCGTGACCTAAGCCGAAGTGGCCCGCCGCCAGACTCAAGGGTGCATCCGTAAACACGTAACCCGGCCATGATCCGGCCGAGCGCGGCCATAGTTGCGGATCGAGTCCCAGCTTTCGATAGGTCGCGAGCTGAGTGTTGATGAGTTTGCTATTGGGATCGGTTTGCGTCGGGTTGTAGCCGCCGCTCATGTTCACTTCGATGTCGCCGAAACCATGTTTGGCCAAGTGCGCCTTCAACTTGGCCAGCGTGTCGGCCGCGGTCATGTCCGGCACGAGGCGCATGTCGATCTTCGCGACGGCCTTGTGCGGCAGCACAGTCTTGCCGCCGGGACCCGTATAGCCGGCGACCAAGCCTTCGATATTGATGGTGGGGCGCGACTCCAGCAGCATCAGCGAATCGACCCAATTTTTATCGTGCACCCAGTGCTGCACACCCAGCGCCTTCATCGCCGTGCTTTCCGGAGTCTTGGCGGCGTGCTCTTTGATCATCTGTTCTTGCGCCGCGCTCAAGGGCTTCGCCTTCTCGAAGAACCCTTCGACCGCGGGCGTGTGGCCGTCTTTTTCCACCAGCGTGTTGAGCGCTTGGACGAGATGCCAGGTCGGAGAATCCACCTGTGCCTCGAGGCTCGAATGCACATCGTGGGCAGGGCCGCGGCCCCATTTCTCGCCGCTCGAAATCAACTCCAGCTCGACCACGCCTTTCGCGCCCAGGGAAACCTGAACGCCGCCATCGCGATCCTGGCCGGCCTCGGGCATGAAGACGCCCACGCACTTCTTCAATTCCGCCATGACCTCGGGATTTCTGACGACTTCCTGAAAATGCGGTGAAGCAATCTCCTCCTCTCCCTCGCAGACCAGGACCAAATTGACCGGAAGCTTCTTGCCGGCTGCTCTAAATGCCATCAGGGCGCTGAGGAAGGAATTTTCCGGTCCCTTTTGATTGACCGCCCCGCGCCCCATGCAAACCGTGCCCAATCCTTCTTTCTGCACCAGCCGCGCCTCGAGCGGCGGAGAACTCCACTCCTCCGGCACGAATTGCTTCACGTCATACATGAAATAAATGGCCATGGTGGTGCTTGCGCCGGCATCGATCTTGCCGAACACACCAGGCTTACCCGAAGTGGGTATGAGCTTCACGCCTGTGAAACCAGCATCTTGTGCGAGCTTCGCCATGTGCTCGGGGCCCTGCGGATAATTCCTGTTCTCCGCGGCGATCGAGGGCAGCGCAATCCATTCCTGGAGCCGCTTGATATTCGCGGCATGCATTTTCGGAATCTGCGCCAGGACGGCCGCCTTGTCGGCATCATTGGATGAGGCCGCGGCCAGCGCCCCCATCGGGACCGCCGCGAGGGCGGCGCCGGAAACCGCGCCTTGCACGAAATCACGCCTGCTGAACTCACGCTCTTGATCGTTGGCCATTCGCTTCTCTCCTGTCTGAGCGATTCATGATTGGGGCGAGAAGAATACCAGCACGGCCGGCGATTCACCTACCGCCGAATCTAAACAGCGTGCAGATTATTTCGATAGAACGCCCCGCGCTCGGCATAGTTTGCCGCCACTTCCAACAAATTTTCCCGCTCTTCTGCGCTGAGTTGGCGCACCACCTTGGCGGGCGCACCGAAAATCAGACTGCCGTCGGCGAAGATCTTGCGTTCCGTGATGAGCGCCCCTGCGCCAATGAGGCAACCCTTGCCGATGACGGCGCCGTTTAACACAATCGCCTGAATGCCGATCAAGGTGCCCTCACCGACGGTGCAGCCATGCATCATCGCTTGGTGTCCAATCGAGACGCCGGCGCCCACCGTGAGCGGAAAGCCCGGGTCCGTGTGTAAGACCGCAGAATCCTGCACGTTGCTGCCGGCGCCGATGCTGATCGTTTCGTTGTCGCCGCGAAGGGTTGCGCCAAACCATACCGTGGCGCGCTCCGCCAGGATCACTTTGCCGATGACGGCGGCATTCGGTGCTACATAGGCGCTCGCGGCAATGACGGGTGCCTCTTGCCCCAATTTATAGATACTCATGCCCGCTCGCTGCGTTCAAGGCCGTTGAGATCCGACGCCCAGGATAAGGCCGAGCGGCACCAGATTTGCCGCTTTGCGGGCAGCGCCGCGCGTTGGCTCATTGTTCCCACGCGCAAGAAAAAGACTTGTGGATCGTGCGCATCGGCCGAATAAATCGGTGCGCCGCAATTGGAACAAAAGGCCTGCGCTCTTTTATTGCCGCTCTCCGCCGTCTTGATATAGATCTTCGGCGCCCCTGTCAGAAATACCAAGCTCGCGGCCGGTGCCGGCGCGCTGACCCGATACGCGGTCCCGGTCAGCGTCTGGCAATCGGTGCAATGACACACGCTCACGTTATCCGGATCAATCTCCGCCTCGTATCGAATCTGTCCGCAATGACACTGTCCATCAACTTTCATAGCCGCCTCCAATCAATTCCCGCATCATCCTGCCGAGCACCGCTCGCGCGCAACACCCGCACAGCAAGCTATGATCTCGCAATGGACGAGTATGAGACCGAGAACCGCGCACCTGCCCCTGCACCCGCGAAACCGCAGCGCTCCTTGACGTTGCTGCTGCGGTTGTGGACTTTGAGCACGGGAATACCCAGCTTCAGTCCCTCGAGATACGTGCTGATTGGCCTGAGCCTCGTCTGGCTGTTGCTGTGGGTGGCGATCGACTGGTGGCAAGCGCTGCCGGATCCGCAATTTCTCCTCGCTGGTGTGCCGCTATTCCCCTGGTATGCGCTGGCGATACTGGCGTTGGCGGCGTTGCTGCGCGCGCGTTCCGGCCCCAAGCCGGCTTTTGCGGCGGCATTGTTGCTGTCATTGGGATTGGTGCCGCTGCCGCTGCTGCTCGCCGCGTTTGCGGTTCCCTTATTGAGCCTCGCATGGCAATGCGTCGCCGCCATTTGCCTGTTGATTTACTCATTTTTCTACCTCGCCCGCGGCTTGCGTGCCTTCTCGGGCGAATCGCAAGTCCGCGCCGCGCTTACCGGCATCGCCTTTCTCGTGGCCTTCATCTGGCTGACCGATGCGCTGGACGTGATTCCGGATGTCTGGGCATCCCCGGAAGCCGCCGAGACCGCGGATGACGGCGATTCACCCGCCGACGCGGAAACACTGCTGTTTGAACAATCCGGACGCATCGATCAAGCGCTTGCGGCCATTCGCTCCGACACGTCTCCTACGCCCAAGGCATTCTTTCTCGGATTCGCGGGAGTCGGCGAACAAAAGGTGTTCGCGCAGGAAATCGGCCTGGCATCGCGGGTGCTGTCCGAACGCTACGGGATGGAGAACCGAACACTGTCGCTGATCAATGATCAGCGCGACCTGGAGCGCGCGCCCTTGGCCAGCGTCTCGGGGTTGAGATACGCGCTTCGCGGCCTCGCGGGCCGGATGAACCTCGATCGCGACGTGTTGTTCCTGGTTATTTCATCGCACGGCGCAAGGGACCCTGCAATTGCGGTCTCGAACTCGGATCTGCCGCTCAATGACATGACGGATGAGGATCTCGCCGCGGCTCTGGGCGATTCCGGCATCCAGTGGCGCGTGATCATCATTTCCGCTTGCTACGCCGGCGGGTTCATCGATGCGCTGAAAAATCCTCATACCATTGTGATTACGGCGGCCGCCGCGGACCGCACCTCGTTTGGATGTTCGAACGATCGCGATCTGACCTATTTTGGCGAAGCGTTTTTCCGCGACGCGTTGCCGGACGCGCGCTCGCTGCGCGATGCATTCGACCGGGCCAAGTCCGCGATCGCCCTGCGCGAGCACCGAGAGCACGTCGATGCCTCCAAGCCACAGGCCTATTTCGGCGTTGAATTGGAGAGCAAGCTCGCTACGATGAAGGACCATGCGCCGCATCCCTGATAGGCTAGCGGCATGAGCGAGCTAACGCACCGAACGGTCGAAGCCAACGGCATCCGCATTCATGTCGCCGAGCAGGGCAGTGGCCCGCTGGTGCTGCTCTGTCATGGATTTCCCGAGTCCTGGTATTCGTGGCGCCATCAACTGGCCGCGCTGTCGGCGGCGGGGTTTCACGCCGTTGCGCCCGACATGCGCGGCTACGGCTTGACGGATCGCCCTGCCGAAATAGAACGCTACACGCTGTTCCACCTCGTCGGAGACATGGTGGGCGTGCTCGATGCGCTGGGTGAAAAGACCGCTGTCGTCGTCGGACATGATTGGGGCGCGCCGGTCGCGTGGCACGCGGCGCTGATGCGCCCGGATCGATTCCGCGCGGTCGTGGGTCTCAGCGTTCCGTATCGGCCCCGGGGCAGTATCGCACCGACTACCGTGATGCCGCAGAACGCCGAGGCCAGCTTTTATCAACTGTACTTTCAAGCGCCGGGCGTGGCGGAAGCTGAACTCGAGCAGGATGCGGCGATCTCGCTACGCAAGATCTTGTATTCGGGATCGGGCGATGTGCCGAGACGCAATCCAGGGGGCCCGAGCGCGGGGGTCGGCATGGTGCCGCGCGCCGGCGGATTTCTCACGCGGATGCCGAGCCCGGAAACATTACCCGCCTGGCTCACGGACGCGGACTTGGATTTCTATGTGCAGCAATTCAAGCACTCGGGATTTCGCGGCGGGCTCAACTGGTACCGCAACATCGATCGCAATTGGGAGCTGATGGCCCCTTATGCGGGCGCCTCGGTGACCGTGCCTGCGTTGTACATGGCGGGCGATCTGGACCTGGTGGTTTCCTTCCCGCGCATGAAAGAAGTCATCGCCGACTTGGCACGCTACATTCCGCAGCTGCGCGGCACCATCATGCTGCCCGGTTGCGGTCACTGGACGCAGCAGGAGCGCGCCGGCGAGGTCAACAAGGCGCTGATCGAGTTCCTGCGCGGCGTGTAATATACCGCTGTTTTCCCCGAGGGCCGCCAATGACTCCGCCGAGCATTCCTGATCAGTCCGACCCGTCGCATCAGCTCAGCCGCTCGCTCAAAGGCCGCCATCTGGCGATGATCTCGATTGGCGGCATTATCGGTGCCGGGCTGTTTGTCGGCAGCAGCACGTCCATCAAAGCGGCAGGTCCCGCGGTTTTCATCAGCTACGCCGTCACCGGCATGCTGATTCTCATGGTGATGCGCATGCTGGGCGAAATGGCCACGGCGCTGCCCAACGTGCGTTCGTTCACGGAGTTTGCGCGCGCCGGACTGGGCGACGGCGCAGGCTTTGTCGTGGGCTGGCTGTATTGGTATTTCTGGGTCCTGGTCGTGCCGGTGGAGGCCATCGCGGGCGCGAAGATTCTGCAGGTCTGGATGCCTGCCTTTTCGCAGCTGCAGATCGGTCTGGGTTTGATGACCATCATGACGGGTGTCAACCTCATGTCGGCACGTTCCTATGCCGAATTTGAATTCTGGTTCGCCTCCATCAAAGTTGCGGCCATCCTGGTATTCGTCGTCATAGCGGCTTCTTTCGCGTTCGGCTGGACTGCGCCGTCGGGCGCGACCTTCGGCAACCTGGTCAATTACGGCGGCTTCACGCCGGGTGGGTGGATCGCCGTGATCGGGGCGGCACCGACGGTGTTCTTTGCCATGACCGGCGCCGAGATCACCACGGTAGCGGCCGCGGAATCGGCACAACCCGGGCGCGCGATCGCCAAAATGACCACGTCGGTGATATGGCGCATTCTGATTTTCTACGTCGTGTCGGTTTTCCTGATCGTCTCGGTGGTTCCCTGGAATACGGTGGTCTCCGGTGAGTCGCCATTCACCTTGGC
>Ga0210387_10003038_pt1 | contig 12874 bp, 9 predicted proteins | sample IncBWC7OmetaG_FD_160108 | JGI IMG/M metagenome (GOLD analysis project Ga0210387, IMG submission 160108) | Forest soil microbial communities from Barre Woods Harvard Forest LTER site, Petersham, Massachusetts, United States - Inc-BW-C-7-O ...
AGTAATCCACCGCTGCAGGCACTACCGAACGGAACGAGCGCCAATGGTGTGTTCAAATACGGCAGCAGTAGCGCGTTTCCAGTGAACACCTATCAAGCTTCCAACTACTGGATCGACGTCGTCTTCAACATTAGCGTTGGAACGGCCCCGTTGGCGATCACAACGACATCCCTGGCGGGGGGAATGCGATCGGTGGCCTACAACCAGACTCTTGCTGCAACCGGTGGAACGCAGCCCTATAACTGGACGTTGGTCTCCGGCTCCAGCCTTCCGGCAGGGTTGATGCTTTCGACCGGAGGACTGATGTCGGGAACGCCGACGGGCTCGGGCACGACGAGTTTCACTGTTCAGGTGAAGGACTCGAGCAGCCCGGTCCAAGCCGCTACGAAAACACTGAGCATTGCGGTTACTGCCACAATCTGGCCGAGCACGGCGAGTCCGGCGACGGCGGATACGAATGAAACTCAACCAGTCGAATTAGGGGTGAAGTTCACATCCAGTTCCAGCGGTTTCATCACTGGGATCCGTTTCTACAAGGGTGCGAATAACACCGGCCCGCACGTCGGCAATCTCTGGAGCAGCAGCGGTGCCCTGCTGGCAAGCGCGACCTTCACTGGGGAGACCGCTTCCGGCTGGCAGCAAGTGAACTTCTCCTCTCCCGTAGCAATCACGGCTAACACGGTCTATGTTGCTTCGTATTTTACGACGGGAGATTTTGCCGTTGACCGGAACTATTTCAATGCAGGAGTAAGTAATCCACCGCTGCAGGCACTACCGAACGGAACGAGCGCCAATGGTGTGTTCAAATACGGCAGCAGTAGCGCGTTTCCAGTGAACACCTATCAAGCTTCCAACTACTGGATCGACGTCGTCTTCAGCCATTAGTGACATGAATTCATCAGTTTAGCACGAGGGTAGAAAGACGGAGGTTGATGGCCCGTCTAGCAAAGTGCGACAACGTCGATATTCGCGGCGTCGCTCAGGTGCTCGCGCCGCGCCAGGTCGTAGCCCTCTAGCTTCGCCGTGAGAGCGCACAATTGATCTGCTTCCGTCTCGGGCGGTTTTCACAGCTCGACACGGGTTCCAGGGACGGTTCACCGACTGAGGGAGTCGGTCGGCTGTTCTTCCGCGCAACCCTCTTCGCTTATCACCCGCGCTATGTGCTCTGCGAGGCTGTACGCCTGCTGCCGCAGTTCAGGCACTGCTGTGGTTTCCCACAGTCCGCCCTTTCTCAGGGGACCGATGGCGAAAAGCGACCTCGAAGCGGTACCCTGCCAGTTCAACACGCAGCCGTTATGATCAGTATCCACGCCCAAGAAAAGTGAATCGGGTCTTGCCAGCCTTTGCGCAAACAAGCTGCTGAATAGAGAATTGTCAATCCGCCGCCAGTCCGCTTCCGGCCCTGTACAGTTGATTACGCGGCCCACATGTAACTGCTCTGCTCTCCCGTCTCGCCGCAGCCGAAAGGTTACGACGGCTTGATTTTCGTCTTCGCGATAATGTGTGACACGGCCGGCGTGAATCTGGATGCGATCTTCACTGATTAAGCGAGTTAACTGCTCGCTGACGTCTGGTGCAATCCGATGGCGATGCACATCCCAGTAAGTACGCACATGGCGCACAAATCGTTTGCGTTCTACTCCAGGGAGCGAGCGCCATATTTCTGGCGTGACAGGACGCAGCGCGTCGATGACACTGCGCCAGCCGATCCCCGCATCGGCCGCAGCGCTTACTTGATTCCGAATCAGCCTCAAAAGGCCGCGAACCGTTCGAGGACTTTTTTCGTTCCAAAACTGCGGCCACGTACCAGCCGGTTTGTGCGCCTGCGGAAGTCGCCCCCTCCTAGAAAGCACGTGAATCTTCCCCCGGAATCCGTCTGACGCAAGTCCGATGGCTAGATCAACGCCGGTGAGCCCTGAACCTATCAAAAGAACGTCGTCACTCCCGCGCAACCCATCTAGCGCAGTTTGCGACCAAGAAAATGGAAAGTATCTCGTGGCGGCTTCCGTAAGGCCGGGAACCTCAGGATCGCCAGGAGGGACGTTCCCGGTAGCGATCACGACCGTTTTCGCAAGAATTCTTTTTCCGGTCTTCAATTGCGCAGAATATACACCGTCTACGTGTGTCAGCGTCAAAACCTGATCTCGGAACCAAGGTAGATCGCGTCCGCTCTTAGTCGCAGCCTCCTCGAGCAAGGAATCCAGGTAACGCCCATATACCATGCGCGGCAGAAAATCCTCGTCTCGTACATTCGGATCGTAGTTACACCGCGCCCATCGGAGGAAATGCCCGAGATCGTCCGCTAATGCACTCATTCCCTTAGCGGGGACATTCAGCACATGGCACCGGTGAGTCGTGCTATACGCTAATCCGCGCCCTGGTTTGTCTCCGCTGTCCACGATTGCGAGGTCTAGTTCCGGATCACGACGCAACATCTGGAACGCAAGCATGGTCCCGCTGAATCCGCCTCCGACGATCAAGACGGAATAAGGACCATGCGTTTGTGCGTTATTCTTCGGGTCGAACACCCATTTGAATCGAGAACTAGTCATTGGCCGTCTAGTCGCAGCTCCCGGAAGTGCCAGTCTTGGGAATCGCAATCTGGCGGCCATTCGCTTCCGTTTAATCTATTGATAACAAGCGATTTAAGTTTCAGCCGACGAGCGAAATGAGATCCTCAGACACCACAGTGGGACAATTGCGGAAATTATCTTCACACCGCGGAGTGAAACAGGGACTGACTGATCAGCTTGAATTATCACCTCCCATCGCATCTTGGTGCTCGTCGCCGGTAGTGCCGACGATTACGCAGGGAGACGCTCCCCGATATTCGCGATTCGGCTGCGCGGTTCTTCGCAGGGTGACCCGCCCGAATTCGATCCTCAACTCTTCCATCCACTCCAGGAGCTACTGCACCTCGCCGACTCAGTTTGCAGAGCTTTCCATTTATATTCGCGATCGCGGATTGATGGTGCAAAGCGGATTTATCAACTATCCGGGCCGCATATGGGCGACGAAGCGTTCGGAAAAATCTGAAGATACTGCCCAAGAGAAGAGCATCTCTAGGAAAACAGCGTGCCCCTGAATCCGATTGACTTATGGGCCGACTCGTTCGCGATCTCTCCGGGAGATGACAAATTCGTTATGTCGGAGGCGGAACAGACGACTACCAACTTGAGAGTCAAACATTGTGCGGTGAGGGCATCTCAAAGTGCGGGCCTCGGCAGCGATCTTCGAAACGTGGGCAAATGGCGTTAGCGCCCTGGCAATTCTCTCAGTCCTCAGCGGGGATTGGAACGACAGCTTCCCGGGTTACGGCCTCCACTCTTTCCAAGAGCGATTGGATCTCCTCAAATGCCGGCCGCGGCAAATCACGTAGGCCTAGAGCTATGGCGCGCAGTGTTTTCAAGCGAGCCGTAAAAATGGGGATCAAAGAAGTTCGAAAATCCATTGCGGGACTGGCCATGGAAAACCCCTGGGGAAAGGATAGATTTCAATATTTCAGTCGTTATGATCTCTCGCGTGGGCCTAGCGATGTCAATAGTACCGCGAGTACCAGCGTTTAGCATTACTGAGATAAGGCGCCTTCAACAATCCCTGGTAACACGTCATCAGCAAGATGTCGCAGGTATGAACTGCGAGTGCCGAACCGCTTGCGGCCGGCTTCACAATCGGAGACAACTCCACCCGTACCGCGGACCGCAACGGACGCCTTTCTCTCGACGAACGTGCCCCATACTTGCCCTTCGAGCTCGGCCTTCGCGTCCGCTAGGATCTTAAATGACGGCTCTTGTGTTCGGCTGGTAGCAGATCAACCGCACGATTTCCTCCACCGCCGAGGCGGTTGTAGAGGATGACCCGGCGATTCTAATCGTGCTCATCTAAAGTCGTCGATCCGGCGATCCTCTACAACATCAGAACTAGACCCTCTCGGATAATTGTCGAGAACGAGGATTATGTTTTGGAGCTGCGTCTAAACAGTTTGGTGACAGATGCTTTCTGACTAACGGGCCCGGAAGGCAATGATAACCTCAGCTTCGGTCTTGACGGGACGCCCATCCAAGAATGTAGTAGCGTATCGCCACTCGCGAATTGCCCTCATCGCTGCCGCAATGAGCGGTTCAGAGCCGCTAATTGATTTGACATCCATCACCTCTCCATCCTCGCCAACGGTCGCGCGCAGTCTCACGATCTCTTCCGTTTGTGACTGAGCTTGTCCGCGCGGATCCTGTGGGTCGACGTGGGAGATCAAGCCGCCCACCAGCAACCGTTCCGGATGGTGCGAGGATCCAGGTCCGGGCTCGGCGGGCACTCGAATCAAGGACTGGTAACTGATCGCGAGCGACGAGGACGCACTCACAGCCTTTGCTGGCATGCTAAGTAGAAACGGCGAGTTTCCTTCCCCCGGAGCAGTGACCAGTCGTTGCTCACGATTCTGGTCGCGCGGTTGATCCAGCAGCGGAACCTCCTTTTCCGATTCCGGTGCCACAGTTGGAGCAGGGCGTCGAGTTTCGGTAGTCGGTGTTTGCTGATCGCTCAGGCCCGAGGCCTGCGTATTCGGAATTGCCGGTGCTCGGAGTTCTTGAGTCGAACTGTCCGCGGCTGGGCCGAGCGCCTCTGAGTTCGACGGACTTGAAGTATTGGGCACCGCGTCTGCAAGCTGAGTCGTTGCACTCAGAGAACGGTCCTTTCCCACTGCCGTCGATCTGTCGATCATCGCCAACCCTTGACCGACTGACCCACGTCCGACGGCCATCCCGATCAGGAAAGATGTGATCGTGAGAACAATGGCAAAAAAAACAAGCTGCAGCGTACTTAGGCGCTCGGTTGTTTCCGGTTCGATCCAATCATTCCGCATCTGATAGCCGAAGTCAGGCAACTTCTCCACCACGATCTCATTCGATTGCGCGACCGGAGGCTGTGCCGGTATCTGCGCCAGAGGTTGCACGAGAGGAGGCAGTTCGGGAATTTCGGCTGGTACTACGGCCTCGACGCGTGGAGCATTTTCGGAAGGAAACAATTTCTCCAACTGTGTTTCCGCACTCGCGTCAAAGAAACCGCGTTCGGAAACGTGGTTTTTCTGCGCGGGGGGCAGTGTTCCCATCTGGTTATCACTTTCCCGAAGAGATCCCCCAGAATCCCGGGTGCCAGCGAATGAGTTTCTGGAAGAAATCCACCGCGAGATTCGATTGCGATCCTCGTCGGCAAGATTAATGAACTGGATGCCGGCGCCTTTCTTTGACTCAGACAGCCACACGATTTGTCCGCTGGCTTCAATCCAAGTTTCATCTACCCCGAGTTGAAAACGTAAGCACGGAACTTCTTCCTGAACGATGACTTCAGCCGCAGTCACTGCTAACCCACCTTCGCTGATGTTCAGAATGATGCCGCCATTGCTGTCACCTAACCTTACATAGGCGAGGGCTGTGATTTTACGAGGGTGCCTACGGCGATCCCCTGCTCGTGTAATTCTTCCGAGATACTCTTGGGTACTTGGCATCTTCGCGCTCCCATATGCTCATGACGATTGCTGGCATGCGGAAGGCTGGGGTGTTCCGAGTACAACGCGTTGAAGGAGAAATTTCTTCGACAGCGGGTGACACACCAGTTTCAGTCGGAATCGGTGGTGCTGTCAATAGCGAAGAGCGGGAACTTTGATAACTGGTGGTAAAAGGATTCAAAACTCCAATCGCGACATTCGTGCCCGGAATAATTCCGTACGCCACCTGGCCGCATTGGCAGGGAGTAGTGAAAACGCTCTGACGAGATTCTTCTCACGGATTCTAAATGCTACGCAGCAGTCGATGGTTCATCATCGCTTCAATTTTTGAAATTAGTTCACTGGAAACAAGATTCTTAGAGAGGTAACCCCACGCGCCCGCATCTGCAGCGATTTGTGCGAGGTCCAGCGATTGATACATGGAGAGAATTAGAACTCTTGAAGCTGGAACTTTTTGTCGAATGAGTCGGCAAGCGCTTAGACCGTCAAGTCGGGGCATTTGAATATCCAGCAAAATCACATCCGGCTTCAGCTCACTCGCTCTCGCTATAGCCTCTCTTCCATTTTCGGCCTCACCGCACACCGACCAATCATGATGTTGCTTTATAAGCTTTTTCAAACCACTTCTGAAAGATTCATTATCATCAGCCACTAGAATTCGGGGCATGCCTAGCTCCAATGCTGCTAACTCTATTAGGAATGGAACCGCTGGCTTTTCGAATTTTACGGGAACGGGTGTGAACTGGAATCGGGTGTTCTTAGTACCTGGCAGGGTCAACATAGGCTCGCAAAAAAAGGGTGGTCCTCTTCCCGGAGGAGCCACCCCCAACACCCGTCACTGCTGTGCAACTCTACAGAGAATGACAATCCGTCCCAATAGTACGAATTCCCTAGTACCAAACACCGTCCCAAAAACGACTCTCAGCAGAGCGGCTCATTTAGGACTCTCGTCCCTACTAAAGAAGCAAGAGTTGAACACACTGTGCCAGTTTTAGCATGCCGTCCGATTTAGCGACCACCGCATCAACAGCAAGCCCTTTGCGAGGGAATGCATTGGCGATCGCTTCTTTATACATCGTGAATAGAACTATCCGGACGTTTGGCATCATTTCTTTCAGGACGGACGCTACAACGATGCCATTCGTCCGAGGCATCGCTACATCGAGGAGAATTAAATCGGGCTTGAGTTCCCAGGCTTTCTCGATCGCATCTTGGCCATCTACAGCTTCACCACAAACATCAAAATTTCGCTGGGTGAGATATGAACGAACGACATTGCGAACCGTGTCGCTATCATCCGCCACTAAAATCCGTTTGGATATCACATGAACCACCAGCGGCGGGGACTTGACACTGACAGTATATGGAACAGTGCGCAATACCGTGTTTACTTGGTTTTAGTACGACTCCGCGTCACGGTAAAGTCTCCCGTATAAGAAGTTGTTTCTCACTCCTTGGTATGTCGTGCGGGACGAATAGGCCTGACCTACGACTCCCACGTTTCACATTCAACCCGTCTTCTTCTGGGAAGTATCTCCGGGCCTTTCGTCAGGTCGCGGTGATGTACGACGCAAATGCCTTATGAGCTTGTCCGCTTGATTGCAATACAGGTAAAAGTCGGAGTACGGGTCGTTCGCTGCGAGCTCCTCTATGCGCAACATAGCTTCCTCTAGACCATCAACAGCTTCCAACCAAGTTGGACTGCGTGGGGGAGCAGCTTTGAAAATCTCATATCTAATCGTATCGACCATTGCTCATCTCACGGAAAGAGTCTCGTAAGTACGTGGTCCGTCGGAATCGCACCATCAAGAGTTATGAAAAAATCTTCACCATTGCAAGCTGCTAGCACGGGCGGGCTGCAATTTCGGAGCTGTCGTTCGCGCCTCGCATCGGCTGGTCATTAGGTAAATCGTGGTCCGAGACTCGCAACTGAATTTCTCTGCAGCGCCGAGTCCATCAGAATCACGGCAGACGTCATGCTCACATTTGCGCTTTTACAGCGCCAATGTGAATCAAGTAAAACCTGTAGGTGCGCAGCAGTACGCTACCTTGAGTCGAATCAACAGTACCTTTTTTCGCCTACTACAAGTTCGCGGCGCCTCTACAGGCTTTGCTGAATCGTCCCTTCCTTTCACTCCGCATAAACTTTTCTGTAGCACGACTTGTGATGCGAGGAGACACACATGAAATATTTCAATATCCACTGCTCGGTGGGATCACTTAGAGCTACGAGTTTGCTATTTCTGGCCGCACTCCTTCTTACAATTTTCGCGACATCGTCTACCGTGTCAGCACAGGTTGTTCTGTCGGTGGCAATCGCACCCCCTGCACTTCCTGTTTACGCGCAGCCCATCTGCCCGGGAGAAGGTTATATCTGGACTCCGGGTTACTGGAGCTACAGTGATGACGGAGGATATTTCTGGGTCCCTGGCACTTGGGTCGAAGCGCCCGAAGTTGGATTTCTCTGGACACCTGGCTATTGGGGCTGGAATGACGGGATCTACATCTGGAACGCTGGGTACTGGGGTCCGCAAGTCGGTTTCTACGGCGGAATTAACTATGGCTTTGGTTACGTAGGAGCCGGATATGTGGGCGGATATTGGTCCGGCAGGAACTTTTTCTACAACAGTCGCGTGAATAACGTTAACGTAAATGTTGTCCCCAACGTTTATCAGAGGACAATCGTTCAGAACACTTCACATGTAAGCTTCAACGGTGGCCGTGGCGGCGTCAGTGCACGGCCAACCGCGGCACAGGAGACGTTCGCCCGCGAGCAGCACGCGGGCCCTACTGCTCTGCAGCAACAGCATGAGAGTGCGGCCCGCTCTGATCGCAACCAGTTTGCCTCTGTCAACCATGGGCACCCCGCGATCGCGGCAACCCGTAGGCCCGACGAATTCAAGGGCGCAGGTGTGGTCTCGACGCGAGCGTCATCTTCTGAGCGGATATCAAACACACGCACCGAAACTAAATCGACGCCGAAGCCCCGCGCCGAGGGCACACCTCGTACGGAGGGTAAGTCTCGAACCGAACCGAAACCAGAACCTAAGCCGCGAACGGAATCGAAGCCAGCAGCCACTCACGAGCCGAAGACAGAGACTAAACCACGGACGGAATCGAAGCCAGCGGCCACTCACGAGCCCAAGACTGAACCGAAACCGCGCACAGAATCGAAACCGACAACTACTCACGAACCGAAGACAGAGACCAAACCACGGACGGAACCGAAACCAGCAGCCACTCACGAACCGAAGACAGAGACTAAACCACGGACGGAGCCGAAACCAGCAGCCACTCACGAACCGAAGACAGAGACTAAACCACGGACGGAGCCGAAACCAGCAGCCACTCACGAACCGAAGACAGAAACTAAGCCACGAACGGAAACAAGGCCAACAACCACTCACGAGCCCAAAACCGAACCGAAGCCGCGCACAGAATCGAAGCCAGCGGCCAGCCACGAATCCAAGACCGAAGCTAAACCACAAACAGAATCGAAACCAACTGCTACTCACGAGCCTAAAACTGAAGGGAGGCCCTGAGAATAGTTGTATGAGTTTCGGGACGGCCAGTTGGTAGGGGCGGGGACCACGAGGACATCGATGGACAAGGAACAGAAACCCTGCCCCGGTTCTGTGGAGGAAATTTCCTCGTTAGGGCGCTTTCCGCATCGGGACATCGCACGTTCGGGCATTGAGTCACTGAGAACTGAAACGTAAGACAGCGCAGCTGTCTAATCTTGGACATCCGCACATTCGAGACTGGGATAGAATGCCTCGTCTATGGAGCGTCACTACGACATTTTTGAAATATTGCCTGACGGCGCACCTCTATGGAGGACCGCTGTAGAAGGTCACGAGAGCGCGATTCTGAAGCTGCGAGAACTAGCCGCTCAAACCACGAACGAGATCCGCGTAATGCACCTCGCTAGCAATAGCATCGTGGCGACCATGAATGCTTCACAGCCTGATTAGACTCGGTTCAGCCATCATAATAAATTCGGCAATCAGTGTTCACTTTGCTTTATCCGTTGCGAGGCCGGCACGCCTGAAGGTTCGGAGCATCTCTAATCGACGGTCCTTGGGATGCGAAAAACGAAGTTTTCGCTCTACCGATTTCAATTAATAAATTCTGGTGATGAGGCCCACTCCGGATGGTTCGGCCGGAACCCACGGACGCAGGTCCTTCGTCGTTCGTTCTCATTCACTTCAAATGCTCGTCTAAGGCTCCGGACTCTTCGGCACGAGGAGTGCAGCAATTTGCCCTACCATCTTGGAGGTATCGGTCTTTGAGACGACAATTCGAATTCCGACGTCAAGCGCATGCTTCTCCAACGCGGGGCTCGCGTGCTGCGTAAATAACACTATCTTTGCCATCGGGTCGATTTGTAAGATTTTTGCCGCCGCATCCAGACCGTTTACGCCTGGCATTTGAAAATCCATGATTGTCACGTCTGGGCTCAACGATTTGAACATCGCAATCGCGTCTAGTCCGTCAGACGCCTCTCCGCAGACCTCCCAATCAGGCTTTGCACGCAGAATGTTGCGCAATCCTTTCCTAACGAGTTCGCTGTCGTCCACGATCAAGAGCCGTATTGGCATCTATCACTCTGCCAAGAATCCAAACAACAAGAAAAGATTGAAGACAATATTGAGCGGCTTCACGCGCTGCTATCTCACACTCTTATCACCGCTGCTGCGGAAATCGGAAAACGCGCGATCACGGATGTTCCGCTGCCGTTGGACTCGATCGCAAGTGTGCCTCCCAGCTCTCGCACCCTTTCTCGCATTCCACTGACGCCAACCCCAGACCCTGTGTTGTCTCGAGTCTTAGGTACGATGCTGCCGGGAGACATCCCTCTGCCTTCATCGCGAACTTCAACGACCAAGACCTTTCCCTCATCGACTGACAGATTTATGAATGCAGTCTTACTCTCTGAATGCCTATAAACGTTTGTGAGACACTCCTGCACGATTCGAAAGGCAGATATTTCCATGTGAGGTGAAAGCCGGCCAATATCAGGCGAGAGTTCTACCGACACATTTACTTTGCTGCGTTCGGCGAAGCCATCCGCAAACATTTTGATCGCAGGTAAGAGGCCGATCTCGTCGAGTAATGGAGGATGAAGTAGGTGAGAGATTGTTCGAATATCCGTTGAAAGTTGCTGTATGAGCTGCTCATTCTCGCGAAGGGCATCTGCGGCCACCGAGTTGACGTTGCTGACCTCGGTGAGCGCTATTCCATTATTCATCGAAAGCGCAACGATCACCTGTCCAACGCTGTCGTGCAGATCGCGGGCGATGCGGCGGCGTTCTTCATCTTGCGTCGCTATCAGCCTTGCAGAAAGTTTGCGCAGCTCAGCGTTTAGCTGTTCCATCTGTCGCGTTTTGCGATGCAGATCGGCAAAGATACTTACTTTAGCTCTCAGCAATTCGGGAACAATTGGAACGGAAATATAGTCCACTGCGCCCCGTTGATATGCTTTCAGCTGATCAATATCGGTCAAGTGCACGGCGGATATAAAGATTATCGCAGTTCTCTGAAAGCGGGGATGCTGGCGGATCATGTCCGCGAGCTCGAAACCATCAATTTCTGGCATGCTCACGTCCATTAATACGACTGCTACATCGGTTTTCAAGAGATGGTCGAGCGCCTCGCGAGCGGAGCGAGCCATCAGCAGGTTTTCGCCGAGTTCCTTGAGGATGACTTCATAGCTCAACAGCTTGCCGGGCTGATCATCCACCAGCAGGATGCTGACCTTTTCGTGCTCGTTCATCATTTCTTCGCCACCTCAGCAATCGAGACTCCGCACCATACCAGAATCAGTCCGCAACATTGACGACGGCCGGTCACCGATGAAACCACATCCGAAGCGCGGACAGTAGTTGCTCGGTATTGACGGGTTTTGCCAAATATTCCGATGCGCCGGCTTCGAGGCATTTTTCACGATCGCCTTTCATCGCCTTTGCAGTTAAGGCTACGATTGGCAAACGACGGAAGGATGGATTTTGACGAATTACCTGCATCGTTTCGTATCCATCCATTTCCGGCATCATAATGTCCATCAGCACAATCGCCACATCCGGAGTCGATTCAAGAGTTGTGATTGCTTCTCGTCCGGTGCCGGCGGTGACTACAATCATTCCGCGGCGTTCGAGAACGCTGCTAAGCGCGAAAATGTTGCGGACATCATCATCCACCACCAATACCTTCTTACCGACAAGTGCTTCGTCAGAGTGGTGCAACAGGTCAAGCATTTTTTGCTTCTCTGGAGGAAGGTCCGTTACGATGCGATGCAGAAACAGTGCCGTTTCATCCAGGAGCCGTTCTGGGGATTCCACTCCCTTTACCACTACACTTCGCGCGAGGTTGTGCAAGCGCGCGTCTTCATCGGGCGACAAATCTTTGCCAGTGAAGACGACGACCGGTACGTCGGTGAGTGAAGGCGTATCGCGAAACCGTTCTAATATTTCGAAGCCAGAAATGTCGGGAAGCCGGAGGTCTAGCACCACGCAGTCAAACGGTTGAGCGCTTATAGCCGCAAGCGCTTCCGTTCCTGTAGCAGCTACCTCGAGATCGATGTCATTGTATCCAAGCAATTCTCGAATACTGAATTGCTCCGCAGGGTTGTCTTCGACGATCAGCAGTCGCTTTCTCCGTGGCATCGTATACTCCTTGATGCGAGAAAATGCAGTATTCAATTCCTCCGGCGTGGTCGGCTTAGTCACATACGCAAAAGCGCCTCGGGCCAGTCCGTGTTGCCGGTCTTCATCTAAAGTTAAGATCTGAACCGGGATGTGTCGAGTGGCAGGGTCCTGCTTCAGGTGGTTTAGCACCGTCCAGCCCAGCATGTCGGGCAGGAAAACGTCTAACGATATTGCCGTGGGATGGAATTCTTGAGCAAGGGTCAATGCTTCACTGCCTCGCGTCGCGACCAGCACCTTGAAACCTTTCCCGTGCGCGAGGTCACACAAGATCGTTGCGAAATATGGATCGTCTTCCACAATCAGCAGGACTGCATCCTCCGGCTGCAATATCTCGCGGTCGTCAGTAATCGTGAGTGGTTCGGCGGCGCGCTCTGTTGAGACCGAACTCGAATTCCTCGGCAGTGGCACCGACAAAGGCTTGGCATCCACGCCGCTTCCGGTCGCGGAGGGGCCTACATATGTTTGTGGCAAGTAAAGCGTGAACGTGCTCCCCTCATTGGGAGTGCTGCGTAGTTGGATTTCCCCGCCCAGTAACCCAGCGAGTTCGCGGCTGATCGCCAGTCCCAAGCCGGTACCGCCATATTTTCGGCTCGTGCCTGCGTCCGCCTGCTGAAATGCTTCGAAGATGATTCGTTGCTTCTCGGCGGGGATGCCGATGCCCGAGTCG
>Ga0210387_10003040_pt1 | contig 12870 bp, 13 predicted proteins | sample IncBWC7OmetaG_FD_160108 | JGI IMG/M metagenome (GOLD analysis project Ga0210387, IMG submission 160108) | Forest soil microbial communities from Barre Woods Harvard Forest LTER site, Petersham, Massachusetts, United States - Inc-BW-C-7-O ...
GCTCCGTGTGCGGAATCGAGAGAAACAGCCCGCGCGGCTTGCGGAACAGGCGGCTGAATTGCTGGCAGCCGGCGCCGACGGTCGGCGTGTAGACGATCGGCAGCAGCTCTTCCAGATTGGAGACCAGCAGTGCGTAGAACAGCGTCTCGTTGGTGTCCTGCAGTTCCCGCAGCACGGCGTAGCGCTCGATATCGGTCTCATAGCCGCGCAGCGCCTGCAGGCGGCGCGATACCTGCTCGTCCAGGGTCGCGACATTGGGCGGCAGCAGGCCGTGAAGGTCGAATGCCTCGCGCTCGCTCTCGGAGAAGGCGGTGCCCTTGTTGAGCTGCGGATCGGCGAGCAACTCGTAGCCGCTTAGCGCCGTGGTTACGAAAGCTGGCGTTGCTTCGGACATGATGAGCTCCTGCAGATGCGAAAAGGCAGGAGGATCGTATCCCAAACGGAACGACACGGCGATCACCGAGGTGCGCATTTTGTATCGACTTGCTGTCATTTTTATCTTGATCAGGTAAACAAACGGGCCATGAACACACCCCAGCGCCTGCCGGCCTCGTTGACGCCGCTCGACGTCGCGCTTGCCAGGCTGCTCCGAGGTATTGAAGCCGTCGCGTCGGGTGAGCGAGCGTCCGGCGATACAGCCGCTTGCGCCGTCGCCGGGCTCGATGAACTCAAGGCCTGGCCGCCGCGCGACATCGCTGCTGTCGATGGCTGGGCGTTGCGCGCCTCCGACCTCGTCGGCGCGTCCTCCTACACGCCGCTGCCGCTCATGAAGGAGCCCAAATGGGTCGAGGCAGGCGATAGCATCCCCGATGGCTGCGATTGCGTGCTCGATGAAGATGCGGTCGATCGGGCCGGACCGATGGCGCAGGTGTTGACGGAGGCGATCCCGGGACAGGGCATTCGCCGCAAGGGCGGCGAGGTCGCGGACACGCGCACGATCGTCGACGCGTGGCGGCCAGGCGATCTCCGTCATTCGCCGCGAATCCGCGTCGTCAATATTCCCGCCGGCGACATCACGGCGAAACTGATCGCGCGAAGTTTACGCGCGGCCCGCGTCGATGTCGTGTGTGTCGAGGCTGATGCGCGTGATGCAGCATCGATAGCGAAAGCGCTCGACGCCAGCGCGTGCGATCTGCTCGTCGCCGTCGGCGGCAGCGGCGTCGGCCGGACAGATGCGACGGTGCTCGCGCTCGCTGAGCGCGGCGAAGTCTTGGCGCATGGGCTCGCGCTGCAGCCCGGACGCACGGCCGCGGTGGGGCGGATCGGAAGTACGACGATCGTCGTCCTGCCCGGCGCGCCCGATCAGGCGCTTGCCGTGTGGTGGGCGCTGGTATTGCCCGTGCTCGACCGCCTGGCCGGTGGGCAGCGCCAAACTGCGGCCCGGCCGCTGGCGCAGAAGATCGCCTCCGGCGTCGGAATCGCGGAAATCGTGCTGCTCGGGGAACAAGAGGGCGCCTGGGTGCCGCTCGCCGTCGGCGACCTGCCGTTAACGGCGATCGCGCGAGCTGCGGCCTGGCTGGTGGTTCCCGGCGACAGCGAAGGCTATGCTGCGGGAACGCCCGTGAATGCCTATCTGTTAGACTTGCGATGACCAAGACACCGGTACCAAGGAAGCCCGAAAGCCTCGACCAGGACCAGTTCCTGACGATTTTGTCGCGCGAGGACGCGCTGGCGCGTTTCGAGGCCGCGCTGTTTCCGCGCGAGCTAAAGGGCGAAGCGCGAAAGCTCGCGGACGCGGTCGGCTCTGCGCTCAGCGAAGATGTTGTTGCGCCGATCGACGTGCCGCCGTTTGATCGTTCCAACGTCGACGGTTTTGCCGTGCGCTCGGCCGACCTCGCTGCGGCGAGCGAAGCCACGCCCGTGCGCCTGCGGCTGAACGACGAGGTCATCGCCTGCGGCGTGGCGCCGGCGCGGCCGGTGCTGTCGGGCACGGCGACCTCGATTGCAACCGGCGGTCCGCTGCCCCGCGGCGCCGACGCTGTCGTGATGGTCGAGCATACGCAGCCTTCGGGCTCGCGCGCGATCGATATCCGCCGCGCTGCTTCGCCCGGACAATTCGTCTCCTATGCCGGCTCCGATATCGCCCGCGGCGAGGCGCTTTTGCGCGCCGGCACTGTCGTCGGCTCGCGTGAGATCGGCATGTTAGCCGCCAGCGGCATTGCCGAAGTGATGGTCGCGAGGAAGCCGCGCGTGGCGGTGCTCTCGACCGGCGATGAGCTGGTGCAGCCGGGCGAAGTGCTGCGGCCGGCGGCGATCTATGACACCAATGGCGCGATCGTGACCGCGGCCATCAACGAGAATGGCGGCGAGGCACATTTTCACGGCGCTATCGCCGACGACGAAGCCGCTCTGGAAGCTGCGATGCGCAAGGCACTCGCCGAAAGCAACATGCTGGTGCTGTCGGGCGGCACCTCGAAGGGCGCCGGCGATGTGTCCCATCGCATCATCGCGCGTCTCGGCAAGCCTGGCATCATCGCCCATGGCGTCGCGCTGAAACCGGGCAAGCCGCTGTGTCTTGCGGTCTGCGACGGCAAGCCGGTCATCATCCTGCCGGGTTTTCCGACCTCGGCGATGTTCACCTTCCATGACATGATCGTGCCGGTGCTGCGGCGGATGGCGGGCCTGCCGCCGCGCTCGGACGCCAAGGTTTCGGCAAGAGTGCCGGTGCGCATCGCCTCCGAGCTCGGCCGCACCGAATTCGTGATGGTGTCGCTGGTCGAAGGTGTGGACGGCTTGATCGCTTATCCCACCGGCAAGGGTTCGGGCGCGATCACGTCGTTCGCTCAGGCCGATGGTTTCCTGAAGATCGATGCGCTTGCCGACCAGATTCCGGCCAACACGCAAGCCGAAGTCACGCTGTTCACGCCGCATGTGCGGGTGCCGGATCTCGTCATCGTCGGCAGCCATTGTACCGGGCTCGATCTCGTCACCGCACCGATGGCACGCGCCGGGCTTGCGGTGCGCTCGATCGCGGTCGGCAGTCTCGGCGGGCTCGCAGCCGCCAAGCGCGGCGAATGCGATCTCGCGCCGATCCATCTGTTCGACGACAAGAGCGAGATCTACAACACGCCGTTTCTGAGCGAAGGCCTCGAACTCGTGCCGGGCTGGCGGCGCATGCAGGGCATCGTGTTTCGCCAGGGCGACGCGCGCTTCGAGGGAAAGACCGCGCAGGAGGCGGCACGCTCGGCACTCGCCGATCCCGCCTGCATCATGGTCAATCGCAATCAGGGCGCGGGCACGCGCATCCTGATCGATCGGCTGCTCGGCGAAGCACGTCCCGACGGTTACTGGAATCAGCCGCGCTCGCACAATGCAGTCGCCGCCGCTGTCGCCCAGCATCGCGCCGATTGGGGCATGACCATCGCGCCGGTCGCGCACGCCTCCGGTCTGGGCTTCATTCCACTCGCGGAAGAACATTATGATTTTGCGCTGGTAAAAACACGCAAGCAGCGCGCCGCGGTGCAGGCTTTTCTCGACGCGCTCGCATCCGAAGCGAGCCGCGCGGCGCTGACCGAGGCGGGATTTCGGCCGGCTTAGGCACGGCTCATCAACGTGCAGCCACAGCCTGGTTGACGGCAAGTTTGATGGCAGCCCATCATCTATCCGCTCGAAAGCAGAGCTATTATGCTCATTTTGAGTTTTATTTTTCATGACCCAAGGCGGTCATAAGCCCGATCGAAATCTCGCACTGCGGCAGTCAGCACCACGTCGTGATGTGTTATCGTTTCTCGGGCAAGCCGTCCGCCCGGGCCATCGACCGCCATTTGCGCCCGTTGCCCGTCGGTATCGTCTTTGCCGCACACAACGCCGATGTTTGCTCCCGGCAACATCACGCGCAAGCCGGTTTCGCACCACCGCATGCGGAGAAGTCATGTCGTCAGCCTCTCGCGTATCAATCATCTCGCATGTGGCAGCGATAGCGGTCGGCGCCGTTGCCGCGACAGCCTATCTGACCGTCTATTCAACCAGCCGGCAATCGCTCGCAGACTACTTCTCTGCGATCTGTGCGAAGACATTTGGTCCCGCGCCTGTCGCGGAGGCTCCGTACCTCGCCGAAAACGTCAGCGCGATGACGAAGATGATGATCGAGATGGGTATCAGGCCATCGGGCGATGTCGATACTGACTTTGTGGCGATGATGGTGCCGCACCATCAGGGCGCAATCGAAATGGCGCAGGCTGAATTGCGTCACGGACGCAATGAGCCACTCCGGCGCATGGCTCAGGAAATCATCGTCACCCAGCTGCAAGAGATCACTGCGATGCGATTGTCGCTTGGCGGAGCCCTGCCGCCATCCGTACCGTTGCCTGATCGGATCCCGCCTGCGGCGACGAAAGATTCGAAGATTGACAACGCAGCTTTGGTAAAGGAGCCGTGATATGCGACACAACGCAATATTGGTCGTTCTGTTGGTTGCGGCAGCTCTTGTTGGTGCGCGCGATGCCTTCGCCGGACAGGCTCCGGCGGCGGCGTCCGATCCCGACATTCCCATCAGCCATCAAGATCGCGTCTACTCAGCCGAACAATTCTCGAACACCGTCTCCGTCACCGATCCTGTCGACAATAAGCTCGTTGGCACCATTCGCCTCGGCGATCCGCTGCCTGCCAATCTCAGTCCGCTCTACAAAGGGCAGTTGTTGGTGCACGGGATGGGGTTCTCGCCTGACCATCGCACGATCGTGGTTGTCGCAATCGGTTCGAATGCGCTGATCTTCATTGATACGGCGACCAATAGCGTAAAGCACATTACTTATATTGGGCGCTCTCCACACGAAGCGTTCTATACGATGGACGGCAAAGAAGTATGGGTTGTCGTCCGCGGCGAGAACTACGTCTCCGTACTCGACGGCACGACGTACGAGGAGAAGGCGCGGATCACCGTTCCCAACGGTCCGGGCATGACGATCTTCTCGCCCGACGGCAAATACGGCTATGTCTGCTCGTCGTTCACACCGGAGACCGTGGTCATCACCGTCGCCGATCACAAAATTGTCGGCAGGGTTCCGCAAGCAAGCCCGTTCTGTCCCAACATCGCCGCGACGCCGGACAGCAAGCAAGTCTGGTTCACCCTGAAGGATACCGGCAAGACCCAGGTGTTCGACGCGCAACCGCCGTTCACCCTCTTGAAAACGCTCGAAACCGGTCCGATCACCAACCACGTCAATATCGTGCGTAATGCCAACGGCATGTTTGCCTACGTCACGATCGGCGGGCTCAACGAGATCAAGGTGTTTCGCACCGATAATTTCGAGCAGGTCGCGACCATTTCGGTCGGCAAGTTGCCGCACGGTATCTGGCCGTCCGGGGACGGCACACGAGTCTATGTCGGTCTTGAGAATGAGGACAAAGTAGCCGCAATTGACACACTGACGAACCAAGTCATCGCGACGAGTCCGATCGGCCAGGCTCCTCAAGCGCTCGCCTACGTGCCCGATGCCGTACCCGCTATGAGCGGCGACATCAACGCGGCGATGACCAGGATGATGGTCGCCCCCGAAGGTCTTGGCATCAACAACCTGCAGCCACTTGGCATTGCCGGTCAGTCCGCGCAACTTTGGCTGGTACCACCCGGCGCAAAGCCGGAGGCAAAAGCACCGACCAGCGTTTCACTGTCCGACCAGGGATTGGTGCAGATGTTGGAGGCCGCGGTCACCGGCCTGGAGCCAGGAAAGCCGTATCTGCTCGCGCTTGCGAGTGAGCCGTCCGGGACCGGCGATATCGAGCCACTGCAACGCTTTATGACCAACCCCGCGGGCGCAGCTGTCGTCAATGCGATCGGACCAATCCGCCAATTAGTACGTGGCGAGGACAAGGCCCCGCGTCGTTATCTCGTGATCGTTAGCGGCGCACCCGATACCCACGGGGCCCCCGTTCAAGTCCAAAGGGAATAATGAGTCCTGACCAACCCGGATTCCGCGATGGGTTCGCGGAGTTGGCCGATCGCCCGAGTCACGCCGCGAAACGGATTTCGCCGGCGCCCGTCGTGTCATAGCCGCTCATTTCAACGGCGCGCTGCTTGAAGCGGCTCTCGCGCAGGAATCCGATCAGCGCTTGCATGTTGGGACGGAAATAGCTGCGCTGGGGCATCAACAGATCAAAGCTCTCCCAGAGCAGCGGCACGAAATCGAGCCCGGCCGTCTTCGCCACCGCGCGCGTCGCGATCCCGCAATCGGCGTGGCCGGCGCGAATGGTTGCGGCGAGATCAGGCCCGGTGAGGCTGGGCGCCTCGCGCCGCCGCAAGCTCTTCACGCTGGCGCCGAGCCGCGCCAGCAGCGCTTCCAATAGCAGTTGCGCGCCGGCGCCGGGCTGACGCATCGCGACCTGCGCGCCCGACGACAGCACGTCCGAAAGGTTGTTCAGGTTTTTCGGATTGCCGGGCGCCAGCAACAGTCCCTGTTCGCGCCGCGCCACGCCGACCAGCACGGCATCGTGCAAGCCGACAGTGCCGCGCAGCGCCGCGACATTGGCATCTTCGTTGGCGGAGATCTCGGGCGAATGAAAGTGAACAGCAGCCGCGATCACCTCGCCGCGCAGCAGCCGCTCGACGCCGCGCGTCGTGCCTTCGTTGAGCGAGGCGAGGCTGGAGCCCGACTCGCGCAGGCTCCATTCCAGGAGATCGTCCTGGCTGCCGCCGACGATCGGCGGCGTGTCGGCCGAGATCATTCCTTCCGGACGCGCCAGCCCCGACAGCACCCAGAGGTCCAGCTCATGGCGCGGAAACAGCCACTTGCCGGTCACCTTGCTGCAGGGGATCGCGCCTGCGGTGACCAGCTCATAGAGCTTGCGCTCGCCCAGCCGCAGGTAATCGGCGGCCTCGCTGGTAGTCAGGAATTCCATGCTGCATGAGTATGCATATTCCTGTTTACCGCTCAATTGGCTGATAAGCGCGGAATTCCTGCCGGCGGCAGGGGAGAGGCGGCAGTCGGCCGGTACGGCTAGATGAACGCCATGCCGCCATTGAGGATGATGGTCTGCCCCGTCATGTAGTCGTTGCCGAGCACCATCAGCACCGCCTGCGCCACCTCCTCGGGATGGCCGAGGCGGCCGAGCGGGATGCGTGCGGCGAGGTCGGAGCGGCCGCTCATCATGTCGGTGTCGATCAGCGACGGCGCGACCGAATTGACGGTGATGCCGTCCCTCACCAGCCGTGCGGCATAGCCCCGCGTCAGCCCCTCCATCCCCGCCTTCGAGGCATTGTAATGCGGCCCGATCGCGCCGGCGCCGCGTGCCGCGCCCGAGGTGATGTTGACGATGCGACCCCATTTTCTGGTGCGCATCGCAGCCAGCACGGCCTGGGTGCAGAGGAATGCCGACTTCAGGTTGACCGTGATGGTGCGGTCGAAATCTTCTTCGGTGAGATCCTCGATGCCGCGTACGATCGCGATCCCGGCATTGTTGACGAGGATGTCGACCGGCCCGAGCGCAGAGGCGACGCGCTCGACCATGTCAGTTACGTGCGATGCCTGCGACACGTCGGCGGCGACCGCGATGGCGCGTTTGCCGGCCTGATTGAGATCAGCAACCAGCGCATCCGCCGCATCGGCCCGCTCGCGGTAATTCACGGCGACCGAGGCGCCGGCTTCCGCCAGCGCGACTGCGATCGCAGCCCCAATGCCGCGCGAGCCGCCGGTCACGAGCGCGACCTTGCCGCTGAGATTCGGAGTGATGATCATCGGATATTCCTTATTGCTAGCCGCCGTCGAGCGCGGCCAGCCGGTCCGCCTCGGCGATATCGTCCACCGTGTTGGCGTTGAAGAAGGGATCAACCGGCGTCACCGGCCAGCTCACCGTCGCGAGAGGATAACGCGCAGTCCAGCGGTCGATCTTGCGGACGTCTTCCTCCACCAGCGCATGGCGGAGTTCGCCGCGGAGATGCACGCTCCACAGCCCGATCACCGGATGGGTCTGTCCGCCGGAGGACGCGACCGCAAGCTCGGCGCCTTCCGCGCGCCGCGCCGCCTCCAGCCGCGCCACGAGATCGCGCGGCAGGAACGGGCAATCGGCCGCGGCACTCAGCACATGCGTCACCTCGGGACGATGCTCAGCCATCCAGTCGAGCGCGGCGAGAATGCCGGCCAGCGGCCCCGGAAAGTCCGCGACGGTGTCGGCGATCACGGGCAGGCCAAAACTTGCAAAGCGGGCGGGATCGCCATTGGCGTTGAGGATGAGGGCGCTGCATTGCGGCTTCAGCCGCGCGATCACGCGTTCCAGGATGGTTTGGCCTGCGATAGTGCGCATCGGCTTGTCGCCGCCGCCCATCCGGCGCGCCAGGCCACCGGCGAGCAGCACGCCCGGAATGTCCGGCGCGCCTCTTGGCGTCGCGTCACTCATCGCCGCCTTCGCCCTTGCGCTTGTGGGCTGCCGATTCTTCCTCGACGTAATCGAGGTTCTGATCGTAGACGATACGCTCCTCGCCCGACAGCGCGATGAAGCGTTTGCCCCGCGTGCGGCCGACCAGCGTCAATCCCACCTGCCGTGCGAGATCGACGCCCCACGCCGTGAAGCCGGAGCGGGAGACGAGAATGGGAATGCCCATCCGCACCGTCTTGATCACCATCTCCGAGGTGAGACGTCCCGTCGTGTAGAGGATCTTGTCGGCGGGATCGACGCCGTGGCGATAGATCCATCCCGCGATCTTGTCGACGGCGTTGTGACGGCCGACATCCTCGGTGTAGCAGACGGGCGTGCCTTCCTTGCACAGCACGCAGCCATGGATCGCGCCGGCTTCCAGATAAAGCGAGGGCATGGTGTTGATCGCATGCGTCATCTGGTAGAGCCAGGAGGTGCGCAGCTCGGCCTTCGGCAGCGCCACGCTTTCGACGGCTTCCAGCAGGTCGCCGAACGCGGTGCCCTGCGCGCAGCCGGACGTCTGCGTGCGCTTCTTCAGCTTGGCCTCGAAATTGGTGTGATGCTCGGTGCGCACCACGACCACCCCGAGGTCGTCGTCATATTCGACCTCGCTGACGACGTCGTTATATTTGAGCATGTTCTGGTTCAACAGGTAGCCGAGCGCCAGATATTCCGGATAGTCGCCGATCGTCATCATGGTGACGATCTCCTGCGCGTTCAGATACAGCGTCAGCGGCCGCTCCACCGGCACCCTGATCTCGGTCTCCGCCCCGGTCTGGTCGATGCCCGTCACACGCTCGGTCAGGCGCGGATCGTCCGGGTTGGGCACGATCAGGGGGACGGGGGCTTTCTCGATCTTCATCATAATGGGCAGGCTAGCATGACATTCCCTGAGAGCCGATATAAAGCGAGTTTGGCTAATGCCTAGCCCCGGTTCCGGGGCGGGCTGCGGAGAACGGGATGAAAGTCATTGGCCTCGCAGGCTGGAGCGGCGCCGGCAAGACCACCTTGCTGACGCGGGCGATTCCGCTCCTGAACGAGCAGGGGCTCTCCGTCTCCGTGATCAAGCACGCCCACCACAAATTCGACGTCGACAAGCCCGGCAAGGACTCCTTTCGCCATCGCGAGGCGGGCGCGGAGGAGGTGCTGGTCTCCTCCGGCAATCGATGGGCGCTGATGCATGAGCTGCGCGGCGAGCGCGAGCCACATTTGCCCGAGCTGTTGCAAAAACTGTCGCGCGTCGATCTCGTCGTGATCGAAGGCTACAAGTCCGAGCCGCATCGCAAGATCGAGGTGCATCGCGCCGCGAACGGCAAGCCGTTTTTGTTTCCGACCGACCCTGACATCGTCGGCATCGCCGCCGATGTCGCCGTTGAAACCAGGCTCCCCCTCGCCCATCTCGACGATATCGGCGCGGTCGCCGCCATGATGCGGCGCTACGCCATTCCGATCGAGGACGTGCTGGCGATGGCCGAAGGCTGACAGGCATGGCGCAACTCTCCGACGATTGCTTTGCGTTCGGCGGACCGCTGATGTCGGTCGACGAAGCCGTTGGCCTGATCGCCTCGCGCGTGAGCGCGGTCGGCGAGACAGAGACGGTGGCGCTGGTTGACGCCGACGGGCGCATCCTCGCCCGCGATATCACAGCGCCCTTGCCGCTGCCGCCCTTCACCAATTCCGCCGTCGACGGCTATGCGCTGCCGGGCAGCGAATTGCCGCGCGACAAGGAGCGGGCGTTTCCGGTGAGTGGCCGCGTCGCCGCAGGCGGCGCGGCAGAGCAAGCGCCACCCGGCCACGCCGTGCGCATCTTCACCGGCGCGCCGATGCCCGAGGGCACCGACACCGTGTTCATGCAGGAAGACGTGCGTGTCGACGATAGCGGCCATGTCGTGCTGCCCGCGGGCCTGAAGGTGGGCGCGAATGTACGTCCCGCCGGCGAGGATATCCCGCAAGGCCACCTCGCGCTGAAAGCCGGCCAGCGCCTGCGGCCGCAGGATGTCGCGCTCGCCGCCGCCTTCGGCTTCACCACGCTGCAAGTGATCCGGCGCATTCGCGTCGCGGTGTTCTCGACCGGCGACGAACTGGCCTCGCCGGGCACCCCGCGCGCGGCTGCGCAGCTGTTCGACTCCAACCGCTTCATGCTGATCGCGATGCTGAAACGGCTCGGCTGCGAGGTCTCCGATCTCGGCATCCTGCGCGATGAGCGCGAGCCGCTGGCGCAGGCACTGAAGCAAGTCGCCGGCCGCCACGATTTGATCCTCACCACCGGCGGCGTCTCCACCGGCGAGGAGGATCACGTCAAGGCCGGTGTCGAGGCCGTCGGATCGCTGGTGCTGTGGCGGATGGCGATCAAGCCCGGCCGCCCCGTTGCGATGGGCATCATCGATGGGGTGCCCTTCATTGGGCTACCCGGCAATCCCGTGGCGAGCTTCGTCACCTTCGTCCACGTGGTGCGCCCGACCGTGCTCGCGCTGTCAGGCGTGCCAGCCACGCCGCTGGTTCCGATCCCCGTGCGCGCTGCCTTCACCTACAAGAAGAAGAGCGGCCGCCGCGAATATGTCCGCGCCACGCTGCGCCAGGCCGCCGACGGCGCGCTTGAGGCCGTGAAATTTCCACGCGAAGGCGCCGGCCTGCTGTCGTCGCTGGTCGACACCGACGGGCTGGTCGAACTCGGCGAGACCGTCACCAAGGTCGCGCCCGGCGAGCACGTCGGCTTCCTCGGCTATGCCAATCTGCTGTAAAGATCTCCACGCATGACCACGACCAAGCTCGACCTCACCGGCCTCAAATGCCCGCTGCCCGCGCTCAAGACGCGCAAGGCGCTGAAGTCGGTGGCATCAGGCGATCGCCTCGAAGTGCATTGCACGGATCCTTTGTCGGTAATCGACATTCCCAATCTGATCCGCGAGACCGGCGACAAGGTCGAGATCACCAAGCGCGATGAGAAGAGGATCGTGTTTCTGATCGAGAAGGCGTAGCTCGCGCCGCGAACTCCGATCCTGCTCCCACAAGGGGAGAAGGGAAGGGAGCGCGGAACGCCGATTCAATCCACGCTACCCCACCGCCTCCTTGTGCTCCTCTCGCGCTGCCTCGAACACCTCGCGGGCGGCATCCGCATTCATCACCGCAATCCCGATCCCGACGATCAGGTCGGGCCAGGCCGAATGCCACCAGAAGGCAGTGACCGCGCCGGCTGCGATGATTGCCACATTGGCCAAGGTGTCGTTGCGCGCGGACAAGAAGGCCGCCCTGGTCAGGCTGCCGCCGTGGTGACGGAATCGCGCCAGCATGAAAGCGCAGGTGAGATTGACCTGCAGTGCGCCGGTCCCGGCCAGCGTCAGCGGACCGGAAGCCGGCACCGACGGCGCGACCAGCTTCTGCCACGCGGTCCAGAGCCCCGCGATCGCGGGGGCCAGCAGAATCATCGCCAGCCCCATGCCAAGGCGCGCCCGGCTTCTCGGCTCCCACCCGAGCGCGAACGCGATCAGCAGATTGATCGACGCGTCTTCGAGGAAGTCGATGCTGTCGGCAAACAGCGAGACCGACCCGATCGCAAGCCCCACGGCAAACTCAACGCCGAAATAGCCGAGGTTGAGCAGTGCCACCGTGATCACCACACGGCGCAGCGCGGGATGATCAGGCGCTCTTTCAAACTCCGTCATATCGGCAGCCTTCGAATGATCCGTGGATGCCGGCCGACACCCCAAGCCAAAGCTTCAAGCCAAAACATATTGCACCTGCACAGCACATCCACTAACGTTTCGCCACAAACTGGATGGGGATGGGGTTCCCCCGACAACCGCCGCAAGGCTGATGACTCCTGCCAGGCGCTCTGCGTCGGTGGGAGCATGTCCGGCTTCTTCCACGATAGGCAACTGGTGCAATGGCTTTGCGCCGTCCGAGATGGCGGCGCGGAGCTTTTCGGATTGCGGGGCGAATGGCCCCGCGGTTGCAAGGTTGCGCGTGTTTGATGCGTTTGAGGCTGATCCGGAGCGAAGCGAAATGCAGTCGTCTCTTGCAGAAACGAGGGAGATCAACTCATGACCGGGTTGATCGCGATCATATTGGGCAGCGTCATCGGCGGCGCGGCGCGCTATTTCGTGTCGGGGTTTGTCGCGAGAAAGATCGGCGAGACCTTTCCTTGGGGCACGCTGATCATCAATGTCAGCGGGGCGCTCACCATCGGCTTTATCGGCGGGCTGGCGAAAGACAGCACCTCGGTGTTCGCTTCGCCGAATGTGTGGTTGTTCGCGGTGCCGGGCATTCTCGGCTGCTACACCACGGTTTCTTCGTTCAGCTTGCAGACGCTGTCGCTGGCGCGGGATGGCGAGGGCAACCGCGCGTTCCTGTATGTCGTGTTCTCCGTCGCGCTGTCGCTTGGCGCCGCGGCTCTCGGCTTTGCCCTGGCGGATTTGATCAGGTGAGCGCGAAGCGATGACGACGACGAAACCCAGCGCATCGAATACCGCGATCCTCTACGCCCACGTCATCGCCGGCAGCGTGATCGGCGGTGTCGGGCGC
>Ga0210387_10003042_pt1 | contig 12867 bp, 13 predicted proteins | sample IncBWC7OmetaG_FD_160108 | JGI IMG/M metagenome (GOLD analysis project Ga0210387, IMG submission 160108) | Forest soil microbial communities from Barre Woods Harvard Forest LTER site, Petersham, Massachusetts, United States - Inc-BW-C-7-O ...
TGCGCGCCCCGCTTGGTACATTGACGCCGCGCGAGCGCCAGGTGTTTGACCGTGTGGTGCAGGGCAAAATCAACAAGCAGATCGCGCAGCAACTGGGTGCGACCGAGCGCACCATCAAGGCCCATCGCCATCGCGTCATGGAGAAGATGAAGGTCCAATCGCTGGCCGAACTCGTCTCCATCGCCGAGCGCCTCGGTATCCGGATCGGGAACCGCGACGAATCTGCAGCGGGTTAAGCTCATTGTTTGTGCATATTGTCCCAAGGGACAATTGGAATGCAGTGGGCGGCGTCCTACTCATAACAACCACCCAGGCAGTTAAATTGGGACCGAGCGAATCCGATCGCTTTGATATGACGGGATGTCCGATGGGCGGCGGCCCGGTGATTGATATCCGTCGGCACAAGGACCAGCGCAATTGTCAAAACAGAAACTCGTGTTCGTGGTCGACGATGACCCCAATATGCTGAGGGGAATGAAACGGCTCTTGAAGGAGCACGGCTACGACAGCGTGCTGTTCCCGTCAGCCGACGCCTTCCAGAAGCACGGTGACTTCGAAGAGGCCGTCTGCGTCGTCCTCGACATCAATCTCAGCGATGAATCCGGTATCGAGGTGCGCCATCGCCTGAAGGCGGCCGGCGTTGGCCTGCCTGTCATCTACATCACCGGCAAGGACAATCATGCGACGCGGATGGCGGCGATCGAATCCGGCTGCATCGCTTATCTGACCAAGCCGTTCGCGGCAAAATCGCTGATGGAGCCGATCGAGCGAGCATCGGCCAGCTTGGCGTAGCGGCCCAGCCGTCTATTCGTCGATGTCCTGCTGAAAGGTCTGCGCCGGCGCGCCTTTGCGAACGGCGGCAAACTGGCTGAGCGGGATCTCGGTCGTAATCGATTGCACGCTGGAGTCGACGACTTGGATCGATAACTTTTGGCCTTTCTCCATCTCGTGGACCAGCTGCGGATCGGCTGGATTGCCGGCGATGCAAGTGTTGGTCATGCACCAGACATAGGGGACCTGATACGTTTTGCCCTGATCTACAGTTAGCCTGGTGCCGCCCTGCAAATACATTCCGACCGGTACGAAGAGCTGCAGCCGCGCCTTGCTGTCGCCGTCGCGCTCGATAAGGTCAGCACGCACTGCGGTCTGGCCGGTGTCCCAGGTGCCGGTGATGGTGGTGCGGCACACCATGCTCGTGCCGGGCGTCTTGAAGCAGAACTTCTGCCAATCGCCATATTTGATCTGGCGGACCAGGCCGCGCTGACCGCGCGATGCCACTTCCGGCTCGTATACGCCGGGATGCGAGGCCTGCTGGGCTGTGGCGGGATGTGCGGGCAACAAAGGCGCCGCCAAGGCGAGAGCGGGCCAGAATCGTTTTACACGACGTTGACGCATTTTCCTCTCCTAACGATGCTTGTCCAGGAATTGACTGACAAGGGGCGACCATTGCGGGATCGCGTCGGGGGAATCGATGAAGAAATGCCCGTCGCTGCCGAATGGCGGCATCAAATGATATTCGGCGTTGCCACCGGCGCCGGTATAGGCGGTATGCATCCGCCTGGAGAGATCGGGCCCGAAGAACGTATCGTTCTCGATATAGATCCATAGCATCGGGGTTCGGGCGGACTGACCGAACGCAGCGGTCGCTTCGACGAGCTTGTCCGGCGCGCAATTGTTGTTCGGCTTGCCGCTAACGCGCCCGCCACGCCCGGCGGCAAAAGTGATGATCGCTTTGACCGAGGGCAGGTTCTGGCTCGAGAGCGCGATCGCGCCCCAACCCCCGGCAGACTGGCCGATGACGATGGCGCTTTCCGGAGCGGCATATTTCTGCTCGATCATGTAGTCGATGATCCATTTGTCGAGCAGGGCAGCAGCCATGCCCGCGTCTCGGAAATTGGGATTCTCACAGACGCCGATCTTCGAGTAGAACACGGGAAACAGCCCCAGCTCGGAGGCCTCCAGGGCCATTGCACCGTATCCGGGACCGGCAGGTGCCACCACCAGATAGCCGCGGCGCGCAAACCAGATGGCAGCGTCGCGAAATTCCACCAGCGGAAAGAAGCCGCGCTCGCGGGCGTTCAACGACACGCCATGGTTCATCACCGCCAGCGGAAACGGGCCTTTTCCGACCGGACGTACCACGTAAGCGACCGTTGGATGGATGAGAGGCAGCGCCCAAATCTCTTCCTGGACCGGCAGCAGCGTACGATTATCTGCGCTTCGACAGGGTTCGGGCGCCGCCAGCGCGGCAACGAGAAAGAGCAAAAAGAAAATTGATCGAAGCATGGCGAACGGTCCAATCGAGATCCATAAGATCGCTCAGTCTGCCTTGAAAGGTTTTCGCAAGGCTGCGGGCGGGCAGTTGATCTAGATCAAGCTGTCCGCACGGCTCGCGAAATGGTCGTCGATCGGTTGTCTTGATCCAGATCAAGACGGTGGGCGAGTCGAGACCGTTTGCTTGCAACTGCTCCACTCGGACGGAATATCTGCCGTGTTGTCGCCGCAACCTGCCGCCGCATTATATCCCCGCGACGAGGCGGTTCATATTGCAGGTCTGCTGGCGTTCATCGGTGGCTATCTCGAGGCCTTCACCTGGATGGTCCACCACGTCTTTGCCAACGCGCAAGGCGCCAATCTCGTGTTTCTCTGGGTTTACATGACCAGTGGAGAATGGGAATCGGCGGCCCGCTACGTTCCGCCGCTGCTGGCTTTTGTCGTCGGCGTGATCCTGGCGTGCTGGCTGCGGTGGGCGGCGCCGACGCGCGCGACGCGGATCAGTACGCTCACCGAGATCGTGTTCCTGTTCATCGTCGCGATCCTGCACAACCGCCTGCCTTTAGTGGCGGGTACGCTTGGTCTGTCGATGGTCGCCGCCTTCCAGACGGTAAGCTTTCCGCGAGTTGAGGGGTTGAGCTACAACTCCGTGATGGTGACGAGCAATTTTCGTCAGGCCATCGAAGGTCTGTTCGCCGCCTTTGCCGGAAGCGCGGGGCCAAGGCCCTTCCGCCGGCCCTATCTGTTCGGTGCGATGTGCGTCGCCTTTGGCGCAGGTGCCGCCATCGGAGCAATCGCAACCGAAATTACGCGCGATTACAGCCTTGCCATTCCCGTGACGCTGCTGGTGATCGTGCTGCTGCTTTGCGAGCAGAGGCCGGTCGCCGCAAGGGCGTAGTCCTAGCCGTTTGATCTAGATCAAGACTCGTTCTGCTTCACGCTGCCAACGCTGCCGCAACCAAGCGCTCAGGTCGGGAGGCGGTTATGGCCCAGCAGGCTCAGGAACGGCGGATCGATAAGTTTTTCTCCGGCCCCGGCGCGCGCGCGGACGAATGGCGCGGCCTGGTCGACGCTGCGAAAGCCTGGTCGGCCGGATCGGGTGACCGCGCCGCCTTCGAATCACGGCTTTCCGAGTTGGCAATCACTGAAGAATATCACGCCTATCCCGGTCCGCGTCTGATGGCGGCGCTGAAGGAAAGAGCGGCGGTAAACGATGCGGCCGGCGTGCTCGCGCTCGCGATGCGGTTCACGCAATCGCTGCAGACGCGATCTTTCCGCCAGCACGCTGGCGACTGGGATGTGCATGCGGACGCCAATACCGATATGCCGGATTTGCTGCCGCCCGGGCTGGGCGAGACGCGTACACGCCGGCCATATTTCGAAACCCTGGTTGTGACAGGCATTCCTGCGACCGGTTGGCCGGAGCTGGCGGCAGAGTGGCGCAAGCTTCGCCGTCCGTCCGATGCCTTCGTCCACGAGCCGGTATTCGTAGGAAATTTTGAAGACGCATTCTGCGCCGCGATGCTCAACCCCGATCTCGGCGCCGTCATCGTCAACGAGGGCTTTGCCCAGCACTCGCGACATGATGCGCCGGTGCTGCGGTCCCTGATGGCCTCGATGGACAAGGAGACTTCTGGTTCCGCATTGGCGCTGGCAAAGACCTTGAAGCGGATCCGTCCCGAGCTCGACATCTACCTGGTCTCCAACCGCAGGGTCGAAGACCTGGCCGGCAATCCCGAAGCCAATGTTGCCCGCCGCATCTTCTACTCGGTGGAAGAGTTGCTTGAATTGCATCTTGCCATCCTCGAAGGCGTGCTGGACCGCTACGAGACGCCGTTCTTCGACAATCTCAAGAAATACGCCCAGCGTCCGATCGGTACCTTCCATGCGCTCCCGATCGCGCGTGGCAAGTCGGTCTTCAGGTCGGACTGGATCCGCGACATGGGCGAGTTCTACGGCTTGAACCTGTTCCTCGCTGAAAGCAGCGCGACAACAGGCGGCCTCGATAGTCTCCTCGAGCCCACAGGCAACATCAAGAAGGCGCAGGAGAAGGCGGCGCGGGCCTTCGGCGCCGATCAGGTCTTCTTCGTCACCAACGGCACCTCGACCTCCAACAAGATGGCCGTGCAGGCGCTGCTCTCGCCGGGCGACATCGTCATCGTCGACCGCAACTGCCACAAGTCGCATCACTATGGCATGGTGCTGTCGGGCGCGCAGCCGCTGTATGTCGAAGCCTTCCCGATGACAGAATATTCGATGTACGGCGCGGTTCCGCTCAAGACCATCAAGCAGGCGCTGCTGAATCTAAAGGCCGAGAACCGGCTCAACCGGGTCAAGATGCTCGATCTCACCAACTGCACCTTCGACGGCCACATCTACAATACCCGCCGGGTGATGGAGGAGTGTCTTGCGATCAAGCCCGACCTGATCTTCCTCTGGGACGAAGCCTGGTTTGGCTTTGCCCGCTTCTCGCCGTTCCTGCGTCCGCGCACCGCGATGGGTGCGGCGAACGACATCGAAGCCTGGATGCATGATCCCAAGTCGATCGAGATTTACGAGAAGCACCGCGCCGCGCTCGGTGACAATCCGTCCGATGAGACGCTGCTGAATGCCAGGTTGCTGCCCGACCCCAGGCAGATTCGCCTGCGCGTCTACCAGACCAACTCCACGCACAAATCGATGTCGGCCATCCGGCAGGGCTCGATGCTGTTCGTCAAGGATGTCGACTTCCACACCGTCGAGGCGCAGTTCAAGGAGGCGGTCTTTACGCACGCTTCCACCAGCCCGAACCAGCAGCTCATCGCGAGCCTCGACGTGGCGCGCCGGCAGATGGAGCTGGAAGGCTACGGCCTCGTCGCCAACGCCATCGAGATCGCGTTTGCGATCCGCAAAGCCGTGGCCGCAAATCCCCTGATCTCGAAATATTTCAGCGTGCTCGGCGCCGACAAGATGGTGCCGGCGGAATATCGCTCGAGCGGATTCACCGACTACCTCGCGCAGGGTGTCGATTGGGGGCAGGTCCTGCAGAGCCTGAAGGAGGACGAGTTCTGCCTCGATCCGACACGGCTGACGCTGGTCTGCGGCACGGCCGCGTTCGACGGTACGCAGTTCAAGGGTCTTTTGGCCACGCGGTACGGCATCCAGGTCAACAAGACCTCGCGCAATTCCGTGCTGATCCAGTCCAACATCAACAATACCCGCAGCGATGTCGCTCATTTGATCCGGGTGCTCGCCGAGATTTCCAGCGAGCTCGAGCGTGACCTCGCCCAGGGCGGCGTCAATGCCATCAAGGCATTCGACGCGCGGGTGAAGAGCCTGATGACGGACGTGCCGGACTTGCCGAACTTCTCGCACTTCCATGACGGCTTCCGCGGCGATGCCGGCGACAGGACCAACGAGGGCGACATCCGCAGCGGCTTCTTTGCCGCCTACGACGCGGCCGGCTGCGAATATATCCGCCTGAATGATCCCGAGGTCGATCGGCGCCTCAAGAGCGGGCCTGACCTCGTCTCCGCGAGCTTCGTCATTCCATACCCGCCGGGCTTCCCGATCATGGTGCCGGGACAAGTCATCACCCAGGAGACGATCGACTTCATGCGTAAGCTCGATGTGAAGGAGATCCATGGCTACAATGCCGTGCAGGGCTTGAAACTCGTGCGCCCCGAGGCGCTGGCGAAATTCGGCGATCGCCGACCGCCGGCGTCCCAGTTTCGACCGGCCGCCGAGTGAGGCCGGCCGCATGAGGAAGCATCGCTCTTGCTGGGTTGCCGTGATGGCACTGGCCGCGTCGATCGGCGTTGCTACGCCGTCGCAGGCGATCACGGGGACCGTGCGCGTCACCATGGCCAAGGCCGGGCTTGTCGTCGGCGCCGGCGGCGGAAAGGGGACACTCACCTTTCGCCACCGCAACTATCCGTTCACCGTCCAGGGATTGAGCCTTGGTCTCACGGCCGGCGCCTCGCTCACCAAATATGTCGGCCGCGCCGACTATATCAACGAGCTCTCGGACTTCTCCGGCAGCTACAGCGTCGTCGGTGGAGGCGCCGCGGTGGTTGGCGGCGTCGGCGTTGTGCAGCTCAAGAACGACAAGGGCGTGATGATCACCTTGCAGGGCCCGAAAGGCGGTCTCGAGGTGTCGGCCAACATCACGCGCGTGGTGATCAAACTCGACGAGTCCCATTCTACGCCAGACTGACAGTTTCGGAGAACACCGATGAAGAAGCATATGGTTCGAGTCCTTGCCGTCGCCTTGCTCGCTTTATTCGCCTGTAGCGCCGCTTCGCCGTCGCGGGCAGACAGCGGGACCGTTCGCGTGGTCTTCACCAAGGGGGGCTTCATCGTCGGTGTCGGCGGCGGGGAGGGCGTGCTCTACTTCCACGGCAATCGCTATCCCTTCACCGTCTCCGGCATGAGCGTGGGCTTCACCATCGGCGCCTCGACGACCCGGATGGCCGGGCATGCGCTGAATCTGCGCAGCCCTGGCGACATCCAGGGCAGCTATAGCGTGATCGGCGCGGGCGGGGCACTCGCGGCAGGTGCCGGCGGCGTGTCGCTGCAGAACAACCAGACCGGCGTCGTCCTGCAACTGGCCGGTGGCAAGGTTGGTGTCGAACTGTCTGCGGCGGTCGGTGGGGTAACGATCGCGCTCAAATGAGCGCGGCCTAATATCGCGCCGCGACGAACTTCATCCCGCGCAGGCTCCTCTGGTCGTTGTAGCGGCCCTTGTCGGACCGCTTCGGCAGCTGGACCTTCTCGCGGGAGAGCTTCTTGTGCGGAATCGTCTTCAGGATGTGCGCGATGCAATTCAGCCGCGCCCGCCGCTTGTCGTCGGAACGGATGACGTTCCATGCCGCGTGCTTTGAGTCGGTCGCCTTGAACATCATGTCGCGGGCGCGCGAATAATCGTACCAGCGTCGGAAGGACTCGGTGTCCATCGGGCTCAGCTTCCATTGCCGCATGGGATCGTCGATCCGGGCGAGAAAACGCCGTTCCTGTTCCTCCATGCCGACCTCGAGCCAGATCTTGATCAGGATGATACCGGCATCGACGACGTATTTCTCGATCTGGGGACAGAGCTGCAGGAAACGCTTGTGCTCCAGGGGGCCGACAAAGCCCATGACATATTCGACGCCGGCGCGGTTGTACCAGCTCCGGTCGAAGATCACGATCTCGCCGCCGGCGGGGAAGTGCTGCATGTAGCGCTGCAGGAACATCTGGGTCTTTTCCCGGTCGGACGGCGCGGGCAGGGCGACGACACGGAAGACGCGCGGGCTGACCTTCTCCGTGATCGCCTTGATGGTGCCGCCCTTGCCCGCGGCATCGCGGCCCTCGAACAGGATGATGACCCGCAGCTTCTCCTGCTTCACCCATTCCTGCAGGTGACAGAGCCCGACCTGGAGCTTGCGCAGCTCCTTTTCATAGACCTTCCGCTCCATCTTCGACGATGCTTTGGCTTCAGCTGCCATCAATCCCCCCAGGCCAGCACAATGCTGATGTCGCCGGGTATGCCGCCCGGAAAATCGACGACCTGATATTTGATGCGATAGCCGCGCGGCTTCAGGTAATCCGACCAGAGCTGGAAGATCTCGAGCGGAATGCCCCGAAGCGTCCTCTCCCAACCCGGCTCCTGCTGGTTGATGGCGCGGCCATGGTCAGTGCAGAGGGAGTTGGGGAAGCGGTAGACCTGCACCTCGCTGAGACCATTGCGCACCGCGCGCTGGATCACCGTGGAGGCGAGCTTCACCTTCTCGTCCTCGGAAAGGCCGGACGGCTTGCTCAGCCGGTCGATCAATGCACGCTTCTCAGCCTCGGCCGCAGCCAGCCGTTGCGCGTGCTCTTCCGCCTTTCCCGCCTCCTGCATGGCGGCCTGCTTCTGGATCTCCTGCGCGGTCGGCAGCAGCTCGTCGATATTCACTGGCATGGCGGCTCCTTCCTGTCGAAGCCATTCACGATTGCCCGACGAGGCTAAGGCGGCTTAGATCGGCCGTCCTTTGATCCAGATCAAGCGTCCCTTGACGTGAGGTCGCAGTCTTCGAGTTCTGCAACGAGCCGACAGCCCCTGGGCGGAGAGGAGCCCGCATTGACCGATCAGCTTCATCCGATGACGCCGCATCACCTGCCGTTCTACATCGCCAAGCCCGGCGAGACGGATGTGCTGATGATCGTCATGGGGGTCTTCCTCATTCTGGCAGTCCTTGGCGTCGGCAACATCTATCTGCGTCTGCACTCGCTGCCGGAACGAATGGCCCACAAGTCGCAAAAACTGCAGTTCGAGCTCGTCGCCGTCCTCGGCTTGATCTCGCTTTTCACCCACATTCACATCTTCTGGATCGCGGGTCTGCTGCTGGCGTTGATCGATCTGCCGGACTTCAGCACGCCGCTCACACGTATCGCCGGCTCGGTCGAGAAAATTGCGGACAACGAGAGCCCTCCAGCCGAGCCGCCCGCTGAAGAACCCGCAGTCGCGCAAGCGGCCGAGACGACAGAGCGCGCCACACCGGCAGTTTCAAAGCCGGTGACTGCGTCTGCGAAGGAGGTTCGGGGCCATGTTTGAGCTGATGCTCTGCTCCTTGTTCACCCTGGTGCCGGACTATCTCTATCGCCGCTATGTCCAGGGCAAGCGGATCGGCAAGGAGATCACGCTGTTCTCGATGTGGTACGAGCTGCGCTGGGGCATCACCGGCTGCGTGATGCTGACCGTGCTCCTCATCACCACGATTTTCTACTACCACCCGTCGACGACGTCGGCGGCGCTGTTCTTCCGTACCGTGCCGATCGTGCCCGAAGGCTCGGGACGCGTTGCTGAAGTCAAGGTCGATTTCAGTGCGCCGGTCAAGAAGGGCGACGTGCTGTTCACGCTCGACAGCTCGAAGCAACAGGCCGCGGCCGAAACAGCAAGGCGAAAGATCGCCGAAATCGATGCGCAACTCGTCAATGCCAAGGTCGATGTGGTCAAGGCGGAAGCCCAGCTCCAGCAGGCCAACAGCGACTACAAGCAAGCCAAGGACGAACTCGACGTCAAGAGCGATCTGCAGCGTCGCAATCCCGGAATCGTGCCGCAACGAGATATCGAAAAGCTGCAGGTAGTGGTCGACGGCCGACAGGCCGCTATCGATGCTGCGGCTGCCGCAAAGCAGTCCGCCGAGATCCAGGTATCGACCCTGTTGCCGGCGTCAAAGGCCAGCGCCGAGGCCGAGCTGGCGCAGGCGCAGGTCGAGCTCGACAAAACGGTGATCCGTGCCGGCGTTGATGGCCGCGTCGAGCAGTTCGCGTTGCGGCCGGGCGATGTCGTCAATCCGCTGATGCGGCCCGCCGGCATATTGATCCCGGCCGGCGCTGGTCAACGTTCGCTGCAAGCCGGGTTCGGGCAGATCGAGGCGCAGGTGCTGAGGCCCGGCATGATCGCCGAGGCCGCGTGCACATCACTGCCGTGGACCATCATCCCGATGATCATCACCAGCGTGCAGGACTACATCGCCGCCGGCCAATTCCGCGGTGGTGAGCAGCTTGTCGAGGTCAGCAACGCGAGACCGGGTACGCTCCTGGCCGTTCTGGAGCCTCTCGAGAAGGACGGTCTTGCCGATGTGACGGCCGGCAGCTCCTGCATTGTGAATGCCTATACCAGCAATCACGAGGAAATCGCGTCAAAGGATACGCCGGCGCTTAGGGGCTTCGCGCTGCATGCGATCGATACGGTCGGTCTCGTGCACGCCATGCTGCTGCGGATCCAGGCGCTGTTGCTGCCGATCAAGACGCTGGTGCTGAGCGGGCACTGACGCCCTTGATCGCGATCAAGGCTCCGCTCTTCCGGCCGCGTTGGCTGCTGCAATCTGCCCTTGAGGGAGAAGGTTCATGTTGCGATCGGTGAGGCTGCTATTGGTGTTGGCAATCATGGCTGCGACTGCCGCAGGTGCGGCCGCGCAACAACCGGCGGCAACCCCGCCTCCGCCGCCTTCTTCGCAGCCCGACCAGACGCTGCTCAAACCCGAGCAGCTCGAGGCGCTGGTGGCGCCGATCGCGCTCTATCCCGATGCGCTGCTCGCCAACATGCTGGCCGCGGCGACCTATCCGCTCGAAGTGGTGGAAGCCGATCGCTGGATCAAGGACAACAAGAACCTAAAGGGCGATGCGCTCGCGACCGAAGCCGACAAGAAGGGCTGGGACGACAGCGTCAAGGCGCTGACCGCGACGCCTTCGGTGCTCGACATGATGAGCGACAAGCTCGACTGGACCAAGAACCTCGGCGACGCGATGCTTGCGCAACAGGCGGATCTGATGGATGCGATCCAGCGCCTGCGTGAGAAGGCGCGCGCCAACAACAAGCTGTCGTCGACCAAGCAGCAGAAGGTCACGGTCAAGCAGCAGGAGAACAAGCAGGTCATCGTGATCGAGCCCACCGATCCGAACACGATGTACGTTCCCTACTACGAGCCCGCCACTGTCTATGGCGCCTGGCCTTATGCCGACTACCCGCCGTATTATTTCGGCTATCCGTCCTATATCGGCGCCGGCGTGGTCGCGGCGGGCGTTGCGTTCGGCACGGCCTGGGCGATCGGCCGCTGGGGCAATTACTGGGGCGGCGGCTGCAACTGGGGCAACCGCAACGTCTACGTCAATCACCGCACCACCAATGTCTGGAATCACAATTCGGCACACCGACAGGGCGTTCGCTACAACAACGCCAACGTCCAGCAGCGCTTCGGCAACAACAACGTCCGCGCCGGCGCCAGCAACCGGATGGATTTCCGCGGCAAGGGTGGGCAGCAGGTGCTCAATCCCGGCAACAGCCGTCCGGGCGGTGGCGATCGCGCCGGCAATATCGGAGATCGTGCGGGAGACCGCGGCGGCGATCGTGCGGGCGATCGCAGCGATCGCGCAGGGGATCGTGGTGGAGATCGCGCCGGCAATCGTGGCGATAAGGGCGGCGGCAACCGGGCTAATACGGCGGATCGAGGCGGTAACCGCGGCGGTAATGCCGGCAACCGTGCCAAGCAGAGCGGCGGAAGCAATCGCGCCGCCGCGGCGAACCGGGCGCGAGGGGGCGGCATGAACGTGTCCTCGGGCCGCGCGGCCAGCGCTGCATCGGCGCGTGGCCGTGCGAGTTTCGCCAGTGCCGGTGGTGGCCCCCGCGGTGGTGGTGGCGGAGCGGCGATGCGCGGCGGTGGAGGCGGTGGCTTCCGCGGCGGCGGCGGAGGAGGTGGCCGTGGCGGCGGCGGCGGGCGGCGCTCGGATCTCGCACTGAAGCATGACGTCGTCCTGCTCGGCCATCTCGATAATGGCCTCGGCTATTACCGCTTCAGCTATCTCGGCAGCACCAAAGCCTATGTCGGCGTCATTGCGCAGGAAGTGCAGGCCGTGCTGCCGGAGGCGGTGACGCGCGGCCGCGACGGCTATCTCCGCGTCTACTACGACAAGCTCGGCATCAAGTTCCGCAGCTACCGCGACTGGCTGGCCGGAGGCGCGCAGATTCCTTCGCGATCGAGGATATGACCATGACGATGCTTCGTTCGACGCGAATTGATCGGTGTATCCTCGGTGTGATCGCATTCGCCGGCCTGTGTCTGCTGATACCGGCCGCACAGGCCCAGCAAACCTTCACCAATCCGGACGACGCGGCGAGCGCGCTCGCAGCCGCCGTCAAATCCGGCGTGAAGCAGGATATGCTGAAGGTGCTGGGCGCCGACGGCGAGGACATCATCGATTCCGGTGACGATGTCGCCGATGCCGACGCACGCGGCAAATTTGTATCCGCTTATGACGCCAGGCATTCGGTCAAGGTCGACGGAAAGAAGGCGACCTTGATCATCGGCGGCGACGACTTCCCGTTCCCGGTGCCGCTGATCCACAACAAGGCCGGCTGGGAATTCGATACCGACGCGGGGCGTCAGGAAATTCTCTACCGCCGCATCGGGCGCAACGAGCTCGACACCATCAAGACCAGCCTCGCCTTTGTCGATGCCGAGGACGAATATGCCGGCAAGGACCGTGGCGACGGCGTCGGCGTTTACGCGCAGCGCATCGTCAGCAATCCCGGCAGGAAGGATGGTCTCTACTGGCCGTCGGACAACAACGATAGCCCGCTCGGTCAACTGGCCGCCGATGCGTCCGCGGAAGGCTACAAGGCCAGCAGCGAGCCACAGCCCTATCACGGTTACTACTACCGCATCCTGACGCAACAGGGAGCGAGCGCCCCTGGCGGCGCGATGAGCTACATCGTCAAGGGTAAGATGATCGGCGGCTTTGCGCTCGTGGCCTATCCCGCCGACTACGGCAATTCCGGCGTGATGACCTTCATCGTCAATCACGCCGGTACGGTCTATCAGAAGGACCTCGGCGAAGACACCGCAGCGCGGGTCAAGAGCATGACGTCGTTCGATCCGGACAAGACGTGGACGAAGGTCGAGGACCAGGATTCGAAATAAGCTGCGACCAGCGGCGACAAGCAGAGAGCAATACGGTTAGACCCAGCCGCCATCGACGATGTAGTTCTGGTTGGTGCAGGCGCCGCTGTCGTCGGCAGCGAAGAAGAGCACGGTGCGGGCGATGTCATCAGGTATGAGTTTGCGCTTGAGGCACTGCCGCTGCATGATCTCG
>Ga0210387_10003043_pt1 | contig 12867 bp, 13 predicted proteins | sample IncBWC7OmetaG_FD_160108 | JGI IMG/M metagenome (GOLD analysis project Ga0210387, IMG submission 160108) | Forest soil microbial communities from Barre Woods Harvard Forest LTER site, Petersham, Massachusetts, United States - Inc-BW-C-7-O ...
CGATGCCGCGATCAACCCGGGCAACTCCGGCGGCGCGCTGGTCGACATGACCGGGCGCCTCGCCGGCATCAACACCGCGATCTATTCGCGCTCCGGCGGCTCGCAGGGCATCGGCTTTGCGATCCCGGCCAACATGGTGCGCGTGGTCGTCGCCTCCGCCAAGAGCGGCGGCAAGGCCGTGAAGCGGCCATGGCTGGGCGCGAAGTTGCAGACCGTGACGCCGGAGATCGCGGAAAGCCTCGGGCTTCATTCGCCGAGCGGCGCGCTGGTCGCAAGCGTCGTCGCCAACAGTCCGGCGGCGCGGGCCGGGCTGAAATCGTCCGACCTGATCACGGCCATCGACGGACAGGCGGTCGAGGATCCCAACGCCTTCGATTACCGATTTGCGACCCATCCGCTGGGCGGCACCTCGCAGTTCGACGTGCAGCGCGGTGGCAAGCCGGTAAAACTCAGCGTGCCGCTGGAGACTGCGCCCGATGTCGGCCGCAACGAACTCGTGCTGACTTCGCGCTCGCCGTTCCAGGGCGCCAAGGTTTCCAACATTTCGCCCGCGGTCGCCGACGAGCTGCATCTCGATGCCGACACCGAAGGCGTCGTCGTCACCGAGATCGCCGATGATTCCACCGCGGCCGGTGTCGGCTTCCAGAAGGGCGACATCATCCTCGCCGTGAACAACACCAAGGTCGCGAAGACCTCCGACCTGGAAAAGGCGACCAGCAGCTCGTCGCGGCTCTGGCACATCACGCTGGTGCGCGGCGGCCAGCAGATCAACGTCACGCTGGGTGGATGAGCCCGAAACGACCACGCGAAGCCGGCGCCACGCTCTTTGCCGCAGCAGGGATGGAGCAGGACGCGCCGCGTCCGCTGCCCGATCGGCTGCGTCCACACAAGCTCGCCGACGTCGTTGGCCAGGACCACATCCTCGGTCCCGACGGCGCACTGACGCGCATGCTGGAGACGCGCACGCTGGGCTCGCTGGTGTTCTGGGGCCCTCCCGGCACCGGCAAGACCACGGTGGCACGGCTCTTGGCTGACGCGACCGAGCTGCATTTCGAGCAGCTCTCGGCGGTGTTCTCCGGCGTCGCCGACCTGAAGAAGGCATTCGACGCGGCGCGCGCACGCCGCGAGACGGGCAAGGGCACGCTGCTCTTTGTCGACGAGGTGCATCGTTTCAATCGCGCCCAGCAGGATTCGTTTCTACCCGTGATGGAGGACGGCACCGTGGTGCTGGTCGGCGCCACCACCGAAAATCCGTCTTTTGAGCTCAACGCCGCGTTGCTGTCGCGCGCCCGTGTGCTGATTTTTCATTCGCTTGACTCAGCCGCGATCGAAAAACTCTACGCGCATGCGGAGGAGGTCGAGGACAAGAAGCTGCCGCTCGATCTCGAGGCCCGCGCCGCGCTGGTGCGCATGGCCGATGGCGACGGCCGCGCCGCGCTGACGCTCGCCGAAGAGGTCTGGCGCTCGGCGCGCGGCGGCGAAGTCTTCAATGCGGCACAGTTGCAGGAGATATTGCAGCGGCGGGCACCGATCTACGACAAATCCGCCGACGGCCATTACAACCTGATCTCGGCGCTGCATAAATCGGTGCGCGGCTCCGACCCCGATGCGGCCCTGTATTATCTCGCTCGCATGCTCGATGCCGGTGAGGACCCCTTGTTCCTGGCGCGGCGCGTGGTGCGAATGGCGGTCGAGGACATCGGCCTTGCCGATCCGCAAGCGCTGGTCGTCGCCAATGCGGCCAAGGATGCCTATGATTTCCTCGGCTCGCCCGAAGGAGAGCTCGCGATCGCGCAAGCCGTGATCTATGTCGCGACCGCGCCGAAATCGAACGCGGCCTACATGGCTTTCGGTGCCGCCAAGCGCGTCGCCAAGGAAGCGGGCTCGCTCCTGCCGCCAAAGCACATCCTCAATTCGCCGACCAAGCTGATGAAAGAGGAAGGCTACGGCTCGGGCTACGAATACGACCACGACGCGCCGGAAGCGTTTTCCGGCCAGGACTATTTCCCCGAAGCGCTCGGACGGCAGAGCTTTTACAATCCGCCCGAGCGCGGTTTCGAGCGCGAGATCAGAAGGCGCCTCGACTATTGGGCCAAGCTCCGGCGCGAGCGATCGCCGAAATGAACGATCGCTAGGTCGCTTGCTTGCCCGCCTTCATCAGTTCGAGGATCGTTTCGAGCCGCTTCACCACGTCGTTGGTCTCGAGTAGTTGCTGCATTTTCTCAATCCCGATTGACAGCAATTGCAGCATCGGGGCGATGGCGTCGGCCAGCATGCCGGGGTGGGCGACATAGCCCTGGAACCGGGCCGAAGGAGCATTGGAGTAGGCCTCGTAACCATCGAGGACTTGGCGCGAAAGTGCCATGGTGTCCACGGTGAGGTCCTCGTTGATGTCCTCCACGATGGCCACTTCTGCGGCCGGGAATTCGCCCGCGACAGTTTTGACGACCGCAGCGCGCTGAACACCGGACACGATCAGCTTGAGCGTTCCATCACTCAACGGTAGACGACGGATCACGTTCGCGGTCACGCCTATCGGATAAAGATCGCTCAAGCTCGGATCATCATCGGCGGAGCGCCGTTGTGTGATGGCGAGAATGCGTCCATCTCCTGCAAGTGCAGTTTCCACCGCTTGCTTGGTTTTTTCGCGGCCTACGAATAGCGGCACAACCATCTGCGGAAATACGACGATGTCCCGCAGTGGCACAATCGGGACGACCGAACTGCTGTTGAGCGGTTTGCTGGACTCGGCGGGCGCCGGCCGGCTCGCTTGAATAGCTGCCGACAGTACGTTCCAGTCGTGAAAGCCAAGGGTTCTGGCAATCAGCTCCAGGCTTTCGCTGTGGGTGAGGGTGATCGATCTGGTCTTCAGCGCATCGCGCAGGGTTTGCGCCATGGCCTTTGCATCGCGGAAATCGCGCATGGATGGTCCTCTGCTTTGGCGAACGGGGAATTCAGATGCTTGCGTTACTGAGTCGTTCGCTTGGGGCAAAGGAGGCCGGAAGCGGCTTGATACGTTCACCATACCCTAGAGGGTGCAAGCAGCGGGTCGTATCCACCCGCGAAAAATATGCATCCGGACCGGCGTACTGTCAATGTGATCGCTGCCACGCGGAATGGTGTCAGCGAAATGTGTGATCGCATTCACCAGACGCGCTCGCGCATCGTGCTAGATTTTCGCTGCGTCAATTGGTCAGGGAAGCTTTCGCATTCGCTTCATTGACAGCGAATGGATGCACGCCCTAGGGTAGCGATGTTATAAAAGAACACCTCATTCAGATTATTCTCGCTGAAGATGGCCGCGCATCGCGGCGTGCCACGCGATCGCGCAATCGATCGGCAGCTTTGAGAGCGTTTCGTTTCGACCAGCTTCTTTTCAACCAAGCGAGGCTTTGCCATGGCCTTCACACGTCAGAATGTCTGGGAATTGGGCGGGGATTGGGCTGATCCCATCCTCTGGTATGCGCGCGGCGTCAAGGCGATGCAGGCGCGGGCGCTGAACGATCCGACCAGCTGGAGGTTCTTCGGCGCGATCCACGGCTTCGATCCAAGCTTGTGGCAGCCGCTCGGATTTTTGAGCTCCAGCGACGAGATGCCGAGCAGGAGTGACCAGAATACCTACTGGGCACAATGCCAGCATGGCAGTTTTTATTTCCTGCCCTGGCATCGCGGCTATCTGCTCGCATTCGAAGCCATGGTGCGCGATGCCATCACGCAGGCGGGAGGCCCCGGCGCGACCTGGGCACTGCCATACTGGAACTATTTCAAGTCAGGCCAAAACCAGTTGCCGGCTGCATTCGCTTCGCAGGATTGGCCCGACGGCAGCGGCGACAACCCGCTCTTTGTCACCCAGCGCTTCGGGCCGAACAACGACGGCAATGTCTTCATTCCGATGGATCAGGTCGACGAGAACGCGCTCGGCGATACCCGGTTTGTCGGTCCAGGGCAGGGCGGCAGCCAGGGTTTTGGCGGTGTCGCCACCGGCTTCTCGCATGGCGGGCGCAATCATGGTGGCGTCGAAAGCCAACCGCACGACATGGTGCATTCCCTGGTGGGCGGCGGCGACGATCAGAATCTGGGATTGATGTCATTCCCCGATCTGGCGGGGCTCGATCCGATCTTCTGGCTGCACCACTCCAACATCGACCGGCTGTGGGAGGTGTGGAACAAGAGCAGCCCCTCGCATACCGATTCCACCGATAGTAAATGGGTGAAGGGACCTGCGAGCGTCGGCCAACGCGCTTTCGTCATGCCGATGCCGGGTGGCCGTAGCTGGACCTATACGCCCGCGGATACGACGAGCCTTGCGACATTGGGCTATACTTACGACGATCTTTCGGCGCCAGGTTTGCCGCAGATCGCTTCACGGCGCCAACGCCTGGGGCTCGGGGTGGCGCCGACCGAACCGCCCGGGAGAGCTGCGATGCCTGAACATGTTGAATTGCTCGGTGCCGGCAAGGGTGGCTTCAGCCTGACCGGCTCGGGAGCCAGCGCCTCCGTTCAGCTCGATCACGCCGTGCGCCGCAAGGTGTCCACGAATCTCGGGATGGCTGGCGGGCCCGCCGTGCCCGATCGCATTTTCCTGAACCTGGAGAATGTGCGCGGCACCAACGATGCGACAACGTTCAGCGTCTATGTCAACGTGCCCGACGGCGATGATCCTGCGAAACATCCCGAGCTCAAGGCCGGCAATGTCGCCCTGTTCGGCCTCAGCAAGGCGAGCGCGATGGATGGTACGCATGCCGGTGACGGCCTGACGCTGACGGTCGAGATCACGCACGTCATCGACACGCTGCATCTGGCCGGCCAGCTGAACGTGAACCAGCTCCATGTCCGCCTGGTGCCGAACAGGCCGGTGCCTGACGCCAAGCCCATCACCATCGGCAATATCAGCATCTTCCGCCAATCTCACACGCCATAGGGGCGGCGGAAATGCAACGCGTGGCAGGCCGGCATCAATTGTGGCTCCTGCTCATGGGGGCGACCATCCCGGCCGCCTGGCTGTTGCTCATCTTCGCCGGCGGCACCTTCTCGCTGCCGGCGTTTTGCTCGGCGCGCGGGTGGAGCGCGCCGCCGCTCTCGACATCGGTCGAGCTCGCGCTGCTCTTCAATTCGCCTGGGCAGCTTGCGATCGGTTGGACGCTGATGGTTCTCGCGATGATGCTGCCGCTTGCGATCGCGCCGTTGTGGCATGTGCGCGAGCGAAGCTTTGCGAGGCGGCGAGGGCGATCGACCGCGCTGTTTGTCGCGGGCTTCGTCGCGGTGTGGATATTGGCCGGCGTGATCCTGCAGACCGTCGCACTTCTGGCGCGATTGATGGTGCCGGAGCCGCTCGCCTGCTTTGGCCTTGCACTCGCCATAGCGCTGCTCTGGCAGGTCTCTCCGGCAAAACAATGGTTCCTCAACCGCTGCCACCAACGGCCGCCGCTGGCTGCCTTCGGCCTCGCCGCAGACCTCGATGCGTTTGCCTTCGGCGTCCGCAATGGTGCCGTCTGTGCCGGCGCATGCTGGGCCTGGATGCTTACCATGTTGCTGATCGGGCAGGGCCAGCTGCCCGCGATGATCGTCGTCACGCTATTCAGCCTCGCTGAGACGATCGAAGACCCGGCGCCGATCGCCTGGCGCTGGCGCGGCGGGGCCAAGGCGCTGCGCATCCTCGTGGCGTGGTGGCCGGCGATGACAGCGAATTGGATCAGGCATCGCTCGATTTACTATTTACGTAACTCGTAATTCCTGCTAGCGCGTCTCGAACGTGATCATTAGCTATCGGGACAGGGCGACCGAGCGGTTCGCCTCGGGGCGGCACGTCAAGGAGTTCTCGGGCTTTGCCCGGCAAGCCGAGATGCGCCTCGACCGGCTCGATGCGGCCACCAGCCTCGCCGATTTGGCGGCATTGCCTGGCAATCGGCCCGAAGCACTCAAGGGCGACCGCACCGGCCAGTTCTCGATTCGAATAAACGATCAATGGCGTATCTGCTTTTCGTGGCCTGCCGGATCGCCCGGCCCCGTGGAGATCGTCGACTATCACTGAAGGATGACCATCTTGGCGCGCACACCTATCCATCCGGGCGAACATCTTGCCGAAGAATTGCGGGAGCTCGGCATCACGGCCGCCGAACTCTCGCGCCAGATCGACGTGCCTGTGAACCGCATTACCGGCATCATTCATGGCCAGCGCGGCATCACCGCCGACACGGCGTTGCGGCTCGCTCACTGGTTCGGCACGACGCCGCAATTCTGGATGAACCTGCAGCAACTCTACGAGCTGCGGCTCGCAGAAAGCGAAGTCGGCGCCGAGATTGCCGAACTGCCGCGCCGTGCGGGCAAGTCACCTTCGCGCAAGCTTGGAAAAACAGCATGAGCCGCCGCATCAAGCGAACCGTTTCCCGGGACGAACATCCAAAGCGCGAGCGCCGCAACCATCCCCTCCGGCAGGACGAGCGGGCGAAGGGCGAGCGCGCGGCGGGGCATCGGCCGGGCCAGAAGCCCGCGCGGTTTGCCGAGCCGCGCGGGGAATATCGCCAGGGAAAAGACCAGGAAAAACATCGCCCGGAAAAGCGGGAGGCGCGTTTCGACGAGCCGAAGGCAAAGGCCGAACTGCCGCTGCCGACAAAAGTCCAGACCGTGGTGGTGACGGCGGACGAGGACAATATGCGGGTCGACCGCTTCCTCGAGGCGCGGTTTCCGGGGCTGTCGTTCTCCCACATCCAGCGCATCGTCCGCAAAGGCGAACTGCGCGTGAACGGCAAGCGCGCCGACAGCAAGGACCGGCTGGAGGCAGGGCAGAGCGTGCGCATTCCGCCGTTGCGGCTCGACGCGCCGAAGACCGCGTCCGCGCTGTCGGACGCCGAGCAGCGCACGCTGCAACAGCTCAAGGAGATGACGCTGTATGAGGACGACGACGTTCTCGTGCTCAACAAGCCGGCCGGGCTCGCGGTGCAGGGCGGCTCCGGCACCACGCGCCATGTCGACCAGATGCTGGAAGTGATGCGCGACGCCAAGGGCCAGAAGCCGCGGCTGGTGCACCGGCTCGACAAGGAGACGTCCGGCTGCCTCCTGATCGCGAAAACGCGCTTTGCCGCAACACAGCTCACCGGCTCGTTCCGTCATCGCTCGGCGCGCAAGATCTATTGGGCGCTGGTCGCCGGCGTGCCAAAGCCGAAGCAGGGCCGCATCTCGACCTATCTCGCCAAGGAAGAGAACGAGGAAGACACCATCATGCGCATCGCCGCCCATGGCGATGAGGGCGCCAGCCATGCGGTGACCTATTATGCCGTGGTCGAGACTTCCGCGACCAAGCTCGCCTGGGTGTCGCTGAAGCCGGTCACCGGGCGCACCCATCAATTGCGCGCGCATATGGCCCATATCGACCACGCCATCGTCGGCGATCCCAAATATTTCAACAAGGAGAATTGGCAGCTGCCGGGCGGCCTGCAGAACCGGCTGCATCTTCTCGCGCGGCGCATCGTCATTCCGCATCCACGCGGCGGCGTGATCGACGCTACCGCGCCGCTGCCGCCGCATATGCTGCAATCCTGGAATCTGCTGGGGCTCGAGGCCGACCGGTTCGATCCGATCGAGCACGCCCCGGAAGAGTAAGGAAAGCCGCGAGCACGCTTGCGGATCGACATCGCGCCGCGAGGCGGGCAGTGCTTCGGGTGAGGGCGCTAACCCGCCTCCGCGTGGTGCGCGGCGGTGGCCTGCCGTGCGGGAGTGATGGGCTGCGCAAGATGTTTTGCACGCCATTTCGGCCCCGGACCTCGCATGTAGTGATCTTGCGGCCGGTATTTGGCTAACGGTCCGTAGGCGGACGGGAATAAGAACGTCAGCAGCGCGACTCCGGCTTTCCGCAGCAAGGAGCCAGGCGCAAGCTCGAGCGGCAGTTTCTGTTTCATACTGACTCCGACAGCGCGAATGTTACGACGGCCGGCGTATCGGCCTCGCTGCCAAAGTTGCGCGCAAACCTCATAGGAAATCGAGACGACCGCCTGCGATCTGGCATAGCCACGGCATAAGGAGCCCGCGCAAAAGCATGATCCGGAAAAGTGTGCAGTGGTTTTCCGGAAAGATCATGCTTAATCAAAAGCCTAGAGCGCGATGACGATTCAACCCAATCTCATCGCGCTCTGGGGCCAGTTCTCAGTTCTTGAACTGATCGAGGAACATCCGCAGCGAGTCATGCGGGCTTTCGACATCGGCGATCAGCCAGCCTTCCGGGCCGTTCACCAGGATGAAGTTGAGCGTCACCGCGCGGCCCTGATTGTCGAAGCTTGCGGCGACATAGGTCTTGTCGAACTGCCGGCGCAGGATCGAGATCGAGACCGCGCCGAGGTTCCAGGTCACGCTCTGGACCAGGAAATCGTAGGGTTCGTGGCTGACCGAGCGCCAGGCCTTGCGCAGGTTCGGATCGAAGAATTTCTGGGTGGTGGCCTCGTCGCGGGGCAGGCCGTGGGAGAACTCGGGGGCGCCCTTGCCGTAATAGGCATAGACGTTGCGGACCAGCGATTCCGGCGTCCGGAACCCGGCCTGGGCGGCGGTCACGCCACCGAGCGAGAGCAGAAGGGCTGCAAAAAGGCGTCGCAGCCCAAGACCTGTCGCATCAAGACCTGTCGCATCAAGACCTGTGCACCCAAAGACCTGTCGCATCCAGGCTCGCTTTATTTGGCGGCCTTCTTATCATAATTTGGGCCCCGAATTGATGCGACCTGAGGAAGCAAAGCCGTTCATGCGTGAATTGTTCGATGAGGTAGCCGGCCAATCGCCGCTCGACCCGCAGGAGGCGGTGCGGCGCACCACGCGTGCCCCCAAACGCAAGCGGTTTTATGCCAAGGCCGATGTCATGGAAGCCGACGGCGGATTTGCCGTCGCGCTCGACGGCAAGCCGATCAAGACGCCGTCGGGCCGCATCGTCGCCGTGCCTTCGCGCGCCATTGCCGACGCCATGGCCGCCGAATGGGAGGCGCAGCAGGAGCATATCGACCCCACGACCATGCAGATGACGCGCTTTGCCAACAGCGTCGTCGACGCCGTGATTGATCGTGTCACCCTCGTGCGCGACGATATCGCCAAATATCTCTCGTCGGATCTGCTGTTCTATCGCGCCGGCTATCCCGAGGTGCTGGTGGCGCGCGAGGCCCAGCACTGGGACCCTGTGGTTTTCTGGGCCGCAGATGAACTCGGCGCCCACTTCATTCTGGCCCAGGGCATCATGCATGTAAGCCAGCCCGACACGGCCATCGCCGCGGCGCACGAGGCGCTGCCGCACGATCCCTGGTCGGTCGCCGCACTCCATGTCGTGACCACGCTGACGGGCTCGGCGTTGCTGGCACTGGCGCTGCATCAGGGCGCGCGCGAAGCCGAGCAGGTCTGGGCTGCGGCCCATGTCGATGAGGATTTCAACACCGAGCAATGGGGCGCCGACGAGGAGGTCGTGGCCCGAAAAGCGGCGCGTAAGCGCGATTTCGACGCTGCGGTCGCAATTTTGCGGGCGCTCGCCGCCGTCGGTTAACGACAGGTTAAGTCGCGCGGGCTAGCTTCCGCGGCATGGTGATCTCAGTCAATCCGACGCTTCCGATGATTGCCGCGCAGGGCGCGGGCAGCGCTACGTCGGGCGTTTTGTTGCAGCCGGGCAGTGTGATCAGCGCGCAGGTGCAGAACGTGCTCGCCGACAATCTGGTGCAGATCGCCATCGCCGGTCTCTCCTTCGAGGTCTTGTCCGAGGTCGCGCTCACGCCCGGGCAGAATCTGCAACTAGCGGTGTCGCAGAACCCGGACGGCGTCGTCCGGCTCCAGGTGGTCGGGCAGGGCAATGCGACAACTGCCAATAACGCGGCGACGTTGGCGCCGAGCGCACCGGTCGGCCCGGCGGCTAATGTGGCCACACCTGATGATGCGCTGACGCCGCTCGAGCGCATCGCGGTTTCGGTGGCGTCCGAAGCCGCCGCCACGCAGCAGCAGAGCCTCGCACCGCTATTTGCCAATCTCAACGCGGCCGCATCGTCGAACGGCTTGCCACCGGCGTTGCAGCAGGCGGTCGCGCAAGTGCTGGCGCAGCAGACGAACCTCGACGAGAATCTCTCCGGCAGCGACGTCCAGAACGGCTTCCAAAGCTCAGGCCTGTTCCTGGAGGCGTCGCTGGCCTCAGGATCGTTCACCGGCAGCGCCCCCGACCTGAAGGCAGCCTTGATCGTGCTGCAGCAGACGCTGGCGAGCGCGGTCGATACCGCCCAAAGCCCCACGGCGGTTGCGCCCGCAGCTGCGGGTGCTTCGACCAGCACCACCAAGCCAACGCTGGATTCACCTTCGCTCACACCATCGCAATTGGTGGAAGTGGATGGCCACGAAATTCTGCAGCCGCAGGCAACGCTAACGGCTGCTACAGGCGATCCCGCAAAACTGCTCCTCGCCCAGGCCTTGTCCGGCACTGAGGCAAAATCGGTCACAACGGGCGCGGCGCTCAATCTCTTGCAGGAGGCATTGCAGGAGATGCCGCAAGGCGCCGGCGCCACCGCGATCATCACCTCGCCGGATGGCAAGAGCGCGCAAGGCAACCCCGCCACCAACACGCCGCCACCGCCGTTCCGCGGCGCGCTGCCCTCGGCGCAGCCGATCGCAAGCCCATCGCTCGTGCCAGGTAGCTCGCTTGCAACCACCGTACATCATCTGCTCGACGATACTGATGCCGCGATCGCACGCCAGACGTTGTTGCAAGTGGCGTCGTTGCCTGATCGCACTGACCCGAACGGCAACCGCATCGATCCCTCGATCCCACGCTGGAATTTCGAGATTCCGTTCGCGACGCCGCAGGGCACCGCGATGGCGCAGTTCGAGATTTCCCGGGACGGCGGCAGCAACGAGGTCGAGGCCGCCAAGCGCACCTGGCAGGCGCGGTTCTCGCTCAATGTCGAGCCGGCCGGCCCCGTGCATGCGCTGATTTCGCTGACCGGCGACCGCACCTCCGTCAGAATGTGGGCGGAACGGCCGCAGACCGCGGCGCAACTCCGCGCCGGTGCGACCGAGCTCAGCCAGGCGTTGAGCCAGGCCGAGCTCACGCCCGGCGATATCGTGATCCGTGAGGGCGCGCCGCCGCAAACGGCTCCCGCCAAGGCCGGGCATTTCCTGGATCGCGCGCTATGAGCACGGAGACCAAGCGCCAGCTTGCCGTCGCGCTGAATTATGACCGCACCGGCGCGCCACGCGTCGTCGCCAAGGGCAGGGGCGCGATCGGCGCCAGGATCATCGAAGTGGCGAAAGAGCACGGCGTTCCCATCGAGGAGAATGAGGTGCTCGCCGGCGCGCTCTCCAATGTCGAGCTCGGTGACGAAATCCCGGCCGATCTCTACAAAGCGGTCGCTGAAGTCCTGGTCTTCGTGCTGCGACTGACCAAGCAGCGCTGACGGCGCCCCTTCACGCGCTCGCTTCGCTGAATTAAAGTCGCTCCCGATCAAGAAAAACGGGAGGAATCCATGAATGCAACCGCCGGCACGACGCCGCGCTTTCCGCAACTCATCTTCGACCAGCTCAGCGAGGCGCAGAAATCGCTCGGCGAGCAGGTGATGAAGGTCTCCAGCGTCGGCATCGGCGGACCCTATAATCTGCTGCTGCGCAGCCCGGTGCTCGGGCAACGCCTGTTCGACCTGTTCGATTATCTGCGCTGGAAGACCTCGGTGCCGACGCGGCTGAACGAGTTTGCCATCCTGATCATCGGTCGGCAGTGGCGCTCGCAGATGGAATGGTTCGCGCATGTGCCGATCGCGACCAAGGCTGGCCTGTCGGGCGACATTATCGCGGAGCTGAAAGCCAACAAGCGGCCGTCGAAAATGGCCGAGGACGAGGCGCTGGTCTATGACTTCGTCACCGAGCTGACGACGACGCACAAGGTCTCCGACGAGACGTTTGCGCGGGCGAGGAAGCTCTTCAGCGATCAGCAGATCATCGACCTCACCGCGGTCGCCGGCAATTACGTGATGGTCGCGATGATTCTGGCGATGGCCGAGCAGACCGTGCCGCCGGACAAGGAAGAGCCGTTCAAGCCGGGGGAGGCGTGACGCGCGGGCTCAATCTCTCAACGTCGTCATGGCCAGGCTCGCCCCGGCCATCCACGTCTTAGCCACCGGCGAGAAAGACGTGGATGCCCGGCACAAGGCCGGACATGACGATGGGCGAGACGGCGCACGCCTCACCCCAGCTTCAGCACCCCCTTTAGAAACTCCACCACCGCCTTGCGTGCATCTTCCGCCGTGTCGGGATTGCCGCCGACATGCGGGCCGAGCTCGACGCATTCGTCCTTGTAGCTGAAGGGCGCTTGCGTATCCGCGTTCATCAAGAGACCGCCTTCGCCCTCCTTGATATGGCAGTGGCGGACGGTCTGGGCGCCGGCGGCGACGAAGCTCGTATTGAGCCCGAGCAGGCCGGCATCAAAGCCGTGCGGCGAGTCCGGATATTCGGTCAGCACGACGTCACGCTTGGCTTCCTTCAAGCGCTCGACAAAGGCCTTGCAGCTTGCGACCGGGTTGTAGTCGTCGGGCGTGCCGTGGAAGATGCGGATCGGGTGGTCGACCACATCGGTGTCGTCGACATAGGTCGTCGAACAATCCGGATAGAAGGGGATATAGGCCGCAAATTGCAGGCCCGATTTGTTCCAGAGTTTCTGGAAGCGGTTCTCGCTCGCATACAGCGCGGCCTGGCCGCCGCGCGAAAAGCCCATCAGCACGATGCGGTCGGGATCGACCCGCGGGTGTTGGGCGAGGATGTCGAGCGCGTGATAGATGTCGACGATCAGGTTGAGCCGGCCGAGCAGGGCCTGGTTGGTCGAGGTCGCGGTGATGCCGCGGCCGGAAAAGCCGTCGATGACGAAGGTCGAGATCC
>Ga0210387_10003044_pt1 | contig 12867 bp, 11 predicted proteins | sample IncBWC7OmetaG_FD_160108 | JGI IMG/M metagenome (GOLD analysis project Ga0210387, IMG submission 160108) | Forest soil microbial communities from Barre Woods Harvard Forest LTER site, Petersham, Massachusetts, United States - Inc-BW-C-7-O ...
TTCCCTATAGGACGCTCTCCGGGACCAGCCCCAAGGGCGCCTACTTTACGCGCGGCTCGGGCCACAACCAGTACGGCGGCTACACCGAGGATTCGGCCGAATACCAGGTGGTGCTCGACCGCTTGAAGCGCAAATTTGCCACGGCCGCGAAGTACGTACCGAAACCGGTGCTGATCGGCAAGGGCAACAATGCAGTGGGTATCGTGAGCATCGGCAGCTGCGACGGAGCGATTCGCGAGGCATTGGATGTTCTCAAGAGCCAGAAGATCGACGTCGACTATCTGCGGGTCAAGGCGTTTCCGTTCAACACTGACGTCGAGGCGTTCTTGAAGTCGCATTCGACGATATTCGTGGTTGAACAAAATCGCGACGCCCAACTGAGATCTCTGCTGACGCTCGAGACGGCGGTGGAGAAAACCAAGCTATTTTCAATCTTGAGCTACAGTGGTTTGCCGATTTCGGCGCAGCCCATCGTCGACGATATTCGTGCCAAGCTTGCCGAGGCGCCGCGCTTGACCGCGGTTCCGCGCTAACGAGAAAGAGTTCAACATGTCATACATCAACAAGCCCAAAGTCGCTCATCCGTCGCTGCCGACGAATGACTTGGGCCTTACCCGCCGCCAGTACGAAGGCAGCATGTCGACCTTGTGCGCCGGGTGCGGCCATGATTCGGTGACGGCGGCCATCGTCGAAGCGTGCTGGGGACTTGCCCTGCAGCCCGAGCAATTGGTCAAACTCTCCGGCATCGGCTGCTCGTCGAAGACCACCGCCTACTTCGTGAGCGGCTCGCATGGCTTCAATTCCGTGCACGGGCGGATGGCATCGATCGCGAGCGGCGCGAACGCCGCCAACCGCGCGCTGACCTACGTCGGCGTATCGGGCGACGGCGATTCGCTGTCGATCGGCGTCGGCCAATTGGTGCACGTCATCCGCCGCAACGTGAACATGTTGTATTTGATCGAGAACAACGGCGTGTACGGTTTGACCAAGGGCCAGTTCTCGGCCTCCGCCGATATCGGCACGAAGGCGAAGCGCGGCGAGACCAATTCCTCGCCGCCCATTGATCCTGTGTTGCTGGCGCTTACATTGGGGGCGACTTTCGTGGCGCGCAGCTTCTCGGGCGACAAGGCGCAGCTGGTGCCGTTGATCCAAGCCGGCATGCGCCACAACGGCTTTGCGCTCATCGATGTGCTGTCGCCTTGCGTGACTTTCAACGATCACGAGGGCTCGACCAAGAGCTATGGATTTACCCGCGAGCATTATCATCCTGCCGTCGAAGCGGACTTCGTGCCGCGAGCCGAAGAGATTTCGGTGGACTATCCGGCGGGCGAAGCCATTCCCGTGAGTCTGCACGACGGCAGCCGAGTGGTGTTACGCAAGCTCGATCCGGCTTACGATCCTACGGATCGCACCGCTGCGTACAACTACATCGAGACCAAGCTCAAGCAGAATGAGTACGTGACGGGGCTGATCCACATCGATGAGACCGATAACACGGAGTTTCACAACTTGAATCGAACCGCCAAAGCGCCGCTCAACAGCATTCCATTCGCGAAGCTCTCGCCCGGCAGCGCGGCGCTCGACAAGCTGATGGGGCGCTACCGGTAAACACCGAGACTTTGGACCTTGGTCCAATTTTTGTCTTAGCGTAGGGCATGTGATGCTCCGCTTTTACGGAGCGAATCATGCGCAAAAGTTGGACTTTCCTGGCCGCGTCGGCGGTCATGCTGGCGGCGTGCGCCGGACAATCACAGAACTACACCATGAATCCCGGCCAAACCGTGACCGTGCCGAAGGGCACCGCGACGGGCGCGGCGTCCGTGGGCGAGGCCAACGCCCTCGCGCAGCTCATAGTCGATGGCAATAACAATGCCATGGCGGGGTTCGACCGCATGAACGGCGACATGAGCAAGCTGCAAGCCACCGAAACTCAGGCACTCCAGGACTCGCAGACGGCGCTGACGAAACTCGAGCAGCTCTCCGAGCAGCAGGGTTCCGGTTCGATCACCTTGTTCTTCAGCGAAGGATCTGCGCAGCTCAACCAGGAGCAGCAGCAGCGCCTGATCCGATTTCTCGATTATCTGTCGCGCGAAAACCGCGGCCGCAATGTCATCCTGGTGTCGGTGGGAAGCGCATCGGCGGTCGGCCCGGCGTCCGTCAACCGCAGACTCAGCATCGCACGTTCCCAGGCGCCGCTGTCGATCATCGAGCAGTATTTGGTGAACACGCCGCATACCTTCTACAAGGTTTCCGCGGTGGGCGACATGTATGCGCCGAAGAATGCGTCGGCGCAAGTTAACGAGCGCTATCAAAATGTGCGCATCGTCGCCGCGTACGGCGGCAATCCACCGACCGGGCCGTGATGGGTGACTGCCGCGCGTAGAACTGCCACCGGGTGGAACTGCGGCCGCTTAGCCTTGCCGGCGCAGGTGCGTGGCCGCCAGAAATGCCCGCACCGGCTCGCCCAGCAGCTCGTAAATCGCCATGTGGGATCGCTGTAGCGCATCGGGCCCGGGCAGGTAGCGGTAGATTCCCTTATCGCGGGAGGCGAGTACGCCGACCGGCGCCGCAATGACCTGGATGCCGGCCGCGGTGAATTCATGTACCGAACGGCCCATGTGCGTGGCGCGGGTGATCAGAATGACGCGATGCACGCCGTCTGACTTGAGCAGGCCGGCGGAATTGCGCGCATTTTCGAAAGTGTCGTATGACTGATCGTCCACCCAACGGGCGTCGACGGCAAAATTTCGTTGCAGCGTATCGCGCATGGCGCGGGCTTCGACGTGGAAGCCGGTGACGAGAATGGGCAGGTTCGTTTTGCGCGCGACAAAGGCGCCGTAGGCCAGTCTCTCCAGCAATAATGGCTCGGCCGCGGGCCCCCCGTATTCGGGCGCAAGGATGCGCTGACCGCCGCCGCCCAGGATCACGATGGCCTGCGCGCCGCTTGCGGCGCCTAGATCCAAGGCCGGGTAGCGCTCCACCAGGCCGGATAAGGCATCTGAGACGACCGGGGTGGAAAGTAGCCACAGCGAAACCACACCGACGATCAGCAGGATGCGCGCCAAGGCGGGCTTGCGCTTCAGCAACAATAGCCCGAGCAGCGCCAACAAAAGCGGGCCCGCCGGCGGCAGGATCATGTTTTTCAGCAGCGTCTTGAGCTGTAGCAATAGCAAGTCAGCAGGCCTCTGTTTTATGCGTATGGTTTGTGCCGCGCGAGTCGCGACGGGCGATCCGCATATAACATATTGCAATTTGAGATGCGCAACTAATCACAGCGTCGCAAAATCGCTGATATATACTCGCGGCGTTGATTGATTAAGCAGAGGTGTCAAAGGAAATGGCAAAGTTAATTGCGGCGTTGATTCTTTCTCTCGGTGGTGTGACTGCCACGGTGGGTTATTTCGCACCCTCTTCGTTTTTCAGCTCGAACATCGGGCCTCCCGGAATCGTCAAAGGTCCCGGAATGCGTGCGATGGCGCCTGAAATCGATCCTTCGTCGGCCGTGGCCGCGTTGACGCTACTGTTGGGTGGCGTGACGGTATTGCGCAGTCGCGTCAGCAAGCGATAACGCTTACCAAAGCTGCCACTGACCGAAGAGCAGCACTTGGCTAGCCACTAGCGTGTTCGTCGCCGCATGCGCGACGACGGACTCGCCGATTTTCCCCGTCTTCACCGCCAATACACCGTAGGCCAATCCGGCCACGATACCCGGGAACCACAGGCTGCCGTGCATGACTCCAAAGGCGACAGCGCTGCCGGCCAGTGCCGGCCAGGTTACGCGTCGCAGAGGAATCGCGTCGAAGTCTCTGCCGAGAAATCGCCGCATAAGATAGCCACGGTACGCAAGTTCCTCCGCGATCGGCACCGTGATGATCGCCGCCGCCGCGCGACAGACGATCCATGCACCGCGTAGCGGGGTGGATAGGTTCGACAAGTCGCCGGGCATGGGTGCAGGCGTCGTCATGAAGTGCGCGCAGCCCGCCCACACGCCGAAAACCAACACACCTACGGATACGCCGCGCCAGCTGAAATTCCAATCTACATTTTGGTATTGGCGCCGATAGGCCCAAAGCACGATGGCGGCGCAGATGAGCCGCAATGGATACAGCAAATCAAATCCCGCAGAAAGCGCATGCACAATCATGCCGCTCGCGAGGATGGCGAGCAGCGGCATCAAGTAGGCCGCGGTCGCAGGTTGTTCGCGCGCCTCGGATCGACGTACCGAGCGACTCATCCAGGCACTGTGTCCGGCGAAGAACGCGACGCCGAAGGCGGCCAAATTAAATGCGATCCAGCCGGCCTGCGAATGAAAGCCCACCGTGGCTATTTGTTGATATCCGGCGTCGCCGATCAGCACCAGCGCCGCAATCCGTACCGCATTCAGGAGAAATATCAGCACCACCGCGACGGGGAGAATGAGCAGTGCGCGAGGAAAAATATAATCTCGCCGGAAATACCAGAGCCACGCCATACAAAAAGCCAGCATCAATCCCACGCCTTCGAGGCCGGAACACACTTGCGAGATCTGCACCTCGAAGTGATCGGTGATCAATGTCAACGTCGCAGCATCGCTGCGCAGCGCAGGGCTGAACGGCCGCGCAAACAGTTCTACCAAGCGGAAAGTCAGCTTGGCCGCCGGAATCCACAGCATTTGGCTGAGCTTGAATGCCAGCAACGCGCCACCGGCCGGCAGCAGCGCATAAACAGGCAGCTTCCCGGTCGCCCGCAGCGCCGAGCGCCAGACCGGAAAAGGCGCGGCCGCGGCCAGCAGCGCCAGCGCTGCAGCGATTCCACAGGTGTGCCAGGCGATCGCCAGAACTGCAAACGGCAATCCGCCCTCCCGGTACAGAATCGTCGACAGCAGGGCGAATGGAATGATCAGCAGGCAATGCACGCCGAGCCACTGAACGCGCATGGGCGCATCCGAACCCGCCAACGGTGCGACCCGGTTTGCGGAGCGAAGGTAGAGCAGCACCGCGAAGGACCCGCAGTAGGCGACGATGAAGCGAAACACCCAGTGCTGGGCGTCGTGAACCAGCTTCGGCGCACCCAGCAGCGAATCGAGCGAGGCGTCTTGCACCAGACCCGATATGAGCAAGGTCTCGACGCTTAGCAACGCAATGATGATGCCGAGCCGCGCCGGCAAACCAAGTCGCAATGGAGGGCGGATTTTGATATCCGATAGCGGCGTATTCACGGCCTCAGTCTAACGTCCGCGTTTCGATCGCGGGCGAGTTTACCGGGTTAAGGTGACGGGAGTCTCAGGACATGAAAAGCTATGGCGGACTGGAGGGAAAGCCTAAGGAGCTGACGATGCGACTCGGGATCATTGCAAGCGGTCTGTTGTTGATCGGTGCCGCCGCCGAAAATCAGGCGCTCGCGCAAGGCGCACCGCCGATGGCGGCCTGCGAATCGCTGCCGCAGCCGGCTTTCTGCAACGCCGTGCGCGGTGCTCGTTCCGAAGGATGGCCGGCGCAAAGCCGCTCCGAAGTCATGGCTCAGCACGGCATGGTCGTCACCAGCCAGCCGTTGGCGGCGCTGGCCGGACTGCAAATTCTTCAGCGCGGCGGCAATGCCATCGATGCGGCCGTGGCAAGTGCCGCCGTGCTCAACTTGATGGAGCCCATGATGGAGGGAGTGGGCGGGGACCTCTTCGCCGTGATCTATATTGCCAAGGACAAAAAAGTCTATGTATTGAATTCGAGCGGCATGGCGCCGTCCGGGGCGACGGTCGAGCGATTCAAAGAGCTGGGATATGTGTGGAACGCGAAGAACTGGGGCCCGGGCTCAGGCATGCCGACCAACGGCATATTGCCGGTCACCGTGCCGGGAACTGTCTGGGGCTGGCAAGCAGCGCTTAAACGATTCGGCAAGCTGACCTTCAAGGAAGTGCTGGAGCCCGCTGCCGGCTATGCGCAGGATGGCTTTCCGATTTCCGAACGTATCGCCCATGACTGGCGCTTGCCCAACGCGCTGCCGTTGCGGGGCTGTTGCACCGGGCCGGATCCGGATTCGATCAAAACCTGGTACATGAATGGTACGCCGCCGCTAGCCGGTCAAATTTTCAAGAATCCCGATCTCGCGCGCACCTTGCGTCTATTACAGGCCCAGGGTGGCGATGTCTTTTATAAAGGCGAGATCGCGCGAGCCATCGTCGCGAAATCGAATGCGCTGGGCGGCACCATGACCCTCGAGGATCTCGCCAATTACAAAGGCGAATGGGTGGAGCCGGCGCGCTCGACATACCATGGCTTCGACATCCTAGAATTGCCGCCGCCCTCGCAGGCGTGGGCGACCAACGAGATACTCAACGTGCTGCAGGCGTGCGTTCCGCAGTGGGCGCCGGGTCAAACGCTGGCCTCGCTGGGCCCGGCAAATCCTCAGTACTGGCACTTGCTCGTCGAGGCGAAAAAACTCGCCTATGCCGATCTGTATCAATACAACGCCGACCCGCATTTTCACCCAGTACCGATGGCCCGATTGCTGTCGGAGTCCTACGCGGCGTCGCTTTGTGCGAAGGTGAATCCGCAGCGTGCGTCCACACCGGGGCCGCAGGGAAATTTCCCGCTGCCGGGAGATACCATCGTGCTCTCGACCGCCGACAGCGAGGGCAACATGGTGTCGTGGGTCAACAGCAACTTCACCGCTTTTGGTTCCGGCGTGACGGTGCCGGGCTATGGCTTCGTGCTGCACAATCGCGGTGCTCTGTTTACGCTCGATCCCCATAGTCCCAATGCCATCGAACCTCACAAGAGGCCGTTCAACACATTGTCCGCCGGCTTCGTGACGCGAGGCGGCGAGCCGCTCATGACCGTGACCCTGATGGGCGGCGACATGCAAGCGCAAGGTCACGCTCAACTGCTCGTCGATGTCATCGATCTTGGCGCGAATTTGCAAGCAGCCGCCGATATGGCAAGGTTTCGCCATTCCCAAATCGCCAACTCCCTGAGTTTGGAAACGCCTCTGTACTCCTTGGTCGGATCACAGCTCAGTGCCATGGGGCATGCCGTCAAATCCGTCAGCGGCGAAGAGATGGGCGGCGTTCAGGTGCTCATGTATGTGGGAGATTCCGCCAACCGCGCCGCCGGGTATTACCGGGCAGGGTCGGATTTTCGCAAAGACGGCGCGGCGGTTGGGTGGTAACCGCAGCCCCATCTTAAGGAGCGATGAGCCGACGTTTGCCGTCCGCAGAGAGCATGACGCCGGGTTCATCCAGGTTGCTTCGATCCCATAGTTCGCAGGTTACTTCGCGGTGCCGTTGATCGAGCGCCTCGCAGTAGTTGGTGTAAATGCATACCCGCACGCCGCCACCGTTGCCGGTGCGAACTTTGAGAAACCAATCCGGATCGGCCAGCGCTTGACGGGCGAACCCTAAGATGTCGGCCGCACCGTCGATGAGCGCCTGCTCCGCCTGCGCAAAATGATGGATGCCGCCGGACAGTACGATGGGCGTGTCGAATCCGGCGCGGCGAACGCGCGCGCGAATCCGCGTTGAGGCGGCGACGTTGCGGCCAAACGGACCCCTTGCATCCGAGTAATAGGATGGCATGCATTCATAGCCGCTGCGCCCGGTGTAGGGGTATGCCGCCTCGCCGATTTTCGGCTGCGAGGCGTCCTCGAATTTGCCGCCGCGGGACAGGGAAATGAAGTCGATGCCGGCGGCGGCAAAGCACTCCGCGAAGTACTCCGCGTCCTCGACCGTGCTGCCGAGTTCGATGCAATCCTCCGCGAGCATGCGGCAACCGACGGGAAATTCCGCTCCCACTCGCGCGCGCACGGCCGCGATCACCTCCAGCGGCAATCGCGCCCGATGCGCAAGGCAGCCGCCGTAGCCATCGCCGCGGGTGTTTCGCGCCGACAGAAATGACGCCATGGTGTAAGCGTGCGCGTAGTGCAATTCGACGCCGTCGAAGCCGGCGCTGTGGGCGCGCCGCGCGGCGGCGGAAAATACTTCGGGCAGAATCAACGGCAGGTCGCGCACGGCCGGCACCTCGATATCCGTGACGTGCTCCCGGAACCCCTGGCGCAGCGAGTCGAGTTCGCGCGCAGTCAATACCTCCTCGAGTTGCGCGGCGCTTAAGGTGGCCAGGCGCGCGCGAATGCTCGGCTCGTCGTCGTCCGCCATTTGCAGCAATTCCCGGTGCCGCGGCGTAACGCTCAAAAATCGTTCGAAGAATTTTCGCGGTTCGGGGCGCCTGCGAATGCTCAAGAAATCGATAATTTGAATGAAGAGCTTGGTTTCTCCGCCGCTGGCGCGCCGCACGCACTCAGTCAATTTGGAAAGTCCCGGAAGAAACCGATCGTGGCTGATGCGCAGCAATGGGCCGCTCGCCACGTCGCGCACACCCGTGGCCTCGACCACCAAGGCCGCGGGACGGCCGCGCGCAAAACGCTCATACCAGGCAAGCACCGCCGGGGTCACTTCTCCGTCCTCGGAAGCCCGCCATGGCACCATGGCGGGCACCCAGGTGCGGGATCTCAACTCGAGCGGTCCCACTTTGATGGGCGTGAACAGCCGCGAGGCCGCTACCTCATCGGCGCTCGGCCACGGCGCATCCAGCGGCGCGTGTTTTATACGTTCGGGCGGGCGCCAAGTGGCCATCGTCACTCGTCGGGCACGACCGCCGTTGCCTCAATTTCCACCAACGCGCGCTCTTCCATCAACGCGCCGACTTGGACCACCGACATCGCCGGGAAGTGTTTGCCCAGAATTTCACGATAGGCGGCGCCGATCTCGGCCGCTTCACGGTAATACGCCGCGCGGCTCAAGACATACCAGGTCAATCGCACCAAGTGCCGCGGCTGCGCATTGCCCTCCTTGAGAACGCGGACGATATTCTCAAGCGTCTGCCGCACTTGTCCGGCGAGCGTGTCGCTCGTGAATTGACATTGCCCATCCCAGCCGATCTGGCCGGAGACGAAAATCAATTTTCCGCGCGCGGACATGCCGTTGGCGTAACCTTTCGGACGGCGCCACTCGGCGGGCTGCAAAGTCTCGATGCTCATGCTAGTCGCCTTTAAAAACCGGCCGCTGTTTGGCCGTGAATGCCTCGTAGGCGCGGCGGAAGTCCTCGGTCTGCATGCAGATCGCTTGCGCTTGCGCTTCCGCTTCCAAGGCCTGATCCAGGCCCATATTCCATTCTTGATTGAGCATGGCCTTCGTCATCGCATGGGCGAAGTTCGGGCCGTCCGCGAGTTCGCGGGATAATTGCGTCACCGCCGCCTGCAGCTCTTCAGCCGGAATCAACCGGCTGTAAAAGCCGCATGCGAGGGCCTCGTCGGCGCCCATGCTGCGACCCGACAGCAGCAATTCCGCTGCACGGCCCTGGCCGACGATGCGCGGCAGTATGGCGCAGGCGCCCATGTCGCAGCCGGCAAGACCCACGCGCGTGAATAGAAACGCCGTCTTCGAGCGCGGCGTGCTCAATCGAATGTCCGAGGACATGGCCAGTATGGCGCCCGCGCCGGCGCAGATCCCATCGACGACCGCAATGATGGGCTGTGGGCAGGCGCGCATGGCCTTCACCAGATCGCCCGTCATGCGTGTGAATTCCAAGAGTTCGGGCATGCGCATGCGCGTCAGCGGCCCGATGATTTCCTGTACATCGCCGCCCGAGCAGAAATTGCCGCCGGCGCCGCCGATGATCACCACTTTTACGTCCGCCGCGTAGGCTAAGCGGCGCATCAGGTCCCGCAGTTCCGCGTAGCTGTCGAAGGTCAGTGGATTCTTGCGTTCCGGCCGATTCAAGGTGATCCACGCAACGCGATCCTGCACGGTCCAGAGAAAGTGCTGCGCCTGGTAATCGGTCAAGGTGTCTTTCATGGCGTATTCCGCGTCAGTTGAGCGCGCAGGCGCGACAGCGATTCGGTCAGCGTGCGCTGTTCGCGCATGCTCATGCCGGCGAACAGCTTGACGATCCACGACTCATGTTCGGCGGCCATCTGACCGAAGAGCCGCCGGCCTTCCTTGGTCAGTTTAACCAAGTAGGCGCGCCGATCATCGGGATCCTCGGTGCGAACGATCAGGCCGGCTCCTTCCAGTTGATCAACGATACCCGTGACGTTGCCTCCCGTGACCAGCAGACGCCGCGACAGCTCGCCCATTTGCAATCCTTGCGGGGCCCGTTCGAGCTGCGCCATCAAGTCAAACCGCGGCAGTGTGGTCTTGAATTGCGCCGCCAGCGCCTTGCGCACGTGCGACTCGATAAGATTCGAACAAGTGAGCAAGCGCAACCACAGGCGCAGCGATTCGTGGTGGTCTTCGGTCAGCCGCGCATCCAATCCAACGGCAGCGCTCACATCAATTCTCCGCCCGCGACCACGATGCTTTGTCCGGTGACCGACTCGCTGCCCGGCATGCACAGCCACGCGACGGTGTTGGCGATCTCATCCGGCTGGATCAACCTTCCTTGCGGATTGGCTTTGGTCATGGCTTGCAGCGCCTCTTCCACTTTGCGGCCCGTTACGGCGGATATTTTCGCGGCCGCCTCGTGCACGAGGTCGGTGTCCGTGTAGCCGGGGCAGACCGCGTTGACGGTGATATTACGGGAGGCCACTTCGCGCGCAATCGCGCGGGTCAGGCCGATGACCCCGTGCTTCGCGGCGCAATAGGCGGCGACATAGGGATATCCGGTAAGACCTGCGGTACTCGCGATGTTGACGATTCGCCCATAACCTTTCTGCAGCATCTCGGGAAGTGCGGCTTGAATGCCGAAATACGTGCCGGACAGATTGACGCCCAATAGCGCCTCCCAAAGCACATCGTCGCGTTTGGTGATCGGCGAGCTACGTGCCTGGCCGGCGTTGTTGATCAGGATTTCGATGCCACCGAAGCGGTCGCGTGCGGCGGCAAATGCCGCGTCGACGGACTCGCGTTTGCTAACGTCCGCGACGACGCAAAATGTCTCCGCGTCCGCGGACTGCAACTCCGCGGCGAGCGTCTCCAGTGTCGCGGCATTTCGCCCCAGCAGACTCACCTTCGCGCCGTGCGCCGCAAGCGAGCGCGCAATGCTCGCGCCAATGCCGCGGCCGCCGCCCGTCACCAGCGCATGCCGGCCTCGCAGTGCCCCCACATCGTTCAAATCGCACCTCCCGCCGCGGCACGCTCGGCCGCTCGTTCGAGTTGGCTCTTCGCGGGGCGGTACGGCTCCGGCCACCATTGATCGGTGTAGCCTTGCGCGGCCGCCGCGGCGAGCGTCCAGGAAGAATGAGCCAGGTGCGGCCGTGCGATCGCGCAGAGGTCCGCGCGCCCGGATGCAATGATGGAATTGACTTGGTCGAATTCCGAGATATTGCCCACCGCGATGGTCGGAATGCCGACCAGGTTTCGCACCATATCGGCCAGGGGCGTTTGCCACATACGTCCGTACACAGGCCGCTGATGCGGCACGGTCTGGCCGCTGGATATGTCGAGGATATCGGCGCCGGCCGCAACCAGAGCACGGCCAATGACGATCACATCCGACTCGCTCAAGCCGCCTTCGGCCCAATCAGTGGCGGAGAGCCTTACGCTCAAGGGCTTCTCGGCGGGCCACGCGTCACGCACCGCGCGCAACACCTGCAAGGGATAGCGCAAACGGTTCTCGACCGATCCGCCGTACTCGTCGCTTCGGACATTCGTCAACGGCGACAGGAAGCTGCCCAGCAAGTAGCCGTGCGCCATATGCAATTCAAGCATGTCGAAACCGGCGGCCGCGCCGAGCCTCGCCGCGTGAACGAAATCGTTCGTGATCGCGGCCATTTGCGCAGCCGCCATTTCCCGCGGAACTTGGCTGATGTCCGGCAAATACGCGAGCGGCGAAGGCGCCCATAGCGGCCAATTGCCCATAGCCAGCGGATGATCCGCGGTCTGCCAGCCCAGCTGCGTCGAGCCTTTGCGGCCTGCATGCCCCAACTGCAGGCATATGCGCGCCTTGGACTCCGCGTGCACGAAGCCGACGATGCGCCGCCAGGCAGCCGCCTGAGTCTCGTTCCACAGTCCCGTGCAGCCGGGAGAAATGCGGGCGTCCGCCGAAGTGCAGGTCATTTCCGTAAACAGGAGACCGGCACCGCCGGTGGCACGAGCGCCGTAATGCACCAGATGCCAATCATTGGGTACCCCGTCAACGGCGCGGTATTGATCCATGGGCGAGACTACCACGCGGTTTACCAACTGCATGTCACGCAGCTGAAATGGCAGGAACATCGGCGGCCGCGGCTGCTCGATGCCCGCCTCCTTGGCCATGGTTGACTCGATCTTGTCGATGAAATTGCAGTCGCGCACTTTGAGATTCGCGTGACCGATGCGCTGGCTTCCGGACAGCAAACTGTAGGCGAATTGCAGCGGCTGCATGTTTTCATAACGGGCCACATTCTCGAACCATTCCATCCGGTTGCGGGCGGCGTTTTGCAGCCGCATCGCTTCCACGCTGCGTTCGGTCTGATAGGAGGCGAGACCGCTCGGCACATCGGCCGCGAGACTCACGTGGCGCACCAATGAAATAGCGTCCTCCATCGCCAGCTTGGTGCCCGAGCCGATCGAAAAATGGGCCGTATGCGCCGCGTCGCCGATGAGTACGTGCGTTCCGGTGTGCCAATGGCGGCAGACGACGCGATTGAAATTGAGCCACGCCGAACCGCGCAAATGCCGCGCATTGGAGAGCAGCGGCGCGCTGCCGAGATAGGCGGCGAATAGTTTCTCGCAGAACGCGATGGACTGATCGATGTCGGCCTTGTCCAGACCGTGAGCCGCCCAGGTTTCCTCGCGCGTTTCGACGATCACCGTCGATAGATCGCGGCTGAATTGGTAGGCATGGATTTGAAACCATCCGAATTCGGTCTTCTCGAAGGCGAAAGTGAAGGCCGAGAATTTTTGGGTCGTACCCAGCC
>Ga0210387_10003045_pt1 | contig 12859 bp, 12 predicted proteins | sample IncBWC7OmetaG_FD_160108 | JGI IMG/M metagenome (GOLD analysis project Ga0210387, IMG submission 160108) | Forest soil microbial communities from Barre Woods Harvard Forest LTER site, Petersham, Massachusetts, United States - Inc-BW-C-7-O ...
AAAGCGCATATTCACGTGCCGGAATAGAACTGGATTCATGCGTGAGCGGACCTTTGTCAGCCGGTCGCGGGCTTGCCGGCGAAAACCGCCAATTGGTCGGCGAAAGCCCGCTGATAGGCGGGCCGCGCTTCGCCACGGGCGGCATAGGCGGAGAGGTTGGGGTACTCGTCCAGCATACCCGACATCCTCAACCTCAGCAGCACCGCCACCATCATCAAGTCACCCGCGCTGAACGCGCCATCGAGCCAGTCGGCAGCGCCAAGACGAGCGGAAAGTTCGCCCAGCCGCACGCGGATGCGATCCCGGACGAGAGGCAGACGCTGCTCACACCATGGTTTGTCGCCCTCTACGAGCTTGGCGGTTACGAGATCCAGGATCGGCGGCTCAATCGTGTTGATCGCGGCAAACATCCACATGATCGCTCGCGCCCGGGCATTCGCATCGTCGGGCAGCAGGCCTGCGTGGCGCTCTGCGATATGGAACACGATCGCCCCCGACTCGAACAGGACAAGATCGCCTTCTTCATAGGTCGGAATCTGTCCGAAAGGATGAAGTGCTCGATGCGCGGGTTCCTTCATCGCACCGAACGAAACCAGACGAACCTCGTAAGGCTGGCCCACTTCTTCAAGCGCCCAGCGAACGCGCATGTCACGCGCCAGTCCCCTACCGCGATCGGGCGAGCGTTCAAAGACGGTAATGGTGGGAGTCACTGGAAGGCTCCCGGTGATTGCATGAGGCCATCCACGGAAACCATGGCGCCGACGAATATCTTTCGCACAGGTCACTCTCCTCGCCTTGTATGAACCTATGACGAACGGACCGCTTCCGATTCGACATGTTCCGATACTAGCGAAAAACACGCAGCCTAGCGCGGTGCCAAAGGGCGGAAATTGCGGGTCGACGCGCAAGCTCTGCGGCGCGCCGCTCCGGCTGCATGGCATTACTCAGGCAACTTCAATTTTCGCAGCAGCGCCTTGAAGCGGGGATCTGCGCGAAGGTTCTTGAGCAAAGGATCTAGCTTCATAGATGCGCAGTCAGGCTCGCGCCGCTCGCAACTACGAGTAAGCCAGACAAAGGCCCGATCGGTCTCGCCGCGATAGGCGTAAGTATCGGCGATAAGCATAGCCCCCGGCGATCCGCTCAAGACGATCGACTCCATGCTTCGCAGTGCCGCGTCGGCATCTTCACTGCGCCCAACGGCGTGGTAGGCCAAGGCCAGACCAGGAAGTCGTTCCTCAGGGTCCACTTCACGTGCAAACTCCGCAAGCGCCTCAGACGTCTTTCCGTCAAGAAGCAACACCTTTCCCAGATAATAGTGAGCATCTGAGTAAGTCGGATTCAACGCCTGTGCCCGCCGCAGTGCCGCTTGAGATTCTTTCAGTTTGCCGGCTCCCATTAAGAACTGGCCTAACAAATCAACCGCAATATTGCTTAGGGGGTCCTTAGCGACTGCCCTTGTCACATATTCCACCGACTCGTCGGCCCGTCCCAGTTTGGCTGCCACGATGCCTGCGGCCATAAGATTTTTCGGGTCGTCTGGGCCAATTGCCAGGGCGCGCTTAACTTCCAAATCGGCGCCCTCCCAGTTCCAATCGTGCAAATACAGTATTTTGGCTAATGCCCGGTGACCATCCGCGCCACCCGGGTTGAGCTCAATTGCCTTGAGTGCCGCGCTTCTCGCGTCCTCGAAGCCCTGAGTAGGCTCGTTGAATGTATAGCCGGCCATCGTGGAGAGCGTACTCGAAAGCATGGCCCACGCTCGGTCGAATGAGGGATCTATGCGAATGGCCTCCCTTAAACGGTCAATTATTTTCTGATAATCTTCCTTTGAATCAGCGCGGTCGTAGGACGATTGGGCCAGGAGGTACAAATCGTAGGCTTCCGTGCTCGAAGTAACGCCGTCGTTAGCCAGCGCCGTCGCCCCAAGTGACACTTTCAACGCGCCGACGACCGCATTCGAAATGTCGTCCTGAATCTGGAATATATCGCCGGCGCCCCTATCAAATGTCTGCGACCACAGGTGATAGCCCGTATCGACGCGGATCAACTGGGCCGTGACCCGCAGCTTGTTGCCAGATTTTCGCACGCTGCCTTCGAGTACGTGCGCAACACCCAGCATTTTCGCTATGTCGGCAACGGTCATCTGTTTGCCTTTAAAATAGAACGATGACGTACGCGCCGGCACTCGCAGATCATGCACCTGCGTCAGCATGTCGATGAGTTCCTCCGACAGCCCATCCGAGAAGTACTCCTGATCTTTCTTCTCGCTCATGTCCACGAATGGAAGAACGGCGACCGATTTCTCCGGGATCACCGGATTGGCAGGAACGCTGACCGCGACAGGCGCTACCGTAACCGCAGGAGCAACGACCGCAACACGCTTCGATATCCAAAACTTGTCCGCCACAAAATAAGTGAGCGCGACCGCCAACACCGCGATGATGGCGCGATCCAGCTTCCGCCCCGTCTGTCGCGCAATCGACCGTTGCGGATCAACATCGGCGCTTGGCTTGATTCCCGTCGGCGTGATCTCATAGACCCACGCCAAGAGCAATGCAACCGGAAAGCCCAACACTACGAGCGCGACAGCGGTGCGCCCGGTCCATACCGGCAGATCGAGCAAGTGAAAGAACATCTCGAAAGGTTCGAGAATCAGGTAGGACACCACGATATAGAGGATCGCCACCCGCCCGACATTGCGCTGCTTTATCTTCTGCAGAAATCCATCAAAGTGTGCTAGGTGCGTGTGCGAATGCCCCGATGCCGGCGGGGCAGCAGGAATAACAGGAGCCGCGGGGGGCGGGCTCGAGTCAGATCTTGGCGTTTTTCTCGGCATTCCCGCCCCGCTTCCCTGTCGTTATCCGCACAATGCACCAGTTTGAGAGTGGGGAGCAACTTCGTCGTCGGCCATGCTGTTCGGCGGCGTTGCGCCGCAATCCTCCGTCCTGCATCCTATGAACTTTCCTGGCTGACGCACCAGCGCGCGTTTTGCGGCAGGCAACTTTACCCAGTGACTGGCGGATTCTCGAGGCCCGCCGCCAGCCGTTCCTTGAACCAATAGCCCGCAACCAGCGTCTTAAGATCATTGATCTCGCCGCTGCGCACGCGTTCTATAAACACTTTCGCCGGCAGAACAACACTCAAAATGTTCTCCTCCTCTTCACGGTTGCCGTGAACGCCCCCGGCCAGCGCCGTGTCCACAGTGCCGTACACAATCGAAATCTTCTCAGACGTTCCCCCTGAGCTGACATAGGCTCCTGAATGAATGAGAACCGGATTACCTAGGACCAGACCCGTCTCCTCCCGCATCTCCCGCACCGCCGCTTCGAGCGCCGTCTCACCCTCATCAATGACGCCCGCAATCAGGTTGTCCCGATACGGATAGTCGCCCGCGACCAAGACCCCAGGACGAAACTCATTCCCGAGCACCACCTCATGGCGATTAGGATCATGCCCTAGCACCGCGACCGAATTGCCACGTTCCATGACTTCCCGTGAAATGCGCGCGACTCCGCCGCCGTGCTTCTCAACGTCGAATTCGTATTCGTACACCCGCAAAAAACCCTGGTGCAGAGGTGCGCGGCTTAAGATGCGGGCCTTTAGAGGTTTGAATGTCATTGGGAACTCCTGACAGCGCTATTCATCGCTACGTTCGGTGCGTTCTCTTTGCAGCCACAGCGCGTCTGATCAATTCCCCTAAGACTTTTGGATCCACGTCCGAAAGCTTCTTAATGTAAAGACAGCCTTTACCGGTGGCGTGCTTACCCAACCTAGGGAGCAACTCCTCGGCGTTGTCGGATCCCATCACGCCATACAGAACCGTCGCAGGTTTTCGCGGCGAGAAGCCCACAAGAACCGTCTCCCCCTCGCGGCCACTGTCATATTTATAGCGGTACGTGCCGAAGCCAATGATTGACACTCCCCACATTCGAGGTGCCTCACCCGTGGCGTTTTTCATCAATGTCATCAACTGCTTTGCGTCGGCCCGCCTGATTGGCTCCGCCAAGTCGTTGACGAATGCCCTCACACTCATCGCGGTAGGCTTAGTCTTATTCGCCGCCATTGCTTGCCTTCTCCGATTCCGAAGACGTCGCGATAGCGACTATAGCCGCGGCCCCGAACTACCGCCAGGACAGATCCCCAACGGTTATGCCGATGAGATCCAGCGCATACTCTCGCTAGAGATCCTTGACTTCATTTCGTCAGCTCTTCAGACTCCGCCGTTATGCGCTTCGACATCATTTCGTTCGGTACCTCGGAAAGCCTGCCCCAAGCGGGACCGGAGGGTCGTGCCTAACGTTTGAGCGCCTCAAGGCTGCAAGAACACAAAGCCCCCTCAGGTTCGCCGGAGGGGGCTTTTTTATTTCCGGAATTAGGATTCGTTGCATGTGTATTGATCTGAAGAAAAACTTCGAGATGTCCATGAACTGTATCGCCGCCAGTGCCGCATCAGGCGCGTTCGCTGAACGCGTCGACGACGCCGCGCGCGCTAGCACGGCCGCGGCCCGAGAGGCGCGCGAGCCTTAAGAAAACCCTGCTGCAACTCCGTGGCAGGTGGTCGCCAGTCCACCGGCCCTAGTGAAAAGTGGACTCACAAAGGAGATTGCAAACATGTCCAAGCAGAAGTTCGAGCGCACCAAGCCGCACATGAACATTGGCACCATCGGCCACGTGGATCATGGCAAGTCGACGCTGACGGCGGCGCTCACCAAAGTGATGGCGGAGTTGCACGGCGGCAAGACGTTGGCCGTTAATGACCTCGACAAGACACCCGAAGAGCGGGCCCGTGGCATCACCATCACCTCGGCGCATGTCGAGTACGAGTCGGCGACGCGGCACTACGCTCACGTTGACTGCCCGGGCCACGCTGATTATGTGAAAAACATGATCACCGGTGCGGCTCAGATGGATGGCGCGATTCTGGTCGTCTCGGCCGCTGAAGGCGCAATGCCTCAGACGCGCGAGCACATTCTGCTCGCGCGCCAAGTTGGCGTGCCGCACATGGTCGTGTTCATGAACAAGGCCGACCTGGTAATGGACACGGAGCTGCTCGATTTGGTCGAGATGGAGGTTCGTGAGCTGTTGACGAAGCACGGCTTCCCGGGCGAGACGACGCCTGTCGTGAGAGGCAGCGCATTGCTGGCGCTCGAGGGCAACCTCGGCGAGCTCGGCGTACCGGCGGTCGCCAGACTGGTGACGGAGATGGACCGATACATTCCGCTGCCGGAGCGTGTGATCAATGCGCCGTTTCTCCTGCGCATCGAGGATGTGTACTCGATCGCAGGTCGCGGCACAGTAGTCACCGGCCCCATTGAGCGTGGGGTCGTGCGTGTAAACGATGAGGTCGAAGTTGTCGGCTTGCGGTCGACGATAAAGACCACGTGCACGTGCGTCGAGATCTTTCGCAAGCTGGTCGATGAGGGTCGAGCGGGCGAAAACGTCGGCATACTGCTTCGCGGCATCAAGCGTGAGGAAGTCGAGCGAGGTCAGGTCCTGGCGAGCCCAGGCAGCATCACGCCCCACACTCGGTTCGAGTGCGAGGTGTATGTGCTGACGAAGGAGGAGGGCGGTCGGCATACCCCTTTTCTGAAAGGGTACCAGCCGCAGTTCTTCTTCCGCACGACGGACGTGACCGGCGTGCTGACGTTGCCCGAGGGCGTCGACACGATTATGCCGGGTGATACCACCGTGGTGTCGGTCGAGCTGCAGAGTCCTATTGCGATGGAGGCCGGCCAGCGCTTCGCCATTCGTGAGGGTAGCAAGACGGTCGGTGCCGGCGTGGTATTGAGGATCTTTATCTAGACAGCGGGTGAAGGTGGAGGCCTTCACCCGCCTTCTTCGTCGGCCATGCTGTTCTTGCTCCTGCCCTCGCATGGTACGGCGAGTCGCGACTTCCATCGCGGGCGCCCTAAGGTGCCCTCGTTTGCCCCCTATTCGGGGGATATATCGAGCGGCCGCGCGCCCGTCAGACTTTGGCGGCAGTCCAACGAGGCTCCGTCGGCGCCGAAATTAATGAAGGCGAGCTGGAACTCAATTTTTGTCGATGCTCTCCCGACGATATAGCGCGCGGTCCGAATCAACGGCGCTGAGGCAGTGTGCACGCCACTGAAGGAAACCTATGCGAATTGTCAATTTCGAGATGGCGGGTGCACCCGGAATTGCTGCGAATGACGGCTCGGGCTGGCATGGCCTGACTGCGCGCGAAAGCGGCTTTCCTGGCACGCTCCCCGAACTGATTGCGCAAGGTGCAGATCTGTCGCGCACAGGCAGAGACCTTTTGCCCATGAACGCAATCGACCTGAACGCGGTTCGAATCCTGCCTCCGGTGCCCAAGCCGCCGAAAATCCTCTGTGTCGGTCTCAACTACGATGATCACCTCGAGGAAAGCGGACTCAAAAAGCCGGTCTACCCGGAGATTTTCGGGCGCTTCGCGACGAGCCTGATCGCTCACCGTGATCCGATCCGGCGGCCGCCGGAATCGTCTTTGCTCGACTATGAGGCAGAACTCGCTGTGGTGATTGGCCGCAGAGGTCGCCGCATCCAGCCTGAAAGAGCCCTCGATCACGTTGCGGGCTACTCCCTGTTCAACGACGCGACGATTCGCGATTTTCAACTGCGCACGCCGCAGTGGACCATGGGCAAGAATTTCGATGCCACAGGCGCATTCGGCCCCTGGCTGGTGACGCCCGATGCCGTGCCGCCGGGCGCGCACGGCTTGCGCATTCAGGGCCGCTTGAACGGCCGGGTGATGCAGGATGCGAATACCGACCGGCTCATCTTCAGCGTCTCTGCGCTTATCGAAATGATCAGCGTCGCGATGAGCCTAGAGCCGGGCGATGTGATCATCACCGGAACACCCGGCGGCGTTGGAGCGGCGCGCAAGCCGCCTGTATTTATGCGTGCCGGCGATGTCTTCGAAGTCGAAATCCAGGGGATGGGTGTCTTGAGCAACCCGGTCCAGGACGAGTGAAAAAGGACGGGGAAGGACTCGAATCGACCCGTTGCCGCCGGTCGCGACCGTCCGCTTCCCGGCATCCGAATCTAATCGGTCGCTTGGCTAAATGACTTCAAAGTCGTCTTCATCGCGCTCCGTAGCCTCCTTGTATGCCGCCCGCCCGACGGCTGGCCAGTTCCACGTATCGAGTAATGGCCATTCGGGATATGTTGAGGTCCATTTCTCGGCCCGGTTCTTTGAGTTGGCCGAAGCGGAACACTTTCCTATCTTGTGATCAGCATTCTGAAAGATCACAGAAATCAGTCCCCAGCCCTCCCACGTATAGCGAAAAGTCTCACCGGGAACGGAATTGGGTTTCAATTGGATCATCTTGCGCATGGGACGGCCAGCCATATCGTATTGAGCCAACTGATTTGCCGATTCAAAGCGGCGCGCAATCTTCCCGTAGCTCGAATACGCTTCGAGGACTTCCACGCCGCGCGGAGCGAAAACAGCGTTCGCGAACGAGTCGATTGCCGCGTCATTTGATGTTGGAGCGGGCACTTCGACGTGAGCCTACCGCAATTTTTACCTTTGAGGATGGGAGACCTCTCACGACCCCTTGAGGTCTTCGGTGACCGGCGGCTATCGGGAGTTAGATTGAAGAGAGACAGTGTTCCATCATTTGGCGGCAGCCTCATTCCTCGGGGACACTGAGCGAATAGCCTGCTCCTCTTGCTCCTTGCATCGTGGGTCAGCGGTGGCAATTCGGGGATTGGACAATCACCAGACACGAATCAATGCTTTGGAACGAACAAAATCCCACTCACCGGCAGCTGCTTTGCGGCTTTATATTGCTCCCCATACAGATCAATTGACCCGCTCCACATCACCAGAACGTCTTCGCTCGCAGCCGCGTCATAAAAGCGAAGCCGGGACAGTTCGAGATCGCCCTCTACAGAATCCGAAGGGTTAACGGTACGCGACGCAGGCGCAGTCACCATTTGGTCAATAAACGGGCTTGACGTAAATACAGCCGTACCGTTGGCGTTCAGTACAATAAACCTGACTAGGTTCGGAACCTTCCAGGGGAGAACCGAGTCGTTGAGTTCGAGGGGATGCGTCGACGTGTTCTCGATACAGAAATGTAAGAAGTCCGTCCCGGTTTGCCGCCTCAATGAGATTGCCATATACACTTCAGTTGATGGCGGGGACCAATCTTTGCTTAAGTGTTCGGCAATCGCCTTAAACGCTACTTGCCGCGCTAATTCCCGGTTTGCATTCTTCGCGTTCGGGCGACCGCTGGTGTCTTGAACTAACAGCGATTGCGCGCATTTCTGTGGCACTGGACAATTGGAAGTGCTCCCTGCACTTGCGACGTACCACTGTCCGTTACGGAGCTTGAAGTCGGTAAATGCCGATCCGGCATAGCAGCGATCGGTCGGTCTGGTGGGTCGGCAATATCGGTACGCGCCGCTCTTCGAATGAAACCATGCGTCATTCTGAGTAGCCATCTCCGGGGCCTGACTTGGACCTTGTTTCGAAGAAATAGTCAGCATCTGCGCGGACTCCGGCGGCGGCGCAGACAACAGTTCCCACTCATCCGACGGAGGCATTGCACAGGGGGCGGGCGCTCCCTGCGCGTGCGCTAGAGCGGATAAAAAAAAGAGAACGCAGGCGGGAATACTGTGGCGCATGACCGTGAATTGGGTCGGTCGAAAGGACACGAAAAAGCTAAACATAAATGAAACGCACTCTACGCAGCCCGCTTGCTGTTGGGCGGCTCAAGAATTCTTTGAATGTCTGCTTTAGTATAAGCATTCCCACGGTCCCAGGGACCGGGCCGGTGACGACTCTACTCCCGGTGTCGACCCCAAGGGGCCGATGGCGACCGGCGGCTTTTCGGCCACGAGAATAACGTGAGTGCATCGCAGGCGGTCTGCTTGGTACTACCGGCCGAAGCCCGGAGTCGCGACTCTCTGAAATCGAGATCGATACGCGGCGATGGTCCAATAAATTCCGAGAAGGATTCCCAACCCGAATGCGCCACCAAACATTTCAACTGGCAAGTTCGCGTAGGGAAAATGGCGACCGCTCATCACCTCACGAGCCAAAGCTGCGATGCCAAAGGCGACAAAGCTCAAGCCGCCCAGGTGGAAAAACTGGAACGGCTGCGATCCTTGAAACGGACTAACAAACCAGGACGGCAATAGCCACGGTTCAGTGCGTTTTGAATTGGTGTATGCCTGAGCAATCCAATACCGCGTTGCAATCACACCCCAGAGAAACGCGACAATTAACACGAATCCAGGAATAGGGAAATTCTGGGGCAGACCGCGATACCCGGCAATGACCCAGTAAGCCAAGATAGCTAAGCGCACCAAAAGCCACACATACGGCATTCTGAGCCGACTAACCCACTCGGATTGTTGCCGCCCAATCGACCTTGCAACAGATCCCGATTCCTGTCGGTCCGGCAGAACTCGGTGAGCAGGAGCTGCGCCGAAGATGGCCCAAGCTCCCCAGAGTTCCAATGCGGAGAACAGCAACCACGCGCCAGCGAAGATCTTGTTGAAGTTGCTTTGATACGTTGCACAGAAGTTCAGCGACTGCGGCACACGTTCGGCCCCATTATAAATTGCAGTGCAAATACCATTATCCACGCTGGCATTGAATGAACTGACCGAATTTCCAGCAGGACTGATGGCCGGCAACATTTCCGACATCTTGCTTAGCTGAAGAACGCCCAGCAAAATCACGATGGGAACGATAACTCTGACGGGTATGGGAACCGAGCGAATCGCGCTGTCAGGTCGATTCTTCATGAGCCTTAGCATCAGAAAGAGGCCGAACGCAATGATGCCGGCCTGCATTGGCAACCCCACGGCTTCGAAAAAGGGCATACCGAGACTCGCGAAGAAACCAAAGGAAAAAATAAGCCACAGCATCGCCGAAAGAGTCACGAGGATCGTGGCAATTGCGACGGGCTTTGGCCACGTCCGTAGGACCTGAAACCAACTCGCCGATTTCCAATTATTCGCTTCAGGGCGCGACGTATGATTCCTTGGGTGCAAATAACCCATACGAATTTTCGATAGGGTACTAGAACCAGTGAATGTCTGCTTTGAAGGAGTCATTTCCGGCAGTCAGGTGACTGCTTTTGGCCGATCTAAGACGGATGATGACGCCAAGGACGGGGAAGGACTCGAATCGACCCGTTGCCGCCTCCTGTGACCGGCAGCTTAGGAGGATTGCAACAGAACCGGGTTGATCGATGCGCCGGGCCAATTCAGAGAAAGAACACTATATTGACCGTCGCCCGCATGAACTAAGATCGCTGGAGGGATCGCTGGTCGCGTGTCGAATATCGTGAAAATCCAATACGAATTTACCGTGGATGACATGGCCGACGTCATGCGGCGCGCGGTCAAGCGAAAAAGACCATGGCTGACGTGGCGTTGGCGTCGTAGAGCAATAGAATCCCTATTGCTGGGTTCGGTCCTCTACTTGGTTATCCAGGGACCTGCGATGAACCGCGTGGCAGGTGCCACGCTTTTCGCTGTCACGAGCTACTTCGCAACATGGTTCATACGAAGTCGGTCCCTGCGTACAAGCTACTCGCGTTTGTTTCGTGAACATGCGGGCGGCGATGGACCGTTCCTATTTGAGCTTGAGGTCACGGGCGAAGCGCTTATCGCGACCCAGCTCGGCGAGACACACTGTCGCAATTGGACCTCCGTCACCAAAATTACCGAGGCCAAGGGCGGAATAGAGTTCGATACACGCAGCGGGCTGGTGTTTGCTCGCGATAGTGGATTCAAGTCATCGGCGGAAAGGTCTGAGTTTTTAAATTTGGCTCGTCGATTTCTCAGAGAAAGCCAGACTAAATCGTCTTGACGCAACGGGGAAACCGCCGACTCGTCGCGACCCTATGCGGAATTTCGCGAGTGGCCGCTCTAGGGTATTCCCTTGTTTCGCCTAGCTGCCAGGCGTAGCCTATTTTTCATGGACAATAGGCGGCCGTTTCAAACTGTCGTTGTAAGGCGCTTTTTGCTGGGGAGTTTCCCCTGGATGGTGGCGGCCGTCGCACTTCTTTCCGCCGCCCAGAGTGCTGACTTCGCCGAACGCCGGCAGAGAGCCGCTAACGAGTTCCACGACGGGATTCTTCTCCTCCATGCAAGTTCGGAACTCAATGCATCGGCCGATGGGTTTCATCAGGATCCATACTTCTATTATTTCACAGGTTTGGAAAACACCGTCGGCGCACTGCTCGCAATCGATGGGAATTCGAATGAGAGCTGGTTGTTCTTACCTTCGCATCCCCCGTTCCTCAGAAGCGGGCTTCAACCCGAAGTGAAGGCTGGCCCGGACGCTGAAAAAAACCTCGCTCTTAAACATGTTGTTGACTGGGACGAGCTCAAGGGGTTTTTCGCATCGCACTCTGCGGAGAAAGTATCTCTGTACTTCGCGAGCGGCTCTTTTCAATTCGCCGAACTTCCGGGCAACTTATTGAACACAAAGTCACCAGAAGGACCGGCATGGCTACAGCTTATTTTGCAGAAATGGCCCGCCTTCGAAGGCAAGGAGGCCGGTGACCGCATTCAGGATTTGATGGCTGTGCAAAGTGTTGAGGAGATCGCGGCCTTGCGCTCCGCGGCCAAGTCGACAGTGGCAGCTCTCATGGCGGGCATTGGCGCAGTCAAACCAGGCTCGTCACAACGCTCGGTTGAGTCGGTCGTCGAGGACGCCTGCTGGCGCGCCGGGGCCCACGGTTCCTCTTTTTGGCCCTGGGCAATGGGCGGCGAGAATGCAGTATTTCCACATCCGTTTATCTCGTTTGGCCGCTACGACCACCTCAATTCCATTTTGCGCCCCGGAGACCTGGTACGCCTCGACGTGGGCTGCGAATGGGACCACTACCAAGGCGACTTAGGGCGGACTGTCCCCGTATCCGCTCATTTTGACCCCGATCAACGAGAGCTTTGGACCATTTTTGTCGCAGCCTATCAAGCCGGCGCCAAGGTCCTACGGGCCGGCGTGACGATTGATCAAGTTTTCGACGCGTGGCGCAAGGAATTGGTCAACCATCGCAGATCAGCAACCAGCTCACTTGCGCAACGAGCAATTGAGTCCTGGTCCCACAGAAGTCAAGTTCCCTATTGGCAGGTCCACACCAGCAACCTCGCGACCGGCACTCCTGTCGGACCACTGCGCGCCGGGACGACCATCAACTTCGAACCGATTGCGTCGATCGACGGTCAAGGCTTTTTCCTCGAGGATATGTATCTCATCACCGTAACGGGTGCGGAGCTGTTGACGCCCGGAGTGCCCTATTCCGCTGAGGCCATCGAAGCCGCGATGGGGAAGTAAACGCAAGCCTGTCTAGTCGGCCGCTCTAACGCGTTACGCGTCTCATTGATGGCGTTACCACCGTGCCGCTGGAAATAGCGAACGGCAGGTCCCTGGCAGACCAGTAATGGAGTCGAGTCATTCCCGAATGGAAGTCGACGACCGGATTTCCTCAGCCTCTATTTGAGATACAAAATCATGGCGTTTTCCTTGGCCGCGGCATCGGCGTAGAAATGCAGCATCCGCTCAAAATAGGCTTGGGCTAGCTCCAGCTCTTCTACGCTGTCACATGCATAAATATTGGCTGCCTCCATCGCGGGCAGGTTGAAGCGTTGCGCGAGGTCCTCCTTCGATAGTTGCGCGAGCGCCTCTGCGACCTGTCGAACTTCCTCGGGAGATAGAAGCCGCGCCGGTCCGTAGCCAAGGTCGGGTCCAACTTCCGTTCCGCCTAGTATGGCTTTTCCCAAACAGGTATCCACGGGTTCCGCGCTACCGGTAAGAAGGTAATGGAGCGTATGCCAAGATTTTTCTAGTTTCAGTACGTTCTTATCGTCGCCAAACGCGCCGGCATCGCGA
>Ga0210387_10003047_pt1 | contig 12858 bp, 14 predicted proteins | sample IncBWC7OmetaG_FD_160108 | JGI IMG/M metagenome (GOLD analysis project Ga0210387, IMG submission 160108) | Forest soil microbial communities from Barre Woods Harvard Forest LTER site, Petersham, Massachusetts, United States - Inc-BW-C-7-O ...
TATCGTCATCCATAAAATCATTTGCGGCAACAGTGAGATGTTTCAATGATGATCCGAATAGACGGATATGACTCTGTGCGACAGCGTCTTCGAGAGTAGCTCCTGCGTCCTGCAGGACCATGACCATTTTCTCTCCCTCGCCTTGAGGAACTGTGTCCAGAATATAAGACCATGGAAAGAGAGGAAATGACTTGACACACCATCGGTATTCCCCCGCGTGAAACTCCCTGGAACATTAACCCATACCGCATCCTTATCGTAAACTACCCCGCCAAGATCGCTCATGGGTGCATGCACAAGCAGCTTCTTTTTCTCGCTCAGCTTTCGCCTCTTCTCCGAGTCGGCATCAGGCAACGGACAAGGATCGCCCAACACAGTAACACTCGTTAAATCCAAATCCCCCACTCCAGGGATGTGAACCTTCGTCCCCAATCTTAAATTTGTCCCACGAACATACCCGTACACCGTAATAGTTCGATCACATTTATTCTTACTCGTACGCACGAGTTCTCGCGGAGTCAGATCCTCCAGGCGGTCAGCCAGAAGGTAAGGGTGGGTATTGCGGAACACCAAGGGACGAAACTTCATCACACTGATGAAACGAGAGAGATTTAGAATTTCAGTGTCGGGGTATCTGCCGTTAAGGACGCCAGAAAGGTAGAAAAGTTTTGCGCCCTGGTATATTTCAGTCCAGAAGCGTCTTTTGAGCGCTTTTTTTGTAGTGCGGAGGACTGCTGCTTTTTTGATCAGGTCGAGGTGTGTGAGGATACCGATTACCTTTGGGAATCCATGGGATTGGAGAACATTGAGGAATTCAAATGTTTCCTGGGGGTCGGGGTAAGTAAGAACACATCCATGCAAGGTGAGAGTCTCATACACACCATTTCGAAACCAAATGAACCATCAATCATTAACAGGACAAGGTCCGCGATCTTTCCAACATCGATCATGGAGTTGAGATCATTATTGCATTCGATAAACGTCAGTCGTCGCTTCTTGCCACTAACAACAGTGACTGGTCCCTTGACGTCACTGAGGGTCTGCTTCGTGTACCGCCTGACGAGGCTTTTGAGTAATGTAGTTTTTCCTACCCCAGGTGGACCGACGACGGCGACGATGACTGGCGGGGGCTCGTCGTCTGGGGTGCGATTCACGAGGGGAACATGAAGGCGAGTTTGGTCGCGCTCGACGTTGCGTCGGCCTTGGCGATCAGCTCGTCGACCAGACTTTGGTGCAAACGCCTGCAGCTGTGTTAGTAGGTGTCGATTCCAGTCATTCGGCGACATACTTTTTCATTAAAACTATGCTGCTTCTCCTTCCCTTTGCCCTTGTCCTTTTTCTCAGCCTTTGCGCCCGACTGTGCTGGTCTGTGCGACTTGTGTGGTCTGTCGTCCATAAGAAAAAGGTTAAGGGAAAATGAAAAGAGCTAACACGGCGCACGTGACTGACACGTGACTGGAACGCGTCTTGTTTATTTCTGTTTGAGAATCGACTCGGAGTTCTCTGCCACGACTGTTGAACGCCCGTCGTTGAACGTCCATCGTTGATCGTCGACTGTTGACCGACTATTGATTGACTGTGATCTCCTCGACTTCTACTTCTCCTCTGCGACACCAGATAAAGACGTCTACAAAGGCGAGATTCTCAACATGAAAAGGAGACCGTCCAATGGTACTACACTGGATGTCAGTATCCGCGGCGACCAGCTCGAACACGACCGAATCCAACTAGAACACAATCTACAACACACAGACCTCTCTTTCCACCTATCTTCTGCCCCAGATGATGAATACCATAATAGCGTTGAATACCCTCGACACAACTCGGGCCCTTCGCCTTTTCCTGATTTTGCTTCCTTCGAGCGGCGTTCCCGAGACCACTTTGACGGAGACACACACAGCCAGTTGCATGCATGGTCGTACCGCACAGCCGACGATGAAGAGGGTATAAATCCATATGCTGGAGAGACCATGTCGACTGCGGCACACCATGCCAGCGCGCTGACCTTGAGTGCAGGGTTAGGAGGCGGGAGAGGACACAGAAGAGAAGTCAGCTTGAGCGAGGCAGAGTATGATCCTGATCGGCCACTATACGATATGATTGCGGGTGTCGATAGTAAACTCAGTGTTTTCGAAATGGATCCATCCAAGTCGAGGTACCCAGTCAGTAACATCAACTCCAACTCTATGACTTCATTATTCACCATCTCCTCACATAGGGTGCCAGCATCGCATTCGACCCCCTGGTTGTAGACAGCACCGCAGAGCTCGACCGTGTCCTCCAATCAGGTCATGCCGCAGCTCTAGGCCTCCATTCTCGCTCCGTCCGCCTCATCTCCCCTCAATCCTCATCAACCTCCTCATCGCCGTCCGACTCTGACAATCCAAACGACCCAACCTCCCGCCCTAAACTATCCGATGCGCTCCGTCGCGTCTCCTTCTCCCCAAAACGACCTCGCAGCGCTCAATCCAACCGCTCTCATTCATCGGACTCGCATCACAAACATTCACAACTACCAGACGACCACAATCACAGAGATGCACAACAAATCCCCACTACTTCCCAGCATCAGCACATACCCTCCTCCCCTCTCGCCAGACCGCACTCCAGCATGGATTACAACGCCCCTACAAAAGTACGCCACACCACCAAGCGCAACATATTCCCATCATACACATCCACCCAACCGGAAGTTCGCCTCCTACCCCCAACACCATCCACTGTCGGCTCCAAATTTACAAAAATGGCGCGTGGGCTGGCCAGAGAACTCGAGGTCGAGGCCGAGCAGAGTCGGTGGCATTCGCGGGCAGAAAGGTCTCGTACTGCTGCCCCCGAGCGGAATCCTTTTAGCGATATCGTTAACTATCCTAGTGGTAGTGCGGATGCGATACGACAACCTACACCAAGGAGAGGCGCTATGAAATCACAATCCGGGTTGACTCCGAACGGAAAGGTACATTTGCCTGATGTAACGGGGTTGACAAGCGCTGTAGAGTCCCCCGCCAAGACAGGGTTGCAATATTATCCGTGTAACACTGGAGACAGGCCTCGGGAAAGTGAGGGTACGTTTTTTCCCTCTTCCCTTGCAGGACTTATATTAAGTATGGTTCTTTCTCCTTCTATTTGAATCTTGATACATGATGGGTATGACTCAGCACGCCTGCTCTCCACACTAACCACCGTCCAATCAAAACTCCTCCACCTCGAGGAAGAGAACAGCATATCGCGAAGACGGGTGAGGGAATTAGAACTTGAGTTAGAGGTGTGTAAGCGGGAAGTGGCGAGGGAGCGCACGAGGGTGATGGAGAGGGAGGATGTCATTGTGCAGCATCAACGGGAGGTGGAGAGGGCTAGTGCAGGTGCTGGCCGGAAGGGCAAGGCGAGGGCGAGGGATGTTAGTGGGCATGCAGAAGATCCGGAGTTGACAAAGAAGTATCGGGAAATCGTTGAGGAGAAAAAAGGTTTGACTCTTTCACTGCGTTTTCCATGCTACTGGGACAATGATATCTATTCTGAACAGCATTAGAAGCTCTGATAGCAACACTCCGCACGCACCTAACGCGGCTCACATCTGAACTCTCCTCCCACCAAGAACTCTTAACAGAGCTCCGCTTATTACGCGAATCGGATAGCAGAGCATTGAAGGAGAAATCTATTGAAGTTCATAAACTAAGGGAGGAAGTGGAGCGGCTTGCTGGGGAAGTGGAGGTGTTGAGGGGTGTAGTCGAGGAGGGTTTGAGGGAAAGGAGGGCGGTGAGGGACGGGGCTGAGGCGTCAAATGCCAATGTCGTCGTGCCAGAGGATTCCGGTGAACAAGGAGAAGTGGAGGAGACTCAGGAGGAGGGGGGTGAAGAGGGTGAACCTGAGGACGATGAGCCATTCGACCCTCTATCCATTCTTGGCTCCTCCCGTGCAAACATTGACAGTCCACCTGACAAGACCATGCGTACAGACCACGCCACCGTGGGGTCCTCTAATTTGGCCGCCTTGACGCCCAGACGTTTCATAGAAAATGAGGAACTCGTACGCATTTCTGCAGAGGTGAATGAACGAAGATCAGATCATTCTGGGTCTGTTCTGTCGCAATCCCGATCTCGGATGGGTTCCCGTTCTCCTTCTCCAGCCAGACAAAGGAAAGTTACCGTCGAGGATGTCCCGGAGGGAAACAACGGGCGTCGGGGAAATCGAGCAGCCTCCCCAACAAGAGGACCTTTTCAACACACTCAAACCGGGACCCACCAGTCGCACTATCTTCAGCCGTCGACGTCCCGTCCCGCAGTACCAACTCAAGCACATGCCTCTGGCCGTCGTCCCAACCAAACAGGGCCCTCCTCCCTTGAAACGCCCTTCCCCCAAATCCGCGGTGCTCACTTAGAACGCCTGTTCTTCTCTGCCCCAGAACATAATGCAAAAACATGCACTCTGTGTCATCGCCGGCGGCGTCCCGGATTGTCGTCACCTTTACCACAATCATCTCCTTCATGGCCGCCATCTCGTGCAAACCGTAATTTCAGAACAAGAATGGAGGATGCCCGGGATGATGATGACGAAGGCTTCGTGGAAGGTTCCGACGAGGGGCCGCACGAACGAATTCAAAGTGATCCGAAAGGAAAGGGTAAGCAGCGCGAACACGTTATGTTTTCTGAAGATCCAGGCCCTCGGCGGAACCATGTCGAAAGGGAAGACGGGAGTTTACCGCCGCAGACAGTGCTTGCCAGAGTCATAAAGGAACTGGAAGACGACTTTACTCATTACAAGAGGTATGTGGTTCTCGACTTTTATCCAGCTTGTGATTGCTCATTGCCTCATGTCGATTTAGCATCTATGTCGAGTTGGCTGATCAATACAAGGACATGGATGCGGCTTCGAATGTTCCAAAGCGAAATACACTTGCTGCACACCTCCGAGAAGTGGTTGATATCCTGGAACAAAAAGTCAGCACTTTTATTGCCTCAAGCATTTCTATCTTCATATTGAATCCTTCAGGGCGACCAAATCGCATCTCTGTATGATTTGTTGGACTTCAAGGACAAACCCATCTCCGAGTCTGTTGTGCCCGACAAGACACGCAGGACTCCCTCCGTTGTCTCCTCATGGGGAAGAAATGACGGCCGGAAAAACCATGAGACATTTGTCAGACAATAGTATTGGTATTTTCTTATTTATCTTATCCCGCAAAGAACATCCCGTCACCACCGCAATTGTACATATCAACCATACAATTTCTTGTTTTCCCTATGCATTGATTATCATCCCCAAATTGTTTTTAGTCATTTCATCGTGGACATTATTGATCACCTCTCCAATATCACCGATTTCGAGTTCAATAGTTAATCCTTTGTCCTATAGCAAGTACTGCAGTTTGGTTACTCGGTTTTAAAATCAAAGTTCGCGCAAGGCCAGGTCTACATCAACACTTTTATTATCTGGATCAACTGGGAAAAATCGTGATTCATTTTATGTAAATTACACAATTACGACGAGGTATTGAATGCAGTTGCGAGGAATGCTTCAATCTCCTTTTTGTGTTGAACCTAGCACATGATCATTTTAGTATGCTGTGGTGAGTAGTTGTGAATTGAAACTGACTTTGCTCCCAGTGGCAACCGAGCTCGTCGGTTCACGACCGGCATAGAAGGGGTATTTCCCTTTGTGATGCTCAGTCCTATTTCCAGCGGTGTATATCCGTGGACCAACGTAACTCCAAGCACCATTATTCAAAGGTTCCTCCTGTTGATAACATGAACACTTGAATTGGCAAAGAGAAGTCACATCACACACCTGGCACCATAAGAGACTGGCATTGGGGTACTTGTCGAGGTGGGGAGTGACCTGCAGGAAGATTAGCACTCTTCTTAAGTCGGAGACAAAACCAGAGAACATACAAGATCAAAAGGGAAGGGCGAAAGCTGCTCCATTCGGCTGATAGCGACATCATTGATGCCTTTATCTTCACGTTCTTGTAAGAGGACATGATATACTTGACCTGCAGGTAATACATTAGGAGACGGTCAAGGGTTGGGTGATGAAATGAGACTGACCGGTACAAAGAATATGCCTCTTGATCTCCTCTGGAGCAACCAGGCTTTCGGGATGCGGGTCAGGCAAGTATCGCTGGAAGTTTGTGTCCCCGACCATTTCCGTCAGATCTGAACGAGCTTTGGGATGGCGCAACAGACTCTTCGAGAAGAAGAGGATGAGCTGGCGAAATCACTGGGCGTCAACAATGTTCGTTGATAATTCAGACTAAGGACCAACAGGTTTACGGAAATCACGGTGAATCTGGCGACGAAGAACGTGGAACTATATTAAAGGGTTAGTCGGACAATGTGATGGTATTCGTGTCTAGGACATACATAGTTGGCAGGAGTTCTGTCGGTAGCAAAGTGAGCGGGAATAATTTATTGTGGAACAAAAAGCATACGTAGGATACACCACTTGCATATTGCAATCCTGATGCTGACGCTCGATCTTTTCGGGGAACACATTAGGGTGGTCATCGCAGAGCTGCAGGAAGCGTTCCATCCTTCCACTCGAATGCTCGGGACCTTGTCCGTCATAACCGTGCGGCAGATTCACAACCAGACCAGTACGTTGCAACCATTTGCGCTCTCCAGCTGCGATAAACTGGTCAACGATACACTGCGCATTATTCGCGAAGTCGCCAAATTGAGCTTCCCACACCGTGAGGGAGTCTGGAGAGACGAGGGAATAACCCAATTCGAAGCCGAGGGTACCAAACTCGGACAGAGAGGAGTTGCAGATGACGAAGCGTGCTTGACTGGAACCGAGATCGTTCAATGGAACGTATTGCTGTTCATTCACCTGGTCGTGGATAACAGCATGACGCTGTGAGAAAGTGCCACGTTCGACGTCCTGACCAGATACACGGACATGGATCTTCTCCAACGCGAGAGAACCGAACGCTAAAGCTTCAGCAGTAGACCAATCAATGTTGCGACCCTCTTCGACTGTTTTGCCACGAGTAGTCAGGATGCGAGCTAGATTTCGGTGTGGGGTGAAGCCAGTTGGATAACTGGAGATGGCTTTGCCGATACGCAATAGCGTCGATTCGTCAGAACCCGTGGGACGAGTAGGCAAGGTTTGGTCAGCGAGCTGTTTTGGGGAGGGAAATCCCTGCCACGAAGCAGAGAGCCACTCTTTGCTTGTGGGCACATAGTGCTTCGCCGCAGCCGCGGCCTTCTCGAGCATTCCCCAAACCCACTTCTTGTGCTCCTCAATATCCTTCTCAGTGAACGTCCCTCGTCCGACTAAAAACTTGGTGTACTGTGTGAGTGGAGTTGGTTGTTTCTCGATAGCCTTGTACATCCTGGGTTGCGTGAAGCTAGGTTGGTCGGTCTCGTTATGCCCATAACGACGATAACAGACGATATCAACGACGACATCTTTCTTGTATTTGGCACGATAATCAGCTGCAATTTGACACACGAAATTGACGGCCTCGACATTGTCACCGTTAACGTGGAAGATGGGCGAGTCGATAGCTTTCGCGAGGTCAGATGGATAAGGGGTGGAACGAGAAAAACGGGGATCTGTAGTAAAGCCGATTTGGTTGTTGACAATGAGGTGAATTGTGCCGCCAGTACCATAACGGGGGAGATTGTGGAAACCCATGGTCTCGTACACGACACCCTGACCAGCGAACGCAGCGTCCCCATGGAGGAGTACGCCCATGGCCGTGGTATGGGTCGTCTCATCGTTTTCAAAGTGCTGGATCGCACGAGTCTTACCGAGGACGACGGGGTCCTCGGCTTCGAGGTGAGATGGGTTCGCGACGAGCGAAAGGGACACTTTCCTACCAGACGGGGTTGGGCGAACGTAATTTGCACCGAGATGGTATTTCACGTCACCGGCGGGAGAGTCGCCATCCTCAGTACCAGAAAATTCATTCAAGATGGCTTCAATTGGTTTCCGAATGACGTTTCCGAGCACATTCAGACGGCCTCTGTGCGGCATGCCGATGGTGACGTGTTTTACCCCATGATCAACGGAACGGTCGATAAGTGCTTTCATACCAGGTATGAGGGCTTCGCAGCCCTCAAGGCCAAACCGCTTCTCGTTGGGATACTTGCTAGAGATGAACTTTTCAAAGGACTCAGACCAAATGAGCCGGTCGAGAATCATACGCTTCTCATCAACAGTGTAATTCCAAGGTTTGGGTATTTCGATGCGTTCCCTTATCCAATCGCACTGTTCTTTAAAGGGGATATGCACGTACTGAATGCCGACAGCGCCGCCTAAAACAGCCATAAGCGATCTGGATTGTCTTCCAAGTGGTGACTCACAGTAGATTCGTTTAAGGAGCTTAATAATCTCCCCTAGCTTCATGGATTTTCGGTCTTCGGTTGCGAAATGAGGAAGAATACCGGGACCCAAAGAGATATCCTTGTCCATGTCACGGTCCGTGAAACCGTAGCGGCTAATTTCCAGTTCGGGAGGCCGGACATCGGCAAGGTCAGCATCGAGAATCCCAAGGGGATCTAATTCAGCGACGTGATGTCCGCGCACTTGGTAAGCACGAACAAGCAATTGCACCTAAACGAATCAAGATAAATTTGATTATATCAAAGCCAGCTACGCGACTAACCTTGAGATGGTCGAGCAGTTCGCCGCCGCCACCAATATCAATCGCAGGTGATCCATCAGCCGGCGAAGGCAAATGCCTTGGGACAGGCTGGAATGCTTGAGGACTCGGCAAGCCCTTGTCAAGGCCCGAGAAATAGACATCCCACGAAACATGCACAGACTTGGGGTCCTGCCTCCAGTGTCTGTACATCTCCTCTACATAATATGCATTAGTACCATTTGCAAAGAGATCGTTGGGGGATGGCGGTTGAGCTGGAGTTGCCAGATCACGGTGATGTAGGCTTAACGCGAGAATTGAACGACGAGGTTTAGTACCGGGCCATCGGGAGGGCAAGCGCCGTAACGCCTGCCTGGACAACATAAGTACAAATGAAACCGAAAGCACAACGCCGGTGGTTGTGGGGGTTGATGGTCAAGAGCTATTCAAGTTATTGCACGAGCCTGAACCTGAGTGCAGCGTGTGAGCGCTTCAAAGTTACCTTCTTTGGGCCCGGGTTTTCTTCGATGTCCCGCCTGCTGCTTATTCGGCCATTTCTATTCCATTCTGCTAACTTTCGCAGTTATCAAACAGGTGCCACGCCTAAGGCGTCGCCAAGTCTAAATGGAATCCCACCGCCTCTTCAGGGCATCAAGATTCTTGACCTTACACGGATCCTAGCAGGACCGACTGCTACCATGCTACTCGCAGACCTCGGTGCAGACGTGATTAAAGTCGAAGAGATCATCCGAGGAGATGACACCAGTCAGCAAAATTGATATTCTTACATCAACTTTACCATTAGTTTTCACCTAATATGCTTCCCAAGGATCGTGGCTCACACCCTCCGCCCCTACCATCTCATCTGCACCCAAAGAAACCTCCCGCCTCCCCCCTGAATCCGCCTACTTCCTTTCAGTAAACCGGAACAAACGCTCCATGACGGTGAACTTCAAAACTCCTGAAGGTCTGCAAATTGTCCAAAAATTAATCGAGCGGTCCGACATCCTCGTAGAAAACTTTGTATCCGAAAAGCTCGCGTCAATGGGCTTAGGATGGGATGATTGCAAGAAGATCAACCCACAGCTGATATACGCGTCGATAACAGGTAGGTAGGTATACAAAGTGTCTGCACAGCTCATGCTATAATACGACGAAGGTTACGGTCAGACTGGTCCATTTCAGTACGCTCCTGGCTACGATGTGATCATCGAGGGTGAAGCTGGGTTAATGCACATGTCAGTATTCACCCTGGCAGTTCAATTTGTGAGTTGACATGACTGCCCACACAGTACTGGAGAGGCACACCGCCCACCGTCCAAAGTAGGCGTCGCGGCTACAGACATCGCGACTGGACTCTATGCCCATGGGGCGATCATGGCAGCCCTCATCTCTCGTCATCAAACCGGCAAAGGTGTATGGATCGACTGCAATTTGTTTGAGTCACAGGTGGGAGGCATCGCCCAATGTGCATAGAATTGCGCTTTATTTTACGTTAGATAGCAGGTCTAGCGAATATCGCATCCAATTATCTCATTGCAAACCAAGAAGCCTCTCGACATGGAACGGCACATCCCTCGATTGTGCCGTACCAGGTCTTCTCATGCAAAGATGGATTTCTGATGATCGGCGCCGGAAATGACAAGCAGGCGAGAACGTTTCCATTATGTATTCTGAATACCGCATTTTTATCTTTCATTTCTTAGTTCAAAATCCTCGCCGAAAAAATTCTGGGCAAACCGTTACTTGTGTCTGATCCCAAATTCTCCAACAATGACGCACGGGTAAAGAACCGGACGGAGCTTGTACGTATAATTTCAGACGTACTCTCAGAACGAGACAGAGATCATTGGTTGGAGCGATTCGCGGGACTTGGGTAAATAGCGCTGGTACTGCCTGTCGATCACTAGTGTCAGTTTGTTGACATCGAGGCTGCAGTGTCCCTTTTGGTCCAATCAACAACATCCAACAGACGTTTGAGCACCCTCAGGTGAGTAATAGTTTCTGAGTGAAGTTGTGAGTGATTTTTGATACGTTTTCATGTATAGGCCGTTGCACGGCAAGTCACAGTTGAAGTTGACGTGAGTTCCGACCCAACCTCCGATCGGCACTCGGATCACTACTTATGACGGCATCCCATCACAGCATCCTCGCGCAGGAAAAATCAAACTAGTTGCCCCAACAGTATCATATAATGGGAAAAAGATGGCAGTGCGACGTCCCCCACCTTGGCTCTCGCAACACACCACAGAGGTGAGTGGTGTAAATGACGCCGGCTGCTGTCGGCTGCTGTTACAGATCTCTTTCTAGGTAATGGAAGAGCTGGGATATACCGCAGACAGCATCGCAGAACTGCGGGAGAGGGGGATTATCTGATACAAGTATGAAGTGAACCCTTCATTTCCACTTTGATCGACGAGGTGGCAGATCATATGGCCTGTGAAACTTTGATAACTCCACAATTAAATGTGTGCCTACAGTCGCGTGGCGAACCCCAGATGGAAGTAAGAACAGGATCCAAGTACTTAAGCGGCTGAGGCGCTTAAGCACAAGGCCTCAGCACAACAGCTGTACAACACAAAACGTCATACAACGGGTCAATCCGAGTTTTTCGCCCGTTTGATAATCAGCCCTTCTTTCCTTTTGCCCATCTCGTTCTCCGCTCTCGTTCTTATGCCGCCAATATTCCCTGACCGGCCCACACACACCCTCGCCATCGATGATCCCGCCAAACGACGCTCTCCCACACCTCCTTTAACTAAACTCCCAATAACTGATCCAAAGTCTCAGTTCTATCCGACTCCCGAACCAGCAGCGGGACAACTGACACCAAAGCCGTCACCCGAGTCCGCTGAGCCTGAACCGGTGCCAACGCCTTCCGAATCTGACGAGGTTTGTTATTTCACCTCAGTCGATCATCTGTATCCTCTTTTGTCCCCGTTGAGCGATCAGCACTTTCAGTTATATACTTCCATGTCTCCTGTAACTGACTTTGATCATTACCACCACTATGGTGCGCTGGCAGCCCCTACTCGAAACAATCGATATGGAGACATTCCATCAGATTCTCGATCTTGACGAGGACGGGACACATGAATTTTCGCGGGAGATGGCATTGGCCTACTTTTCCCAAGCCAGCACGACATTCGTCGAAATGGACCAAGCTTTGTGCGTTCTCCACTTGCGATTCACTTTTCCTCGTCAAACCCATACCTTGCCCTATGTCCATCAATAGAGCAAGCAAAGACCTCGCAAAGCTCTCCTCTCTCGGGCACTTTCTCAAAGGCTCCTCCGCTGCCCTAGGGGTCTCCAAGGTGCAAGCGTCGTGCGAAAAAATCCAGCACTACGGACAGCTGCGAGACGAAGAAGAGGGGAAGGATCTAAGTCGCGATGTAGCGCTGGACAAAATCCACCAACTGCTCGGGCAGGTGAAGGCGGAGTACTCAGTGGCAGAGACGTGGCTGAAGAAATGGTATGCCGATCACGAGGAAGAGAAGTTGGGGCCTTGAATTGTCTGTGAGATGAACATTAAACGAGACCCTTGCATCATCAACAAGACAGTCGTTTCATCATGAACGACATGACTACCCATCATCGGCTTACGGTATATACGAACTTGAACCGGAATTATGAGGGCAGGGATGCAGATGAGGGGGCAGGATGCTTGCAATGTGATGCGCGCGACTTTTCTGGTGTGGTAGTGCCGCTCTTTTGGGGAAGAATTGAACTGACTGATGTGCATTGGCTGCTGTTCCCGGTTCTATCTCCCAGTTTTTTGCAGTTGTTTCTACCGTTTGTGTTTTTATTGTACTTGTTCGTCGCTATTACTACATTGCCACTAGTACACATACATTTGCCACCATGATACACAATCGTACTCTGTTGTGTGCAAGAATTTTGCTCATTTATCAAGTCGTAGATTGCTACCTAGAAGTTCACACTGTGTTCACGGGGGGAACGTTCACAGGCAATAAAATATATACACCTGCAGTCACGTGGTCCGACATGGGAGCAAACAAAAGTTGAAGACGCCGCGTCTGCCAGTGGCGCGGTGGCCTCTGCCTCAATTACCATGTCGCTGGGTCTACCAACGCCAGCTCAGTTCCCGGCATTCCCCTACAGCCCTCCTTACAAAATCCAAATAGATCTCATGCGCCACCTTTACGCGTCCATCGAACAGAGTAAAGTAACCATCGTCGAAAGCCCTACTGGCACAGTAAGCCCTGCTCTGAACGCGTCAGGTACTCAACCTACAACTGATTTGTGCAGGGAAA
>Ga0210387_10003048_pt1 | contig 12855 bp, 11 predicted proteins | sample IncBWC7OmetaG_FD_160108 | JGI IMG/M metagenome (GOLD analysis project Ga0210387, IMG submission 160108) | Forest soil microbial communities from Barre Woods Harvard Forest LTER site, Petersham, Massachusetts, United States - Inc-BW-C-7-O ...
GGCTTCTGCCGCCAGCAACGAGTCGTTCATCCTTCAGGCCGGCAAGAAGAACACCGCCAATGTCGGTCAGTTCAGCGGCAACAACGGCCAGGCCACCGTTCAAGTGGGCAACAAGAACAACTCCGTGACGGCCCAGCAGAACACCGGCAGCAAAGGCGACACCAACAAATCCGGCACCTTCGAGTTCGGCAACAACAACTCCTCGCAGGTCGGTCAGATCGGCGCGAACAACGGTCAGGTCAGCCTGCAGGTTGGCAACGGTAACGCCGCCGAGACCGCCCAGACCAACAACTCGGCCAACCAGAACGCCTCGTTCACCGGGCAGTTCGGTAACGGCAACGCGTCATTCGCCGGTCAGGCCAACGGCAACAACTTCCAGACCACGTTGCAGTTCGGCACCGGCAACAAGAATAGCGGCAACGGCGCGGTCACCGGTCAGCAGAATGGCGTGAACGGCGGCGTGAACGATTCAAGCATCCTTCAGGTCGGAACGACCAACCTCGTCGGCGTCACCCAGACCACCGGCGGCGAAGCCACCGGCAAGAAGCCTGGCCTCGGCGGCGACAACAGCCAGTTCTCGGGCCAGTTCGGCTCCGACAACGTGGCCAACACCACTCAGACGTCGAACGGTTCCGGCAACAAGGGTACCGCCGTCAGCGGCGTTTTCAACGATGCGGCCACGCTGCAGTTCGGCACCGGCAACGTTTCGACGACCACCCAGAAGGGTTCCAACCCGGGCGACGCCAGCGATCAGACCGTCAATGCCTCGTTGACCACCCAGTTCGGCCAGAACAACGGCGCGACCGTCAAGCAGGTCAACGGCAACAACCTGCAGGCGACCGTGCAGGGCGGTTCCAACAACATCGCCAAGACCACGCAGAAGAACGCCAACGACTCCACCGGCGTCAACGCCTCGCTCACCGCCCAGTTCGGCGATGACAACAAGTCGACCACCAAGCAGACCAACGGTAACAATCTGCAGGGCACCCTGCAGGTCGGCACCGGCAACGTTGCCAAGACCACGCAGACCAACCTCGACGGTGGAAATGGCGTCAACGCTTCGCAGACCCTGCAGGTCGGCGACAACAACAAGGCGACCACCAAGCAGAGCATCGCGGACCCGCTGAACACCGGCCTGAACGGCTCGCTGATCGCGCAGATCGGCAACCTCAACAAGGCCAAGGTGACGCAGAACGACACCGGCGTGCAGGCGATGATCGGCGCCAACCTGCAGTCGACCTTGCAGGTCGGCAACAACAACAGCGCAACGACGACGCAAACCGCGAGCGTCGGTGTCTCGAACGCCTCGGTGACGGCGCAGTTCGGATCGCACAACGTTGCGGTGGTTACGCAGTCGAAGTGACCTCAAGGGCGGCGGGATCATCTCCCGCCGCTTTTTCCTTTGAGAGGGACCGATGCCGGATATACGCACGGTTTTGATCAAAGGGCTCATCACCGCGGCTTTGGGTTTTGTTGTTTCTTGTGCGCAGGCCAATGCGACGCCTGCGAAGGTCGAACGGGTCATGGCGATCGGGTGTCGTATTCGGGTCACGGCGGATGGCGAGGCCATCCGTATCGAAGCCGTTGCGACCAGCCGCGAAGACGTGAACGGACACTACCGGTTCGATATCCGGAAGATCAGCACAAGCGGCACCAGCCTCAATACTCAAAGCGGCAACTTCAACCTGGAAGCCAACCGGGAAGAAGTTCTTTCGACGACCCTGCTGGGTGCATCCGATGCGGATCACTTCCAGGCCAAGTTGGTGCTCGATTCAAGTTTTGGGAGTGTCTCATGCGTTTCGCCCTGAGAAATCATCGCAACGCCGTCGCATTGGTTGCGACTGCGGCAGCGATGCTGGTTCAACCCGCTTTTGCCGATAGCGCCTTCGTATCTCAGGCGGCCAAGGGTGCGTTTTTCGGCCGATCCTCGGTCTCGTCTCCGGTGACCGCTCCGTCGCCGGCATTTTTCGCTGCTCCGCCGCGTGGCGGCGCCACTCTACCGACGCCGGAAACCACCGTGCCTGCATCCGGTGGAAACTTTGCCGGGACGCTGGAGATGGGACGAAGCAACTTCGTGTTTCAGGCCCAGGCTGGTTCCAGCAACTTCTCCAATGTCGGTATTCTCGGCGGCGCGCATGACAACGTCGACGTGCTGCAAAAGGGACAGGGCCTCGTCTCCAACGTGCTGCTGGCCGGTGTGAAGGGGCTCACGGTGAATGTGATTCAGCCGCCCGGCTCGGCGCCGGTGGACATGCTGATCGCAAGGCTGCCGAACGGCACCCTGGATGTGATCCAACCGAAAAACGCGCCGCCGGCCACCGTCATTCCGGTGCCGGGCGGCTTGCTGGTGGTGAGACGATAGACAGCTCGGTGTTCGAAACGACTGGTGCGTAATCTTAAAAGGGGCGAACAATGATGGGTAAGACTGGATTTCGGGTTGTGTGTGTTGTCGGCATGATCGGCTTCTTGACGCCGGCCTTTGCAACGGAGCAGGTCTACCATCCGGTAAACCCGGCCCTTGGCGGCAATCCCTTGAGCGGCACCCTTTTGCTGTCTACCGCGCAGGCGCAAGGCCAGGGCGTCAATTCCGGCAATCAGGGACCGAACCTGACGCCTCTGCTGAACAGCCTCGCCAACACAGCGAATCCGACAACGAATGCAGCGAAGATGCCCTGACCTTCTTGCTCGCTGGGACAGCTGTCACACAGCGCTGATAACAGGTCGGGACTGCGTTTCGTTGATCGGGGTGGGGGTTAAATTGGTGCTGCGTGTTGCCAGACTGGCGTGCTTGTCGCTGCTTGCGCTTTCGATGGGTGGGTGCATGTTCAGCCCCATGGCCGGCACGGCCAAGGACCCCATGGACGAGGCCGCGACCCTGGTGCCGGCCACCAAGACCGGCCTTGTCCTCGACGCGTTGCCGCCGCCGAAGCGCAAGCTCGACGTCTCCGTCTATAACTTTCCCGACCTGACCGGTCAGAACAAATCCAACGACAACTTTGCCGAATTCTCGCGCGCGCTCACGCAAGGCGGCAGCTCGATCCTGACCGATGTCGCGGTGAAGGCTGGCGGTGGGGCATGGTTCGATGTCGCCGAGCGCGCCGATCTCCAGCCGCTGTTGCAGGAACGGCAGATCATCCAGAACACGCGGACCGCGATCGATGGCGAGAAAGCGCAGAGCCTGCCGCCGCTTCGCTTCGCCGGCATCCTGCTCGACGGCGGCGTGATCGGCTACGACACCAATGAGACCACGGGTGGCGTCGGCGCCATCTATCTCGGCGTCGGCCCGAATGTTCAGTACCGGCAGGACATCGTCTCGGTGGCGTTGCGCGCCGTCAGCGTGCAGAGCGGACGGGTGCTCGCCTCGGTGACGACGACCAAGACCGTCTATTCGATCAATGTCTCCGGCACCGGTTTCCTGTTCGCGGCGGTCGACAAGCTGCTCCAGGCCGACGTCGGCTTTACCAAGAACACGCCGCCGACGCTTGCGGTGCGCGAAGGCATTCAGCTTGCGGTCTATTCGCTGATCTTCGAAGGCGTGAAGAACAAGCTGTGGGAATTCAAGGATCGCGCCGCTGGCGACGCTTTCATGCTTGAGCTGGACAAGCACCAGAAGGCCGTGCCGCCCGAAGTGGTTGCGGCCGCGAAGCTGCAAAGCACCGCGGTGATCGCCAAATACTAAGTGCCAAGTATTAAGTGTTGGCGGCAAGTGTTTGATACAGCGCCACGTTCAAGCGAATGCCAAATCCCGCGCCAATCGCGGCGGCTGACTTACTTGCCCTTGGTCTGCTGCGTCGCGCTATAGCAGGCGGGCGAGGAAGCATTGGCCTGACTACAGGTGGCGGGTGTTGCGGGGCTGCCTGCGCCAGCCGTCGCCGCGGTACCTTCTGGCGCGATATTCGCGGTCTTGTTCTCTTCAGTGACGGAGGTGCCGCCCGATATCCGGCCACGCGCCTGCTGCACCCAGACTTCCGAGGCCTCGGCCGCCGACATCGAGATGATCAGGCCGATCATCGCCCCACAGATACCGATCTGCTTACGCATTCACTTCTCTCCTCGAAACGTACCGCAATCTAGCTCATGCGCGTGACCAGTGTGAGTCCGGAAGTTCCACCTCACCAGATAATTCCGACAGTGTGTGCGTTTGCGACGATGATGTGACGGCATGCCGGCTTTTGACGCCGCCAACCACCCCTTAAGGTGATGTCAGCTTCGTGCCATCGGCCGAATTCGATCACCTCTTTGAGTGTTTGGCGCCGGGCGCATGATGATGAGCGGAGCTGGGCTCAATCGGCAGAATCACGACATGGCCGTGCCGCACGCCGCGCTCGGCGATGACATGCCCGGCGAATGCTTTTACTTCCGCACCTCGTCCCCTGAGTACCGCGATCTCGAGACAGGAATCGTGATCGATGTGCACGTGAAGCGTCGTCTGTGCGAGATCGTGGTGGTCGTGGAAATCCTTGGTCAGCCGTTTCGGCAGCTCGCGGGCGGCATGATCGTAGATGTAACTCAATGTCGCGATACATTGTCGATTGCCGATCGTGTGGTCACCGGCGTGTTCGAGACCGCTCCGCACAAGATCGCGGAACGCTTCCGAACGATTGGCGTAGCCGCGCTGCGCGATGAACTCATCCACCTCGGCAACGAGGTCGTCGTCGATCGTGATCGTCAGGCGTTGCATTCTCGCTTTTCTCCCGGCAAATATCGGTATGATATTTCTTGATTTACATCATACTGTGTGTCCCGCGACCACTACCTGCGCTGTAACGTAGTCACCGCCGGCCGCGCTACGCGTTGGTTGATGAAGCCCCTGGCGAGAGGTTTTTCCGAGGACGGTTATCGCAAGCCTTCGGCAGCGACAGCAATGCAGAGAAAGCAGTTTCTGCCGTATCTGTATGATGTGTTTATTGAAATGTCATACTAGTCCCGCTGGGCTTCATCCACCGGATTGGGACGAAGGCTGGTGGTTTCGTGGGGTAGGTGAAGAGGTTGGGCTTGAGGTGAAGGGGCGTTGGCGTGGTTGGGGATTAGGCGTGCTGGCCGTGTCTGTGCTCCAGCACGAGGCGGTAGCTCAAGCGCCGCCCAACACGGCTCCCGCATCCAGTCAAACAACCGATGCCCCGGCAGTCCCGCAAACCTTGCCGCCGGTCAGAGTATCGGCGCCGGGATCAAAGTCACGACGGCCTCCCAGGCGTAAACCGCCCGTCCATGCAGCGATCAATCGTCCGGCGACGCTTGCCGTCAGACCCTCGGGAGCGCCGAACATCGGCTCCGGACCGAGCAGCGAGGCGCAGACCGCGAGCCAAACCCAAGCCACGGGCGAGGAATTGAATGCGAGGCCGGTCACGCGTCCCGGCGAAATCCTCGAAGCTACGCCGGGCCTGATCGTGACCCAGCACTCGGGCGAGGGCAAAGCCAATCAATACTTTCTGCGTGGCTACAATCTCGACCACGGCACTGACATGGCGATCTGGGTGGACGACGTGCCGATCAACATGCGCACGCATGCGCACGGCCAGGGCTATGCGGACCTGAACTGGCTGATGCCGGAGACAGTCAATTCGCTCGACATCCGCAAGGGGCCTTACTTTGCCGACGAAGGCGACTTTGGCTCAGCCGGTAACCTCCATATCGGGCTCATCGACAGCGTGCCGAAGGCCATCGCCGAAGTCGCCGCCGGCAGCTTCGGCTATGAGCGCTTCTTCGGCATGGATTCCGCCAAAGCCGGCAACGGCAATCTGCTGATCGCGGGCGAGGTCGGCACCTATAACGGGCCTTGGGCCAATCCGGACGACATGCGCAAGTATAACGGCATGGTTCGCTACACCCAGGGCACTGCGACCGACGGCGTCTCGATCACGGGCATGGCCTATTCGAACAATTGGAATTCGACCGATCAGGTGCCGGAACGCGCGATCACTTCAGGCCAGATTGGTCTCTTCGGTTCGGAGGATCCGACCGACGGCGGCAACACCAATCGTTTCGCATTGTCGGCGCGCATGGCCGAAAGCGATGAACTCGGGTCCTGGAAGGCCAACGCTTACGTCGTTAAAAGCCAACTCGATCTCTTCAACGACTTTACTTATTTCCTGAGCAATCCCGTGCTCGGCGATCAATTTCACCAGCACGATGATCGCGTCATGGTGGGCGGCAACGCGTCACGAACCCTGAACGGTTCGTTTGCCGGCCTGCCGATGGAGACCACCTTCGGGGCTCAGACCCGGTATGACGATATCGATCTGGCACTGAGCGATACGTTCCAGCGCAGCTTTCTCAGCAACGTGCGAAGCGATGACGTGGGCGAGGGCAGCATCGGCGTTTATGCGCAGAACACGGTGAAATGGAACGACTGGCTGAAAACGACCGTTGGCCTGCGAGGCGACTACTATCAGGCCCACGTATATTCCATTTTCGACGGCAATAATTCCGGCAATGTGAGCGCGGCGATCGGCAGCCCCAAGTTCACCATGGTGCTCGGGCCATTCAACAAGACCGAGTTCTTTGTCGGCGCGGGCTACGGCATGCACAGCAACGATGCCCGCGGCGCCACCATCACCGAAGAACCGACCGATCCCTCCACCAAGGTTTCCGCATCGCCGTTGCTGGTCCGCACCAAGGGCGTCGAGACCGGCGTGCGGACGAAGCTGCTTCCGGGCCTCGATTCTTCGCTCAGCCTGTTCGCGCTCGATCAGGATTCGGAAATCATCTTCAACGGCGATGCCGGCGATACATCTGCAAGCAGACCTAGCCAGCGCTACGGCATCGAGTGGACCAACCGTTATCGCCCCTTGTCCTGGATCGATCTCGATGCCGACCTAGCCATGACCCACGCCCGTTTCGTCGGTTTCGACAGCGAGCAGGCGGCGCTTTATGCCTCGCTCGCCGGCTTTCCGCAGGCGCAGATCGGCAACGCGCCGGGCAACTACATTCCCAATGCGCCCGCGATGGTGGCGTCTGCCGGGATCACGCTCGGCGAAAAGACCGGACTGTTCGGAACGCTGCGCTGGCGCTATCTCGGAGCGAGCCCCTTGACTGAAGACAATGCCTTCCGATCGCCGCCGACCAGTATCTTCAACGCGCGCATCGGCTACCACTTCGACAACGGGTGGCGCATCCAGCTCGATGCGCTCAATTTGTTCAATAGCCAGGCCAATCAAATTACCTATGCCTATGGCTCGCTGATCAAGACCGACAGCCTCTATAATCTCTGTTTCCCCACCCAGATCGCGCCCGCCGCCGTCTGTCAGAATGGTGTGATGGACTATGTGCTGCACCCGACAGAGCCGTTGTCGATCCGGTTGACGGTCGCCGGCGCTTTTTGACCCGTAGCGCGCACCCCGATCTATCTCACGAATCGAAACTCGACCCATTTTCAAGCGGCTTCACTGAGGTGGTCTTCAGCGAAGATCAGCCGGTCCACGGCATCGTTGCGTTGACGGATCGCGATAGCGACCACGTCCGCAGCCCATGGCAGCGTCGCTGGAGCCAGTAGCGGAAGCTGCAGGTGATGGATTTCCATTGTGTCCGCTGTGCGTCTGGTCGAACGGACTGTAAAGCGAGGGCATACTGGCGCTTGCCGCACTCGGCAGCGACAACACCAAAACGAGAATGACGGCTCTACACATGGACGTCTCCCCGCCGGGAGAATAGAACGATCTCGATTCGACTGAAGCAGCATTGCTTACTCATTGTCGGAAGATCTAGCGGCGTTCCCCCAGGTTGATCAGCGCTGCGACCAACATCAACGCCAAGGTGACGATCATCCAGTTTTGAAACGGGATGCCCAGAAACGTGACCTGATCGGTTAGCCAATCGCGCAATCCAATCCCTCGAAAAGCTATCGAAAAGCTATTCTAGGGAACTGACCTGACGTGGTCCTTACGGTCAGGAAATTAGGCAATGCCAACATCGGACCATTCTCCAAACCAAAGCGATCCGATAGGCTTCCGACCCTCGCATTCAATTCGGCAGGATCAAATCAGCCCCATGAGTGAGACAAAGCCCTTTATCTCGCCCCCTCCTGAAGCGGAAGCGCCCGATCCGATGAGCGGAGGGGCACTTAAATAGCGGCTGTCCTGAGCCGGACTATGAGCAGTCCGGAGGCCGAAGATATTACCAAGGGCGACTTCGTGGAGTAGTGCCGGAGAGCCGCCGCCACGAAATGACGCCAAGCGGAGTGAATATTATGCCGGCTGACGCAGCGACTTTGGCGAGCACGGTCATGGCGATGCGGCCGATGGTGCCGGCCAAGGATTTTGAAGTCAGCAAGCGATTCTATGTTGAACTCGGATTTGAGCCGAAGCCGCTGACCGACAGGCTGGTCGAGATGCAACTCGGCGCATTCTCCTTCATTCTACAGGCCTACTATGCCAAGCCGTGGGCCGATAACTTTGTGATGCATCTGCACGTCTCCGACGTGAAACTCTGGTGGGATCACATCAATGCTCTCGATCTCACCTCTCGTTACGGCGTCAAGACGCAGGCGCCGCAAATGGAGGATTGGGGTCTGGTTGCCGGCGTCACCGATCCCTCCGGCGTGCTTTGGCGGGTCGCTGAAGCGCCGGCCGCGCATTTGCTTCTTCAGTCGACCATCACCTGTCCGCATTGCTCCGTTTCGAAAACGGAGACCATGCCGACCGATGCGTGTCAGTTCTTCTATGAATGCACTGGCTGCGGCACCAAGCTGAAGCCGAAGGCGGGCGACTGCTGTGTGTTCTGCTCCTATGGCTCGATACCGTGTCCACCGATTCAGGCCGTGCGCTCGGGTCTACCCGGCACGTCCTCTTGCTGTGCGTGACCTGTAACCGCGACACGACGTCCGCCATGGGCTTATGCTGATGAGCAGATGGTGTCAGGACATCTCGGCCATCAGCGGTCGAAACAGGCGCATGTGTGGGGGCGTGGCCTTTCCGAGAAGGTTAAGTCTGGAACAACCGGTAGTCTTAATACGAGGTTCCGGTTGCCCAAATCCGGTGTTTCCTTCACCAAACCGGCATGTTTACAGGCTTCATTCCAATAGTCGTGATCTCGATTGTCGTGCTCTGCGTCTTCGCGTTTGCCGCGGACGCGAGTTGCCCTTAGTCATTTTGGTCTTTGGAGGAATCGATGCGGGCACTTTTTTGCATCTGTTCATTAGTTGCGGCGTCACTGATCGCATCGTCTGCGCCGGCCCAGAGCCGCGGTTTTGCCTGGTTCTTCTCGCACTCCCGGCCGCACGGATCTTGTGCGGGACAAAGCGTCGTCGCGACATACTATGTTTCGGGACGCCGGACGGCGAGTGGTCAAGCCTTCAATTCAGGTGGCTTGACCGCCGCGCATCGCACGCTTCCTTTCGGGTCGCAGGTGACGGTTACCAATCCTGAGAACGGGAGATCCGTTACGGTGACAATCAATGACCGCGGTCCTTTTACGCGCGGCGTTACGCTTGATCTGGCTCATGGCGCCGCTCGCGCGATTGGCATGGCCGGAACGCAGTGGGTTTGTATGTCCTGATCTCTGCTGTGAGTGATGGTGATATTCACTCTCTTCTACCTCGCATGACGCGGATCGAAGCTCGGCCAATTTTTAAGCGGCTTCAGTTTCGGCAAATCCTTCGGTCGCTCAGGGTAGACAAACTCGCTTCCATGTAACCAGCGTCCTTCAAACCGATCCCAAAATTGTATCGCGTCCAACTGCCAGGTGAATTCGTAAATACACCACAGGCCAGCCTCACGAATTCGTTCGCCGGTCGCGTTGAAGGGGATGCTGTTCAACTTGCACAGCGCGTCGATTTCGCCCCAGTGCTCCCTAACGTAGCTGTCCTTTACCTGCGCGATATCAGCGGCGGGAACGAGGAGCTGTGGCTGGTTCGAGGTTCAGGGGATCGGCGGCTTAAGGCGCAGCTTTAGGCGCGTTATGGGACTTATGCCGGTGGGCAGATGGTGTTAGGACATCTCCGCCATCAGCGGCTGCCCACTCGTCCGTCCCAAATTCTGGCTCAAACACTCTCTCGATGAAAAACGACCAGATCCTCGCCCAGATATCGGAGTTCTGCCGCAACGCCGATATGGCGGAATCGACGTTCGGCCGGCGCGCCGTCAACGACGGCAAACTGGTGGCTCGCTTGCGCGAGGGCAAGCGCATCACCATCGACACGCTGGAGCGCATCCAGGCCTATATGGCCTCCGCGATGCCGGGGGGGATGCCGCCGCCGCGCCCGCTCGAGGTTGCGCCCGAGCGCCGCGACCCCCGCGGCAATTTCCGCTTTTTCGAGAATCGTCAGAAATACCTGCTGTTCGTCCACACCTGCAGCGAGAAGCGGGTGGTCGCCGAGCGGGTGGCGCTGGAATTGTCGGCGATCCATCCCCGTCCGCCGGCGCTTCGGGTGTTCGATGCCGGCTGTGGCGATGGCACGGTGCTGGCGCGGGTGATGCGCTCGATGCACAGTCGTTTTCCCCATATGCCGTTCTACATCGCGGGCAAGGAGCTCAGCCTCGAGGACGTCCGCCTGACGCTGGACAAGGTGCCGGACCGGCTGTTCGAGCACCCATCCACAGTCTTTGTGCTGACCAACATGTATTACGCCGAGGCGCCCTGGCTGACGCCGGCCTCGCCGGCGGCCGCCGCCGGCATGATCTGGCATGAAGTTCCCTTGCGAGGGGCCGCTTCCGGCGATTTCGAGGCTCAAATCGCCGAATTAGGCCCGTTTCTGGAGCAAAACTGGCGGGCCAGCGTCTCGCCCCGTTCGGGCATGCCGATCTATGAACGCCCCGTGGCGCTGGTGCTTTACCGCGAAGATCACCGGTTTTTGCTCGATTCGATCATCCCGCGGGCGGGCCGCACCGAGGCCAATTTCGACCTGATCATCGCCTCCCAGCCCTATAGGGCCAAATCGAGCGTAAATTTCCGTGCCAGACGCATTATTGCACCACTGGCGCGGGCTTTGCGGGCGGGGGGCCGATTGATCGGAATCCACTCCCACGGCCAGGATCCCGGCTTGGAGATTATCCAGGCGGTATGGCCGGGAGAAAATCCTTTCGCGGTGAGCCGTCATGAGCTATTGCGCACGGTAAAATACGAGCTGGGATCGGCCGGGCGCGACCTCAATTTTAATGCTTATGCCGATAACCGCTCGATCTTCCGTTATGATATGGAAGCGCTGCCCAACGAGGTCACCGGCTCGATCGGAACCTCGACGGCCTTTGCAGCCTGGAATGCGGCGGTGTATGTCGCACAGATTGAAGACGACCGGTTGACGGAAATGACCCAGAGTGGCCGTTATCTCGACGCCGTCAGAGAGGTTCTGCGCAAGCATAACGGGCTCTGGTTTTACGACGAATCCTACGTCATCTCGCGCCGTCGGGACTGACCATTCAGGACATTTAGAAACGAACCGCCGACATCAGGCGGAAAAAGGGGCTTACCTTGATGCGCGCGTCTTACCTGTTCACTTCAGAGTCGGTTTCCGAAGGTCATCCGGACAAGGTCTCCGACCAGATCTCGGATGCGATCCTTGATGCCTTCATCGAGAAGGACGTCAAGCTCGGCATCGCCGACGACAGCCTGGTCAACACCCGGCTCGGCTGCGAGACGCTGTGCACGACCAACAAGATCGTGATTGCGGGCGAGGGCCGCGGCCAGCTGTTCCGCGACATCCACGGCGTCTCCGTGGTCGATCGCGAGCTGATCAGCCAGATCGCGCGCGATGTGGTCAAGGACATCGGCTACGACCAGAACGGCTTCTCCTATCACGGCGCCGACGTGGAGGTGCTGTTGCACGGCCAGTCGCCCGACATCGCGATGGGCGTCGATGCCAAGAAAAAGAAAAGCGGCGAGGAAGAGGGCGCGGGCGACCAGGGCATGATGTTCGGTTACGCCTGCACCGAGAGCGAGGTCTATCAGAAGGGCTCGTTCATGCCGGCGCCGATTTTCTTCGCGCACCGCATTCTGAAGGTGCTGTCAGAGAAGCGCCGCAACGGCTCGCTCGCCGATCTGCAGCCCGACGCCAAGAGCCAGGTCACGGTGAAATATGTCGACGGCAAGCCAGTCGGCTGCACCAAGGTCGTGGTCTCGACCCAGCACAATGAGAAGAGCCGCAACAACAAGAAGTACTCGCCCGGCCTGATCAAGGACATGATCTCGACCGCAGTGGAATCGGCGCTGCCGAAGGGCTGGATGCCGGCGCGGCCGTCCGACTTCCTGGTCAACCCGACCGGCAATTTCGTGGTCGGCGGTCCCGACGGCGATTGCGGTCTCACCGGGCGCAAGATCATCGTCGACACCTATGGCGGCTATGCCCCGCATGGCGGCGGCGCTTTCTCCGGCAAGGACCCCACCAAGGTCGACCGCTCGGCGGCTTACGCCGCGCGCTATCTCGCCAAGAACGTGGTCGCGGCTGGTCTTGCCGAACGCTGCACCATCCAGGTCGCCTATGCGATCGGGGTTGCCGATCCGATGTCGCTGTTGGTCGATACCCACGGCACCGGCAAGGTCGACGAGAAGAAGCTGGAGAAGGTGTTGCCGGAAATGTTCCGCCTGACGCCGACCAACATCCGCCGCACCTTGAAGCTCAACCGTCCGATCTATCGCAAGACCGCGTCCTACGGCCATTTCGGCCGCGCACCGGAAAAGGACGGCAGCTTCTCCTGGGAGCGCACTGACTTGGCCGACGCGCTCAAGCGCGCGGTGTGATTTTCGCACGGCGGCCGACGTATCCCTCCCCCTTGCGGGGAGGGTCGCATAGGTGGCCTTTGGCCACCGTTACAAGTAAAACGCCGGTGCATTCACACCGGCTATGGCGAAGCGGAGGCCGGGGTGGGGGTCTTGTCTAGTCATTATGTAAATGTAAGCCACCCTCACCCGACGCATTGCTCGCTT
>Ga0210387_10003049_pt1 | contig 12854 bp, 19 predicted proteins | sample IncBWC7OmetaG_FD_160108 | JGI IMG/M metagenome (GOLD analysis project Ga0210387, IMG submission 160108) | Forest soil microbial communities from Barre Woods Harvard Forest LTER site, Petersham, Massachusetts, United States - Inc-BW-C-7-O ...
CGCTCGGTGCTTCACTGGCCCGTATTCACAAGAAATCGGCTCCAAATCACAAGACGTGATCGCAGCGTGTGTTGTACCGCAGAACAGATGGCTAAGATGAAACCTGTTCCGTAGCCGGGGGGACAACTACACAATGCCGAAACTCGCGACGTGCAAATCGTGCGAGCGTCAGATCAGCACGAATGCCGGGTACTCGTACTATTGTCCGCATTGCGGTCACACCTACCGGCGCTCGTTCTTTCAGACTTACCGCAGATTCCTTTGGATGATGCTCGCCCTGCTGGTGGTCGGGTTCGGTTACGCTTTGATTGCCTCTTGACTGCGCTAAGCGGCCTTCTACGCAGACGCCACGCTTATCAAGAAAAGCCGTTTGCTGAGTCAGGGAAGGCTCAGGATTCAGTTTGCGTACTGGCGGTACATCCCTAGCCCTATTTTTAGCCTGTGGTTGGCGCACCCGGTTTGCATTTGTGCCCCACCGTAAGGCAAGGTGCCTGATTTTAGGCACGCTTGTCGCATCAGAAAAAATTATTGGCGGTTCTAGGAACTACTGCCTTCGCCCAGCACTTCCTGCACTCACCTACAGTGTGCGGGGCTGCGTCATGGAACCAAGATTTATTCAGTTGCGTGCACATCAGAAGAATATTGATCGTTATAAGCTCAAAACCAGGTTGAGCGAGACTCTTCTGTTAGTGCTGTTCGCCATCTTCAACTTCGTCCTATTCATTTCGACGTTAATCTCTCCACCCCGAAGGCAAAACGCATGCCGCGTAAACCGTGAAGAGTCACGGGAAAACCTGTCCATTCAGCGAAGCGCAAACGCACCACCAAGCCTCTGAAGCCAAGGACAAAGGCTCATCCTGGAACGGCGGCTGGCGCTAATTTCCAGGATGGAACGTGAGCTGGAGAAACTGAGAAACTCCGTAGGAGGTGCTCGCTTATCCCATACCCTGTTCGATAAAAGCCATATCGTTCGCAGTCGGGCGACTCATTTTCCCCAGATGTTGCGGATCCGCTTGTCAGCAATCGCCGTATAAACGACAGTATTCGCGATCGAGCGATGCCCCACGAACGCCTGAAGAGTGCTTGTATCGACTCCGCGGGCCGCCACCCGAGCATTGAAAGTCTAATCCTTAAATCGCTTTATGATGAGAATGGAGAGAATGGCGCTCACATAAAGCCAGCACAGGACCAGAAGCGGGATCAGGATAAAAGCAGACAGTCCAAGTACCACAGAAACAATCCAGCCGAAGCCAAAATAGAAGTGCAAACCGCGAAGCCAACCAATGCGGCAGCAATGTCAAAATCAATGAGATGGTCGTTGAGGAATTGCTTCACCGCGCTTTCCTCCTCACACGCTTGCGCTTGCCTCGAAGTAGCCAGCCGTTTCCTGAAGCTGGGAGGCACGCTACAGCGCGTTTGCCGCGGCCGAATTATCTCACACCCTAGCTACGGAAACGCGCCCGCGTGGCAGCGGAGAGGCTGGGGCATGTGATTTCACTTGTCATCGGCTGCTGATGCGGGACCCGGCAAAAGAAAACCCCAGCTTGGGCGAACCGGCTGCTAGTAGGTAGCGCAAATCACTGATGCCATCAGCAGCGGAAATGACAGTCTGGAATGTCGTCGTGAGTAGAGGCTGATGATCGCTGCAGCGAAGAAAGGGACCGAAAGGATATGTAGGATCGTCGTCATGGCGAGGAACCTAGCACATGTTGTAAGGCGCCGGGCAGGTCCGATTCGCCACGCGGACCGGGCTATTTCACCCGCTTGCCGCGCTTCAGGCGGCGCTTGCGACGAAAGGGGAAACGACGCCATGCACCAAACCGGTGCCGACACCGAGCTCCTTGCCGATTTTCAGCACGCCCATGCCGCCCTTGTGGAGGCTCAGGATTCGCTTTTCGAGTTGGGCCCTTGTCATGCCCCAGCGTTCCTCATCGAGGCTCCGGGCGCCATCCTTGCGACGGCCACGGCCTAGCTTCACGCCCTGTGCCTTGGCTCGCTTCAGGCCGGCGTTGACGCGCTCGACAATCATCGAACGCTCGAACTCGGCGAAGACGCCGCACATCTGAAACATGGCGCGCCCCGACGGCGTGCTCGTATCAAGCGCTTGCTGGTGCAGGTAGAGATCGCAGCCGAGCGCCTGCAGCTCGTTCAAAAACCCGACCAAGTGTTGCAGGCTGCGGCCTAGCCGATCGACCGACCAGGCGGCCACCATGTCGATCTTGCGGGCAGTGGCGTCCTTGAGCAACCGATCGAAGCCGGGGCGCCTGTCCCGACCCTTGGCGCCGGAAATTCCGGCGTCCTCATAGATCCCGACCACTTCCCAGCCTGAGCGGGCAGCAACCGCCTCGAGCTCGCGCCTTTGGTTCGCCGTGGTCTGTCCGTCCGTGCTGACCCGAATGTAAATTCCAACCCGCTTTGTGATGATCGCCTCCAAGGTCGGAAGCAGCAGATCGGAAGCAGCAGAATAGATTTGCGACGCCCAAAAACAGCAACGAAAACAGCGACCGGAGTCGGCAGAAAACGGGGGTGTTTCCTCTTGATCCGGCCGTACGGCGCACCAGGGCGCGAAAATCCGCGGTCGCGCAAAAGCGCGGGCCCCGCGACATGCAGCCGCCGCAGCAGCGCAAGGCAGAGCCCGTGCCGACCCGATGGCAGATTTGCGATGCCAGGGGTCTGGCGGGAAGCCTACCACATGGTGCGACGGGCGACGGCTCGGCGTGGTGCGCGTGGGGCGACACAAGAAAAGGCCCGGCGATAACACCGGGCCAGTCACATTGCGGATGCGACAAGTTTATCACCGCCATGTGACAGTCGGACGACGGTGCGACGGCCCGGCGGTTCAGCGTGGCGCGCTCAGGCAGGCACACAAAAAGGCCCGGCACGCTTGGCTCGCGCCGGGCCCAAGTCAGGGAGGAAACCGCCCAGCCTGAAGCTAGGCCCTTCGATTGATGCAAGCTGCATGCCGCGCGGCCGACCGTGCCGCGGCCGATCGGGTTCCAGCGCGGAACCTTCACACCCTTGGAAGGGTTGTGATTCAGGAGGAATTTATCGCGGCTGAAACTGTCTCTTAAGGGGGGCTCGAGCAGAATGAGCACTCATGAAGGCCATATTGGCGATATTGGGCGTTTGGTTCGCGTCGAATCTGGCGATCTTCGCTTTCATCCTTTGGCGTCGGTCGCCGCACTTTCGGCAGCGTGTGTTTCGTCTGACCCTTAGCGCTTTCGTGCCGGTCGAACGTAAGCAGGCGCATGGCCACCGCCGGGATTGACCGCCGATCCGCATAATATCGCAATGCCGCCAAGCGGACCGTTGCGGGCGCGAGGGCGAATTAGGCGAATTCCAACTGAACCGAACGCCTGCCGTTCCCCTGCAGCAAACGGCCCCAGGGAACTGTTTTGACACCTGCCGATTGATTCCTCTCCAACACGCGAGGAGGAAGAGCTATGCGCCTTCATAGCCACCCCTAGTCAATTGACGTGGTCACCGTAATAGCCGCTGGCCTGTTGTCAGTGGGCTTCGCCTGTGCCCTAGCATCCCTGTGGATCGAGCTGGCCCACTAGACCGCGACCAATCCGACCCCGCCGCAGAGGCAGGCGCAGCGGAAACAAGAGCGAATTCGGTTCCTGTCAAAAGTGCCCAAGCGACGCAATAAACATTGCGAGACTCAACGCAAGCGTTAACGCCATGATGCTCCATTGCAGTAATACAATCGTACTCATTCCCAGTCTCCCTGAGCGACTGTGAAAAGCCGATGCGGTCTTGATGCGACACATCAATTGGCTCGAACGTAAGCCACGCGTTCACGAGCGATGTGTTAGCCATCCCACATTTCACGAAGACTTGATGGCCACGCGAGGCGTGCCGGATCATCGATGTGGCGAGCGGCGAGGTGGTCGGAGTGTGTTGCGCCGCGAGGGCAAAATCGGTATTTTTTAAAGTGAGGCGGGCGTGCGTGATGGGAGAGAGATGCGGGCTGAAGCAGATTGGATCGTTGCGATTGCTTTTCGGGGCTAAACTTTTGAAGTAGGCGACAGGATGATTCCGAATAGGCCCTTTTTGTTGAAGCGCCTTAGATCGGGACGGAGCGGTTCGGCCTCGCAAATCAAGGAAACCTGACCAGGAATGGTTTGAACAAACGACTGAAAGCCCCAATTGGCATCAATGTCGTCAACGACGACTGCGCTCTTTGGTCCCAGCGTTGGCCAAGTTCGATCCAGTTCAAATCGAACGTTAGCCTACCCACTTTTTCCATCTGAAGATGCGGATGCCGTGCCATGCCAAACCAGCCACGTTACGATGTCGCGCTTTTGAACGACAATGAAACTCCGATGGAATTCGTTGTGCGGGTGTTGGAAGTTTTCTTTGATATGAGTTTTGCCGAGGCATGCACACTCATGTTTCGCGCCCACGAGAAGGGGAAAGCGATCTGTGGTACCTACTCGCGGGAGGAAGCTCAGAAAAAGGTAGCCGACATTCTGGCGTTTGCCGACGAGCACAAATATCCGCTCAGGTGTATTCTTGAGGAAGCGGACTGATCCATCCGTGTGCAATTTCGGCGCAGTTAGACCACACCATTGCCCTTCAGCAAACCGCAATAGGGACAACATTGCCTGACTAAACCTTGCTGCCCTCATTCCTCAGTTTTTTATTGCCCAATGTGAGGGGACTGACTAATGGCTCCGATGCGACGCAGGCCGGAGCCATTTTTTTTACGCCGCACGTCGTATGGGTCTTGAAGGATTGGTGTCGAAGCGGCGGGACCGGCCTATCAGGCTGGCCGCTCGAAGTGTTGGGTGACGGTGACGAACCGCAAGCATGCGGCGTGCGGTTTCTAAGAGTCCGCTCCCGTCAAGGAATAGCCCTTGCCGGTATCCAAATTTCGCTGGAGAGTGTGATTTTTGGACTTTTAAAAATGACACCGACAAAGCCTTTGCTGGGCACTGTATTGGCTCTGTTATTATTGGCGACTGCAGAAGCTCGCGCACAGACTGGTCCCAATCCTGCACCCTGCAAGCCGATTGCTGAAAGCATGTCCAAGGCTTTGCCGGGTCTGACTAAGATCCAAGATGCGTTGGAGAAAGATGGGGCTCGCATGTGGGATCAGCCCGCATCTGGATCATCCCCCAGCAGCGTCAAAACGGCAGCCGAAACAGCAAGGAAAGCTCAACAGTCGTATCTCAAAGCAACGCAGAGGTACCACAACGCTTTAGAAGACTTCATAAAGACGTGCGCAGACGCTGACATAGAGGCAGTATCAAACTCGACAGCCAACACTGAACCACCTCAGCCCTCAACCAAACGGGAAACAACAGATCAAGGGCTGAATAGTTCAAATCCTTCTGGCGCTAATTCATGCTCTATTGGAAAGTTAATTTCTGGCAGGGGTCGCGTGCGGAGAACTAACACTCCGGTTCTTAACGGACCAAGTGAAAGTAGTGGTAGCCTCATCAATCAAACCGCAGCTGCCGCGTTCAGGCAACAAATGCTGGAAACGCTGTCGCCGTCGGAAGAACTCGACATGCTCTGCGAAAGTAGCGGCTACGTTCAGGTGGTCGTAACTGCGATCATGGGACGACCGCGCGCGCCCCCTGCGCTCAAAGGCTGGGTAAAACAAGAGGATGTGAGCACGAAGCTTACTGAGGACCAGAAGCGAGGACTATTTTGGGATTTTTCTAGCAGTAATTTTACACCCGAAGAACGGTCCTTTCTAAGGACGGGAGCGCTGAAAGTCCTCAGCGACAATAAACGATGTCTCCGCATCGACAGCGGACGCAAATCCTCTTCGGGTCCCAAACAATACTACGTTACTTGCGGAGGCCAGGGCGACGAACTCTTCAACGTCTTTTTCGACAAGGCTGAGGCCATCGGAACGGCTCCGCTCACTGGGCCCTAGCCATTCGATGTGACCGCGAGTCGGATGGTGCATTGAAGCGTGAGGTTGGCCGAAACCCCGGCCAAATCTTATTCCGCCGCAAAAATGTCATCGTATTCAAGAAGCGTCCGGCGACAGGAACATTAGGAGATGGCGTCACGCAATGGCGGCGAAAGACGGTTTTGATGCCGACGATGCTTTGCTGCTTTTTCTCTCCACCCATGAACCTGAGCAGAATATCGGGAACGATAGACCTATCATCTTGTTACGAGTAGTCCTCAAGGCAAGTATTTTGGTTGCAATGGCGATTGCAATCGGTGTTGCGCCGGTGGAAAATCCGGTGAAGATCTCTGCGAAAGCTTCGCTGTTCGACAAAGCGGCGTCTCCGCCGAGCACCGATCAGTCGGCGCCAATAATTCAATCAGCTTTAATTCAATCAACCGCTGGCGCTGAGGCTTTGCCGCCGACCGTGAAGAACGCCCCTATCCGAACTCGGACGGAAAACACTGGGTCATCACCAGAAGCCCTGTTTAGGGAGTTCCAAGCTTGGTCGGCCGAGCAAGATGCGCGGACTCCCGCTAAGGTGCGAGTTGCTCCAGCACCGGTCGTTAAAAATGCCCCAGCATCTCTGCGGTCTGTGCAAAAGCAGAAACGAGCACAAAACCAGTCCGTTCAAAATGCCGAGGAACCGTCATTCCTGCAAAGCTTATTTAGCCGGTTTGAAGCAAGCCCGCCCCAGCGTGGTCCATGAACCAATCAACCCGGACAAAGCGCTTTCGTCTTACCAGATGCGTCGACACTGGCCGCGAATAGGCCGGTAGTTGCTATACTCGCAGGCAAGCGTACCGTCAGCCATTCGCGCAGCAGGATGGCTGGCCTAGCTGCCTCGGCTTTTCATTTAATGGTCGCGTGCTGCCGCATTTCTTGCTCGGCCCGATACCTTGCACGGCGCGCGTGGGAAATACGACCCCGCCAAAGGTATCCGGCAAGAAAACCGAAGGGGAAACCAATCAAAGCCGCGATCGCCAGATCGAACATTTTGGTCCCCGGAACGATTTTGGAATTGGGTCGCTATTCATACTACTTCAGTTTGGTGTGTTGCGAGCGAATGGCTGCCGCGCCTTATTGCCGCGCGAGCCCGCGTGGGTTGCTGTCTCTAAAAATAGGGCTCACGAACATGAATGACGATCGCGAACTGATCCCCCGCAGTGCTGGCCGCGAGCGCGATGCGGCCTGCCCAGCCGTTGCGGACGAAAAGGCGAAATCGGGCGGTACTTTTTATTCGCAGGCGCGCGTAGATCGTGTTCGGCGTGGTTTCGACGCTCGTTGTTGAAGCCCACGATCGGGAAGTATTGGAGCGCGGCGAGCGTTTGAATCGATGCTAAGGCCCGCCAATCCGACGGCATGCGCTCGCCGTGATCAAACCGGCGATACTTCTCAGTCCTCCAGGCCTCTTGAACCAAGGCTTCAGCGTACCCTCCGGCTACCGTGCCGCACGGGGCCGCAGCCAATCTGTCGTCTGCGCCAGGAACGCTGGCGCCGCCACGCGCCTGCGGCTTTCGCTTCGGCCCTGCGTACACGGTCTCGAAGTTGCTGAAGTTCTTCAAGCTGTTTGGTGAGCGTCTGCGGAAAGAGACGCAGGGCAAGCACGCCACCGTCAGGCTGATTGCGGTTACTCATATACGCGTCGACGCCAGTATCGAGAGGTGTAAAAAAAGGCCGCTGCAATCCGCAATATGTGGCAGAGCCTGAGGTGAAGAGTCAACCTGAGGTGATTGTGGAGTCAAAAAGGTTGCGGCCGCAAAATCCGACCAACGCGCGGCCAATATCCCGCCCCACTTTTGCCATCGTTCCGAATCTGAAACTGGCTATATCTGCTCCTGCGCCAGGGGAACTTCCGCTTGCGCCGGAGGGCGCCTTGGCCTGTGGGGGAATAGCACGGGAGGGTCCGGCCCATGGAAGGCGATGCTTTCAAATCAATGTCCACGGATGAGCTGTGGCGTTTGCACGAACAGATGACTTCGATTCTGGCTCGCAGGATAGTGGAGGAGAAGGCCAAGCTCGAAGAACGTCTGCTGAGGCTTGAAAACGCTCATGGCGCGATTGGGCCTAATCGGCCGCGCCGTGCCTATCCGAAGGTTCTTCCGAAATACCAGAATCCAAAAAATAATGCCGAAACATGGTCCGGTCGTGGAAAGCAACCGCATTGGGTACGGGCGCAGCTCGGGGCGGGCAAAAAGCTGGAGCATTTTCTTATTGCTCGACCCTCAATCGAGAGGCGTCACAACTTGAAGATGGCCAGGACGAGCGCTTAGCTCGGTTTGGTTCCGCTGCGTTCGTTAGATGTCCGCGACCTGTGACGAGCATCAACACCCTCGGTTCGCCGGCCGTTCTGTTGCCCACTATGGCGACGGCTGGCTTCGGCCACCTCGGCAGCGCTGCGGCACGCAGCTTGCTTGGTCTTCGAATGCCGCGACCTGGGGTCCCCTAGGTTTGGGCGGTTTCCTCCCTGACTTGGGCCCGGCGCGAGCCAAGCGTGCCGGGCCTTTTTCAATTGCGGCGGCTCCGAAAAAGGAAAACGGCCCCATGCGGGAAAAGGGTAGCCGCACGGGACCGTCGTTGGTCAGCTCATGCCGCAGGAGACGGCGACGCCAAACCTACGCTTTGCGAGTTAAGAGAGGCGTAATCCAGTTTCCGCCGCGCTACTCATTTTCTGCATCGGGGGATTTTTGACAGGAACCTTCCTCGGCGCACTGAATTATGCTCGCGGGACGGCTGGCTTCCTCCCGGTTAGGGATGCAGCCACCCCCCACCGCAATGTTGACTGGCCCGGTGTTCAGCGCCGGGCCTTTTGTCGGCGCCGCGCCACCCTTGGCCAGTGACAAGCCACCGCGTCTGCAGAAGCACCATCTGGTGTTAGGCTTTCGCCCGACCTCCCGACTGCTCGCCATGGGTCGCAGGGAGGCCGGCACCGCCCGTTGCGCTCAGGAACGGTTGCATGCGGGCGGTGCTTTTCCATGCCGAGCGAATAGGGCTTTACAACTGTCGTTAATATAAGCATTATGACGACAGTTGATGGGCTCACAGAGGGAATTTGTCAATGAACACCGTAGTCCAGTTACGGCGCCCAAATGACGAAAAGCCGACAGTTCGTGGTGGTCGAGCCAAGAACGCCGATTACCGGCAACGCGAGTATCTGACGGAAGCCGAGGTTGCCAAGCTGGTCGACACCGCCGGCAATAGTCGAAACCCTATCCGTGACCGGCTCATGATCCGCATGGCCTTCCTGCATGCGTTGAGGGTGAGTGAGTTGGTGGGCCTTCGATGGCAGCAAATCGATCTCACTACCCACACCATCCACATTATCCGGGCTAAGAACGGCACGCCTAGCAATCACCGCCTGGAGGGTGACGAATTGCGGTTCTTGCGGGCTCTACGGCGTCAGAATCCGCATGCTGATTTCGTGTTCCTGTCCGAGCGAAAGGCGCCTCTATCCGTTGACGGCGCTCAGAAGCTTATAGAACGGCTTGGCGAGGCGGCTAAGCTGCCATTCCCGATCCATGCTCACATGCTGCGCCACGCTGCCGGATACGCCCTGGCGGCTCGTGGAGTCGATACGAGGACGCTGCAGGCATTCATGGGTCATCGCTCGATCGCGAATACGGTTATCTATACGGCGGTAGCCGACAAGCGGATTAGAAACATCTGGGGAAAATGATGAAACGCTTTGTTACTTTCGCGAGTAGAACACGTCCGGGAACAATGGTCCCGTGAAGTGGTCGAGTACGACCAAGCCAACGACGAAAGCAATGGCAAAAGCTAGTAAGTTCGCGCTTCGCACCTTTCCGTCGCGTCCGAGTCCTCCTTTAGCGGTGATATGCCGCGCATACCAAGGCTCGCGTTCTTTGGGTCGGAATTCGGGATGGAATTTCGCCCCCAGGAAAAGGCCGCAAATGAAAACGACGAAGATGAGGAGGATGTACAGAGTTAACCATTCGTCTTCATACATGGCGAGCCACTTCATCGACGCGACGGAACCTGCGCAACGTCCGCGGCTTAGGTTTGTTCCAGCTTCGCGTCGTTTCCGCTGCCTAGTTCTAGCGGCATCTTCCTTAATGAAACGCAAGCGTACAAAACGAATCCTGAGCCTTCTCTGACTCGCTGATAGCCAAGTGCATGTTGTCCAGCACACCACCCGTTACACCGAGCTTAGCCCGGTTCGGTTTAAGGACTTCTGGCGCTGATCGGACGGCGCGCGCCGCCGTCAATTGCCTTTTGTTTCCAATGGCGACTGGTGCAGCCGCTGCACCATGATGGCTTGGGCACCCGGCGACCACCTTCTCCGCCAGGTTCGGCCGGTCGCGCTTGAGTCTTGACGTCGGTTGCAAAAACCCCGCCGGAGTTTGCCCGGCGGGGTTGCTTGCGGATGGATGGTTCGAGGCGAGGCGGAAACCTCGGTGTCGAGCCAAGGACCCGCGCGGCGTTTGTGCTTAACGGAACTGGGCGATCCAATCTTGTGATTCTGCGCCAATGATTTGCGATGCATCGCCAAGTACAAACCGTTCCCCACCCGGCAGTTTCGTGAAGCGGAACGGGCCAAGGCAAAGGGTACGCAATTTGGCCGTCCACAGGCGCTCGACGTCGGCCAAAAGCGCAAGATCGCCGAGCGCTACGCCGCGGGCGAGACTATGGCTGCGCTGGCGGCTGAATACGAGGTCGGAGAGGCCACGATATTCCGGGCGCTACAGGGCCCTTTCGAGCAGGCCGCGTGAAACGCCGCACGCGCAAATAAGCCGCTTGAGCCGACGCGGGACGGTCCTTGCGTGGCGGATCCTGTTCGCCGCCTCAATGCCGGTTTGCCGATATCGCAAGTGCGATGGCGCCTACCACCCACAGCAATGCAATGATTACTTTGGCCCAGCGAGCCGCATCCGAAGGCCCGTCCTGTGGCGAAGCCATCGACGCATGTGACGCAAGCGGTGGTGCCGCGGTAGCAGCGGCCCATTCCGGTTCTTGGGCCAGCAGTGACACTGAGGCAGCGGGATCAGGCGAAGCTGGAAGATCGCGCCCGCAATGCTTACAAACGATAGCCTCTGGCCTGATGAACTGCGCAATAGGGACACTGCCTCGTCCTTCCCTCACTCTCTTGCTGACGCTGCCACTCTCGAACCTCGCCACAACTTAGAGCCATAAACGGTGGCCGCTTCGCGACACTTGCATGCAGTGATGGCATCAGGGCGAGCAGGATTGCTGCAAGCAACGGCGAAATCAGGCATGCGAGAATGAACCAACCCACTGAATCCCGACCGCGTGAGTTGGCGGCGACTGCAACCACAATTGCAAAAATTACCCAAAATACGATCAGGGTCATCGGAGCCCCCTTGCCGGTCAATGGTCCGATGCTCGGGTGATATTGCTCTCGCTGTCAACCCGCGTGCCCGCCTCGCCGGTGGCCCGCTTGGCTCGTTTTGCACTCTCGCGGGATCAGTTTTTCGGGCGCTTCATCCGCGGCAGCGTCTTCACCAACTCAAACACCCCATCATAGTAGTGTTTTAGCGGATGCTGTTCGCAGTACTGCCGCAGGAAGGCCATTGCGCTATCGTAATCCACGCCGGCGAGATCGTACGGAGTGTCTGTCGTATAGTTGAAGCCCGAAAGGAAACCGAGTGCCCACGAGGTTGCTATTGTGTCGGCTAAACTTGGATCCTCCTTGTAATGCTTCGAAAACTGACCGCACGGCGCAGCTCCAAACCCCCTCATCGACCCGTGCTCTTGCGCCTGCGCATCGAGAACGAGCCCCAGCACGAAGACCAGTGCGATTGCGCCCCGCATTGTCCGCCCTACCCCATTGCAGGCATGTCGCCCGCGCGCGGTTCTAGACTAGGTGAAATCCGGACTACTCGAGATGCGCGCACAGGTTTTGATTCAGGCCGAATTCATTCGCGGCGCGATCGTGCAGCGGCTGAAGGCTGAAGGCCACGACTTGGCCGCGGCTTTGCAGGACTAGCGCGATGACGCTACCCGAACTGACTTACTTGATCTTCGGCCTGAATGGCCTTGCTGTCTTGCTGAGTGCCATAAGCCAGTTTTTCGGATAGGTCTCTGGCATTGGTCGCGCGTTCGCCATTCGATGGGGATGCCCGCGATGGGAGTGTTGACTTGATCCTCGTTGAGAGCGGAAAGCGTTCGGATCGTCCGCAGCTGGCGGCGGCTCTAAAGGCAGCGCGCTTGCATCAGGCAAGGCTCGTGGTGAGCAAGGTAGACCGGCTAACCCGCTCGGTCGCGTTATCCGGCCATCGATCGCCGCTGATTGCGATGTAGTGGGAGCACCGATAATCGGAGCAATAGATCAGGAGCCCGCGGACGCCTGACGAGCGCATTTCACCTAACGTTATCTTTTCGATCTTCCTCGATGCGTTGGCGGCCATTAGCGAGTCCTGGATTCGTTTTTCTCACCTCGAAACGATTAGCTGTAGGGGCGGCTTGTAACCGAGTAGCCCCTAAATGACTCAGAAATGGCCGGTGGCAAACCGATAATCGCGGCCCGCAAGTTTCAGCGGAAATACAATATGAGTTTCTGTGGGCATATTAGACCCGCTCCAATGATCGCGGCTCACATGCGGCCGCCATCGCCGATTGTTCGATCGGGGTCCTCATCGAATGGAGGAGGCCAAACCTTGCAGTCTAAACTTCGCCCCATGCCCGGGCAGCTTCCAGTGGTAACCAGGGTGTAGGCCAGATCCGGCGTCGACGCGTCCTGCGCGCCCCAGCCCACCACGTTGGCGTAAAACGTCGCGGCGGCCGCCATGTCGGTCGTCATAAGCTCGTACCAGACAAAACTTCCATGATGTTCCACCATGTTGGATTCTCCTTTCGAGCCTAAGAACGGTCGCCGCATTGAGCTGATCTCGGGCTCAGCCCAGCCGAAGGGCTCGGCGTGTTAGTTTATAAATTGTTTGACAGAATTGTTCATGAACATGAA
>Ga0210387_10003051_pt1 | contig 12853 bp, 13 predicted proteins | sample IncBWC7OmetaG_FD_160108 | JGI IMG/M metagenome (GOLD analysis project Ga0210387, IMG submission 160108) | Forest soil microbial communities from Barre Woods Harvard Forest LTER site, Petersham, Massachusetts, United States - Inc-BW-C-7-O ...
CCATTCGTGTCGCGAGACGAGCCCATGCACTCGATGATCAATGCGCGCCGGCCGACCTCTTGGAGACGACAGTACTCACCCCCACCTTCGTACATGCCCGGGTCGATGTCATCGAATTGTGGACACAACCCTTCCATCGAGTTCAGCCACTTCGCTTGCGCATCCGCCATCGCGAGCCGCAAAGCGGGGAAGCGACCATTCACGATGGTGAGCGAAGCCTGAAGACGTTCGGCCCACACGCCGCGCTCGCGAACGGCACAGGCCTTTGCGTCTTCAGCCTGAGAATCTCCGGAAGTCGCGTTTATGCACGCGTCGGCAACGACGCCGACGCAATGGTTCCTCGTGTGTGATGCGTTGAGACACTGCGTGATCGCCCCTCTATCCGCGGAGGACATCTGCGCCGCTGCGTGGGTGGAAATGCATGGAAGCAACATCGACATCATCCAGCCCCACCCCCGCCATGATTGCATCAACCAAGCATAGTCACGACGGCCGACCGGCGCTTGTCCGAGCTTCGCAGTGTCAATAGCTTGTGACGTTGCCAGGAGGGCTGGCAGAATGGCTATTGCACCAGTCTTGAAAACTGGCGTCGCGAAAGCGACTTGGGGGTTCGAGTCCCTCGCCCTCCGTCTAAGCGAATCAGCCCGGCGGCACGCGCATATCGAGCAGCGTCCGCACGTCGCGTAAGAGCGTGCGGAGCGATGCGCGGCTCTGTTGGAGGCGAAAGCGCACGTGTTGGTCGGGGTCGTCGAAGTCGAAGAGCTCGCCGGTGACGTAGGCCGTGCCTGAGGCTTCGATCACGACCGTCAGGTACTCGGGACGGCCCGCATGGTTCAGGGTCGCGCGGCCGCCGACCGCCTTGTCGAGCCACGCGAGGTCGTGCGCGAACTCGTCGAGGTCCGAGCGGTCGAACCAGAACGGACGGTTGTGCACCTGGCCGTCGACCTGGACGCGAAAGAGCGCGCGGTAGAGCGAGACTTCATCGGCCGGACGCGCATCCCGCAGTTCCATCCAATCCGATGAGTTCAGCGCCTGGACGCGGATATCCATTAGGGTTTGCGAACGACGACTAGGTGCTTGTCGTTGAATGGCGCCGGGTCGGAGATTTGCGCGCCGGCGCCGAATACGGCGCGATAGGCAGCCAGACCGCGCGGCTTCTCGATGCGGTTCAAGCGCAGCTTGTTCGCCAGGTACTTATTCGTGCCCGGATCCCAGAATGTGACCACGAAGGTCGCGCCGGACCGGAGCGCCTGCCAAACGTTCGTGATCGCGCGATCGAACGCGGCGTCATCGGTGATGTGCTGCGTCACGTCGATCATCCAGCCGAGATCGAACGACGCCGCCGGCAACGCTATCTGGCCGGCGTCGCCCAGCACGAACGTGAAATCCGGATAGCGCGCGCCGAGCGTCTCGATCGATACCTGGGCGATGTCGTTGCCCGTGTAGTGACGCACGCCCTTCGACCGCAAGAACTCCGTCCAGTATCCGACGCCGCTCCCGATCTCGAGCACGCGGGTGTCGGGGCCGAGCGCGACGTGGTAGCGCGCCAGCTCGCGCTCGATGATCGCGCGCTTCTCCGCGTACATCGCCGCATTCTCGGCCTCGCTCCGTCCGAAGTGCCCGACGCCACGCAGGTCGAACGACTCCGAGAGGATGTCGTTCCAGTATCGCTGCGGCTTGTAACGGAAGAGCATCTGCATGTAGATCGCGAGCCGGCCCATGTCGGACTAATTTATAGCGTCCTACATGTCAGCGTAGGGGACGCGCCATCAAGTTTGGGAACATTGCGACGCCGAAAGCGATCATAGCGACGGCCATGATCGCCGCCGGCAGTGCCCATACGCGATTGCTGTCCCATTTTGCTCGCGTCGGCAGAGCTGGGTCGTAGAGCACCGGGACGCTGTTACCGGGGCGCAGCTGCTGTCTCGTCATGCCCGACATCCCCTTTGTGCTCGGCAGCGCCTCGGTCAACTGGAGCATCTGCCCGTTGACCATATACTGCACCGTGAAATTCGCATTGTCGCGATCCACGATCAGCCCCTGCACGCGATGGGCCGTTCGGCTAAAGGACCACGCCGCCAGCAGCATGTACACGCCCCATCCGAATGCGCATATTGCGAGAACGGCGAGCATCGGTCGTTGCTTTCTCATATCTGGTAGACGGACTGATCATGACTGCCATAACAGCGCGGCCACCCGTGCCGCCGTTCACCCGTGAGACGGCCACCCAAAAGGTCCGCATGGCCGAAGATGGGTGGAACTCACGCGACCCCGAAAAGGTGTCGCTCGCCTACACCCCCGACTCGCGCTGGCGAAATCGCGCCGAGTTCTTGAATGGTCGTGCCGACATCGTCGCGTTCTTGACGCGCAAGTGGGCCAAGGAGCTGGACTATCGGCTGATCAAGGAGCTCTGGGCTTTCGAAGGCAATCGCATCGCCGTTCGATTCGCGTACGAATGGCACGACGACTCCGGGCATTGGTTCCGGTCGTACGGCAATGAGAACTGGGAGTTCGACGAGCACGGTCTCATGCAACGGCGGCTGGCGTCGATCAATGATCTCCCAATTCAGGAGGGCGACCGGAAATACCACTGGCCGTTAGGCCGTCGGCCGGACAACCACCCTGGCCTTAGCGACCTGGGTCTTTAGCTCCTACCAGAGCGGTAGCCGCGAGATTGCCGGTTGTGTTGAACACCGTCGAAAACAAGTCGGGGATCGTATCGACCGCGATCAATATCCCGATCCCTTCGGCCGGCAGGCCGACCGCCAAGAAGAGCGGCGTGAGCATGAGAAACGCGCCGCGTGGGACGCCCGGTGCGGCGAACGTGAGGAACACGCCCGCCACCGCGATCAGCGCCAGCTCTCGCACATGCAGCGTGATACCATAGAACCAGGCGATGAACAATGCGCCGATGGTCCACGAGAGCGGCGCCGCGATCTTATACATGGAGACCGCGAGCGGCACCACGAACCCCGCGACCCGATCCGGGAGATCGAGATCGCGCTCGGCGCCCTCGACGAGCGCGGGTAGCGCGGCGATGGACGAGCTCGAGCTGAACGCGATGAGCTGCCCGGGCAACGCGGCTCGCGCGAACTGCCGCATCGGCACGCGAGCAAACATGGCCACCACGGGATACAGCACGAGCGTCGCCAGAATCTGCCCGAGGGAGTAGACCACAATGTAGAACCCAACGCCGCCGACCAGCGCGGCGCCACTCTTCGCGGCCAGCGGCAGCAGCAGCGCGAACACGCCGATCGGAGCGGCCGCGATCACCCATCGCACGAGCGTCAGCATCGCGTCGCGGAATGCCGCGAAAAACTCGACGAGCCGATCGCGCGCAACGGGTGGACTGTGGGCGATCGCCAGTCCGAGCAACAACGTGAAGATGATGAGCGGCACGATCGCGCCGTTCGCCGCTGCGGCGATCGGATTTGGCGGGATGAGCGAGACGACCCACGCGCCGAACGTCGGCGTGGCGCCGGCCGCGCCGAGCTGCTCGGCGGCCTCCGCCGCGCCGGGCGGCAACGACGGGTGACTCCCCAGATTGGGCGGGAGGAGTTTGAAGACGAGGGGAGCCACGATCCCCGAGACGATGGCCACGCCAGCGGACAGCGAGATAAACACGACCAGTGTTCGGCTGCCGATGCGACCAATGGCCTTCACGTCCGACGTCGATGCCACGCCGGTGATCAAGAGCGCGATCACGAGTGGAATCACCGTCATGCGGATCGCATTGATCCAGAGGGTACCGATCGGCACGAGCGCGTCGGCGAATCCGAGGAGTGGCGGATTGCCCGAGGCGGCGATCGCGGCCCCGATGATGAGCGCCGCGATGAGCGCGATCAACACTTTCATAGCATCAGATCGCCGCCGTTGATGTCGAGCGAGGCACCCGTGATGTACCCCGCGGCCTCGGAAGCCGCGAAACATACCAGATCCGCCACTTCTCGCGAGGTCCCGAGCCGGGGCACCGGGTAACTCGCCGCGAGACGTTGCAACAGGTCGTCCGACGCGTACTCGTGTGTCAGCTCCGTGTCGATCATCCCGGGACACACGGCGTTCACGGTGATGCCAAATGCCCCGAGCTCCTTCGCCGCCGCTCTGGTGAGGCCTTGGAGTGCTGCCTTCGACGTGGTGTAGTGCGCTCCCCCGAGTGTACTCACCGTCTTTCCCGCGGTCGACGAAATGTTCACGATGCGACCGTACTGCTGCGCCTTCATGGCGGGTAAGACGGCCTTCGTGAGCAGAAACGGCGCCGTCACGTTGACTTCGAGCGCGAGCCGCCATTCGTCAGCGGACAGGTCACCGAAACGCGTGGACGTGGCCAACGCAGCGTTATTGACGAGAATATCGATCCGGCCGAAGCGATCCAGCGTCTGACGAGCGATGGCGTCAGGTATACCGGGTGCCGCGATATCACCCGGTACCGCAAGCGCCTGTGGGCCCAGGTCTCTCGCCACCGCCTCGGCACGCTCGGCGTCGCGCACATTGACCGACACGCGAGCACCGCGCTCGATGAGGCGCACGGCGACGGCTCTCCCGAGCCCGCGCGCAGCTCCCGTGATAATTGCGACCCGCCCGGCGAAGTCTCCGCTCATAGCGGGCCAAATCTACGGGCGGGTCAACATATCGGAAGCAGGCGCCAAGCGAACGTCGCGGACACAATGGCAACGAGGCTGGCCGCCGCCATCACCCACGGAATGCCCTTGTGCGAGTAGAAGACCCCGAGAATCGCTACGGCCAAGAGGATCGAGGCGAAGCGAACCGTCGCGCTCAGTCCACCGGCCATTCCGCCCTGCGCCGTGGGGATCGTGGCCTGAAGGGTCTGCGCGGTCTCCCCGTTCAGGAGACCAGCACCGATGCCCGAGACGAACATCGCTCCCGCGAATAGCGGATAGCTGAGTCGCGGAGCGGCGAGCGCCATGAGGAGATCACCGACAGCCACGATCGCCAGCCCCGACGCCAGGACCATGCGATTCCCGCGCTGGATGGTCAGTCGCGCGGCCACGCGCGGCATGAGGAAGAGTGGAATGGCGTATGGCAGCATGGCGACGCCAGACGTGACCGGCGAGTATCCGATGCTATTCTGGAGAAAGAGCGGAAAGAAATAGACGAGCACTTGGGCGCTCGCCGAGTATCCGGCCATCGCGGCGACCGCGCCGAGGAAGTCCGACCGGCGGAACAGGGCCAGGTCGAGCATTGGCTCGCGCTGTCGGCGCTCGATCGCGACGAACGCGATGAGCATGACGAGTGATCCGGCGATGCGCGCGGCCATATCGTGCGGGTCGATCAGCGCCCAGGTGAGAAAGAAGAGCGCGCCACAAAATGTGACGCTCCCTCCGATGTCGTAGCGCCGGGCGTGCGGGTTGCGCGAGTCGGGCACCCATCGCACGATCGCGACGCACAACGCGACACAGAGCGGCAGGTTGATCAAGAACGTCCAACGCCAGCCCATGAGCGACGTGACGAGGCCACCGATCACCGGGCCGGCGACGACGGCGAGGCCGATGACCGAGCCCCAGACGCCGAACGCGCGGTTCCGTTCCTCGCCATGGAACGTGTGCCCGATGATGCCGAGCGCCGCGGGCGGCAAGAACGCCGCACCGATGCCTTGGAGCACGCGCGCGCCGATGAGGAGCGATGCATTCTGCGCCACGCCGCAGAGGAGCGACGCGACAGCGAAGAGCGAGACGCCAGCGAGCACCGCGCCCTTTCGGCCCCGATGGTCGCCAAGCGCGCCGAAGGGCGTCATCAGCGACGCGAAGGCCAGCACGTAGCTGCCGATAACCCACTCGACGTCGGCGAACGAGGCGTGGAGCCCACGGGCAATCGACGGCAATGCCACCGCGACGATCGTCGCATCGAGCGTGACGAGCGCGGTCACGGTCGCCATCGTCACGAGGATGACTTTGGACCTCATGGACGAAGGCTACCGGTCGCAGCATTATACTACAAATCAATTATTGTCACGATCATCATGCTTTGCGCGCATGAACATACCTGATCTCGAAGCATTCATCGCGGTCGTCGAGACCGGCTCAATCGGCGGCGCGTCGCTCCGACTGCACCTCACGCAGCCAGGCGTGACGCGGCGGGTGCAGTCGCTCGAGCAGTCGCTCGGCACTCCGCTGCTCGACCGCCGCTCGAAGCCGCCGCGGCTCACCAGCGCTGGCCGGGCCGCCTACGATCAGGCACGCCGCGTCTTGCAAGCCGTGCGCGACATGACTCTTGCCCTCGAGCCCGACGGCGAGCCTCAGGGCGATCTCCGCGTCGGCGTCACCACCGCGCTCGGCGATCTCGCGCTCGCCGAGCCGGTCGATCGCGTGCGAGCGACCTACCCGCAGTTGCACTTGAGAGCGTTGACCGGATGGTCCGAGGCGCTGATCCAAGCGGTGCGCGGTGGCACGCTCGACGCGGCGGCGGTGGTAACGCTCGACGGACGCCAGCCCCTCGCGGGGCGCGCGTGTGAGGCCCTCGCAACCGATCCGGCGGCCATCGTCGCCAGTAAGGATCTGCCGCTCCCTGACAACGTGCGCCTCGAGGATTTGGCGCAGCTTCCGTGGGTGCTCGATCACGACGGCTGCTCGTTCCGTCGTGTCCTGCGCGACGCATTCGCGGCGACGGGCCGCGCACTCGTGCCCGGCGTCGTCGTCGGAGGCGCCGAGCTCCAGCTCTCGCTTATCGCGCGAGGACACGGCGTCGGGATGGTGCTTCCACGAATGCTCGAGCGAAGCGCGTTCGCGGACGAGGTGCGCGTCGTCGATGTCGAGGATTTCCGACCGATGTTCACGGTGTGGCTCATCCACTCGACGTACCCGGGTCGGCTCGCCGCGCCGATCCGTTGCTTCCGTGACGCGTTGGCGTTAGGACTCGCGCAGCGCGAGCACCGGGTCGAGGTTCGTGGCGCGTCTCGCCGGAAGATAGCACGCGAGGATCGCGATGCCGGCGATCACAATCGGAACGCCAATCACGATCGTCGGGTCGGTCGCCGTCACCAGGAAGAGGAACCGCGACAGCACGCGTTCCAGCGCGAACCCACCCACGAGACCGATCGCGATGCCGGTCACGGCGAGGCGAAGCCCCGTGCCAAGCACGAGCCACAGGATGTCCGCGCGCTTGGCGCCAAGGGTGACGCGGAGGCCGATCTCCTTCGTGCGCTGGGCGACGAAGTATGAGATGACGCCGTAGATGCCGATGATTGCGAGCAGGACGCCGCCGGCGGTGAACAGGCCGAGCAACATCGTGCTGAGTCTCCGATCCGTCGTCTGCTCCGCCATCACCGCGTCGATCGTGGCCACCTGGGACAACGGCAGCTCCGGGTCGATCGACCGTAGCGCATCACGAACGGATTCGATGGCGAGCGATGGGTCGGACGTTGTGCGTACGACGATGTATTTGAACCCGGCGTTCATGTCGGGCATCTGGCGGGCCAGGCCAATGATCTCCGGCTCGGGCTCGACCGCCAACCCGTGATTCTTCGTGTTGCCGATGACGCCGATGATCGCAGCGGTTGTCGATATCGTGTCCGGGCGCCCCTGCGAAAGCTGACGCAGGACGAGACGCTGGCCGATCGGATCGCGATCCGCGAAGTACTTTCTGGCGAGCGCTTGGTTGATCAGGATGACCGGCGGGTTCGTCGCGATATCCGATCCGGCGAAATCGCGTCCCTCGATCATCGGTATGCCGAGCGTGGTGCGATACTGGTCGTCGACCACGCCGAAGCTGGCCCGAGGCATGTCGTCGAGGCGTGACGCAGCCTGACCGTCCAGCGTAAATGATCGGGAATACTGATTGACGGGCGGGAAGAACGTCGTCACCGTCGCGTCTCGCACACCGGGGATCGCCCGCAGGCGCTCGGCGAACTGCTGGTTGAACCGCTCGATCGGACCCGGGTCGGGGCGATCCGGATATCGCAGCGGCGGCAACGTCACGTGCGCCGTCAACAACCGCTCGGCCCGAAATCCGCTGTCTTGATGCTCGAGTCGCAGCAGGCTCTTCACGAGAAGGCTTGTCCAGAGCACGAGGATCACGCAGCACGCGATCTGCGCGACCACGAGCGCCTGTTGCTCGGTCTGACGTCGTTTGCCCCCCGTACCTGAGCGCCCACCCTCTCGGATCGCGGTGCCGAGGTTTCCACGAGTCGCGGGCAATGCCGGGATGATGCCGAAGATGACGCCGGGGCCCACCGATAGGGCTAGCGTGTACAACAGCACTCGGGCATCGATGCGGACCTCGGCGAGTTGCGGCAGATTCGCGGGATGCAGCCTGACCACGGCGATGCCACCTAGCCACGCCGCTACGAGCCCCACCGCCCCGCCAAGCAGCGCCAACATGAGATACTCGGCCGCGAGCTGCCGCACGAGACTCCATCGCCCGGCGCCCAGCGACGCGCGAATGACGATCTCATGGTGCCGAGCCGTGTGCCGCGCCATGACGAGGCCGGCCACGTTCGTGCACGCGAGACCCAAGATCATCGCCACCGACGCGAGCAAGAGCACCAGGGTGGGACGTAGGCTGCCCGCGCGCGTGTCGGCCAGCGGTACGACGCGCGCCGAGACCCCACGGTTCACGGGATATCGCTCGGCCAACTCGCCAGCGATGCGTTGCATCTCCGCGGTCGCCATGGCCGCTGTCATGCCGGGTCTCAACACGCCGATCGTGCCATTCCCGCGGTCACTGTGGTGCATGGCATCGAAATCTTCTGGCGCCAGCACATACGGTGTCCACATCAGGGTGGGCCCGAACTCCGCGCCGTCGAGCCAGTCGGGGATGACGTCGGGCATGACCCCGATCACCGTGTACGGCTCGTCATTGATGCGAACGGTCTGGCCGAGGACCGACGGTGAGGCGCCGAAATGCGATCGCCAATAGCGCTCGGTGAGCACGACGACCTTGTCGTTCCCCGGGCGCACTTCCTGCGGGGTGAAGACGCGGCCCATGCGGGGTGCGACGCCGAGGGCCGTGAAGAACTCGCCGGGCACGAGACCGACGCGCAGTTGCTCTGGCCGCTCGCCCGGTGCGTTCCCGCTGACGTTCTTGCGCCAGACATCATAGACCACGAGCGACTGGAGCGTGTGCGACTCGGTCGCGAAGTCGTGCGCGTCGCCAATCGACGGGCCGATCGGGCTGCCGCCGACGATCGAGTACAAGCGTACGAGACGGTCGGCGTGTGTGAACGGCAGCGGCCGCAGCAGAACGGCATCGGCGACGCTGAATACCGCCGTATTCGCGCCGACGCCGAGGGCGATCGTCAGTACGGCCACAACGGTAAATGTCGGCGCGCGCGCGAGCACTCGTGCGCCGTAGCGGATGTCGCGCCAGAGTGACTCGGCGGACGGAAAGCTCCAGAGGTCTCTCATATGCTCTCGAATCCCCGCGACGTTGCCGAATTGTCGCCGGGCCGCTTGCGCGGCCTCGGCGTGTGACACACCGGTTTGTTCGATTTGGCCGGCGCGCATGTCGAGGTGGAACGCGAGCTCGTCGTCGAGATCCTCATCGAGGCGCCGTCGATGGAAGAGCGCACGGAGTCGACGGATCAGCTGGATCGGCTCGAGCTGCATCACGCAGTTCCCATCACGCGGTCCGCATCACGAGCGCGATGGCCCCGGACAGCTGGTGCCACGACTGCGCCTCGGCGGCAAGGTGCTTCCGGCCCGCGGCGGTAAGTGAGTAGTACTTGGCGCGGCGTCCCTTGTCGCTCACCGCCCACTCCGACGTGAGCATCCCCGCGAGCTCGAGCCGATGCAGCGCGGGATACAGCGCGCCTTCCTGCACCCGGAGCACGTCGCGTGATGTCGCGCGAATCCACTCGGCGACCGCGTAGCCGTGCAGGCTCTCACGCGTGAGCGCTTTGAGCACGAGCATGTCGAGCGTGCCCTGCACGAGCTCCGGTGGTCGGTTCTTTGGCTTTGGCATAAACCGTTTAGGTCAAAGAAAACCACCGGGCTCGTGCCCCGCAAGCCCCGGGTCCTACGCGGGTATGGCGACGGTTGCTACGCGCCGCGGCGCCCACGCACGGAGCTGGGCGAAGATGACCGCGTGTGTCACGATGAAGAATGGCACGAGCGCGGTCGGGATGAGCGAATAGGGCAGATGCGTTATTGCAGTGCTGCCCACGCCGACGTGCAGCAGTTGCGCAACGGAACCAGGCCCCGACAGAACACCAAGTGAGACCGCGGCAATGAGGTCGAGCAGCCCGAACGCGTTCCACGCAGTGACCAGCGATCGTGACGCCGTTCCGCGCGCCACGGCCAACGCGACGGGTAGTGCGAACACGCCGGTAATAATGTCGCCCCAACCCGCGCTATACGGGAACGGACCAGAGAGCCGGCCGGCGGCCGCGAGCAAGAGAAACATGAAACCGATCGAGCGAATCACATTGAGCCCGATGAGTAAAGGCATCGGAATCGCGAGCCACGCCGCTCGAACCGTGGGCCGTTGCCACGCGAGTGCCGCGACGAGGATCGGGAGGCCGAAGAAGAAGAGGAGTGCGAGCGGGCCGGTCCGGCGGCCGCCATCGAACGCGCCCGAGGCCGAGGCGACGACGGCGAGGCCGAACCAGGCGCCCGCGATGCCCGCGACGAGGAGGCGTCTCGTCATGGCAACGAGGATGACGGCGGCAGAGCTGAGAACGAGGATGGTGTCAATCGCATCGAGCATAGAATCTCCATGGTGGTTATACTATATGATAGTTATCATATTCTATCGAAGGAGTTCCCGTGCCCTGGCCCGATGACCACAAACAAGAGACCCGCGACCGTATCGTCGAGTCGGCCGCCTCTGCGCTCCGCGCGAAGGGGCTAGACGGAGTGAGCATCGCCGAGATCATGGCCGCGGCCGGGCTTACTCACGGCGGGTTCTATGCGCACTTCAAGTCGAAAGACGAGCTCATAGGCGCCGCACTCGGCCGCGCGAGCCGCGAAACGATCGAGCACCTGTCCAACAATCGAGTGCCCGACGATCGGCGCATGGAGGCCGTCATCGACACCTACTTGAGCGCCGGACACGCCTCCCATCCTGAGCTTGGCTGCCCACTTGCCGCCCTCGGCTCCGAGCTCGTTCGGGGCAGCGATCAAATACGAGAGGGCGTCGCCGAGCGCGTGGCCCAGCGGATCGAGTGGCTGCGGCAGCTCTTGCCGGAAGGCGAAGCCACTGAGGAGAACGCGACGGCCATTGTCGCGACCATGCTCGGCGGTCTCCTGCTCGCTCGCATGGTGGCCCCCGACAAATCGGATGCGGTCCTCCAGGCAACACGCTCGTTTATCGACCGCGCGCGGTAAATTGCGGCATGCGGACCGTGACACCTCGGCAGGTCAAACTCGCGTTCGCCGTCGGCATTCTGGCCGACATTCTTCAACTTCCCGTCAATCTCTCGTTCTTCTCCGTCGGCCTCGCCACCATCGGCGGCGAGATACCGCTGGAGGCACTCGACGCGGCGATAGATGTAGTAGCAGCCCTGCTGGTCAACCGATTACTCGGATTCCACTGGGCGCTGCTGCCGACATTCGCGCTCGAGCTGGTCCCGGGCCTCGACGCCGCGCCGACCTGGACGGCCTGCGTCGCGTTTGTTGCCTTCAGGCGGCGTCAACGGATCACGTCGTAAACGAAACCACGATCCGGCGCGTAAGCTCTTATTGTGACCGACGAAGTAGCGCATACATCCCGCGCGGCGGGAATGACCGCGCTGTTCATCAAGCGCCCGGTCATGACCACCCTGATCATGATCGGGATCGTGATCTTTGGGGTGATCGCCTACCGGCAGTTGCCCGTGAGCGACCTGCCGCCGGTGGACTTCCCGACGATTTTCGTCCGCGCGTCTCTGCCGGGTGCAAGCCCCGAGACCATGGCGGCCACCGTTGCCACACCGCTCGAGAAGCAATTCTCGGGGATCGCCGGCATTGACAACATCACGTCGACGAGCGCGCTGGGCACGACCGGGATCACGGTCCAGTTCTCGCTCGACCGCAACATCAACGCCGCGGCCCAGGACGTAAACTCGGCCATCTCGGCCGCGCTGCCGAACCTGCCGCCGAACATCATCCCGCCGGCGTACTACAAGCAGAATCCGGCCGGACAGTCGATCCTGTTTTACTCGCTGACATCGGCGGTGCTCCCGCTCCAGACGCTCGACGAGTACGGCGAGACGACGATCGCGCAGACCATCTCGATGGTCGGTGGCGTGTCCCAGGTCATCGTCTATGGGTCGCAGAAGTACGCGGTCCGCGTCCAACTCGACCCGGCAAAGCTCGCCGCCCGCAATATCAGTCCCAACACCGTCGCCAAGGCGATCTCGAACGAAAACGTCTTTATCCCGACGGGCGTCCTGTACGGCCCCAGCCAAACCACCACCCTCTACGCCACGGGCCAGCTCTACAACGCCGCCCAGTTCCGGCGGCTCATCGTGACGTACAAGGATGGCGCACCGGTTCGACTCGGCGACGTGGCGACCGTCCTCGACGATGTGCAGAACAACAAGGCGGCCGCCTGGTTCTACAATGGCCACGATATGGAGCGGACGATTTTCCTCTCCATCCGGCGACAGCCGGGCACGAACACGGTCGACGTGATCAACGCCGTCAAAGCCAAGATGGCCGAGATCGAGGTGGGACTCCCGCGATCGGTCAAGGTGAATCTGGACTACGACCGATCAGTGTCGATCCAGGGCGCGGTGCACGACGTGAAGTTTTCGCTGCTGCTCGCGCTGATGCTCGTCGTGCTGGTGATCTTCCTGTTCTTGCGGAGTCTCGTGGCCACGGTCATCCCGAGCCTGGCGCTCCCGATGGCCATCGTCGGCACGTTCTCGGTGATGTACTTGCTGAACTTCAGCCTCGACAACCTGTCGCTGATGGCGCTG
>Ga0210387_10003052_pt1 | contig 12847 bp, 16 predicted proteins | sample IncBWC7OmetaG_FD_160108 | JGI IMG/M metagenome (GOLD analysis project Ga0210387, IMG submission 160108) | Forest soil microbial communities from Barre Woods Harvard Forest LTER site, Petersham, Massachusetts, United States - Inc-BW-C-7-O ...
ATATTCATAGAACTAAAGACCTGAATGGAGAAGAGAGCTTGGTTTTGAGCCATATCAAAGCATCTCGCAACGAAGGTCTGTTTTGATCCCTTGAATTTATGACATATACTCCGTCGTAACCATTTGTCTAAACGCCTAGGAATATGGACAAAACACCTCAAAGCTAAAACAAATCTCCACCAAACCATAATAGATCGGTGCTTAAAAACTCTTATACAAAAGAAACTTATCAAACGCGTGCAGTCCGTTCAAGTCTGTACATTATTCTATCCAATAATCTTGATTTGGCTTAATTTGTCGTATCATTGTTCCAGCATCAAACCCGCAAGATTTATATGCTCGAAAATCTGGAACCATCGATAGCCTTGACTGGCGGACCGTGGTATACAGACAATGAGCTCGACACACAATTTATCGAGCTCCTCAGCAGAGCATGTTTGAAATTCATCCAAGACCGGGTACGTTGACATGACGGCATTGAAGGCGATTTTCGCTTGATTTGATTGCGTTTAGTGCTTCCCACAACGCAAGTCACAAGAAACGCAATTAACATTATTCCCAATCTCCAACTCACCACAATACCCGACTGCGCAACAGATACGGAACTTTCTGAAGCAAAGACGGATCACTGAAACTGATCTAACCGTTGAGCATGTTGAGATGCTCCTGAATGTTCTCGTTCTAGATGGGGAGATTGAAAAGGTTCGTCGAGTAATTGTATCTTTTCTCGAGGGGTTGAACTCGTCTGATTATCTCATTAGATTCCCGCGTTCGGGGCGTCTTTGTGGGATTCGAACGCCATTGACAATGGTGCAGACTCTACCGATGAACGGGAATCACTTTCTATAAAGAAAAGGAAACGTCAAGAAGATGAACAGCCCGATATTCCAAGCAATCGGAAACGCAAGAAGAAAACCATTGAAAAGGCTAATGATGCTTCCGCTTCCGAGGACAATTCTCTGCAGAAGAAATCGAAAACGAAGCGGACAAGAGGCCTGGCTGATAGTGATTCAGACATGGATACTGAGTCACCCAAAAGGAAGAAGCTGAAGAAAGGTGAAACGGATGGTGAAAGCCCCAGTGCTGACGAAGAAGGTACTTCTGTCCGGAAGCGAACCCCGAAGAAGAGATCCAAGCGATTGCAAAACTCGTCCGAAATCGAACATTCTTCCTCTGAATCAGAATTCGACCACCTTCGCAGCCGACGAAACCGCAAGTCGTCGAAATCCACAATACGATCCCCATCCCCTTTCCAATCACTCACTTTTGACGAATTTAGTGAAGGGGTCGGAGCTCATGTTTACAGGGCTGTAAGGCAAGAACGGCTATCGTTGGGATGGTCTCAGTCTCCGTGTAGTACCTGTCCGTCATTCGACTTCTGCAAAGACGGGGGGCCGGTCAACCCGCGGGAATGTGTGTACTATGGAGAGTGGTTGGTTGGTGGTATTTCAGTGGCAGTTTCTGAATAATAACATTGCTGGCACTACAATCATACATGTAGACGAATGGAAAACAACTCAAAGTATCAATTGTAAAAGTTACAACACTCGAGGACTGGATCTATTCACTGTCCTTGAAATCTCGGATTGCTCTCTCAACAAACGACACTGCGTCAAATCGTACTAACCAGTCATGATTGGGACCAGACACGAAAGTAATGTCTTCGCCACCAACAAACTCTGCCACAACCCCTTGATACAAACCATCACCTTCATTTATTTCAAACTTACTGAACCGCCATCCTTTAGGTATCTCGCCGTCGACGCGCAATATATCTTGCGGGACGTTATACTCCACTCGGCTGAAGTCGAAGCCTAGCCCGATTCCCAGTGCTTTCGTGTAGGCCTCCTTCATTGTCCACATCCAAAAGAATCTCCGAATACTCTCGTCTTGCGAAATCCCAGAAAATAATAGTTGGTGCTCGAGCGCCGTTAGCTGGTGTGCGAACATAAATAATGATTTTCCGAATCAACTTTGCAATATACCTGGTCTCCTACAGTTTGAACGAATGAGGAGAATGATTCACGACCAGGGATCCGGACTTTCATGATATCTATCCCGATGCTAAAAACTGGAGGATTATGACTTCCTGGAGCGAAAGCCATTGCAATTAGGGCATTGTCATGGGATACATTGAATCCCATAGGCGAAATCCCGGGAGTAGCCTTTAGCGGATAGAGTCATCAACATCATGATAGTAACTCCATCATGAAGGCAAGTTATTGTTCCTCACAATGTATGGTTTTCCAGCTTCAGTCGCCTTAAAAGTCATGGCGCTGAGAGGGACTCCCTGTTCTTTGAGTAACATGCGAGTTAGGAGACGGCCAATGAGGGTTCCTTTCAGAACAAAGCATCTATACGACAGGCTTCAAGTTCGAGTGACAGAGCCGCTCACGACATGCATCGTCACGTTGATAGAACCTCTTGATACGTGCACAACTGTCAGGATCAACCAGAAGGAGACCGCGTTGATAGAGCTATTCGAGGTTTAGTGGGACAACTAGGGGACAGAATGTTTGACCCACGTCCTCCGTGAATAAAGTTGAGTTGTAGATGACAGCCCACACTTGCATTGCAGAATTGGGCCGGGTGAACTGGAAGATCGGAGGAACTTGAATTCAGGTCGAATGCCCGAATCGTTTATATAATCTCATCCGAGTCGATCTCATCTCTCACCACGACTCCGACATAAAATACTACTAAGCCCCGAATTTCTCGATGGTGACTGCGGGACCTCCCCATTTTGTGACACTGGGAATGTTTATTATCGACGAATTTTCTTACTTGGATGATGAAGGGCAACCCACTGGAAAGACTCTCGCACCGCAGGAAAGCCAATCCGTTCAGCAATTCCAGACTTCCCTTATCTTGCAATGTCGTTTGTATGTTTAGATCGGCGGCGGAGGAACGTATTCTGTGATAGGAGCTTGTATATGGTCAGGAAGTAAATTTTGTGATCTGCTCTGCCTGGATGGTCTGAACAATCGCAACCAGGTTACTGCCGCACCAGATCGGAATGGTGATTGACAGAGGGCATGATTTTCCACCATCGATTCAAACTAAATTAGAAGAATATGGTTCGTCGATGTGGACATTTCGGGATCAACCTGACTGTCGTACTACTCGTGCGCTCAATTCTTACAAGGGCGACCACCGAAGGTTCTATTTCTTTGTGACTTTTAAATTTGGTGGAATGAATTCCGAATTTCAGTTTCGGATATCTTACTCCCCGAATTCGCATCACTCCCCATGACCTCAAGGGTACAAGGCTTGCAAGATCTACAACTCTCCATTTCATCTGCTCTCCTTCCCGCGCTGCAACTATTGTATCTGAGATTAAAGAAATGGATGGCTGGTTTCCAACTACGATATATGAACCTATACCTGTTTGTGCAATCACTCAGGTTAAGGACGAGCCCCTGATTGTTCCAAAAAGGACAGGTGCATCCCGGAGGAGCTCCCAGCATTGATCGAAGTATTGCCGTCGATATCAGTCTTGAGGTACGATGTCATATCTCTTGGAACGGTGCCATTGATCAACCTGGCCAACATTCAGCCCAAACGCTGAAGAAGCGTTATCTCTACTATCTCTACCACTCCCTCCCATGAAAAATTCTGTCGAACAAGCGGCCGCTGAGTTTCTAGACTTGGGAGTCGGAGAGGCCGGGCAGGGTTGCGTCATAATTAGGAGCGGCGGTATGGGAGCATTTGTGGCGACTCGCGAAAATGGAGGGAAATGGGTTGATGCATTTTGGACTAGTGTTAAAGAGGATGCTCATAAGATTGTCGATGTGACCGGTGTGCTTCTTCGCCGTGAAGCATTTGTGATGCACGAATTAAATAAGGCATCATCCACAGGTGCTGGCAATAGTTTTTTAGGTGGGCTCGCCGCTGGGTTGTTTTTCACGCAAGGGGATGTCTATGAAGGTACATCTCTCATTTCCGTTATCTAGCCACTGACTTCCTGTATCTTTCTTAGCTACCTTCTACGCCTCTGTATCGGCATCTTTCACAATTGAACAAGCGGGCCTACCGACGCTATCACGCGCAACGAACAGTAACACCACTCAGTGGAACGGCGACTTTCCCCAACGAAGACTCAAAGAACTATTCAAACGTCACGGTAGGTGTAGAGAGTAGAGAACTTAGGGGGAATTCAAAGCCGGGATTCGAAGGCGGATTTGAGGGACCACTTCAGCACATATTCGAGGGTTCAAATTGACTGAAGTCGGTCCCAAAATTGAAATTGTAGCATCAATTCCCCTATTATGTATATACAAAGTAACTAGTGTGTGGGTAGTCGTACAGGATAAGATTACTACAGTGGTAGTGCTATTGCTGGGTCGACTGGAATTTTGCCCGGCTAGCTGCGAAAAGCTCTTCTTGTTTTGCTAACAGTTCTTCTTCCGTCAATCCCGATTGTTCGAATTTCGACACTTTCTTTTCTCGATCCTACAAAGTAAGGTAGTGTCAACAAAACGAGCAATCCAGAATTAAACAACGGGTACCTTCTGTTGTTGCTTGTGATCTTTCAGAACATCTTCCACCTCCGCCGTAAACGAGTCAAAACCAAGTCTCTGTGGCGCGATATACATCAGAAGTCGAAGGTAGGTACAAAAGCACAGCACACCTTGAGAGCCCCAATGATATGTTCAGGGGCTATTGTTTTCTTCGATTCCTGCTCGCATATCTCGTTTGCCTCTGATGATATCAAGTGAATGAACTCTGGAAAATCATAACATATCGTCAGACCAAGAATAGGGAGTACGTGAACTCGAATACTGCTCACCTACACAACACTCTATCACCAAATCACGCGTTTCTTTGGCGCAAACAACGTCGCTGGGAAGTAACTCTAAGTCGGACCAAATATGTAATATGAAACCCAGGGAAAAATGGAGAGCGTAGACAATATCAAGGTCACACACCAGTGATCATCTTTGCGACAGTAGCTTTTGGCAAAGAAAGGTCCTCATCAGTCGGTGGTGCACCGCCGGAGTGGCCTTCGCGGTCGGACATGATTTTTTATAAGGATCGTATAGGAAGAACAGTCGCTCTCAGTAGTTGGGAATATCTTTCTGACTTGTAGAGCCACATCCAAGTTTGGTAGCAAGATTTTCCATCTCCGCCGGGACTCTTTTGAACCACCATGGCAGCTGTGCGTACCCTCTTTTTTAAAAAGTCTTTGTTCGCATGTTTACTTACAATATAGGTCAATCCTGTCAATCCCAAGCCATTCATGCAGGAGCTTACTGGGAAGCCTGTATTCGTCCGTCTAAAATGGGGACTTGAGTATAAGGGTTTCCTCGTCAGCACAGATGGTTACATGAACCTTCAAGTGATTATTTCGACTCCTTCCCTCTGCTCTATTTTAATAAACACACTGTCCAGCTCGCGAATACGGAAGAATTTCAGGATGGGAAATCGAATGGCGCCTTGGGAGAGGTTTTCATTCGGTAAGCTTACTACAGACAATGTGCTGGAATTTATTGCTCATTCCCGCTTCAGGTGTAATAATGTGCTCTATATTATAAGTCCCTCCCACTGCTGTTCGCTGTATTTTCGCCTGACGCTGATTGCCATCACAGAGAGGCACCTCCAGAATAAACATCAGCCCCATGACCAATTACGACGAATAGGTGCGGCAAAAGCGATGGTCGTCACACCATTGGGTATTGGGAGGAAAAGGACTATTTTTAGGGTGCAGTGTTAGTCGCCTCGATGTGTATTTTGAAAACTTGAAGACAGTTTATCAATGATCGGTTAGTTCCAAAGATTTTATCATTTATGGAAGCAAGACCGAGTCTTCCATCTTAGTATAAGTAGGAGTCGCTCCGAACCTCGAATCTGAGCCTCTCGACCCACAGAATGGATGTAAGGACATGTATCTGATGTATTCTGAATCTTGGAACGCTTTCCGTTCATTGCCTCATTAGGACGCTTTGATTTTACACTCCGCTCCAAAGATTTTCTCGGTTTTAACTTCTGACTCATTCACCTTTTCACTTCAACCACTCCCATCACTCGCAATCTACAATTACAATGGCAAAATCAATGAGATCCAAAGTAAAACGCTCTTTCCGTTCAAAGAAACGTGAAACCGGCGTATACGCAGCATCAGAGGCCGCTCGCCTCAATCGACTCAACGCGAAACTCATTTCGTTGGCTTCGAAGGACAAGGATGGGGACATACCCCTGGAAGAAGGGGAGGGAGAGGATTTGCCAGGTTGGTGCTGGTTCGCATCTTTTGGTCTTTTGGATGCCAGTGATATCACGGCGGAGACCATGGGCTCCATGGAGAAGACTCGCAGGCAGCGCCCCCGGAGACGGAGAGTAGGGAATACGAAGTTTCGTGGGAAGGAGATTGTGGAGGCGCGAAGGAGAACTTTTTGATCCCGTTCATGAATTTTCAAAGCACGGATGGAAGATCATTGACGTTTTACCTTTTTGCCCACAGCCAACGCGAACTATAACGACCTAACAGATCAAACAGGTTTGCTTCCCATGTTATTTTTCAACATCATGCATTTTCATTCAACAATCTCGCCATCCCTACTCTCTTCACAGATTCAATGGATTTAGATGCCGCTGTCGAAACATCCAAACGTATTTCCACTCATGGCCCCCGGGGGTCGCGACGGGAGGAATGGCGGACGTCGAAGGGACTTGCTGCCAGACCCAGTGCAAATGGCATGAATCGGCAGGGAGGGGTCGCTGCCAGGCGGAAAGCTGGTCGTTCAAAGAGGAGACGTTGACATTGACAGAATGATTTATTACTATTCCTTATTTACACACTAATTCCTTCCCATATATACTCCGCGCGAACCAGAAGATTGAAGATTTGTGTACCACGGCGAGCCCAGGGAATATAGCAAATGTAATTGAGATATGATTTCCTCCTTATATTACTTCCAAACACACGAAACTAAGTAGTACGCAAGAATGAACGAACGACCATATTTACTTTTGACACCAACGAAAAAGATTTGTTTGTATTTACTATCAAGCTTCGAAGGCTGCTGTCGTTTTCAGCCAGCTGTTGTGTACTCGGAAGACTCTTTTTCGTCCTTTTCTTCATAATTTTCCTCAACGTCTTTGGCTGATTCGAGATCAAGAGAGGAGGTCCTGTGGCTGCAATGGTCAATTTTACCGTAAGGAGAATTCGAACCAGAGGGGCTGTAGAAGGCCATGGCGTAAATCGGGGGATGAATAATTACCAAGGAAACCTAGACTATGTACTTACGGGAATTCGGCCATAGTAATGTGCTCAGTGGTTACGTGGACTTCGGGGCGAGTCAGGGTGTATTTCGGAGGTTTTGGAGCGCCATACGGTGAATTGCTGTGACGAACTTGATTGCTGTGGATGATGGCAGACGCCGAATGAACGTATACATCCGCGGTACTGAATTCCTGGAGTCGGATTACAGCACGGCAAGCCGCAATGGAACTGTTCGATACTGATAAGCCAGATGTTCACAAACAGTTATCAAGGTAACATACGAGACAGCGGCAGCAGGAACCTAGTGAAAAAGAGTGTTAGCTATTAGTTCATCAACGTAGTAATGGGAAAAACTAACAGTGGCAATGCTAAACGAATATTCGAAAGGGAAACGGGGTGAGCGGGGAAACTGAATTTTTATTAAACTCACACATTCATAATGGCTAAGAGTATAACCGTTAGCATCATTGTCAATTCAAGTACCAAGTGGCACGGTGCTTACAATTGAGATCAAGGACATTGAGGACCTAGAGGGAAGGAATAAGCACAGTGGCTTAGCAGATGGCCAGGCAAAAATACATACAGCGGGGATTGAGTTGGTCGAGAAAGAAACCAAAAAATAGACGAGACCGTCTTGGAAAAGCAACTTCCAGAGGTCAGTGCGGGCTGAGTGCTTCGAGATTAAAGCCACTGAAGTGAAACATAAGATGACGAAGTCGAAGCCCATCGCTGGAACATATTAAAGTCATGAAATACGCGTTCTCAACTAGAACTTGGACATACTGAAAAAGAATGTGATCTTGAGTAAGGATGGATTGGTCGCGGTAACGACGCAAGCCTTGACGGTGTCATCCCATGCAGCCGTGACAATAAACATTCCACGGTATAGGAGGCCCCAGTGGGCCAGGCATATTGCTCCGAGGGGAATTATAATCGTCATCTTGCGCTCCCACAGAGCGATACTTTAGAAAAATAATTAGTGTGGTATGAAATGAATGAATATAGGCACATACGTTCTGAGCATGAGGGAAGTTGAAGCACAAAGGATGGCCATGTTTCCTGTCCACTGGGATGGGGTGAGTGAGAGTAACCGAAATAAAGGAAAACTATGATCTTACGGAGTTGAAGGTGTACAGCGCCTGAAATTCCAAATGAGAATCAGCTACATGTCGCGTAAGGATGGAGAACACGAACCCTGCAATTAACCTGATGAGGCAAAAGATAACAGTGAGCCTGGATACTATGACGACGGCAGATTATAAACCTGAGTCGTGACCGAAAAAGATATAATTCTGTAGATAAATTCAGCACTGGGCTTGGTTCGAAACAAAAAAAAGGAGTTACAAGCCGACGAATGCAAAAAGGATGCAGTAACGGCACAGGAAAAAGAAAACTATGAGGAGAACATTGAGTTTATATTGACGAAGTTCAGGACAATGACGCACTCTGCATAGGAAATTATGTGAGAGGGGATGAATTTCTGTCTAAGTGCAAAACAATAAACGCACCAGAGGCCAACGGAACCTCCGACGTCTGGTGATCAGAGACCATTCGAAGTCGCAAGTCATGAAGAGTTCCCAAACGTATACGCCAAAAAGGGCGTAGGTGAGTTTGAGGAATGCATCTAAGTCCGAAACATCAAAGTCAGAAGATTCCATCCCACATTGTCATCCGCACATACCTGAATCCTGCGCGATTTGTGCTGCGTCCGACCAGTTCACCATCTCAACGATATCTGTGCCAAACGGCCTTTGAACGGGTTCTAGGCGCGAGAGAAAGGAGACCAACTTGCGAACAGAGTGTGTGATCAAAGGACAGAAGGGTAGTGCACAGAAAAATTGGGGGTGCTTCATAAAACACCCCCAATCGACTTAAAAACATTTTGCTCCGCTATTAGCACGTGTAGCCGATTATGGATGAGCTTGTTGTTTCTTCGATCTAAAGTCGTATTACCTTTCATGCCGTCAATCGTTTTTGACCAGACTTGGACGGGCCAGAAATTTGTCGAATTGTCAATTGAAATCTGTCTGCATTGCATTTCATGGCAACCGTTTGAAAGTTGAAAGATGGACAACAGCCAACCTAAGAGAGAGAGAACAATATCATCAGACACTAGTCAAGTCTGCTTCCGAAAACTTACGTAAGACGGAAGTAAAACAAGTAGCAAAAAAGCATATCATTAAACGCAGGCGAATTCGTCGCTCGGGGGCCATGGAAGAAGGTTAAATAGGAATAATTGTCCCTCGTAACAAGAAACCTTAACAGCAACATTATTTGAGGAATATATGCCCACTAGTACTCACAAGTTCCATGGAAGACTCGGTGACCCATAATTCGCAAAGCAATTTCAATCCTTTGAAGGAATGCGGCGGATGAGCTAGGATCCGATCGTGGACTCCCCATCGCGCTTCCCGCTTAAGCTGGGCCGCCTTGAAAGAATAAAAAACGAATTCACCTATTCAATCACGAAGTTCGGTAGGTTGCACGTTAGGATTGCCGTCATTAATGGAGGTATTCAGACCGCCTTTCCAATTAACAGTCCAGAAGCCAGAACGTTGGCTAATAATGGCTGGCCCAAGGCCGTGGACGCTGACAAAAGGTTCTTGGATTGGTTGTTTCCTGTCTAAGACGAATGTAGTTGCAATTATTAGTCCCGTTCATGAAATGATAATATCGATTAATGCAGAGGGGGCGACAGATAGCTTTATATTATGACTGAAGATAAGAACGGAGAGTTTAGCTGCACCACACAGCAACAGTACCATCCGCACCCCCACTCACAAGCCAGGGATGCCGACTGCACCACTTCACCTGAAGCACACCGAGACCATCTTTGATTTCATGTCCCCGAAGGATCTTCAGAGGAACAATCAAAGGATCAGTCATGAGGTCATTGTACACCCTTGCGTGGAAGACCTGGATAGCCCCGTCATCCGAAGACGAGGCAAACAGGGGGTAGACGGGGTGGAAGTGAAGAGACCTGATGGCACGTGTGTGATACCTGAACGAATGGGGAATTTAGTCCAATTGATTGGCGCGGGATTCTGAAGGCGGAAAACAGACTTACCGCAGAATTTTGTAGGGCTTGTCGCTGAGCTCTAAATCGAACCAGCATAATTTTCGGTCGTAGCCCCCGACAATGACATGGTCACCGGATGGATGGATGTCCATGGATGAGATCCATTTTATACCCGGAGTCAGTGTTTTCAGCAACTTTTGCTCCGACAGGTTATAGATGCGGACATATTGTTGCGTCTATCGTGGTGTCAGCATATGCATATAGGTTATATCAACGGCACTCACGGCAACTAAAAAGTGAGGTTTTAGCGGATGGAATAGCACCAGTTGGACAGAACCTCGGATTTTCTTGAAAGGAGCTTGTGAATGCCTGCGTGTGACTTGATGAACCCAGACACCGCCTTGAGTTCCATTGCTTGCTGTAGAGTCCAGTATATTAACATTCAACAGAGGAAAGGAGAAATGCAATGAGGACGCACAAACAGTAGCCATATAATCACCTCTGCGATGCCAAGCGATCTGTTTTGGTGACCCGGAAGATTGAGGGAGATGGATGGTGAGGATGGGAGTATCGTTGGACGATGTATTGGAGGGCGGGGTCAACCATTTAACAGGCGAAGGTGTTGCAGGTGCGGGGGGAAGAGTAGCCGGAGCCAGCAAAGCCTGGGTCAGGTTAAAGACGGGAGGTGGAAGGTTCGGAGGTACCAGGAAATGCAATGTTTCCTCGCTAATTGTTCGAAATTAATGCATAAAACGCCAAGATGTGGTGAGATTGGAACTCACATGCCGACGACAAAGTAGCTGACGTCAATTCTCGGGCACCAGTCCAAAGCACCGATCTTATCATCGAACTTCCATCTCCTGACCTCTCGGCCAACATTGACCTCCCAGAGACTGACTACGCCGTCCTCATCTCCACTGACAACCCATGCCCCATCAGGGCTGAGACTAATACATCTTGCGCGGACATTCGAGTGCCTGAACTTCAAGGACATATAGTTCGGGAAAGGCTTCAAACTATTGGGACTTGGCAACTTTGGGATCAAGGTGTTTGGATCGATGTTAAGTTTTACTCGTTGGATTCGAGGAGCAAGATAAAGATCCAATTGACGGTTGAATCGCTCCTTTATAAATCGATCGTATGCAGGGACGAGTCGCAAGGCGGAGTGTTGTTGTGGAAGGTAATCTCGTTCCCGGTCATCTGGATCGGTGGCTTCCCACTGAGCACGCTCAGCTTCGGTGGGAAGATATTCTTCGGGAGGATTATATGATTCAGAGTTCGTTGGAAGGCGGCGTTTGGGAGCGGGGAGCGGTGGGGGGTGAGATGTGGATGGTTCTGACCAAATCTGATAGAACTCGAGTTGGGAGGTGGTTTTTGGTTTGGAGGGAAGAATACGGCCTTGGCGGATGGCGCGAACAATTTTCATAACCTGAAAATGAGTGGACAAAAATCAATTCGCTACCACATACAAATGGGTTAATATTTCGGACAACCTACCTTTTGTTTTTCCCATTTACTAGGAACCCACCGACGTTTTGGCTCGGGCGCAGCTGACAGTGGCATCACCTCCTCTTTACCCTTCCCAGTGAACCATTCCGTCATGGGTTCATAAGGGTCGTATTGCGCATCTGGAACGTCGTTGGCGTAGAGTCTACGGATGATCTCGAGTTCCTCCGTTGAGAGGGGTTTGTCCGTTTGCGCAGTTTTGTCAAATGCAGAAGTCCTATAGAGAATTTGAGAGGCCATTTGCCGTAAATTATATAATGACGAACCATGCTGAAGGATCCTCTACGGTTTTCAGGAACTTGTCTAATTCATCTCCTCGAGCAGGTCGAAGCACCTTTGTCCCGTTGATATCGTAACCCACATGGGGTAAGTCATCATACCAGTGCATGGGGACATCACCGACACGATTGGGGACCTATGAAAGAATTGGTGTTAACAAAAGTTCAGGCGAAAAGAGCAGCCAACTTGCTTCTTCCGTAGAAGAATCAGAATCATATTCCGGTTCTATCTCAGGATATACGCGCTTTGGATGACCAGTAATGTCTGAGATCACGGTTTTGGCTTTCGGGAAGATTTGAAGTTCTGAGTCGTCCGAGCCGGCTTCATCACTCTCTGGTTCATCTCCGCTCTCCTCCTCGTCTCCATCACTGTCTTCCACACCATCTTCATCACTATCACTTCTCGCGTCAATCTCGGGAAATTCGTCCACTTCTCCGTCGTCTGAGGCGAGTTCCTCTTGATGCTCTTCATCGCTCAGCATCTCCAAGTCCACTGCCCGATGGAATGTCGCAATTCCGACGCCTTCATCGAGAGATTGTTTACGCTTCTTGCTTTGCCTTTGGGCGTCCACAGTCATGGAACTAAGCCAAGACCCTACTCGAGGATATGCCAAATCTAAAGAATTGGATGAGCATTCTCAAGTTTTTTTAAAAAAAAAGTTGCAGCCAACTAGCAGATGCCAATGGCCTTAGAAATAAACTGGGGTCAACAACACAAGTCCACATCTCCGACTGCCATTCCCTCAATTTTAGTTCAACGCGGCCGACCTCATTGAGCACTTTGGTCCAGAAAAATGGTAAACTATGGAGGCGGTACGTTTTAGG
>Ga0210387_10003053_pt1 | contig 12847 bp, 8 predicted proteins | sample IncBWC7OmetaG_FD_160108 | JGI IMG/M metagenome (GOLD analysis project Ga0210387, IMG submission 160108) | Forest soil microbial communities from Barre Woods Harvard Forest LTER site, Petersham, Massachusetts, United States - Inc-BW-C-7-O ...
CCCAGAATGGTTGAACTAGCCGGGGGCGTGCCAGAAACTGGACCGGAAACCGGACCGACCTCATGTCCGGGAAGAAGAGAAATGACCGCACCCGCGGAGAGATCCCATGACGGACTCCGCTCGTAGTAAGCCGTGAAAGTGATGTTGTCAAACACCTGCGTCTGGCTCGCGACATCTTTGCAGGTTACTGTTTCAGTCACCTGTTTCTGTGCGTACGGAGTCATGGGGAGGAATGCGGTTGTCCAGGGATGTACAGGGTCGGGAGTGAATACGCCCGATCCCTGGGGATTTGACTTCGAATTGAGCCAAATATAAGCGGGCTTGAATTTGGATTGGGCGTCGATGAAAAACTCCATTGGCGATCGAACAGCCTCATAGGCTGGTTTGACGTTTGACAAACGTTGCCTCGCTGAATTGAACCAGTCCTGAAAATCCTTGATACATCGGGGGTCATTTCCGCACTCGGGCGGATTCAAACTGCCTGCCTTCGAATACTTCTCATGGAAGCTGGCCAGTGCATTGCGCACGACGCCGATTGATTTATCCATATCGTCGGCGCTGGGAAGCTTGTCATTCTCAAATCTTTGAAGAGCGATGAACATCCGCGCCGCCGCTTCAGCAAAGCTTGAATCGCTCGAGTAGGTGTACCTCCAATTTTCTTGAATGGTGCGCTTTGCCTCCTCGTAGTCATGGAGCGCCTTGTTGTATTTGGCTCCAACCGACTCCAGGTCAATCAGGGTGCTATCGATTTCCCTCGCGGCGTCTCCCGCCTCTCCACTTTCGCTTGGCGGTGGGACTTTGCGTACTTCTAGTAGACCGGCCACAAAGCCGGCAGCGGGAGCACCTAAAGTGCCGATGGTTGCAAAGAATGTCGCAACCGAGGAAGTGACGTCGCGCGTTAGAGGCGCCGGACTGGCCGCTATCGTGCAATTCATAAGCGGCGAAGCATGTGTCAGAACCACCCGAGCTGCAGCCCGTGGCTTAATTGTGACATCGGCGTGACTCGGAGCTGGATTTCGGTTATCTCTCGTATCTGGAATCGAGATCGTTACCTGACACGGGACGTTTAGAGGCAAGTATTCCGTGCACTCTCGAGGCTGCTCCGGTTTCTCTTGCGCGTAACTTGTGCATGCAAATACGGCTGTGAGAAACACGCAGATCAATATTCGTCTCATCTTTCAGTCCCCTATCGCAACCGCGCAGCCATTGCTCGAAGCTAATCTTTAATTGAATTAATTACCCACAAGTCGTTCGCCAATGTGGGTTCTGTGACGTAAGCGTAGGGCATGTAAAAATAGCCTTCGTCGCCCGCTTCCGGTCCCCACGAGTTCCGAATCTTGAATAGACTTTTGCTATTGTCGTATCCAATACATAAAACGGCATGGCCTCCGACAGGACTGTCAGTCGTAGACGGCACTGGAATAACTGCTGGGTGCGGATTCTGGTTATACCACCCGTCAAACACAGTGAAGCCAAATGCAAACGGAAAGCCGGCTGCCAGACAGCCTTGCAGTTGGCTGAGGTTCTGATTCAGCCTCTGATAGTTGACGACTTCGTAGTTAACAGCGTCGTTGTAGCAGGTCTGCGGAGGATTCGTGGCGGGTCTGGAACCGACCGGAAAAGGACCTCCTTCGTAGGGGGCTGGGGTATCGTCGTAAGGCCATTCCGTTTCAGGGCATACACCTTGCTGCTGTAGAGTTTTGATGCCGTCCCGCAGCTGGGCACCGCCGTCATTGCCGGGATCGCCTTCGATGACACGCTCGTTGTAGTAGATAAAGAGACGAGACGGGACAAAATCCGGATTTTGGCCATTCTTGAGCCGGTCAAATTGTACTGCTCCGGCGAGCGCGTTTGCCGTACATGACCCGATCCTCCCCTGATCATAGATCGGAAATTTCGGATCAAGGTCTACTGACGCCGGAAGCGCTTGTAGCACTCCCAACGGCGCGCTGTATACATGGTCTCGCGGATCTGGGAGATCACGCACCCAGCCCAATCTGCTTATCCTTCTTTTCATGAATTCTCCCTATCCTCGGCTATGAAGGGCCGCATCTTCCAAGGCTTTGTGGTCAAAGTAGCTGCCGTGGTCGAGACTGAATGAACTGCGCACTTAACCGAGCGTCTTCCATTCCAGCGTCGCGCTCTAGAGCTGAGTTCGCGCTCGAACTCTCGATTCGCTAAATAGCGCTGGTTCTCTCTAATAACGAAATCAGAATGGAAATCCCTTTGGCAATGGGTGATAACGCCCAGCCCGGTTTCCGGGCATCAAAGATCGAAGTACGTACCACCGAATTCTGGAAGGTTAAGCGTCACTGGTGGCGGGACTATCCGACATCTTGTCCAAAGACTGTCGCGTGCCAATCGGGTTAGACAGATTCCGGGTAACGAGTAACTGAATTAAGAACATGCATCTCAAGATTCGCGAGAGCCGGTGTACCCAACTTTCGTCTTTTCGCTGAGACTTCATTTTTGCCGTGATAGCGGACGTCGAGGACGGAGCTTTTAAAAATATGACCAGCTCGATGACTCTTAGAAGAGCCTTCGCTCATCGTTGATTAATCGCCGATCGGCCGGACCGCACTCTCTGATTTCTTAACGCGTCTGGTACAGCAGCTCCAATTGAATCTGCAGTTGCTTCTGGAATTGTTCGAACCCATCTGGCTTCATCCAATACAGTACTTCGGGGTAGTCTCTGTCCTGTACCATTGTGTCACCGAGAATCGCGAAATGTCGGGTTTCACCGTCCATGGACAGATCAAAAGTCCCTGTTGCACGCAAGTCTGCGACCAAAAACATAATTGGATTGCAGAAGTCGATTTCATCGAGCAGCAGTCTCGTCTGCGTCCGTACAAACTCCGGAGAACCGAGTAAATTCGGCCCGATATTCGGCAATGTCACTTTTACCCTTGTAGTGTCGAGCCGGATTAGTGATGTGTCTTCATATTCCAACTTCAGGATTTGTCGTTCCAGCTGGCCATGCTTCGTCTTTACAAGACGTAAGCATTTGTAGTCCGAAAGGTCGGGAACCCTTCTACTTGCGTTCGCTTGCTTGAGGCCGGTTGTAGCCGATTCAACCCATGTGGCATGCGCATCCTGATAAAAGTGCCCCTTCTTTGCATCGCAGAAAACGACCGAATTTTGCGCCCGTACGACCTGCGCCCCCGTTGCCTTTCGGATTCCGTCCACGAGATCCCTGCCATCGGAATCAGCACCAGTCCAGCAACCAAAAAGCGTCAAGTCCTTTGCCTCCGTTCTAAGCTCTTCAAAGCTCGCTTCCCAATCTTCCGGGCGATCGTTCGTAATGATTTGGTCCGGTGTCGGAACCATATCTCCACCTCCCGTTCTTATCGAACCCATGTATCCGTGACCGATAAGGACTCCTTTCCCATGGTTCGCCTGCAAGCATTGGCGAAGAATTCGCACGGCCTGCTCTGTTCCGTCTGATCCCTCTGCGCCATCCCCATACACAACCCGGCGTGCACAGTTGGAAAAGTCGTCATTTCCGCCCTCAATTGAGATACACATTGTGCCCGGATCATAGACGCTTACGGATAGCTCCCCGTCTAACCCGTGCAAGTTCAGCATCGAACGCATCCGACGACCATTGTTAGACCGAGTATGGAGAACGTAGTAACCGACACACAAAACAAGTAGAACCAACACAACAATAACCAGGCCTCCAACTCGGATACGGTTCATGTTCTCTCTCCCTAGTCCTACTTCTCAGACCATCTTTCAGAACCTGGGTTTGAGCGTCTCTTAGTAAACCATCACCATATGCAGGCAGGTACCGGTGTGTGCTCCTCCGCTTGGAACCGGCGCCGCCCCTGAGGCTACTGGAGCGATGACGCATTTGCGTTCGGGAAGGCTCAATGTCTCGGCGTTGCTGACGCCGGGAGGGAGAGGAAAGTTGGCATCAATCACTTCCAGTTTCGGATTGAAAACTGAGCTGGTGAAGCTCAGATTGGCCAGATCAGAGTCGTCATATAAGCTCTTGAGGGCATTCCAAGAATCATACATGTGCGAACCAGCCGGGTTCGTCGGGGACTCAGCAAATATGTGAAGGTTGACATGCGGTACCCACTTGTATGACCCCATATTCGGCAACTTCACGCCGGCATCAAAGCCGTATTCCAACACGATCGCCATGGGAAGCCGCACGGGTTGCTGGCTTAATGGCTTCGCCGAACCTGGAGTGAAGTAGGCGAGTGTGCTTGAACCTTTCTTGAGATATCCGAGCCTAGCGGGCGACAATCGCTTCGGAAATGGCAAAGCAATCAGTGTGCGCGTGGCGTTGTTCGGATTCAGTTTCAATTTTCTCCGAACCACGACGTCCTTGCTGTCATCAATCATCGGAAGTGTGTCACCACCGCTTATTCCGTCAATCGCCAGAGGGCTCCCTGCTTCACTCTCTGCTAGAGGTTCCTCGACTCCCCAGTGGCCAATCAAATACTGATGAGTCGGCACAGTTGGAATGCGCACGTACGTCCGCTTAGCACTCTGGTCAAACTCCAACGCGTATGTTCCGTGCAGGATCAGGTTCAGCGTCATCTGCACTCCAGATGTCTGCGCCCCTGTCGCCGGGACCTTCAGCGCTTCCAGTCCTGCAACGACCGAAATTGCAAAGAGACTCTTCACTGCACTCCGGCGATCCATATGGTTCCTGCTCATCGGTGGATTCTCCTTGGATTGTGAATTGAGCCTACTTCTTCTAGCTGCGTCCAAAGGCGACGAAGGCCGCCCAGTAGTATGGATGGGCAGTTTCAGCGCGAGACCCAAGTTCATTGCGCGCATGTTGGAGCGCATGTGCCACAGAAAACCCAGAAAACAAAGCGTCGTAAAATGACTCCATGAGTTTCGTTGTGGCTTCCGAATCCACATCCCAACGGCTCGCAATGATATGTGGGACCCCCGCCCCCAGGAAGCTTCGAACGAGATTGTCCGGATCTCCGTCGCGCTCCACGTTTCCCCGGCCCGTAGAACATGCCGAGAGCACAACCAGTTGACATCTTCCTAGAGACTGGTGCTCCAACGCCGACACATCCAACAACTCCGATTGGCCGCTCCCGTTCTCATTATTCTTTCCTGACGACAGCAACAATCCCGAGCGCTCCGGTCCAAATAATGCGTGCCCGGCGAAGTGAAAAATGATCGCCTCGGGCAGATCTCTTTTCACGGCAATGATTGTTGCTTGGTCACCAAGAAGCGCGTGCACATCAGTCATGGACGACGAAATGAGCTGTGCCTCATTCTCGGCGCTCCGAAGCGTCCGCAATTCCCCGCTGATCTCTTCAGTTAGTGTCGGAGGAGACACGACGAGTGCAGTTACACTTCGCGTAAGTTTTCCCGTATCCTTCAGCTGGCCCATGTATGCCAAGCCCGGTGAAGTTGTAGTGGCGAGACGCTTTCCAAGCGGAACACCAAAACCGTCCTCAAGAGCTTCGAAGGGAACAGAAGTAACCATCCCGTCAGGTTCAAGAACGATGTCTCTGATGGAGTCAAGGTTTGTTGAAACGGGCTCGATCAGCCATCCATACAGCTGACGCGCGTCATGCCGCAATAACTCTAAGTCTGATGCCGGATTGGAGCACTCCCGTTGAAATCTCTCAATGGTCGTATCCAAGATTTCGCTTGAGACGCTCACCCAGTGCGACTTAATTCCCCGGTCGTCGAAAACCCACACCGCTATCCCATCAGGCATCTCTGCGTAACTGATCACCGTTACTTGCCGCAGATTGGGCAATGCCGTCCTGACCCCAGAACTCTCGAAAAATGGTCCTTGTTCGAGACGACCAAAATCGATCCCGTTTGCCGCTGTTCGTTGCAATCTGGCCGTTTGGCTCGACGGATTGTAGGAGCGCAGCGGTATCGACCTGTACGATTCCCATAATTCTAATGCGTCCACCGGGCGCGATTCATGCAGAAACCAGATTTTCACAAGCTCGCGATAAGCCTCACCCACTTCACGGTTCCAGATCAATCTTTCATGATCTGTAGTCATCGTACTTGCGGCCGTTTCTCCAATGCTTATGGCGGAACGTAAAGCTCGTGCTGACTCCTCGTAGTTCCCATGTTTCAAGTACAGGTCCCCGAGAGTTTCATAAAACTGCAGCGGTACAGTAAAATTGGCTACCGAAGGAAGTGCTGGGCGTACACGTTTTAAGAGCGCAAGAGGTTGGTCGAACTCGCCGGCGCGTGCTTCTAGCGCAGCGTTCATGATCTCTCCAGCTGTCCGATAAGCTATCGTACTGGCGGTTTGTGGAAGCACCCCGAACAGCCGGTCTGCATTGATAATTTCCCTTTTGGCCTCTTCGTCGGCTCCGACCGACTTGGCGAGGCTGGCAACCCGGTAACGGGCTAGCGCTTCGACGCTTTGATTGCCGACCGAAACGATTGCGAATACGGCCTCTCTCGCCATCGCCAAAGCAGTGTGGGGTTGGCCGCCGCTTTCTGCGGCGTAGGAGAGTTCTGAATAAAACTGGAAGGCCCTAGCCGGGGGATAGCTTCCCTTCCAGTATTCTGCGAGGCCTTCCTCGTTTCTTGCCCATGACGCTCGCAGATTCCCTTTAACGGTGTCGAATGACGCTGAATTTCCGAGAGCCCGAAGATACAAAGTACGGTACCCGACGGTGCGCGCGAGCTCCACCGCCCCGTTCGCTAGCATCGAAGACCTCTCTAGATCCCCGGTCACGAAGCGACATGTTGCCTGTTCGGTGAGGGACTGCACCTGAAGCCAAGCGTATCGGTGATGCTCGAGACCTCTCACCAGCGGATTTGCCGCAGCAAGACATTGATAACCCTGGTCTGCACGATCCAGCGCATACACCTTTTCAAACTCTGCCCGCAGTACTCCTGCGTCACTCCGAATGGCCTGGAACAAACGTTGCGCGTCGCTGGCCTGACCCACGGCCTGGTCGTACTTCCCGCCTTCATTGGATTCAATGGCGCTTGTCAGCATCCGGAACCCACTCTGAAACGTGTGTGATCTTGGCTCTGCGAGCACGTCCTTCAACCAATCATCAGAATGCGAATGCGTCAAAACCCCCGCAAGCGCCTCAAGTGCCGCGAGCACCGTCAGGTTCGCAGATCGCACGTCACCGACGGATGTCCGTTGATTGAGTAACTCGGGGAGCCAGAGTCGAGTTGCAACATCCAAGTATTCGTCGGCGTGTAGGTTCGTTTCGGGCACTCGAATGCTGGCTTGTGCGCTTTGCTGCTCAAGGAAAGCCGCCGCATCCGTCTTCAGGTCGTTACGTAGTTCGGTTCGAGTCTTGAGTTTTTCTCTCAAAGCCCCTAGGCGACGTCTCGCTTCATCAGCCCATCCGCTTGTCGGGTCTGTTCTGAGATAGTTTTCCCAGTCCGCAGCGGCCTGTTCATATGCGTGGATCTTTTCATATGTGACGGCCCGATTGAACAATGCCAGAGGATCATCTGGATGCTTGGCAAGAATCTGGCCCTGCAATTCAATCGCCTTTCCGAAGTCGATGTCGCTGTTCATCGCCTCTGCCCGCTCAAAGTACGCGGTTGCTAGATCAACTATCAGCGGCGGCGAGTCGGGCTCAAATTCTAGTGCCCTCTCGAGAGACTCAATCGCAGAAGCATAATTGTCTTCCAGCAGATCCGCTCGGGCTCTTGAGTGCAACCACCTGGTGTCATCCGGATGTCGCCTCAAGTTCTCGGATATGATTGACTCCGCCTTCAGAAGCGAGAGAGGGCGGTCCAATCTCGACCGGCTGCCGCCCCGCTCGACTTTCAGCGGTGCTTGCGTCGCTCCAGCGATTCGCGGCTCGAGCGTTCGCTGCTCGGAATACGCCTCCACCAACAAACGATCTGCATAACTCGGACGCGAATGCCAGTATTCCCAACCTCCAATCAGCGCACAGAGCACTGCCGCAGCACCCGACACATAAAGCCAGCGCTCTCGGCGGATGAACCAAACGCGCCAGTCCCACCTTTTTGGGATCAAAACAGAGCTACCATTTGAGACAGTTGCACTCTTGGCGGCCAGCTCCCTCGCGAGATCTTTCTGCCAGTCTGGGCGGGCACTTTGTAGGGACATAACGGTCGCCGCTTCGTCCGCGGATTCCGCAGAATTCAGGTCCTCAGTTGCCTCTCGCAGCATTGGACCACAGTGGTCGCATTCAGTGATGTGTTTCAAGATCTCGTCGGCCTCGCGGGAATCCATTGAGCCTGCCGCCAAACGATATATCGACGCCGTAGACGGACAGTCCTCAAAGCCTTCTTTCCGCCCGCTTTCTTGCAATCCCCGAAGAATCCGGTTACCTTCTGCATGCACCGAAACCAGTCCCTTGCATTCTTCGCAGGTCGCCACATGGTTGCGCGCCTCTTCAATCAATTGATTCGGAACAGGTTTCTGCGCGCCACCGTGGCCTTCGATGAGATACTCAATCTGTTCGGTACTGAGATGTTTTTCCTTTGCGCTCACTCTGCTTACTCCTGTTACAACGATTACGCAGGTCGAATCCCTTTGGCTTCCTTTTCAGGGCCTGACAATCGATTTGTGGGCGCGCCCAGCCGCATCCGCAATTCTCTCGTCAACCGCAGTATGGTGCTTTCAACGCCTTTTGTACTCAGACCGATCGCAGATATCGAAGCGATTTCACTCGCGGGCATCCCGAACCTGTAATACAGCCAAAAAATACGCCGATCGCGTTCCGTGTTGACACCTGAATCGAGGGTGTGGAGGCAGATCTCAACCTGCTTGATCAGCAATTCACGATCCAATTTTTCGACGGCCGAGACGGAGGACGAAGAGAGCTGCCAACTGTCTGCAGTTTCCATGGACGCGGCTGACATCCCGCCTCCGCGCTTCTGTGAGCGCGAGGCCCGAAAGTGATCCTGAACAAGGTTCGCGGTAAACACCTTAAGGTAGCCAAAGATCGAATCGTCGTGCGCGGGACGGAACCCCTTGAGCAATGTTGCCCTACCAACACAAATCTTTAGATATGTCTCTTGGATCAAATCGTCGAGTACGTCGGGCGAACTTTCTCCCCAGCGACGTGCAACGCGAAGCACGATGCGTGCAATCAATGGATGGAAACGACGAAGGAATTCTTCCCAAGCCACCTCATCGGCTGTTCGAAGACATTCGAACGCGAGCGCTTCAGGCGACAGTTGGGCATAATCCACGGCCGGGTGAACCTCCGAGTGAACAGATTCTATAATCAGCATCCCGCTAAGTCATTCAATTGTTAAGTCGCTACGCCGTGTCCCGTCCTGCGCTATCGCGCCCTTGCCAGGCAGATGGTTCCCTATTTTTTACATTGCTGATGGCAAACAGTCTTCGGGCCCGCTTAGAAATTCCGGAGCGAGAATGTTGCATTTATCAAGTTCCTTACCGACACGTGAAAAACATTTCTTGCATTGCCCTGAACTACCACTCGTGTCTTAAAAGGGAAAGGCGTCACCAAACCGTTCTTACCTAGTATCGGAGGTCATACAAATGTGTAAAGTACTTTTCGCTATACTCTTGATGTCGATGTGCTCTTGGTCGGCTCGTCCGCAATCGACGAACGAGCAGACGGGAGCGACGGAAGCAGAACGACAATTTAATTCAGCTCTCAGCAAGCTGGAGGGGCGGTCCGACACCAAGTTTGTACAATCGAACGTAGTATTGCAAAAGGGAATTCAGGATTTCGCCACGCGCCAGGCGCAAGAATCAAAACTTCTCGGTTTCACATCAACGGCCTTGAGTGATATTGCCTCGCCTTGGGAGATGTTCGCTTATCAGTTGGACCAGCAAATACGGCAAGGAGCAGACTGGTCAGGTATTCAGATGGTTGGCGTTCCCCTTAATGCTGATTGGAATGACCCAACCCTTGGAAAGTGGCGTCAATGGGCTCTATTTGGTGACTCGATGTCGCCGTGGGGGCCTGCTTACAGACAAACCCAACTCCAAGCGAGTAAAGGATACGAAGTCTTCATCGAGAATATTGACGTACCCTTACCAAATCCCCAGGACAAAGCGAAGGCAGAAAAGGCACGAAACGATTACCTACAACAACTCAAAGTACTCGAAACTGCCCAGTCAAGAGTGGGCGATCACTGGACTGACTTTGACCGAAAGCAGAGCTCGCTGCCACCAAATCGGAGAGTCTCGTTTGACCAGTGGTACAAGCAGTTTGACGGTGCGCGCATCGCTCAATTGCAATCAAACGTGGACTTAGCCGCGCAGACTTACACGCACTGGTTGATCCTAGCCTATGGTGGATATGGATGGGTCGCCAACCTTCTCACTGACTATAACAACCAGGCGTTTCAAGGATTTGCTCAGAATCCGAGCGGAACAACTCTCGCATACAGAATGTATGATATCGATCCAGATCTAGACAAGTTCATACAGACGTCAAAAACAGGAACAGGTCACGCGCTATCGTTCTCGTTCCAACACGATGACCACCGCCAACACCTGGATCAGACAGCATGGAGCGGGGGAGCTTCTTATTCCTACGGATTCTTCAGCTTTGGTGCTAGCGCCAGCGGGGGCTCTCTTAATATCGATACGCACGACGCGAACTTTTTAATGACATTTTCAGCCTCGAACGTTGGTACCTTTACCGTTAAACCGCACGGCTGGTTCAACGCTACGGCTGTGAAAGGGTTCAAGAATGGGCCTTGGATTCCGAACGGGCCTATTGCAAAAGGCACGATGAGTCTCTGGGGTCCAGACGGTGTTTTCAACCTCATGACGACTCAACTTATCGTCGTTTACCATCCCAAAATCGTCGCGAGGCTCTCGAAGAGCGACTACCAATACGCAGAATCTCATTTTCAGGCCAGCGGTGGAATGTCGATTGGGCCCTTTGGATTCGGAGGCAGCTACAGCCGACGAAACGAAGACGTTCACTTCGACTCAACAACGAACACGATTACTGCCGAAGACACCTCAGACACGCCACAAGTGATCGCAGTAATCGTGGGAGTGCTACCGAACTACAAGTAGTCGGACTGTTCCATTGAATAACTCTGGAGTAGTCGATATACGATTCCTAGCTTAGCGAGGAGACCCGAAATGCTCAGAAGCGCTGCCCCTGCTCTACTGTGCTTTGCCTTGCTTGCCGGGAAGTCTACAGCCCTCGATGAGGTCAAGATTGTCACAGGTGAAAGCTGCGGTGGTGACAGCAAACACATTTTAATCCAAAGCAGTTCTGACAAAACTGTCGTCGCAAAACTGCTTCACACCCAGGAACGTCAGAAGATCATAAGTGAAAACTCGTATGACGAAACCGTTCCTCCTAGATCGATGCTGGCCTTGGGATGTACTCTTGAAGAGAATGGTCCAAATTCGATCATTCACTATTGGAGAATCACTGATGCGCATTACAAATCAAATGCCGACAAGGAGTAACTGACTAAAAATCAGCCTGTACACTCTGGACCTTTCGCGGCGTCAGTGGACCCTCCATATTAATACATCGTTCTCTACGCAGGTCCCGTGGGGGCGTCAGTGCGGACATTAAAACTGACAATTCGTATGACTCATCTCATTCTAGCGATTGGAAGTTGGACAGGTCTCGAGACTAATTGTAAACCACGATCTGCGCACGTAGGCATCAGATGGGAACCAACTGATATCTTGAAGGAGGAGCAATGGGACGACAAATCGTCACGAAGCATGACGTCGCCCGTGTTCAAGGGGAACTGCAGGAACTGGCACGGATAAGGCAACAACTCGGTGCTGTCGCAGGTGCAGCCCCAGCAGTCGACACTACGATCACAGAAGATAAGTATAAAGATAGGCTCCTAAAATACATCCCCGCGGATGTAATCGCCATCTATCTAACACTGCATGGCTTTGTCCCCACCCTGCCGCCCACCGCTCCGCGAAAAACGATCTACTGGATCATTTTTGGGCTTGTTTTGGCGATTAGTATTCCTTGGCAACGCAAAGTTTTAAACATCGGAAAGTGGACTCAAGTATGGATCGGGACCGGAGCATTTCTCGTTTGGGCGATCTCGGTTGGCGACCCATTCACAACCGACAATTTCTCGTGGTACTACCCCGCCTACGGGTCGATGATCCTGGCGTTGTACACTTTCCTTATTCCGATGTTGGAAATTGAGTAGGGAGGACCTTCCGTCATGTGCGATACGGTTGCAGGCGAACTAATCCTGTGCTTCCATCGGATGGATGTGGCTGCTCTGAGTCTCGTTTCCCAACTGCGGGAGATGAAGATCGAACATGTGGAATATGCCGACTCTCTTGAGAATAAACTCGCCACGCTGGGCTTGAATCCAGATCCCGAACTCGACTTTGAATTTCACTTAGTTCGAGTCCCTTCCGGTCAAGAATCCTGGAAAACCACATACCTGCACTTCTTTTACAAGCACGAAATGCTTAAGGCCATTGCAAAGTCGCCGAAGCTGCTTACGGGGCCCGTCTTTCAGCACTCTGACAATCATTTCACCGTTTCACCGAATCATCTACTGAGTCTCGCCGGGTCTCCTTCCGTTGTGGCTCCCGTGTCCGCGAAGAACTTCCAGTTCGGAGGCAATCATTCCTACTACCAGCAGGCCATTGGTCTGCCTTTGGCTTCATCTTCGAAGCCCGACAAAATCAGAATATTGTTGCTGGACTCCGGCGTAGCTGGTGACACTGCCATTACCGTGACGGATAGGCGGAACATCGTCGATCCCAACAACCCGCACAACACGGCCGATGACCACGGTCACGGAACGCGTGTCGCTTTGCTGATCCATGATCTGGCGCCGAATGCAGAATTCATTGTTTACAAGATTGCGGATTCAACAGGCAGAATCAGCGAATGGGATGCTCTGGCCGGTATCGCGACAAAATCAGACGCTCACGTGGTAAATCTCAGTCTGC
>Ga0210387_10003055_pt1 | contig 12843 bp, 18 predicted proteins | sample IncBWC7OmetaG_FD_160108 | JGI IMG/M metagenome (GOLD analysis project Ga0210387, IMG submission 160108) | Forest soil microbial communities from Barre Woods Harvard Forest LTER site, Petersham, Massachusetts, United States - Inc-BW-C-7-O ...
CGAAGATGCGTTGCAAGTGGTATGCCAAACACGTCGCGCCTTGGGGGAGGGGGGTATTCTCTCCGGCAACAGCACCTTGAATCAGCGGGTTCAACGCGCTGTCCGGGGAGTTGTCGATGTAGGTCCACATCGCTCCCCCGGCTGGCGCGGGAATCTCGGTCAGGTACAGGAACAGGGAACCACCCTGCGCGATGCGGTAGATAACGATGGTGTCAACCTGCGGGTCCGGGCTTCCGTTGCCCTGCACCGTGACCTGATTCCCCTGCAAGACGGATATCTGTGCGCTGGCCGGAGACATGTTGCTTATATCTCCGGTCTGCGAATTCTTATAGGCATACCCCCACTGCACCGTTGCGGTGGTGCCAACGGACCATGGGCCTGTGTTCTGCCACACCACGGTTCCGTCCTGCGTCGTCGCGCCTAGCTCTGTGCCGAATTGCGGCTGCGTTGGTCCGGCTGCGCTCTTACCCGCCTGTATGACGGTTTGCAGATAGCCATTCGAATCGAGAATGGAGGTTGTGGACGTGATGGTTGTGCCAGCTCCGATATCGGACCATTGCAGCGTCTTGCCCACATTGGTCCAGATGACGGACGGCTGCGTCGGCGTGGAGGGGGGAGGGCCATCGCTGATTTGCAGGTTGAGTCCGGTGGGCCAGTTGGGATGGCCGTCGCCGCTGCGTCCTGCTGTCGTGGAAACGAACGTATAGAACACGTCCGATGGGAGATTCATCCCGGAGATGACTTCCCCCAGTCCATAGCCGAAGTCCGCTTGCCAGTTGTACGGGCCAAGGTTGAACCATTGAATTGACCCATCAGTTGTGTTGGTTCCGGGCGGCGTCCACGGCGGCTCTCCGCCTCCGGTCGTTCCCGTACCGTTGAAGACATGCAGACAACCGTCCGAACCTAAGATGATGATGCCGGGGCGCGGTGTTGAGTGCGCTTCGTATCCGGTCAACGGACTCCAGCTCGGCGGCGGCGTCGGTCGCGGAGCCTGTGAGATGACGGGCGCGGTCGTCGGCGCGGCGATTGACCAGTTACTAACTTGGTTCGTGGTGAAATTCCATTTTTTATTGTCGATGCCGTTGCAGAAATAGAGGACGTTTCCCACGCCTAAGAAGAAGGTCTTTCCGGCTCCCGGCGTCTTCTGCCAGATAGCATTTTGGGTGTTCGGTCCTGTGGCGTCGTAAACCGTGTTCGCGGTGTCCGCCATCACCCGCACATTTTCATCAGTCGTCGTAAAGGTATTGAAGGAGTAGAAACGATTGATCGAAGGGAAGTTTTGCGTGTTGTATACGCTGGTGCCTCTGCGCCGTCGCAGAGTGAGCTTAGAGCTGAGTTCGGTATTGTTGCCTTCGATGATCGAGTCTTGCCGCCCCAGCCCATAGAGCTGCATGTCATGGCTCACGGCGGCATCGCTCAGGGGATTGCGGTTGGTCCACAATCCGGTGATGAGACGACTCGTGTGGAGTGGCGCGAAGCTGGTAGGCTCCGATGCTCCTCCCGCGACTTGGATCGCGTTCGCCATCAGGCAATCTCCGCGTTTAGTGGTCGAAAAACCAGAAGACTGCCAAGCACATCAGTATCAAAACGATGATGAGCCAGTTGACGGCTCCGCTGCCGTCCTGCTGTGTAGGTGTTTCCATAGAGCCTCCTCATTGGCCCCTCGCCTGTACGCCTTGCTGCGTCAACATCTGGGCGCGTCCCTGCTGCGTCATCACGTCTATGAAGTTGCCAAGGAAAATGTTGCGTTCCAGCGCGGTCAGCCCGTCCTGTGCGCCTAGCAAATGGGCTGTAAACCGCTGGCCGAAGATGGGGAAACGCGCGTCCTTGGTTAACAGGCTGACGAAGGAGAGAAAACCCCAGTCGTAGATGTAGGCCAAGTTGTCGGGTAGCGGACCCCATGTGTTCGCCATCGAAGACATGAGGATGGGAGCTTTCTGATAAAAGCCGTCCACCTGATAGAGCTGATCCGGTAGCGTGTTGAGCCGGATGGTCACGCCATCGTCTTCGATTAGTTGCGCGGCTGCGCTCGATGGCCGCTTGACTGCGCTTTCCGCCGCTAGGCTCTTGCGTACTTCAATCTCGCTGACTTTGCCGTTCGGATCGGTAAGCCATATCTGCTCCAGAAACCCAAAGTCCGTAGCCGGAACGAAATAGTCCTGTGCGCCAATCTCACATGTGAACGTTAGTGATCCCCGGTTGAACGCCCATTTGAAGGGTGCTCCAAGGATGGTCTGTTTGGTGAGGTTGGCGGCGGATATCGCGGGTTCGCCGTTGGAGATGTTGACGGGCTGATTGCCGATAAACGGCATCGAAAACAACGCGCTTGACTGGAGGTTGCGAGTGACGCCCATCGTTACCTCCCTCCCCAGCGATAGGGGTGTGGACCGGAATCGCCCCAGATACCGGGAGCCATGATGTTGCGGTCGGGGAAGAATCCTTTGCTCTCGTCTTCGCGGTCGCCCTGCTTCGCAGCTCCCTCCACGGCGGCTATCCAATCGCGCTTCTTGTTGTCGAATCGCGCTTGCACCTGTGGGTTTGTGGAGTAGCGGTGGGCATAGGCCACGCATCCGTCGCGGAACCATTTCGAGTAGTCGTCCGGTATCGGCTCGATTTTCTGTTGCAGGTTGGTGAAGATGGGTGCTTTCCGCTGGCCATAGAGACGCATCAGCCAAACCGTTCCGGTCTGCGATGGCCGGGGTCTCACGCGGATACCCTGCGCGTCCGGGTCGGCTACGGTCCATTCCACGGTGCCATCCTGCACAGTGGTTCCCGGCACTGCGTCTTCTCCCGCGTCCGGTTCAATGCTCCCGGTCACGCCCCACGTAGTCAGCACCAGAATGTTGCCGCTCGGATCGAGAAGGTTGGTGAAGGGATTGACTGGCGGGGTCGTGGCTCCAAGGGGATTGGTGTACTTCTGATTCGGTCCCGGCCACAAGTTTTGTTCTAGGTCGCGGTTATGAAACCAGCACACTTGAAACGGCCACGCGCCGATGCCGCTGTCGGCGGCTAGGTCTCGCACCACATACACGGGAGCATCGGGCGGTGGAACCTGTGTGCTGTTGATATCCACGCGACGACCGTTCTCCAGCCATCCCAGTCCGTTCACGTTCAACGCGTAGTCCTGCTGGTAGCTGGTGAGCACGAAGGGGGGAATCTTAATCCGATTCCACTTCCACGGAAAACGGACGCTGATTAGTTCGCCCATCACATCGTTGCCGATGGTCAGAGCGGGTTCGTCGGCCCATCCTCCCGTGTTGTTGAAGATCGGATTAAGGTCCCCGATAGCGGAAACGCTGTCCATGATGGCTTGCAGCGCAATCGTGCTGTTCCCCACGGCTCACCTCCGCTACTTTGTCGTTCCGTTTTTCTTGTCGTCTTTTTCGGCCCTTGCCTTCTGCCGCTTGGCCAGCTCTTCGTGATTCGCTCTGACAACATCCGGGTCATGCGCCCGGATTGCGGTCATTGCCGTTTCCATTGAGGTTTCGCGCAGGTAATCCGGGTCTTGCAGGATTCCCGGAACGTCTCGTACTCGTCTGTTCTGGGCTACTTGCATAGCGTTGAGTTGATCGTTGGCCGCTTGGTTCCGCTCGGCCTGTCGAATCAGATAGGCTCTGCGGTGCATGTGGGCAATGGGACGGTCTGGGTTCTCTGGATCAATTGCGCCTAGATCGGGGTCGCCTTCGGGATATTCGGTTACGTCCTCCGGCTCCGGGGCCTCGTCGTCTTCGTCGGCGGCGGTTTCCTCCACCATCGTCTGATTGTTCTTCACGGCTTCGGCCATCCGCTTTTTTGCCATTTCTATCGGATCGTCCTTATCGGATTTGCTGGCCTTGGCCTGAGTAGGTGGCCGCACGCCTTGAGCTTGCTGGGGTCTCGTCTCTTCTGGTGTCATGTCGGGTCTCGCTTTCTGTGGTTAAGGGCTTCTGCACCTCGTTGGGATTGCGATTCAGGCCGCGTCCTCGCTGTTCGTAACCTCAAACAGCTTGGTGCCTCCCGGCTCGTTGTCGGTGGGTAGATTCATCGCCCACTGGTACTCCTCCCATTGCCGCTTGTATTCAGCGCGTTCTTCGGCTGAAGCTCCACGCCTGTTCAATTTGCGGTCGGGTGGTTCCCACACGCGGATGCATCGCTGACAGACAACGATGGTCGGCCCATGTGAGAGCGTGTACTTGACAACGGCAAAGTTGGCATCATTGCCCTGAAACAGCATTTGCACGCCCTTGCCGCCCTTGCGGTGAGCGCATCGGCTCTGGATGAGCCGCTTGCGGTCTGCGGTGTCTTTAAGGGATTTCTGAAGGTTGGCGATGCGGGATTGCTTCTGCGCTTTGGTGGAGCGCATGACGGAAATTTTTTCCCGCATCTCTTCAAGCTGCAACTGCTCCATCTCATCCGTGATTTTTTGTTTGTTCATTCTCTCTTCGGGCATCTGCTTTTCCTCCCTCGTTTCGGTTGGTGGAGTGGGAGAGGTTTGGCTATTCCTCTCCCTGCTATGCTGCTAGACAGCAAGCCTCCAGCTCTAGGTAATGGCAGATACCGCGTCGATATAGCGGATGCGTTGGACAGGATCGGGTGGAAGCGTGGCCGCATACATGCAGTTATAGGAAGCGAACCCGCCAATCATTTTTGACGGATCGTAGCCCGACGGCTCGGTGATGCGGCGGACCCAGACTTGCAAATTGCGCCAGTCACCGTTACCTATTTGTGTGTTCTCTTTTGCGCCGAACGAAACGCCAATCAAACCGTCGCGTCCGATGACATACGTTCGCAGCGCGGTCAGTGTCGTGCCGTCGTAGTTGGGAGTCTGCTTCACCAGTGTTGACTGGTGGAACGAGACGCCGCCCCAGTCGATCAAAGTAACGTTGTCGCCATCGGGAGCCGGAAGCTCTGTCAGTCGCTCGTTACCCTGCGCGGTGCGCTTAAGCACATCCACTAATGAATTATTAGTTTTATCCAGTAAAATATCACCAACTATGTGAGGATGGATTACGCCCGTGAAACGACCGTTTTCGAAGGGGAGGGCATTGACGCCGGTCAAAGACTGCGCGGCGATAATCACATCGTCGGACGTGACGGTTGCGGAACCTGCTTTCGATCCCGCCGAAACTGCGGGGTCGATGGTGCTGGCTCCATCGGCTGTGTTCTGAAGCAGGGTATTAATTACCTGCGCCATGCGGTAGGCCATCTGTACGCCCAACGCTTCTAGCGTGGGGTCGATGGCAGTTTGCAGAGCGTACGTGGAGATATTCGCGTAGTCCGCAAAATTCAACATGATGGTCGTGTTCTGCACGACCGAGACTGTGAGACCCGTTTGGATCGTGCCTTCTGGCGCGGTCGTGAGCGGGGGAGCGGGAAGGTTCTGGTACATATAGAGGACGAGACGATTACCAGCGTTCTCGTCAATCTGCCGCCGCGAAGTGCATCGCACCCACGGGGTCTCAGCCTTAAGATTTTCTACGAAAATTTTGTCGTAGGTAGTAACTACAGACTGCGGCAAATTCGTTGTGAGATTCGACGCCGGAGAGACGCCGATGCACAACACTGCGCGGGAGTGTACCTTGCCCACGCTGCCCGTGTATAGAGCTACCTGCGTTCCAAACGCGCAAGTAAACTCTATGAACGGGACGACGAACTTCTGAAAGAACATTTTGCCGCGTGTGGCGGCAACGGATGACGTTTGCATGTGACCGTCCCCCTCTAGGGAAGATCACGCGCCCATTGCATCGACCTGCCGTCGAAAATCCGGGTCTGAATTCAGACGTTGGGTGTATTCCGCCCTTGGCATCCTCTCGATGTCGGCGCGTGTGTACCGCGCTTTCTTTTGCGGGGTCGGCGGAAGCGCGGACGCATCTGCGTTGCGGATTCCCGTCGATATTGTCCGGGGTCTGGGAGAGGGAGGGTTAGGCTCCTGAGCGGCGGGTTGGGCTACTCGTGTCTGTCCGTTGGGGGGTGCTCCACCATTGCCGCCGTTTGGAGGCTCCTGCTCACCATCCGGCCACGGAATCATCTCCTCGCGGTCAAGTAGTGTCTGGTAGGCAATGGCTAGATTGTTCCGAGTTAAATCCCAGCCGTTCGCTTTCAACTCATCGAAGATCGCATTGCGGTTTTGTTCTACGGGATAGTAGTCGGGAAATTCTTTGCGAAACGCTTCGGCCTCTGCTGCGTAGTATTCGTTGCTTTGTTTCCGGTCGTCCGTAGCGATTTTTTCACCGACAACTTTGGGCGGTGCGCCAGTCTGCGCGGTGACGATTTCCGTCACAGCATCCACCACCTTGTTGGGGTCGGTAATCTCTGCGGCGAGTCTGAATTTATCGTTGGGGTTAGCTCCCGTGGTTCAACCTTCAGGGGTGTTCGCCCTGCGTCGGGTTTTTTTAGGCGTCTCAGTTCTCGGTTAGCGTTCACTTGCGAGTCGAGTAGCTTGTCGGCAACCTCCTTGTACGTCTTGCCCTTGTAGGTTGAGACTCGATTCCCGGCTGCGTTGCGTATCTCTGCGATGTAATCGCCGTTGTCGTCCGGCTCTCCGTCGTTCAGCCAAATGTATTCCATGTTGTTGACTCCTCAGATGGCCCCATAGCTGTCGTCTATCGGTGCGGGTCTGGTCGGATCAAGAATGTTCTCAATCAGCATGTCCCTAGCGGATAGCTCTGGCACTGGGGGTTGTTTGGCAACACTCGCCGTATAGAGGGAGATTTCAGCATCGACCTTGAGCTGCATGTGAGTGAAGATTAGCCATGCGGCCTTGGCCATTTTGTGGTTCTCCAGCACCCGCTCTTTGTCGGCGGGGTCTGTGTTGATAAGATCGGTTTCCTTCTCGATACACACCATCTCCATCACGTCCAGAAGATCGGGCCAAGCATCGCTCTCGCGCATGGCCAGCAAATGCATACGCTGGTGCGGTTGGAGCTGGCTGGTGACGCCGAACCTTCTCTCTTCGCGGATGGGATTGTCTGTCACGCTGTACCCTCCACATGGTTGTCGTCCTCTGCGACGTTCCGGCTGCGAATCATGTCTTGCGCCTCTTCGATTCGCTGCTTTTGTGGTGCCACGTCGGAGATGTATTTCCTAATCTCCAGCTCCGTCGTCGGTCGCGGCTCTTTGAGCATGTAACCGATACCGTAACAAAACTGTCCTAGCGGGGTGATGCGAACGAAGTAGCTCCCCGCGTTTCCCATCTCCGTGCTGCTCATGTCTTCGATGAGGCCGCGTTCGACTAATGGCCGGAAAATCTGGTCCATCGTGAAGCTCTCCGGGTCGTCCAGTAGTCCCTTCCAGCCGATGCAGCCGAACATATCCACCTTGCGCCGTTCGATGAGTGCGCCAAGGATGCGAAGATGCCGGGGAATGATTGCGACGAGTGCCATACGTTAACCTCCCACCGGGGCAAAGAATTGGCTGCTCTGCATCTGGCGTTCGTCTGCTGTGCGCTGTGCAAAGGCAGCGGCCCGGTTGAGTGGCGATTCTACTGCGGTCTGGTGAACGGTATTGATACTCTTTGCGGCGATTCTCCCGGCAATTTTCTTGTCCTCCAGTGCCATCTGGAATTGCTGATCCTGCTGCGTGGCGGCGGCTTGCGCCTGTGCCTTAATGACTTCCGGGTTCGATTGCGCCATCATCTGTTGCTCCTGTGGAGTGAGCTGCACAATGAGGTCGTTTTGGTTCTTCCAACCGCTCATGTCGAGCACCATCTTGGTCAGCTCCAGCGCGTTCACCTTCCATCCGATTTGTGCGAGTTGCTGCACGAGTGCCTGATTGCCAAGAACCTCCAGCAAGAAGGGAAGGGCTTGTGCCATGCGGTTCCGCGCGGCCAGTCTGGTCCCGGCCAGCGTGTCGAACTTCACGTTGGCTTCCATGAAGTCCGCGAAGTCTACGGATAGATCGCTGGCGCGTTCGCCAAGGATCGCGCGAATTTCAGATATCGGCATCCGCTCCCGGACCATGTTCCAGAGGTAGCGAAGGAAGGGAAGAAACACGCCGTCGATGAATCGCTCCACTGGAGATTGCAGACGACCGGAGGACGCAGCACTAATCATTCCGGCCCCTGTACCGGATCGTCCTATGCTGCTCCCCCGGTCTGGGAGAGTCCCTTGTACGCTGGCTTGGTCAGCTCCGGTCGCGCCTTCGCTGGTGCTGACTACGGCCATGATCGCTCTCCATGCATCAGGCGGGACCTGTGGCGATGGCACGAGGGCAACCGCTCGTGTGGCGTCGTCACCGTCAACCAGCCTGATTCCTCCCAGCCTTCGCCTCTGGTCCTGTGTCGGCACGTTCGCGCCTCGCGCGATGGCATATTCCGGCTGGCACGCGAACGCCAAAATGTCCAGAATTGCATTTAAACAGCCCTGTTCGACCCGTTGGTCCGCTCCTGCTATGCGGCCTACTCCCATGCCTAGCCCCGCGTTTTCGATATCCCAGTAGTTCGCACTGAGAAACGGTTTGTCCGGGAGACGGTGTGGAGCATTGCGGATTACCACCTTCTTCTGTAGGACGGTTCGGACCTGTGTTTTGTTCCACCACTCCAGACATTCCATTGGTTTCATCAGCGGGTCTTCGGATATCTGGGTGTCCTGCCGCTCGGCATGGAAGACGCTGGTGTTCGCCGTCAACGCGTCTTCCACTCCGCTTATGCTCTGCACGTTCTCTGTGCCTTCCAAGAACATCGACCGCAACACTTCATCGCTGGGAATGTCATAGTCCGGGTTGTCGCGCAGTTTGGTCAGGTCGTCATAGTTGAGATAGCGGCGGTTGACGATCCATTTCGCCTTCCAAAGCTGGTTAGGGCTGTTCCATGTAGGATCGGGGAAGACGGTTCCGAGTTCGCACTTTTCGAAGGTCGGACGGTTGTGGGTAACTTCTATGTCCACCACTTCAAACTCATCCGATGCCTTGGTGACGACCGTCATCGCGTTGCCTATCGGCATGGCAACCTGTTGGGGAGCTTTCTTGCGGCGGTAGTGGCTCTCGATGCGGGTCTCGGTCTCCCATCCTAGTTTGAAGATCACCGTACCCTGATTGACCATCCCCTGAATTCCGTAACTGGCCTCCTGCTTGAAGTCGATATCTTCAAGCAACTGTGCAACGAGTTCCTTCCATGCCCTCGCCGTGTCCTGCGACACGCTGGGGCGGGGAACGATTTCGAACGGTGTCGGGTCCGAAAAAATCGCCCCTGAGATTGCCGGGGCGAGTGAGTTAACCTGCTTTGCTACGGAGAACCTTGAGACGTTTGCTCGTGTGACGCTGGTCCCTTCGAAGACCGTTGTCGTTCGTGGCGATTGGTATAAAACATCGCTCTCCGTCCACATCAGCGGCCAGCGTCGATCATTCATCCACGCTTCGGATCGCTCGTAGTCCTGCACCACGATGGAGAGGACGGCGGCATCGGTATATTTCGGGTCTATCGCCGGATCGGGAGACGTTTGAACGTCTTTCGGTAGAACGGCTTGACTCCAGTTGCTCTCCGCTACGAGGGTCGCCGCAGCCGCCATAAGACGCCTCACACCGATGGTTCATGTCGGGTTCGGGTCGGAGGTTCCGGCCACTGCCGCTACTTCATGGCATCAAACGTTCGATGCGTTCCGTTGCAATGCGGTGAATAGTAACCCATGTCGGTAACTTTTTGCACACTTTCGCATACCTTTCGCCCACGCGACAACGGTGGTTGAAATTTAACCATTCAGCCCTCCAAGGATGTTCTCCAGCCCCAGTTCGTTGAACGGCGCATCGTTCGGGTCCGGCTCCTCAAAGACTATCTCCTCTGGCTCCGGCTCCGGTGGTGCGTAGCGGCCCCGGTTGTAGATCATGTTGTACTTGTCGCGCTCTTTCATCATCTCCCACGCTATATCGTCGTCGTCGCGCCCCTCGGCGGCGATGGATTGCGGAAGGTTGTCGGCCACGCGCGAGACCACATCTGGCAATCCGTTCTCGTCCATCATGCCGTAACGGGTGAAGCCTTCGATGAGGAGTTTCAGTTTGGTGATGCCGTCAGAGAACAGGACCCGCGACATGGACATATCAGCTTCAAGGTTGCGGATGCGGGTATCGCGTTCGCCGCTGTCGTCCTGAAACTCGGTCCATGTGATGTTGATTTCCCATCCTGTCGTCAGCGCGTAGTTCTGGATGGTCGATTGCATCAGACGCGCCCCCGGCGAGTCTTCGATGGATATGGTGTGGACGCCGAACTTTCGCGCGGTGTCGTGAATCAGCTTGGCCAGCACGCTCGGCTTGTAATGGCCTTGCAAAGCCTCCGCAATCGTCATGCGGTTGAGGTATCTGATCCCGATGGCCGCGTTCGCCGTGGCCCATCCCATCTTCCTGCATGGGAGTCTCCAGTGGATGAAGGTCTCGCCCTCCATCGGTACGGTGTCCTCCGGCACGATGGTATCCAGCAATTGACCTTCGGGAAAAACAATCTCTGCGGCTCCGTAGCTGTCCAGCATGTACTGGCTCATAAAACTTGAGTAGTCGCCCTCGTACTCCTCGCGCAGAAAATCGTAATTCAGGATCGACGGGAATAGCAGCATCACATCGTCTTCAGCGGGGAAGCCGTTGGGGTCCAGACGTTCGCCGCTCTTGAGCTTCATGGCTGGCTTGTAGATGCGGCGGTAGCTCCCCGGCTTCGCCGTCAACACCTGATCGCTGAAAACATCTCCGGCTCCGTATGGGGTTCCAATCATCAGTTCGAATCCGGTCGGCTTCAGGATTTTGCGCGTGAGCTTGTAGTCCTTGGTGATGTTCACTCGCGCTTCGAAGGTCTTGGAGTTGCGGTTGTTGTGAATGTCGTCGTAGATCGCCACATCCGGGTGCCAGCCTGTCGTGCTCGATGCCAGCGAGTTGCCCCAGATAAGCGGCTCCAGAATCTTCGGCTCATGCTGGCGCAATGCAGCGGTGAAGACGCCGCGTTGCGGTTCCTTGTCAACGCACAGCTCCGGGAAGAGAGTTTGAAACAGCGTCGGCGGTCGGCGGGGATGGCGATAGAAGAAGCTCGATACTTGGTCCACGAAGTCAAAGGACAGCTCCTTGGCTCCGCTGATAATCAGGATGGCGATGGTCATGTAGTAATGCAGGATTAGCCGGATGCAGTTGGCTAGGTCCAGCGTTGACTTATAGGTATTGCGGGGATATATCAGCGTCCCGCGCCGTTTGATCCCCACGGCCAGCTCTTCCACGGTTTTGTTGTCGTCTATCTCCGGGAAAAACTCGATGGCTTCTTTGTGAACCTCTTCGGTGATGAGGCAATAGCCAAGCACGTAACAGAGAGCGAGAAGGTTGTTCTCGCATAGGCGTCTACCGTCTTCGCGTATCTGCTCGTCGGCTTGCGCCAAGACGGTAAGCTCGGCTCTCCACGCGCGATTGTCGGCTTTCTCCTGTGTCGGATCGCGCAGCCTTCGCCAGTTGAAATGCATATCAGGTTTCCCATGCCTTCGCAGCTAAGGCCCTTGTCTGCGCGTCTGTGATGGTTTGGCGGTCGATAGCCTCTTTCAGTTGGTCCGCTTCTTCCTTGGAGAAGAATCGCCCCTCGATTTCGGCTTGTACCGTTTTGAAATGCACTCTGCTCAAACCATCCATTAGGTATTCCCCATTCCCAAAACGTGTCGCGCGAAACCGCGCTTCGCTGCCTCTGGGTCTTTCATCGCGCAATCGAAACAGACCTGTTCGCCTTTGGGTCCGTACGGTCGGCACTCTTCCGTCTTCCCGCAGAGTTCGCATGGCCTGTCCGGTTCTTCTTGGATAAATCCGCGTCCGCTCACGATTCGCCCCTAATGCTCTCTTCCACTTCATCGAGCATGTTGTCCACCATCATGTCGTAGTAGGTGTTGGGACTCATCCACATAGAAAGGTTGCAGCGGTCGCAATGGATGTGGACGACACAGCCTCCTTGCTCCCGTTGTAGCGATACTTTCGGCTCGTGGTTAGAGCACAGCGGCTTTATGCTGTCTCCCATCAGCGTACTGGCTGCATATTTCAATAGGTCTATCATTCGGCCTCTTCAGGCTCCGGTGGACCCATGTGTTTGTGGACATGATCGCGCAGCTCCTCCGCGTTGTTCATGTGGTAGAGCTTGGAGCTGCGCTGGCCATCGGTGGGCGGGTTGCCGTTCTCGTCACGCAGCTCGTGATGCGCGATGTAGCCGTTATTGTCCGTTCGGTCGATGCTCATGGAGTGGGTTCGCAGCTTCGCTCCCTTCTCCGCTAGGACTTGGGCTGCGTTCGGTGACGTAGTTGCCATTTTTTACCTCCGGGGGGATGGGATAGTCGGCGGTGGGTCGCTCCGGCTCCCTGATTTCGACATGGATTAGAAGCGTGTTCCCGGTGCGTTCGAAGTTGTACCACTTGCGCGGATCGGGATGCGCCAGTTCGTACAGGGCTTGCGGGATGGCGGATGCCGTGACTCTCATACCGTCGATAATCAGCTCATCGCCTTCAAGTTCGATGGTGGCTTTTCTCATGGATGCCCTCTCACAAACCAGAGCGTGTAGACGATCCATAGCAGGGCGATGAGGTAGATGAGAAGTTTGGCGAAGTAGCGAACGCGCTCCGTCAGCGTGAGGTCGAACAGCGGAACGAGTATGTAGGCCACAAGCAGAATCACGACAATCTGAATCATGGTTTGCGCTCCTTTCGCGCGTGGCCGATGGCTACGGTCGTAACTGGCACGACAAAGCCCACCACAAACTCCTGTAGGAAGTGAGGGAAGCGGGAGAACATGGCGAAGACGTAATTATGAAAGGCGGGATTTTCGACGTAGAGGACGGCCAGTGCCAGCCACGCGCACACCAGCGACTTTGCGGTGATGGAGTAGGACCCCAGCCATTCGCGGAAGCGTTGGAGCATATCGAACCTCCCTAGT
>Ga0210387_10003056_pt1 | contig 12842 bp, 13 predicted proteins | sample IncBWC7OmetaG_FD_160108 | JGI IMG/M metagenome (GOLD analysis project Ga0210387, IMG submission 160108) | Forest soil microbial communities from Barre Woods Harvard Forest LTER site, Petersham, Massachusetts, United States - Inc-BW-C-7-O ...
ATAGTCCACCATCTGGCCGCGAGCGTCGACGGTCACATACACCTGCAGGCCCTGTGGAAGCGAAAGCTCGAGTTCATGCTGCTCGGATCCCCAAGCTTGCGGATAATCCGAAATGGAAACCAACTCTGCAGGACGGAGAATATCGAGCGGCACGTCATTGGGTACAGCCTGCAAGGTGGCGCCCGGCGCCATCAATTGCAGCACGAAGACGAAGACCACAATGGCGGAAAAAACGCCGCCGGTAGCGGGAACGGTGAGCGGACGAAAAACGTTGTCGAGAAGAATTTCGGCGCGGTCGCGCATTTTGCGCAGGCGGCTGGACCAATCCTGGGAATGCTGCGCTTGGGCGGCAGCCACTTTGATGCGAACGGCCAGATCGGCAGGCGGAACATTTTTCGGCATGCGCGAAAGCAGGACGGAGAGCTTACGAAATGTCTCCAACTCGGCGCGGCAAACCGTGCAGCCGTTCAGGTGCTCGCCAATCTGTACTCGCTCGGCAGCCGACGTGGTGCCCGTGAGGGCATCGTCGAGGTAGCCCGCCAGTTTTGTTCGTACTGTGTTGCACTTCATGGAAGCCCCTCCCCTGCGGCGCTTGCACGCAGGGAATTATTTTGCTCTTGCGAAGAATCATGGATGCGGCGGGCCGCGGTATACGCGTCGCTGAACGGCGACGGCTGCGGCTCGACCACCGAACTGGCACCGGCCTTCTGCGCGCTGGCGTAAACCGCGCTATGCGAGGAAGTATACGACTCCTGCTCGCGAAGAAACGGCTCGAGAATTTGCCGGAGAGCGCGGCGTCCGCGAAGGATGCGTGACTTCACCGTGCCGACGCTGCATTCGAGGACTTCAGCGACTTCGTCGTAGCTCAACCCTTCGAGGTCGCGCAGGATAACGGCGGTGCGGAACACTTCCGGAACTTCTTGCAAAGCATGATGCACGGCAATCTGAATCTCTCGCGAAGCCAACTGCTCAAAAGGTGTTGCCCCGAGATCTTCGATTTCAATAGCGGCATGGCCATCTTCTGGCTCGGCGTCAATCGAAACATTCTTTTGCAAATGACGCTTGAACCAGCGCTTGTGATTCAGCGCTTCGCGAATGGCGATGCGGTACAGCCAGGTTTTCAAAGAGCTGCCTTGTCGGAACTTGCGAATCCCGCGGAAGGCTTTCAAGAAAACTTCCTGCGACCCGTCGGCGGCGTCGGAGGTATCGCCGAGCATGCTCAAAATCAAGTTATAGACCGGTGCGTGGTAGTGGGTGACCAGCCAGTCGAATGCCGTTTCCGAGCCGGCTTGCAGCTCAGAGACGAGTTCGGCTTCATCGCGGCCCCAAGAAAGGGCGCTGACCCATTCGGACACTGCCGGCCTTTCCGGCCCGGTTGCTGGCTTGCCCGGACCACCCTGCTGTTAGGTCCACGTTAGAACGCCTTAGAACGTTGGACCCAGGCCTTCTTGCGAGTGCAATCCCAGTTGCACTGTAGGATCGCTTTGCTATCGGGTTTGGCAGTCTGCGAATGCCGCGCCCGATGTCCGCTCTCAGTGTATTAGACACCGCCCCGAGCGAATATGTTTCCCGGCGGCGATGCGGCCTTGAGCATCAAACGCGATTCTGGCACTTTGCGGTTTCGAGCGCAACGGTACTTGGGCACCAGGCACAGGTGAACTACGCCCCGGCAGGCCGAAACCTTAAAGAGGCAGCCAGGAATGCCGGTGCCCTGCCCTCTCGTAAGTGCTGATGTTAAATGGGTTACAGCTTGTTTTTCGTAAGTTTAAGTATGGACTCTACCCGGCGGAGAAAAATAAACACAGAATCCCTCCGGCGGGAATGTTCCGGTCGCCGCGCTGCGTCGACTCCGCTTTGGAGCTTAGCCCCGGGATGTGGTCGTGGATGCGACGACGCTAAACTATTTGATTATGATCTATGCGGTTCAAGTCTTGCCCCGCCTGTTTCAGAAAATCCAAATTCCGTTTGAAATTCGCGACGAGTTGACGCGCCATGCCGAGCATGCAGTGGAGAGCGGCTCAGCTTCATTTCTTTTTGGGGACTTTGGCGCCCTTTTTGCGCGCTTCCGATAGACCGATGGCGATGGCTTGCTTGCGGCTTGTCACCACGCCGCCTTTGCCACCCTTCCCGGAGCGTAGTTTGCCGCGCTTCTCCTTGTGCATTGCTTTTCTGACGCTTTCGCTGGCCGCTTTGCCGTATTTCGCCATGTCGCCCCCCGAAGCTTGCTTCTCCGAGTTTACAGCGAAGGGATCGTCGTGCGATCCACGGATTACCTTATCCAGCGACGAATTGGAATGTAGGAATCAGAGTGAAAAGATTGTTACCGAACGCGCCCTGGTGAATGAATCTCATCAACTCGGGGAGGCCTTGTCATGGAGCGAGGCGGCAGAACGACAACGGGCTGCTATTGACTGGCTGCATGATTGACGCTGTAAACGATTGTTGGATGGAAGCGCGGTGACGCGGAAAGTCTCGACAGCGCATTGCCTTCGAAGATAAAAATAGAGTCAGCATTCATTGCGACCAATTCAGAAGACCTTCGCACGCGGACCGGGAGTTGCTGCCACTATGTCCACACTGACAGAGCTCGAATTCCTCCTGGTGTCTAACGACTACGCCACGCTCACCGCGGTTTCCGGAGGCGCGAAGAAATATGGTGCCAAGTTGGCGTTGGTACCTACGGCGGAGGCGGCGCGTGATTATCTGGAGCGGAAGAAGATTGACGGCGTGTTTGTGGATATGCAGGTTTCAGAGACGCTGAAATTGATTGAGGCGATTCGAAAAGGGTCCTCGAACGGCAAGGTGGCGATCTTCGCGTGCGTGCAGAACGCGGGAGAAACTACCGCCACGTTGAACGCAGGAGCAAATTTTGTGATGCGCACGCCCTTGACCGTGGAAGGCGTCGCGTTGCACATAACGATTGCTAAAGACATTATGCTGCGGGAGAGGCGACGTTATTTTCGTCACGCGGTTAACCTGCCGGTGACCCTGAAAGATGGCGAAGGAGAGCAGCGCGCGCGAGTCGTCAACCTAAGCGAAGGGGGGATGGCGGTTCGGGCTGCGAGAGGGCTGGAGCAGTGGACGGTGATAGAGTTTGCGCTGGAACTTGCTCTTGGCATGGATTTAAGCGGAAAGGGGCAAGTGGCTTGGACCAGCTCGGAGGGGATGGCGGGGATACTGTTTCAGACATTGCATGGCATGGGGCGCGGGTATCTGGAGGCATGGCTTGCCGGGCGAGAGTAGCTTTCGCGCAAACCGGAGGGGCATGAGAATCCCGGCTAGAATTCACGGCTCGAGCGTTGTGGGGAAGCCAGCGCGAGCGGCGAGCGGGGCGGAATTTAGGGATTGATTAAGTTGAAAAAGGTGGGTTAGTTAGGTCCCCGTAAGCATGAAACCTTTAGTAAAATAGGGGATTACGGTAGTAGAGTGTAGCGTTTTTGGCCGAGGGATCGGCCCAAAACGGGACGCTGGCAGTGTATTCGTGGGTGCTTGATTCCCTCCCCGGCTGTATGCGGGCGAGGCGGAGAGTGCGGAATGACGCGGTCAGATGCGATGAAAAATGCGGCGACGGTGGCGGGTCTGGCCGTGGTGTACTTCGTCGCGGGGAAATTGGGGCTGCAACTGGCGTATGTGCATGCGAGCGCGACGGCGGTATGGCCGTGTACGGGGATTGCAATCGCGGCGCTGCTGGTGTTTGGGTATAGGGTTTGGCCGGGGATTCTGATTGGGGCGTTTCTGGTTAATCTGACGACGGCGGGTTCGGTGGCGACCTCGATCGCGATCGCAGCTGGAAACACTCTGGAGGGTTTGGCGGGCTGCTACCTCGTCACCCGATTCGCGCGCGGCAAGGAGGCGTTTGCACGGGCGCAGGACATATTCAAATTTGCGCTGCTGGCGGGAATGGTTGCGACCAGCGTAAGCGCGACGATTGGAGTTGCCACGCTTGCGGTTTGCGGGTTCGCGGATTGGGCGGCGTTTGGGTCGATATGGTGTACTTGGTGGCTGGGAGACGCGGTTGGGGCGGTGACGGTGACCCCGTTGTTGCTGCTGTGGTGGGAGAATCCACAGCTCAAATGGACTCGAGAGCAGGTTATAGAGCTGGCTTTCTTGTTCTTGGGGCTTTTTGCCACGGGCTGGGCCGTGTTTGGCAAACCGTTCCATTCCGAACTGAAGAACTATCCTCTCGAGTATCTGTGTATCCCCTTTCTGATCTGGGCAGCCTTTCGATTCGGGCGCCGGAAGGCAGCGACCGCGCTCTGCGTGCTCTCGATGATTGCCGTGTGGGGCACTTTGCACGGGTACGGACCATTCGCCCGCGAATCGCAGAATGCTTCGCTGCTTTTGATGCAGGCCTTCATGGGAATCATGGCCGTCACAACGCTGGCATTGGCAGCAGAAGTTACGGAACACAAGCGGGCAGAAGAACGGGTAAGGCATCTGGCGGTGAGCGATCCGTTGACTGGGCTGGCAAACCACCGGCAGATGGTGGAGGCGTTGGAGACGGAGATCAAGAGGTTTGGAAGAAACGAGCGGCCATTTGTGGTTTTGCTTCTGGATCTGGATGGGCTCAAGAGCATTAACGACGCGCTTGGACATATTGTGGGCAGCCGGGCGCTGTGCCGGCTGGCGGATATGTTGCGGCTGTATTCGCGGGAGATGGATACGGCTGCGCGATATGGTGGCGACGAGTTTGTGCTGATTTTGCCGGAGACCGATGCCGAGGCGGCGCGGCTCGTGGCGCAAAGGATTTCCAAGCGGTTGGCGGAAGATGGCGAAGAGCCGAAAATCTCCGTTAGTATCGGCATGGCGGTGTATCCCAGCGATGGGGAGACAGTAAACGAGATTTTGGGCGCGGCGGACCGCGATCTGTACCGCGAAAAGGGTGTTCCGAAGAAAAGATTTTTGCTGCCCAGTTGAAGATTGAGTCGTATTCGCCGTTTACCACACGAAACCGGTCGCTTGATGCTCTGATTGCAAATGAAAACATATCTCGCCGGTGTCGCTTTCGTGGTGTTTGCGTTTGCAGGCTGCGGAGAACCGGGCCGTGTTCGCGTTTCTGATCGAGAGCTGGTCGGCAAGTACGTGATGGAGTTTGGAGTAGCGTTCGCGACGACAGGCCAAGGGGTCGCGGCGGTGCGAGCAAAAGAGCAACTCACTTTGTATCAGGACAAGACATACACGCAGACCTTCGCATCGGCAACGCGCAATTTTACAAACCACGGAACGTGGAAGACGAGCAACGAGCTCTTGGGTGGAACCGAAATTGAGCTCGCGGGAGCTAGCTTGTCAGAAGATGATCTTTCTGATTCTCAATTGAGGCATGGCTTTCTGAACCTGCAAGTGCATCGTGAAAAGGGCAAGCTCAAGCTGGCCCGAAACGAGGCGGCTGACTCGTACTACAGCCGCGTTGAATAACGGCTTAGACGAGTAGAGCGAAGCCCCGCCCAAAGTCTATTTCAAATTAGTGTCGAAAAATTTTGAAGCCGTTGTGGCTGTTTGCGTGTGAATTTCGTCGCGCAGGATGCCCGCTTGGTCAATGCAGATCCGCGGCTGGGTGCGGTCTCCGAGCTCCGCGCAGGTCCCGAGAAACGTGTAATGTCCTACGGCTTGAAGAATGGAAAGTTGCGCGCCGGGAATTTTGGCGGCGAAAAACTGGGCGCTGGTTTCGATGGGGACGACGGTATCAACAGAGCCGGCGACGATTTGTGTCGGGATGGAAATTCTTGCAAGTGAGTCTGGCGAGAACGCCGGGCCGAGCGCGGGAGCCATGGCAAAAATGGCGCGGATGCGCGGATCGCGATGCGATTTGGAGTTTTCGACAAACGCGGCCTGGATGGCCGGATCGGTTTTGGCGAGAGCCGTGACTTTAGCCAGAAGGCCTGGGTACTCGATCGTATCGGTACACATGCCATCTGCTTTGGGCGATTTGCAAAAGTCCTGATAACGAGAGAACTCGGCGATGCCGCCAGCGAGTTCGATGACGGTGAGGCCACCCAGGGAAAAGCCGGCTGCGCCGACACGCTTGGGATCAATGCGGGGCCCGAAGGTTGGGTCGGCGAGAAGTAGATCGAGAAGAGCGCTCAGGTCGTGAGCACGCTGGCCCCAGAAGACGGCGCCGGGAATGGTGTAGTCCTCGAGAGCGTTATTGCCTGGGTGATTTACGGCGGCGGCAATATAGCCATGCGAGGCTAAAGCTGAGCCGAGCCACGCCATCATCGAAGAAGAACCGCCGATGCCGTGCGAAAGCAGAATCAGCGGGAATTTTTCGGGTGTTGCGATGGGCTTGGCATCGCGCCCGGCTTTCCCGGCCTTGGCGAAAGGGTTGTCGGGGTTGCCAATCCATTGCATCTGCTCGACGGCGGCGGGATCAGCGGGATACCAGATGTCGGTGATGAGTGCGTGCGTTTTTGCGTCGCGCCACTCGTAGGCCTCGGGCGGAGTGAATTGGCGGTTCACCACGCCGACCTTGTATATGACCGCTTTGGGGGCGGCTTGTGCGACGGAGAGTGATGCAGCAAAGCATAGAGCCAAAATGAATGCGCGTTTACGGTTCATGGGGTTTCCGTGGCCATGGAATTTCAGCAACACTTTAGACGATTTTGCCACGGAATAGGGAGCGGCCGGGCTCCTGGGCGGTGCGTCAGTTTCCGTTTACCGCTCCTGCGTTTACCAGGCATTAACGATTATAAACTCGGGGCGATGCCGAGACTCAGGCGTGTTGCAGTAATTCCGTTCGATACTTTGGAGCAAGCGCTGCAGCCTTCGCCCTGAATTCTGCTTGTGCTGCTGCGTCCAACACTGGCGGAGGCGTTGTGCGGGTTGCGACCGGCACACCTAGCTCCAGGAAGAAATCTTCCTGGCCGGCTGGCGAACAGATGCAGAGCATTCTCGCTGGGCGGGTCGAGGAATTGTGGAATTGGTGGGGAGCGTTTGCGGGGACATGGATCGTCTCGCCGGCGCGTACTACCTGCTTTGCACCGCGAAAGACAATGTCGACCTCGCCTTCCAGCAGGGAGAAGGTCTCCTCGAAATCGTGACGGTGAGGAGGCGGCCCTCCGCCGGGAGGAACATACATGTCGATCAGGCAAAACCGGCCCGCCGTGTCTTTGCCCGTTAGAAGAATCGTGTAAGTATCCCCCACAACTCCAATGTGGTGGATTTTCTGATTTGTATCCGGCTGTGCTGTAGCTAGTTTGCGTAGCGGGTCGTCCGGCGGGAGAGCCACGCTGGATTGGTGCGAGGAATTCGTTTTGTCGGTCATTCCTTCGCTCCTGACATTTCCTACCGTTGGATGCAGGGCGGGGCCAAGAGTGACGGTGAACATCGAGGAGACAATTTCTCAGACACTCTTTATTCTGCCCGAAAGTGGGATCCGGGAGGCTCGATGCGTTCGGATTGCGTCAGCATGCCGATGAGACGTTCCTCGAAGGCGTCGATGTCGCCGCCCATCTCGCGCGTTGGACCGGTGTGAACGAGACGGCCTTTGGCGATCACGCTGATCTCGCTGCACAGGCTGCGAATTTCCTGAGCGTCATGGCTGCTGAGAAACGTGGTAACGCTCTCCGTAGCCGCGAGGCGGCGCAACAAGCTCCACATATCGCGTTTGGCCGGCAAGTCCAATCCACGCGTGGGTTCATCAAGAAAGAGAACTTTCGGGCGGCCCATGAGCGCCCGCGCAATCTCCACGCGTCGTTTCATACCCGTGCTATAGGTTCGGATCAGCTTACCTCGAAAGTTGGCGTCCAGGCCGACGTCGTCCAGGATGCGCTCGACTTCCTGATCGGGATTGGGCATGTGGCGGATGCGAGCGAAATACGAAAGGTACTCGCGTGCGGTCCATGCCGATTGACTCTCGCTTGTCTCGTCGCTCACCAGTCCCACGAGCTTCCGGACAGCAAGAGGTTCCTTCATCACGTCGTGTCCCCAAAGTTTCGCGGTGCCCGCGCTGGGCGGGAGCAGCGTGGTTAGCATTCGGATCGTTGTCGTCTTTCCCGCGCCGTTCAGGCCCAGGAATCCGTAGAGCTGTCCCTTGGGGATTTTTAGCGTGACGTGGTCGACGGCCACAAAGTCACCAAAACGGCGCGTGAGGCCGTCCATCTCGATAGCGTAGTCTGTTGCCCCAATAGCCGTTGGCTCGCTCACCGCGTCTGCCTCCAACGTTTGAACGCCGCTCCAAAACACACGAGCGGCAGAATCAGCGACGCAAAACCCATTTCGTAGATAGCCTTCGATACTTGGGCATCAACGGCCGCCCGCGCGTTGAAGGTCCGCGCCTGGCTTTCGCCTGCCACTTGATACGTGCCCGTCACCTTCAGTGGATAGCGGACACCGCCGATATCCCAGGGCTGGGTTGGAGTGAGCGTCACCGGGATACGCGCGACCCAACCGTTTACGACATGGTGTCCGTCGGCTGCCGCCGGGCCCAGGTCATTTGCGTAGGTGTGCGTCTCAAGAGCTTGCGGCGCAGGTGAAAGCGCGTCCGGAGAAGCTGTTGCTTCCAATCCGTTTTCTCCCACGACCTGGAGATGCACGTCCGCAACGCGCTGCGTGGCTTCGACCGGCAGCAAGACCAATAAATCCCTCCGCGTGGGCTCGTCTGTGCCGAACGGGGGCCACTCCTCTCGATTAAGGATCGTGCTGCAACAACGTGCGGGCGGCTGACCACCTGGCCACGCCAAAGCGAGGCTGCTGCCGGCCCTAGAGAAGAGCCGCTGGATCGAAGGAGCGTTGGTTGCGTGCGGGGCGGGCTTGTCATAGTTGGTGTCCGCCATCGCCACGGGCAGCACGATGATGGCGACGATACCGAGCGCGATGATCCAGCGTTGGCTACGGGTGGCTTCCCACGTCTCGACGCCTTGCGTTCGCAGAAACGCCCACACGGCGAGCGCGAACGCAACGATGACTATGACCGCCAGGCTGATCCACGTCCGCGTCGTGGTGGCAGGAATACTTCCGACAGCCAGAGTGAACCCGAAAGCGTTCTTGAGCAGTACGGCGGGACTCACCAAAGTGAGGTGGCCCGTGCGCGTGGCACCGTTGCCCTGCGCAACCAACAGTTCTTGCAGCGGCACGAAACCCGCATACACCAGCAAGACGCCCATGCCCGTCGCAGCGGGAGCGGCGATGCTTTCGCCGATAAACATCACACCGATCAGGGTGCCCATCGCGATGCTCACGAGCAGCAGGCAGGGAGCCCAGATCAGCAACTTCTGCAAGAGCAGCGGCACGCCGACGTGATGCGTATAGACCAGGACCATGGGGACGAGCGCGACGTAATACGCGGCGGCCATCGTGACAACCACCAGGATCTTTGCGGTCAACCAGTCGCGGCGTTCGACGGGAGCTGTGAAGACGCTCTCCACGAAGCGATTCGCGCGCGGGCTGGCGAGGAAGGCGGCCGAAAGCGGGACAAAGGCTAGCGGAACAAGGAAATACGCGATGATGCCGTAGCCGTCCAGCCAGGTGTCCTGGGTGCCCACGGTGGCCACGCAGCCGACGGCAAACAGGATGACGCCGGCACCAATCAACGCGAAACGGCCGCGCATCGTGGCTCTGAGTTCCTCGACGTACAACGTTCTAATTGCCATATCTATGCCCAGCCTTGATCGCGACGCACCGAGGTGTTGTGCAAGCAGTTCTCCAGACGGTTATTCGGATCGACGGCGGAAAATACCAACTCCCTCCTAAACAGACGATTAACTTTGATTTCGAAGTATGGCCGCCAGGGTAGCAGACCAACTGCGGATTGGGAGGGTTACCGGAAACTGGGTTACGAACGGGGACACGCAAAGCCGATGTGTGCGGGGTCCGGCGTTGGGTCCGGGTGTAGCTTAAATGTCATTGACTTGAGCCTTGGTGAACCCTATTGTGTTGTGCAAGTCATTTTCCAGGGCCCGCAATCCAGGTAAATTCCCAGCCAGAAATCAAGTCTCCCAGCCCAGCTATGAAGGATCGGACCCAAGGAGGGTCACATATGAAGCGTGTCTTACGGTTTGTCGCGTTCGCACTCCTAGCTGTCGTTGGTTTTTCCACTCTACGGGCTCAAAGCAATCCGCTCGTCGGAACTTGGAAACTAAATGTCACAAAATCGAAATACGATCCCGGACCGGCACCCAACAGCCTGACGCGCACGGTCGAAGCGCAAGGCAATGGCGTGAAATACTCGTTTGAAGGAGTTGCTGCCGACGGAAAGCCCATTGTGTATGGCTTCTCCGTCCAATTTGACGGCAAAGATAATCCCATCTCGGGTTCCATTCCAAGCGGCGCGGACACCATAGCGGCCACGCGCACTGACTCTAACCACTTTGTAGCGACCCTGAAAATGGGCGGCAAAGTCATTGGCACTTCCAAAGTGACCGTTTCGGCGGATGGAAAGGTCACGACCGTGGACTCGACCGGCACTACGGCAGCGGGCGCAAAAACGCACGATGTTCAGGTGTTCGACAAGCAATAGGAAACGTCGATAACATCAACATCCAAGCTCGCAAACACAGGAGCAATTCGAGGGCGGCCCTTCGTCGGGCCGCCTTTTCATTTCTGCGTATCGTCAGGCTAAATCGCAGCCCTACCGACTAATCGGCTGGACCTGTCTACTCTCCCGCAGTCCGATACTTCGGCCGACAAAAGCAAAAAGCAGCAGAGCCGCCGCCGTCAGCCAAGCGCCCAGGCTGAAGGCAGAGGGGATGTACAGGCCGATGATCAGACCAGCTCCAATCAGCAATGCCGCGAGAACGCCAAATTGCGGCATGCCGTACGAGAAGATGAACGGCAAATAGTGCGTGCCGAGCGCGATCATGAGGGCGGGGTAGAACCAGTTCAGACGGTAAAGGGTGGCAGCAGCTACGAGCGGCAGATTCAGCGGAAGCGTAAAGGCAATTTGCATACCGAGAGCATTCATCGGATGCCCCTTGGGTAAGGATGCAGGGCGGCCCATCAGTCGCAAGAGCAATTGCGTCAGCGGAAAGATGAAGAAGCCGCCCACGAGCAACGCGATGATCGCTGACTTAGGCGACTGCCAAGTGGCCAAGACGGCTGACACAAGCCAGACCAGGCTCGACACCAACTGACCCGGAAAGCCACTCAAGAAAACGTTTCGTACATCCCGTTGGGCATCACTGATATTCACGGAGGCTCCTTTCCAGAATCAGAACTTTCGTATTGACGTTCATCTGTATTAAGGAGTACGAAACTCCTGGCGAATCCTATCACTAGTTCATGGAGAATTTGTCCGAGGGGCCAGCGTGCGGACGAAATACCCGGAGAGATTGTTGGGCGGCGCATGGTTCGCGAATCACTAACAAATACTTTCAAAAAAGTTACCGTACGTGTCGATCCCACTGCTTGTGGTTCGACGCGTAAGTAGAGGAGTTTAGCCGGTTAGAAACGGGCCGGCGCCCGGCTCCCAAACTAGACCAACAGGAGAATACAATGCGAGTTATGGTGATCGTGAAAGCCAACAAAGACTCCGAGGCGGGCGTCATGCCCAGTGAGAAACTTCTCGCCGAGATGGGCAAATTCAACCAGGAATTGATGAAGGCGGGTGTGTTTCTGGGAGCCGATGGGCTGCGTCCCAGCTCGAAGGGCAAGCGCGTCAGGTTTTCTGGACAGCAGCGCACCGTGATCGACGGGCCTTTCAGCGAGGCCAAAGAACTCGTGGGCGGGTACTGGTTGTGGCAGGTCAAGTCCATCGAGGAAGCCGTGGAATGGCTCAAGCGTGCCCCGTTCGACTATGAAACTGAGGTTGAGATCCGGCCGGTGCAGGAAGCGTCGGATTTCGCCCGGTAATCTGGTCATAGCTATGGAACACTTTCGACATAGGGGCGACGGGCGGCGACGGAGCCGGGAAACGGTCGAAGAGAAGCCGTCTGAAGAAAAGTCCTCGAGCGTGTCGATTTCTCGGACCCACGTTCGACGTAGTAGTAGAGCGGGAATTTACAACCGTTCCTGAGCGCCGCCCATTGAGGGGCGCGCTCAAGAATACGAATAAAAGGAGACGCGATCATGAAATTCCTAAGCATCTATAAGACTACAGAAAGAGGCGTTCCCCCTTCCCAGGAGGAAATGACCAAGATGGGCAAGCTGGTCGAGGAAGGCATGAAGGCCGGATGGCTGTTGGGAACGGAGGGCTGCCTGCCCAGCGCTCTGGGCGCGCGGGTGCGCAACACGAACGGGAATTTGACGGTGACTGACGGGCCTTTTACAGAGGCGAAGGAACTGGTCGGCGGTTTCGCCATTCTGCGAGCAAAGTCCAAGGAAGAGGCCATCCAATTGGCGAAAGACTTCCTGAAGGTCGTGGGCGAGGGCGAGTGCGAACTTCGGCAGCTCTATGAAGCGGATACCTGTTTAGGCGCAACAGCCTAGTCCGGGTTTTCACAGCGAGAATACCTGACCAAATTGAGTTGAGGAGCTTAGGGTTCGACTTCGTCGAACCCAAGGACAACAAGCTGTTTTTAGAGAACGTCGGAAAGCTCGGTTTCTAAAGCTAAGAATAAGAACAAGGAGAAAAAAAGAGATGCGATTCATGATGATGGTCAAGCACTCTGAAAACCAGGGCCCACCACCCAAGGGATTAATGGATGTGATGGCGAAGCTCAGTGAAGACGCGGTCAAAGCCGGCGCGATGGTCCTAAGCGGCGGGCTAGCACCGACTGCCGTAAGTACACGTGTCCGGCTTTCCAAAGGGCAGATAAGCTCGATAGATGGGCCTTTCAGCGAGGCCAAGGAAGTCGTCGGCGGGTTTGCGGTTCTGGAATACAAGTCAAAGAAAGAGGCGCTGGAAGGGGCCGTGGCGTTCATGGAACTTCACAAAAAACACTGGCCCGGATGGGAGGGCGAGACCGAGG
>Ga0210387_10003057_pt1 | contig 12837 bp, 11 predicted proteins | sample IncBWC7OmetaG_FD_160108 | JGI IMG/M metagenome (GOLD analysis project Ga0210387, IMG submission 160108) | Forest soil microbial communities from Barre Woods Harvard Forest LTER site, Petersham, Massachusetts, United States - Inc-BW-C-7-O ...
GTCGTGGCGCGGATGTGCGGCTTCGAAGATGCCCGCCGAGATCGTGAGCGCGCCGCGCAGCACTCCCGCGAGCCCTGCCAGCAACGGCGGATACAGTAGCGCGTCGACCGGCACGTGAGTCGTGTGGGCCGCTGGAAAAGCCGAGGTGAGCGCTTCGATTTGACCCACCTCCGCGGCGAACAGGCCGGCATCCACGATCGGTCGACCAGCGAGCGGCAAACTGGTGCTCGTTTGTAAGCGGGATCTCAGCGTGACGCCGCGCTGGGTGGCGTCGTGCAAGGCGATGACCTTCAGATCCGAACGTTCATCGAGCAAGCGGCGCGCTTCGGGGACGAGGCGTTCTGGGTAGCCCGCTTCGGAGATGACCAGCGCGGACAATTGCTGGTGCGCGTCGTTCTTCAGCAATAGATCCACCAGCGCGTCGCGCTCTACGATCAAGAGGCACTCGACGCGCCCGGGGGACAGCTCGAGCCCGGCGTGAGCGAGCGTCGTGTTGCGCAGTAACTTGGGCAGCGGTCGGTGCGCGAGCCACTTCTCCAACCAGCGCGTCAACGGCTCGCGCGCGGCTGGGTCGCGGCGCGTCACCACGCCGGTGCCGACCTGCGCCACGCCGATCAGCGTGATGGCGATGCCAAGGACGAGGGTGAGGCCCCAGTCGACCTTGAGCGCGTACATCCACATCCCGAGCCCGACGACGATCATCACCAGACCCAAGCGGCCGCGCTTGGAGATGTAGCGCGTGACTTGAACGCGCCCGCGGGCGTATTGACAATATAGCTGATTTTCCGTGAAAAAATAGCGATTGTCAGCGCTGGCTCGGCTTACCAGATCGAGCCAGTCCGCGTCGCTCGTGCCGTCCGCCTCGGGCTGGAACACGAATTCGTAGCCGCACGCGCCGCAGCGGACTTGCCCGGCTGTTGTCGCGCCTGCGGCGCACTCAGGGCAGATCACGCGCGGCCTTCCGACTCGTCACGGCGCGGTGTTGCTGCGTGCGACTCCGGCGCGACGGCGACGAGGCGCGGCGTTCGCGCGGCCCGGTGGCGAGCGCGGCGTCGACCGGTGTCGGTCTCGGCGGCGAGCTCGGTCATGTATTGTGCGACGTCGAGTTGCATGGTGTGGCGGCGGGACGGCACGTAGTGAGCAAACATCTCGGCGCGGTGACGCTCGCTGCGCGCTCGGCGTTCCGTCGGGTCTGGCAGCTCATAGCGCCCGCTCAGCATTTCCGCCACCAACTTGGCCTGCGCTTCGGCGAGCGGCATCACGGCGCCCACGGGCTGCGCCAGGCCGATGAAGAATAGATCCTCCCGGTCGAGCGGAAAGATCCGCAAAAATAGCGGTAGATCGTTGTTTTGCGCGGCGATGAACTGCGGGGCAAAAAAAGGAAAGCTCACCCGGTAGCCGGTCGCGTAAATGATGGCGTCGACCTCTTCTTGGCTGCCGTCGCTGAAGTGCACGCGCTGACCGTCGCGCCGGACCAGTGCCGGCTTGCCAATCACGTCACCAGAACCGAGGCGCGTCAGAATATCCGGCGAAACCGTGGGGTGTGCTTGATCGAGGTGGTGCTCGGGTTTCGGCAAACCGAAGTCCTCGGGTCGCCCGACCGCAAAGCGATACCAAAGCTCGGCGATCACGCGCTTGACGGCCGTGGGTAGGAACGGCGGCAAGAGCCGGTTCTGGTCGATCGGCTTACCGAATGCATACTTCGGCAGCACCCAAGCCCCGCGTCGTGCAGCCAAGAAGACGCGCTCGGCGACTCCGGGGTGCCCGAGCTCGCAGGCGATGTCCATCGCGGAATTGCCCATGCCCACGACGAGCACGCGCTTGCCGCGCAGCGCGTGCGGCTCATCCGGATCGATGTAGGCGTGCGAATGAAACTCTAGCCCGGAGAATTCACCGGGGATCGCAGGGTCGGGCCACGCGGGATCCCAGTGGTGCCCATTGGCGACGATCAGCGCGTCGAACTCCTGCTCGTCACCGCCACTGAGCGCGAGCCGAAAACCGCCCTGTGCACGGGGCTCTGCGCGCTCGACACTCGTCTCGAAGCGAATGTGCCGGTGTAGATCGAAGGCGCGCGCATAGTCGTCGAAGTAGCGCGCGATCAGATCGTGCCGCGGATAGTCTGGGTAGTCCTTCGGCATCGGAAAATCGGCGAACTGCATGCGGTCGCGTGAGGTGTTGATGTGCAACGACCGATACGCGCTGCTCACGCCGTTCTTGTTCTTGAACACCCAGTTGCCGCCGACACGGTCGCTCTTCTCGAAACACTGGAAAGACACGCCCGCGTCCGCGAGGGCTTTGGCCATCGCAATCCCGCACGCCCCCGCGCCGATCAACGCGACGCGCCGCGCACCGCTCATGCGAATTCCGCCATGTAGGTTAGTAGGCGCCAGGTCCGATGACCGGCCCAACGCGCGCTGGTCCGAGGAAGAGAAACGGCGGCCATTTCCGGGGCAGGATGGCGGGGTCCCGCTTTCCTCGCAAGGCGATCGATGAACTTCGCAGGACTGGTCGCCAGCGCGCTGAAAACTGAGCCAAAACCCGAAATCGCCGGGCCTGACCTCCTGCCCGATACCGGGCTGTACGCCAAGGCTGCTAGCATGGGTCGAGGAATTAGGTCGGTATGCCGCGCATCTTGGTGGTCGAAGACTCGGTCAGCATGCGCTCCTTCGTGAGGAGCGCACTCGAGGCGGACTCTCGCAGCGCGACTGGTTTGGACGTGGTGGAGGCGTCGAGTGGCTTCGAGGCCCTTCGCCTGCTGCCGCGCGGGCCGTATGACCTGGTGATCACGGACATCAACATGCCGGACATCAACGGGCTGGAGCTGATTTCGTTCATTCGCCGAAGCGAGCTGCACAAGGAAACCCCGGTGCTGATCATCTCCACGCAGTCGTCGGAGCGCGACCGCGCGCGCGGTTTGTCGCTGGGCGCGAACGGTTACTTGATTAAACCTTTTTCACCGGAAGATCTGCAAGGCGAGGTCTGGCGCGTCCTAGCCATCGACGCCAAGCCGCATGGCTGAGCTGTCGGACAAGGCGCGCGAGGAGTTCTTCTCGGAAGCGCAGGAGATTATCGAGACTTTGTCTCGAAATCTGCTCAACCTGGACGCGAGCATCAAGGCGGGCACCAGCGATCCGTCGTTGATCAACGAAGCGTTCCGCGCCGTGCACACGCTCAAGGGGCTGGCCGGGCTGTTTGGCGCGGTTCGCCTCGGCGCGCTCTCGCATCGCCTGGAAGACGTGCTCGATGACCTGCGGCTCGGCCGTGTCGAGCTCGGCCAGCACGTGCTCGACGTGCTGTTCGGCGCAGTCGAGGCATACACTCGGATTTTGCAGGCCGAAAAGGCCAATTCGGACGAAGAGCTCGACGTCGATCAACTGTTCGCCGATCTCGAGCACATCGGCGCCGGAGCCGCCGAGCGCGCGAGCCCCGTCGCCGACTACGAGCTCGACCCAGGGCTCTTGGCAGTGCTCACCGAATACGAGGAGCACCGCTTACGCGCCAACATCGAGCTGCAGATGCAGCTGTATCGGCTGCGCGTGCAGTTCGATCTGTCGACCATCGACAAAGCGCTGGAGGAGATGAAAGAGCGTGCCAAGCGGCACGGGGAAATCATCACCTATTTGCCGACTGGCGAAGCCACCAGCGCGGACACCATCGAGCTCGATCTGTTGATGGCGTCGCGCGACGACCTGGCGACGCTGATCGGCACGCTGGGCGCGGACAACGTGGTGATCGAGGAGATCCCGCGCCGGGCGCGGCGCTCGGCGCACCCGGGCACCTTGCCGCCGCGCAGCCCGACTGCGCTCGGTCGTGCTGATTCGCTGGCCATGCAACGGGAGCTGGATCGCGGCGGGCTGGAGCAGGCAGCGTCGTTGCGCTCGCTCACGCAAACCGTTCGCGTCGACATTCGGAAGCTCGACCACTTGATGAACATCGTGGGTGAGCTTGCCATCGTGCGCAGCGCGTTCGGCCGCATCGCGGAAAAGCTGCGTGGTGAGGGGCAGCGCAAGCTCGCGACCGAGCTGCAACGTCTGCATCGTAACTTCGATCGCCGCCTCGGTGAAATGCAGGACGGCATTCTGGAAGTGCGCATGGTGCCGCTCGGCCAGGTCTTCGACCGCTTGGCGCGCGTCGTCCGCCAGATCAGCCGCGAAGTGGGCAAAGAGATTCGGCTAGTGATCACTGGCGCCGAGACCGAGATCGACAAGCTCATCGTAGAAGAGCTGAGCGACCCTCTGATGCACATGATCCGCAATGCCATCGACCATGGCATCGAGGCGGGTCAACGCCGGGTCGAGGTCGGCAAACCGCTCGCCGGTACGATCGCGCTGAACGCCTTTCAAAAAGGCAATCACGTCATGATCGAGGTCGAGGACGATGGCCGCGGTATCGATCTCAGCGGTTTGACCGACAAGGCGATTGCGCTCGGCAAGCTGTCTCGTTCCGAAGCGCAAGAGATGAGCCGCGACGAGGCCTTGGCCCTGATCTTCTTGCCGGGTCTGTCGACGCGCGAACAGGCGGACGACGTGAGTGGTCGCGGTGTCGGCATGGACATCGTCAAGACCAACATCTCCAAGTTGGGCGGCGTGATCGACGTCCACAGCGAGACCGGCATCGGCACCAAGATGACGATCACTCTGCCGATCACGCTCGCGATCGTCAGCGCGCTCTTGATTCAGGCGGGCAAGCATACGCTGGCGATCCCGCTGTCGTCGGTGTCGGAGGCGATTGCCTTCGAAGAAGCGGGCGTGCGGCTGGTCGACGGGCGTGAGGTGATTACCCTTCGCGGTCAAACCTTGCCGCTATGCCGGCTCGATCGCTTGTTGGCACTCGAGCAAAACCCGGACTCCACCTCACGGCGGCGTTTCGTCGTCGTCGCGGCGCTCGGCCAGCGGCGCCTCGGGTTGGTCGTCGATTTCCTGTACGGGCAAGAGGACATCGTAATCAAACCGCTTGGAAAGTCGCTCGCCGCGGTGCGTGGCTTCGCGGGAGCGACGGAGCTCGGCGACCAGCGCGTGGGCTTGGTGCTCGACGCCGCGGGGCTGATCGAGGAAGTGTTGGCGGGCGTCGACGCGCCGCGAAGTCTGGAGCGTGCCAGTGGCTAGCCTCACGCAATCGACGGCTTCTCGTCTGGCGCGGCGCATCGGCGACCGCGGGCCCGTGCGCGAATTTTTGATGTTCTCGCTGACTGGCGAGCTGTACGGCGTCGAGCTGACGCGGATCAAAGAGATCTTGAGCCCTCCGCCGATCACGATGGTGCCGCGCGCGCCGCGCGAGGTCATCGGCGTGTGCAGCGTGCGCGGGCTCTTGGTCACCGTCTTGGATTTGCGCCGCAAGTTGCGTTTGGAGGAGCGGCCGCTGACGCGCCGTGCTCGCATCTTGCTTGGCGCTGCGGAATCCGGCGAAGTGATCGGGCTGCTCGTCGACGAGGTGCGCCACGTGGTGCGTCTGTCCGCGAACGAAATCGAGGCGGCGGCGTCTGCGCTCGGTGGGGACGTGTCCGAGTTCGTGTTGGGCATTGGGCGCCCGTCGGGCGAGTTTCTAATCTTGCTCGATTTACCGTCGATCGTCTCAGGTTAGAGATTTCCAAGATTCATCGAGGAACCCGACGATGGCACTCAGCAAACAAGAACGGCCCGATCCCCAAAAAAGCCTGGTCGGTTTCGTCGTCGGCGACATCGCCTACGCGGTGCCCATCGCGTCGGTGCGTGAAATCGTGAACCCCGTGCCGCTCGCGGATTTGCCGCACGCGCCAGCGGCTGTCGCAGGCGTGGCCGATCACCGCGGCGAAATCGTGCCCATCATCGATCTGCGTGTACGTTTTGGGCTCGCGCCCTTCAGCGATCCGCGAAAGAGCAAATGGATCCTGATCGAAGTCGAAGGGCGCGGAGTGGGTCTGGCGGTCGATCGCGTGACCGAAGTGTTCGGCAAGGGTGGGTCCGAGATCAAGCCCGCCCCCGTGCTTGGCAGTGGGGACGATCTGCGCGGCATCGCTGGAGTGACGACGCACGACGGTGAGCTCACCTTCGTGCTCGAGGTTGGGCAGTTCGACGTGCTCACACGCCACATCCCGGAAGAGAGCTTGCGCACGTCGTTGAGGGCGAAGCGATGAAGCGCGCGGAAGAAATCTCGGCCGCCTTCAGCTCGGAGGACCCGGAGCAGCGTCGCCGCGCGGTGGAGTCACTCCGCGAGCTGGGCAGTGAGATCGAGGCTCCCGCGCGCTACGTTCTCCGCGCGCTGGGAGACGACGACTGGCGCGTCCGCAAGCAGGCCATCGAGGTTGCGATTGCGCTCTCGCCCTCGGCTGATTTGCTCGCAGGCATGGTGCTCGTGCTCTCGCCAGGTGACAATGTCGGGCTGCGCAACGCCGCGGTGGAGGCGCTCGGCGCCTATGGCCAGCCCGCGGTCGACGCGCTCGTGCAGCAGTTGCCAGCTCTGGACGCGGACGGCCGGAAGCTCGCCGCCGAAGCTTTGGCGCGCACGGCGTTGCCTTCCGCGCTCGACGCATTGAAGCCGCTGCTCTCCGATGGCGATCCGAACGTGCGCGCCGCCGCGCTCGACGCGATCGCGACGGTTGGCACCTCGGCCGTGTCCGAAGCCTTCGAGATTCTATCGAGCTTTCTGCGGAGCACCGACGAAGAAGCATTCGTGCGTTTGTGTGCGCTCGACGGCATCAATCGTCTCGGGTCGCTCCTGCCCTGGCGCACGATCGAAGGGATGCTGGAAGACCCAGTGTTGGAACGGTCCGCGCTGTCGGCCGCCGGGCGATCCGCGCACCCGGAGGCACTCTCGGCGTTGCTCCGTGCATTCGAGCGCGCGAGAGGCGGCGGTGTTTCCGCCGTGCTGAGCGGATTGGTCGAGTACGCGCGCGCGTTTGCTCAAAACCACCTGTTGTTGCGCGCGGAGGCTCCTTCGCGCGCGGTCGTTGCGCGCTTGCTCGCGCTGTCTTTGCCGAGCAACGACGACCTCCCGTCTCGCAAGGCAGCGCTGATCGTGGCTGGCGCTCTGGGCATCGAGCAAATTGCGCCCATTGCCGCCGAGGCACTCTCGGACGCGCGGCTGCTCGCGGAAGCAGACGAATCGCTCAGTCTGCTCGGCCCTCGCGCGGTGCCAGCGCTGCTTGAGCGGGCCGCCCACGCTGACCCGGACACGTGCGCGGCGTGCATAGAAATCGTGACCGGCTTGGCGGACGCGAAATCCGCGCCCATCGCCGTGCAGGAGATCCGAAAGTGGCTCGGATCTGCGGCCCCCGTCGTGGTTCGCGCGGGCTTGGGGGCAATCACCCTTTTGGGTGATGAATCGTGCTTCGCGACGGTCAGTCCTTGGCTGAGCAACGAAGAGACGAGCAGCGCGGCCGAGACAGCGCTTGCAGCGCTCGCTCAGCGCTACCCCGAGTCAGCGCGCAAACTGGCGCGTGCCGCGCGCTCGGAGGGCGACGAAGCGCACGCGGCCGCGGTCATCCACACCGCCCTACCGACCCCGATCCGCGACACGGTCGCCGACGACGTAGCGTACCTGTCCGCCCTGCTCTCGAATCCGACCAAAGCGGTGCGGCGCGCGGCGCTGGCCGGCCTGGGCAACGCGGGCAGTGAGCTCGGTACCGACGCGGCCGCGTTTGCCTTGACCGACGAAGAGCCCGAGGTGCGCCACGCCGCGGTGCTCGCGCTCAGCCGACTTCGCACTTCGGAGGGCGTGCTGTCGGGCTTTGGGAAGCTGCTCGAGCTCGTCGAAAAGTCCGATGATCAGGAGCTCGTTGCAGCAGCGCTCGGGGCACTGGCTGAAGCAGGGGATCCACGCGTCTTGGCCGTACTGCGTCCGCTGGTTCGCAATGCGCCTCCCAGGGTCGCCGTCGCAGCGATCGAGGCGCTGGCCAAAGTCCCCGATGCGCGTCGTGTGGACGCGCTGATCGAAGGACTCTCACACGGCGAGTCGGAGGTGGTGAAGGCGTCCATGTTGGCGCTCGGGGACACCATCGATCTGCGCGTGCTGGCCCATTTCGGCGCTTGCTTGGATCACGAGGCTTGGGACGTGCGTCGCCTCTCGGCCGACATGCTCGGTCGCGCTGGCGGTGAGTCCGCGGTTCTACTGCTTCGTGGACGGCTCGCCACGGAGGACAACCCGCTCGTCCAAGAGGCCATCAGTCGTGCGCTCGAGCTCGGGACCGGCATGCGCCACACGCCGCTGCCGCCTCGGGCAGGGAGCCTCAGGCCGCGATGAGCTTTCGCAGCTCCGGCGAGCCACGTCCTCGACTGATGTCCGAGGAGTTCCTGCTGCTCAGGGACGTGATCTATGAGCACGCGGGGCTCTCCTTCGACGGAGACGCCATGTTCCTCTTCGATCGTCGGCTCGGCGAGCGCGTCGAAGCGCTCGGGCTGCGCAGCTTCAACGACTATTACAAGTACATTCGTTTCAATGCGCGCGGCCCGGTAGAGCTGGAAGAGGCGATCGAACGGCTGACCACGAAGGAGACGTACTTCTTCCGTCAGGAGTATCAGTTGCGCGCTTTCGCCTCGGAGCTGCTCCCGCGTTTAGCGTTGCAAAATGCCGACTCGAAGCGGCTATGCGTGTGGAGTGCGGGCTGCTCGACCGGTGAGGAAGCGTACACGCTGGCCATGCTGGTGCGAGACTCCGCGCTCTTCAGCGATTGGGAAGTGCGCATCATCGGCAGCGACATCTGTAAGAGCAGCGTCGCTACTGCGCGTCGCGGCATCTACCAGGCGTCGTCCTTTCGCGTGACGCCCGACTCCATGCGATCGCGCTATTTTCGCGAAGAATCGCAGGGTATGAGCGTGATAGATCGCGTGAAGCAGATGTGTCATTTTGGCCAGCTCAATCTGCTGGACGCCGGCCGGGCCAGCATGGTCGGTCGCGTCGACGTCGTGTTCTGTCGCAACGTGCTGATCTACTTCGACTTGCGCTCGCGGCGGCGGGTCATCGATACATTGCTGGAAAGGCTCTTACCCGGCGGGTACCTGCTGCTCGGTCACTCCGAGTCGCTTCTCAATCTTTCGACCGCCTTCGAGCTGGTACACTTGCGAGAAGACCTGGTGTACAGAAAGCCCTTGACCACCGAGCGTTGGGACAGCGGAGCCCGCAAATGACACAAGCTCATCCAGCGCTCCGCGTATTGATCGTCGACGACTCGGTGTTCAACCGCCGTAGCATCACCGAGATCCTCAACACGAGCAGTGAGGTCGAGGTCGTCGGCAAAGCTGCGGATGGGGAGGAGGCGCTTCGCCTCGTGAGTATGTTGCGGCCCGACGTAATTACGTTGGATCTGGAAATGCCGCGCATGGACGGCTTCACCTTCCTGCGCATCTTGATGACGAAGATGCCCACGCCGGTCATCGTCGTCTCCAGCTACAGCCAGAAAGAGAACGTGTTCAAGGCGCTCGAGCTGGGCGCGCTCGATTTCGTGGCCAAGCCCGATCGCTACGCGGATCCTGATCTGGCAGAGATCCGTGACGAGCTGCTGCGCAAAGTGACGTTGGCCCGCGCCGTGCGCATCGCCCCGAGTCCGCTGGCTCGGCGCCTACCAGATCTGCCGGTGCCACCGAGCACGCCGGAAGCGCGCGCCCCGAGCGTCCCGATCGCGCCGCGGCACGTCGTCGCGATTGCGTCTTCTACCGGCGGCCCGAGCGCGTTGATGGAGGTGTTCTCTCGCTTGCCGGAGAACGCCAAGTTCGCGGTGGTCATCGCGCAGCACATGCCCGACAAATTCACGCGGACCTTTGCGGAGCGCCTCGATCGGCGTAGCGCATTGCGGGTCTCGGAAGCATCGGACTACGACGTGGTGGGTGAGGGCTCGGCCTTCGTTTGTCCCGGGCGCCAGTGCATGGAGCTCGAAATGCCGCCGAAAGGCCCGCTGCGCCTGCGCGTGAAGCCGCCGGACGAACGCGACCGCTACGTGCCCAGCGCCGATCGCCTACTCACGAGTGTCGCCTATGCAGCCGGCAAGCGAGCGATCGGCATCATTTTGACGGGCATGGGTGACGACGGCGTACAGGGCGCGCGCGCTATCATCGACGCGGGTGGCTTGGTCGTCGCGGAGAGCGAAGCGACCGCCGTCGTGTACGGCATGCCCGGCGCCGCCGTGCGTGCAGGCGCAGCTTCTTTGAGCTTGCCCCTAACGGACATTGGCGATTGGATCTCTCGGCTATAGCGCTCGCGACGCGTGGAGCGCCTCTCGATCAGTGATACGCGCCGGGCTCGCGGAGCGCGAAGGCCGCGACCTCTGCCAGGAACCGTTCACCGTTTTCGAGCGACATCTCGTACGTGCCGTGCATCGAGCCGAAGGGCGTCTTCAAAGGACAACCCGAGGTGTACTCGAAGCTTTCGCCCTTTCGTAACACCGGTTGATGGCCGACCACGCCTGGGCCGCGCACCTGTTCCACGTCGCCCGTGGCGTTGGTGATGATCCAATGGCGGTTGAGGAGTTGTACCGTGTCCTCGCCCTCGTTGGCGATCGTGACGGTGTACAAGAAGAACCATTCGCCCTGGCGGGGCTCCGAATGATCCGGTGAGTAGCGGGCTTCGACTCGGACGCGCACGCCGCGGGTGAGGGCTTCGGAGGTGGTCAAGGCGCGCTTAATATAGCGGGCCTTTCGTCCGACTCGAGCTTCGGGAGCGAGAAACTCAGATTTCCAACGGGAAATGCCGGGCAAATTCCGCGAGCGGCGTGGCCAGCAATGTCCCGCGCCAGCCGTCGAGCGCGTCTCCCAGGCTTGCCGCACCATGATTCAGTGCGTGCGCGCGCAGCACCTTCACGACCCGTGAAGGGAGCGCGAGCTCCGGCGCAACCTCGAGCGTCGCGCACACCTCAGCGCGCGCGGCCCCGAGCCAGCCATCGACGCGCAGCTCGCGTTTCGTCGCGTAAGCCGGTGGGTCGATGGGCACGAAGCCCGTGCCATCCGCGGCGGCGGCGGCGCGCGTGAGCCCGTTCACCAAATCCTGCCCGAGCTCTCGTGACCAACCCCGCGGCACGCCCTTGATCCGTTGCAAATCGGCAAATGTGGCCGGTAACCGGCTGGCCAACGACAGAAGCGTCTTATTTTCAGGCGCCTGTTCGCGTTCTCTTTCCGGCAGCCCGTTGAACCAGTCGATCAAATAGCGAAGCGCGGCTTGTCCGCGATGGTCGAGCTGCCAAGCGTTGCGGAATGACTCCAGCGCGAGCACGGGGGCGACCTTCGCTTCGGTCCAAACCGTCTCCGCCGATGCCAGGGGCACGAGCGCCGCGCGCCCGAGCGCGCTGATGCGCGCCTCCAGAAAGGCATACAGCTCGGGCAAATGCTCGACGTCGGACGCGGCGTACGCGAGCTGCGACGCGGGTAGCGGTCGCCTCACCCAATCATCTGCTTGGTGCGCTTTGGTGGCGCGCAGGCCGAGCGCGCGAAACTGCGCGTAGGCTAGCGAGACGCTGTGCTCCACCGTGGTCAAGGACCAGGCGACCTGCGTATCGAATACGCGCGGCTTGGTCTTCAGGGCTAGCCGCTCCCCGAGCAGCATGACGTCTTGCTGTCCCGCGTGCAGCACCCAGAGCGCGCTTTTTTGGAAAGCCGCCGCGAGTGGTGTGAGATCGCGGAGCGCGATCGCGTCGACGAGAAAGATGTCCTTGCCAGTCGAGATCTGCAGCAAGCACAGCTCGATCCCGGAGCGATTGGATTCGAACTCGGTGTCCAAGAACAGTGTGTCAGCGCCGAGCAGCGCGTCGTTCAGCGGTCCTAGGTCGGCGGCGGAGGCGATCAGTTTCACTAGCTCCTCATTACAGGAATTTCGCTGATGGTTCGTGATTCGAGCGCCGACAGTTCGTGATTCACCGGCGCCGCGCGGCGTCGCCGCGTGTTGCCCAGGTTTTCTGGCACTTTCGGCCTGCTGTTCTCGACAACGCGCCGCGGCACGTACGGATTACTGCGGGACCTCCCGTTTTCCCTCGGCACGTGTGTAGAATGCGCCCCCGCCGGTCGGCCGCTCGACCAACGTCGCAACTGACTCTATAAACCCGAACCCCAGCAAGCGAAGCCCTCAATTTTGGCAGCCTGTTACTTCGATGTCGACGGAACGTTGGTGACCAGCAATTTGGTTCACCCAACGCTCTACTATTTGGTCAATCAAGGCACGCCGCTGCAGACCGCGATGCGTGTTGGGCGCGCGCTCTTGGGTGCGCCGCGCATGGCCATCGCTGAGCTCTTGGACCGCCGCACGTTCAATGAGCTGCTCTTCGCCAGCTACAAAGGCATGAGCGAGGACCGCATGGTCCTGCTCGCGGAGGATGCGTTCGAGAACGTGCTCCGCCCGGCGATCTATCCTGCGGCAAAGGCCCTGGTGGAGAAGAGCCGCGCGGCCGGCCACGACGTGGTGCTCGTTTCCGGTGCACTCGAGGTCGTGTTGCAGGAAGTCGCGCGTTACCTCGGGGCCGACGAAGTGATTGGCAATCGCCTCGAGATGAAGGCCGGGATCGCGACCGGCAAGCTCTTGAAACCGGTGGTGGCCGGACCCGAGAAGGCGCGCTTGATCCGCGAGCACGCCAAACTAAAAGGCTATGATTTGGCTGAATGCTTCGCATTCAGTGATAGCTACTCCGACGTACCGATGCTGAGCGTCGTAGGCCACCCCGCGGCAGTGAACCCCGACAAACGCTTGGCGCTTCTGGCCAAGGCCTACAGCTGGCCCAGCTTCGATCTGAATCATCCGACATGAATCATCCTTGCCTCGTTACTTTGGAGCGCGACAGCGCGCCGCGCGTTCTGTTCTCCGGCGACCGTCTCGTGGAAGTGGACTTGCCGCCCGGCACGCGTTGCATCTACCCCAAGCCGCCCGCCGAGCCGCTCAAGGATCCCG
>Ga0210387_10003059_pt1 | contig 12835 bp, 9 predicted proteins | sample IncBWC7OmetaG_FD_160108 | JGI IMG/M metagenome (GOLD analysis project Ga0210387, IMG submission 160108) | Forest soil microbial communities from Barre Woods Harvard Forest LTER site, Petersham, Massachusetts, United States - Inc-BW-C-7-O ...
CTTCGCCGATACCACGGAAGCGGCGCTCGATCTCGGGTATGAGCTCCTTATTGATGGCATCGCCATAGGGACCGAGATTCGCGGAATTGACCGCATAGCTATCGTCGAAATACGGGTTCGCATGCTTGATCTCGACCACCAAGAAGCGTGGAAAATCCGCCGAAATCCATTTCTGATACATCGCATAGGCTTCCTGCTGCTCGATCCGGTTGTAGCCCGCCAGATGAAAGCGCTCCGAGTACTCGGGCTTGAGGTCCGGATCGGGCGGTGTCGTGCGAAACTCAGAGATGTCGTCAGGGTAATGGCCATGGAAAACCATGACCGGAAAGCGCGCCTCGGGATGCGCATCGAAGTCCTTCGGTAGAAGCACATGAGCGCCCAGGTAGACATCGCGCCCCCAGAACCGCGACAAGAGCTCGCTCCTGATACGAATATGCCGCACGAATGGCGTGTCGGTTTTGGGTTCGATTGGCGGGATTTCCTGGTCGAGCACCAGGCTCCTCCTCGTAGGATGGGCCGGATCGAGATGCATGCGGACGGGTTTGGAGTAAAGATTCCCGGGCTTGTGTGCCCACTGCTGACCTTCGCCTTTGTCGGGAGGCAGCTTCAGAATGCGTCCGTCAGCCAGATGATACGTCTCGTATCGATTGAGCACGGCCTGCACCAGATATTCGCCGGCCGGGAGAGCGGATAGGCGCGCCGCAGGCCAGCCGAAAGCCCTATGGTCGATGACTGCCGCATGTCCCGCCGCGAGACCGTCGACTGTCACGCCGAACAGATACGGCGAGGCGAGCGGCTCGTTGGGGCTCACATGGCTGCGCGGTTCGCGCTTGAGGTCTCGGCTGAGCAGCAGAATCACTCGTCCATCGATCGGGCCGGCGGGACTGAGCCCGGCGGGGGAGCTGACGGCGAACGTGGCTTCCGGCGCCGGGCTGCCCGCCTGCGCGGCCCATCCGATAAACGTCGCGGTGATCAGCAAAGCTGTCGTCAAAGATCGGGATTGCATCTCTCGTTCAACTCCAGCTTCTTGTGTGGGCGTGCCCAAGGCGAGCGGTTGCTTACTATAATCCGACCACATGGCCGTATCGTCAGAAAAATCCCGCGTGCTCATTGTCCCTGGTCCCGGCAACTCCGGGCCGGCGCATTGGCAAAGTCTCTGGGAGGCGCATGACGAATGATGCTTGGCCTGGGAACGTTGCTCGTGACGCACTGGTTGGCAGGAACGAAGGTCAAGATCGGCGGCGCGCTGTTGGTCGCCGTGCCTGACCCGGAAACAGCCGGTTTTCCGCCTCGAGCGCGCGGATTCAATGCAGCCAGCGGCCTTGGGGAATGGACCGAGGGTCATCGCTTGCTGGAATCTCTGCGGAGACGGATCGCATGAATCGTCTGCAAACGGCACCTGAGGACGACGCGGGTTCTATTGCCTTTCCCTCTGCGAGAGACTGGGCTCGGTGGCTGTCCAAGAATCACGGCCATTCAACCGGCGTGTGGCTGCGATTCTTTAAAAAGACCGGCGGAACTCCATCCGTGAGCCACGCTGAGGCATTGGCTATCGCACTTTGCTACGGCTGGATCGACGGGCAGCTGAAGGGGCACGACGAGGAATCATGGCTTCGCAAATTCACCCCTCGCCGCCCAAAAAGCATTTGGTCAAACGCAACTGCGAGCTGGTCGAGCAACTCGCGGCAGCGGGCAAAATGAAGACCGCAGGGCTCGAGGAGATGGCGGCGGCAAAGGCGGACGGCCGATGGGGTAAGGCTTACGATTCCCCGAGTAAAATGACGGTGCCCACAGATTTTTTGAGGGAGCTTCGGAAGAACAAGAAGGCGCACCTGTTCTTCAAAACATTGAACAAGGCGAACAAGTATGCGATCACCTGGCGCCTGCAAACGGCAACGAAGCCCGAAATCCGGGATAGGCGCATGAAAACTATTATTGCGATGCTTGCCAAGGGAGAAGCGTTCCACTGATTCCTGGTCGTCGATTTGCGGATTCGCGTCGCAGCCGATTCATCGAGGTTTCCATTCCGACGAGAGGGCAAAATCCGACAGATATTTCGTGGAACTCCAGCCGCCGTCGACAACGATCGTCTGGCCATTGATGAAGCTGCCGCCCGGAGAGCACAGGAAAGCAACCGTGCTTGCAATATCCTCGACCGTGCCGAGCCGCGGAAAGGGAGTCATCTCGACGTTGATCTTGCGGAATCGCTCGTCTTGCAAGCGATGTTCCACCATCGGTGTGATGGTAACGCCAGGGGCCACCGCGTTGCAGCGAATACCTTGTGCACCGTACTGACATGCAATATGAGTAGTGAGTGCCGTCAGTCCGCCCTTTGCGGCGGAATAAGCCCCACCTCGCATACCGCCCACGACTGCAAACGTCGATGAGATGTTGATGATCGCCGAGCCAGGTTTCATGTGTGGCAGAACGTCGCGCGCCAGACGGAACGGCGCCCGCAGCATGAGACCAATGAAGTAGTCGAGTGCCTGATCGTCGGTTTCATGAAGCGGCTTGGGACTACCGACGCCCGCGTTGTTGATCAGGAAATCAATGTGACCCCACCGGGAAACCGCCAAGTCCACGATACGCTTCGGTGCATCGTCGTGGGTCAGATCGACAGCCAGCGTGACAATTCGAGCGGGATCGTCAATGATCCTTTGGAGCTCGGCGAGCTTGCCCTCGTCTCGGCCGGTACCCAGCACCGCCATGCCCGTCTGCGCAAGTTTGATGGCGCAACCAAAACCAATGCCGCTGCTTGCGCCCGTGACGATTGCTACCTGCATGCCTTGAATCCGCCTTTGAAGTTCGCGATGCGTCTACGACAGTGCACATTCTAGCTGCAGCTGCCCCGGGACGCGATGCGAGCGGGCGGTCCCCGGGCGGCACACGCGCCGCCCGGTTCACGCAGTATGATCAGAACGGATTGGACAGAAACTCCGCGAAGTTCGCGACGTCGAGCGTTCCCAAGCCCACCGCCGGGCTATAGCCATTGCGCCCGTGGTAGAACCAGTTATCGCCGTAAGCGATCGGATTCAACGGTGCGGCGCGTCTCTGGTGTTGAGCCGAGTACAGCAGCGGGTTCAGCAGGCCCAGCCGGCCATGCACGTATTGGCCGTAGAGCGCCGATACGCCATTCAACTGCGGCGCGACGAAGCTCGTGCCGCCCCAGAAGGGCTGCTCGCCGTAGCCGGTCACGTTCGACGTATAGAATACGACGTAGCCGGTCTCCGGATCCGCGTTGAACGACACGTCCGGAACGTTGCGCCCGGGAAAAAACGCCGGCAGCGCGAAGAAGCCACCGATCCCATCCTCCTCCACGATGCCCGAGGCCGCTTGGAAAACCTGACCGGGCTGGCTCAACTGAACGCCCGCGGTGGCGAACTGGTACCAGGGCTGCAGGAACGCGATGCTGACGCCGCCTCCGCCACCGCCCGGGAAAATCCCGCACTGGATGGGCGTTTGTCCCAGCGCATTGCAGAATCCGATCAGGTAATCCCATCCCCAGACCCGCTGATGCGGGACGTTGACGTTGAACGGCGTCGTGCATGCGGAATCCAGGCAGTACTGCTGCAGACCTGGGAGCGTCGTGCCGCCGGCCGAGGTGATGGCCGGATCGCTCCCGGGATAGTCCACGCTGAGCGTAAGGCTGCAGCTGTCGGGTTGCGAGGCGGAGTAAGGCCCGAGGCACCCGAGATCGTTGTTGGCGTCATAGGCGCCGCCGTCTCCCTGCGCGGTGAAGACCGTCTGCCCCTGGATCGCGGCACGCACCAGCAACTCGTGCACGGCCTGGGTCGTGCTCACGGTCTTGCCGGTCGAGGGATCGCTCACCGGAGAATTCTCGAGGTTGTCGAACCATTCCCAACTGCCCCAGCTGATCGAGAGCGTATCAACCTGGTTGGCGTCGATCGCGGCTGCGAACACATCGACGAAGGCCTGATTGGTGTTCGGTGCCAGATAGGCGATGATCTTCGCGCCCGGCGCAATGCCGCCTGACTGCTCGATATCGAGCGTCGTCTCGAGCGATCCGGAGTCATCGCTGGGCGCGCCCGGGCCGCCGTCCACGGAAACGATGGAGAGTCGCTTCGGATCAACCTTCAGTCCGAGCGAGCTCCAATAAGCGAACACGTCGCTCGGGGTAAAGTTCGCGAGCGACATGATGCCCAAGGTGCGACCGCGTCCGGTCACACCGCGCTGATAGAGAGGCTCGACGTCGTAGAGATTCGCGAAGTCGGTGACCGTCAGAGAGCCGAAAGGACTCAACGTGCTCGAGCCATGAGACAACGGGGTCGTGACTTGCTTCAACTTCGCGTGAGTGCTCAGCGGACGGAAGTTCGGCCGGGTGTCCAGCCCGACCACGCCCGCGACCAAGCTCGAGATGTCGGCGGGTACCGCGGCCCGGCTCAGGGGCGCGTGATACGTGTAGCCCGCGACGGCGCCGCGCGAGGGCACCGAGTAGCTGTGCAGGCTCACGGCGAAGGCGCGCTCCATGTCGGCCGGCGTACCCGTCGCGCGCAGGGTGGTCGCGGTCGTCTGGGTAACCGTCAAGCCGTACTTGGACAGTGCCGCGACCACGTTCGCGACATCGCTCTTCGCGGGCGCAAAACGCGCAACGAATTGCTCCGCGGTCAGAAACTGATGATATTGGGGGTTGCCCGGCGTGTTCAGCGACCTGAGCAGCGCCTCCGCGGCATCGACGTCGGACAGTCTGAGAGCCACGGTGACTGAGATCGGCGTCGAGGCCGAAAGCTCCCCGAGTGCGCCTTGGTCGACCGCCTTCGGTGTCTGCGCAGACGGATAAGGTGGTGCGGCGCGCGCCGCGGTATCGGCCATCGCGCTCGGAAGGACCCCTAGCGCCAACAAACACGTCAGCAATCGAGCCTTGACGCCCATCTGTTCATCCCCTTTGATTCTTGTGGATTGGAAAATTCCTCGACTCGCCGACCGGCATTCACGCGGTCGCGAGTTGCATGACAATTCATACACCGCGGCCATGGAAGGTGTCAATCATGCGCGGCCGAGAGACCGGAGCGGCCGCTCGTTATGTCAATTGCGTGACACTGCACCAGACGGCGGCTCTGCGCCTTGCCTGAGCCAAAGTTACGGCAGATTTACTGCAGATAATGAGTGAGCACGTTCCGGGTCACACGCTCAACCATGGAATCGCGCCGGAGGAGACCCGCGACCCATTCGCAGCTGCCGGCATGGAACACCTCACCCCTGCCGCGCGTGAAGTTGACGATCATGCCCGCGCCCCGCTTGACTTCGTTGACCGCCTCATCGCCCGTATCGCCGAACCGGATCTGCGCCACGAATTTCGCATCGTCGTCGGACAGGAATCGATCGTCGAGCGGGACATTCGTCGGCTCCTCTTTTAGAGAAGAGAGGCCGAGCGCAAGGATCTGCAAGCCCGGGGGTGCGCCGCTCGTCTCGGTCGGCTCGGGGAGGCCGCCGCGAATGACATGGTCCAGACCGTCGACCTCATAGCCGAAGGCGTGACCCGCGGCACCGAGCAAGTCTCCGTAGCAAAGTCCCGTCTCGGCGAAGGCCCAGTGCTCGGGGCGATACACCGGAAAACCGCGGACGCCGCGCGGTGCGCACAGACCCCAGCCGGCATAGAGCCCATTGGTCGCGTTGAGACCGAAGGTCAACGCGCCGGGACGGCCGATCTCACTCGCTTCCCACGAGCCCGTGGTGCGCGACGGATCGGCGGATTTGTACACGGGATCCTCGGCGCGGGCGCGGTACTTGTAGCAAACCTGTGCTTTGCCGTCCCGCTCGAGGCGTGTTTGCCACATGAAATTACCCGCAAACCGTGCGGCGCGGCCGCCGCGCTCGACGTAGCGATCGACCGCATCGCGCATCTCCCAGGTCCAGTATTCGTCGTGCCCCACGAAGACGACGCAGCTGTAGCCGTCGAGAATGTCCGGATCGAAATGCAGCTCGTGCTGGCTCGCGAGATCCACCGCGTAGCCCGAACGTTCGGCCCAGTGAAAGAAATGCCGGTCGTAGCTCGCCCATCCCGCCGAAGCGTATTTGTTGGAGTAGCCGTTCGCGAACGCCCATTCCATGTGGGGATAGCGCGGCGGCGCCCCGGGTGGGAGAGCAATCTCGAGCGGCACTCGCGGCGCGCTCTCGGGCAGAACCACGAAACCGCGGCACCATGGGCGCTCAAGGCTCACGGTCGTTGCATACTGATTGCGCTTCTGCCCCGTGATGCCCTGATAGTGATTCGAGCCTCCCCAGGTGTTGTACGCGGTCCAGGAGCCCGTGGCCGCGACCTGAAGAATGCGATCCGGCTTCGCGCCCGCGGCCGGCCGCACGATGAAGAGATGATGTGTGCGAAGCTCGCTGCCGTCGCGCGCCTCCGCGGTGAGCGTGACGCGGTACGCGCCGGATGGCCAGTCCTTGCCGATCCGAAACTCCACGGACGGCTCCCAGCCGCAGCCGAGCACTGAGCACTGATCGGGCGTCTCCTGCCAGCGCGCGCCGCGCACCTCTTGCTCGAGGACCGTGCGCGAGGAAGCGCCGTCGCGCAGAACCGTAAAACGATATCGCTCGGCCGTCGAGTTCACGCACAAGCGCACCGTCGCACCCGGCGGATAGCAGAGCGAATCCGTGTAGCCCCAGATCTCCCCGCGATCGCCGCCCATGCCGGCGCGCTCGTAGCGATGACCGAACACCGCTTCGCGCCGCTCCTCCTCCGTCAGGCCAAAATCCGGGAACTCAGTCGTGACATCTCGCAACATGGCCACCTTTGATCAGCCTGTGCCCTCCCCTGCGCACCCAGGCCACACTTTAACGTATGTTAAAGTAAATCGCCCTGTATCCGGGGCGGGAACGACCTGCGTGAGTGCCCCATTGCAATCCAGCGATAACAAGTCGCGCATCGAGCGACATACGATCTACCAGATTCCGCTCGATGAGCGGCACGGCAAGGCGCGCCAGTTGTTCACGCTCTGGTTCGGCGCCAATCTTAACGTGCTCACCATCGTCACCGGAGTACTTGCGACCACGATCTTCCATCAGTCCTTTCTTTCGGGCGTGCTTGCGATCCTCATCGGAAACTTGATCGGCACGATCTTCATGGCGCTGCATGCTGCGCAGGGCCCGAAGCTCGGCGTGCCGCAGATGGTTCAGAGCCGCGGGCAGTTCGGCGCGAGGGGGGCCGGCTTCGTGGTTGCTCTTGTCGCATTCATGTACGTGGGTTATGCCGGCACAGCCTTCGTGACGGGCGGGCAATCGCTGCACTTCATCATCCCGGGATTGAGCGAGAACGCGGCGATCGTCGCGATCGGCGCCATAAGCCTGGCGGGCGCGATCTATGGTCACGATCTCATTCATTTTTGCACACGCATGATGACCTATATCTCGGGCAGCGCGCTCGTGCTGTGCTACGTCTGGGTGCTGTTCATCACACCGATACCGCGAGAGTACCTGACCCAAGGATCGTTCTCGGCCGTGGGTTTCTTCGCCATGGTGTCCATGGGCGCATTGTGGCAGCTCGGATACGCGCCCTACGTGTCCGACTATTCGCGCTACCTGCCGCCAGATTCGGGACCGCGGCAGGCCTTCTGGTCCTGCTACTGGGGCACGACCCTGGGAGCGGTCCTGCCGATGATCCTCGGCGCCATGATCGGACCCGCGGTGATCGATGGCAACGTCGTCGTTGCCATTGCTCACCTCACGGGACGGGTAAGCCTGCTGATCATCCTGCTGCTCGCCCCCGGCGTCGCCGTGGCGGGCGCGATCTGCCTCTACGGCGGCGCGCTCGCGATGATCACGCTCGGTCACACGCTGTTGCCGCGCTGGCGTGCCACGTCGCGAGCCCGCATCCTGATCGCCTCGGCCATCTTTGCGACGGCGCTCCTCCTCGGCGTGGTAGGCGCCAAGCATTTTCTGACGCTCTACAGCCACTTCAATGAGCTGCTGTTGTACCTGCTCGTGCCCTGGACCGCCGTCAATCTGGTCGATTACTATCTCATCCGCTTAGGCCGCTACGATGTGCCGTCCTTCTTCTCGAGCGATGGCGGCATCTACGGGCACTACAACGTCACGGCTCTCGCGTGCTACCTCGTGGGTATCGTCGTGCAGATTCCCTTCGTCGCGGCCGACTTCTACACCGGTCCTGTCGCGCGCGCGATCGGGGGCATCGATCTTTCCTGGATGGTCGGAATCGTCGTCGTGAGTCCCGTCTATTATTTCGCCGTGCGCTTTTTTCAGCGGCCGCTGCCGGCGGCGCCGGTGGCGGGCGTTTCAGGCATTCGCTAGCGCGATTTCGCTGCTGCGAAAAAAACTGTCGCCTTGTCGCGTCGTCGGGTCTCATCCCACAAAACTCTCAGCGGACGTCCTGTGGGAGAGCGTGTGGCCGCGTTGTCTCACTCGACCTACAATTTTTCCTAACTCACTGATCACTCAGGGCGTTTCCGGCGAAATCCGGCTGCGGAACTCTGACGCCGCCGAAGGCTGTCTAAATGAGGCATGTACCGAAGGTCGGAGTCAACCATGTCGAGTACCCGGAGCGAATTCGCCTTTAAGCGCCGTGTAGCATGTATGTCGTTGCTGCTGACTGCGGCGCTCTCCACCTCCACAGGGTGCTCGTCGCCAGCGAAGCGCGACGCCGTTGCGCGAGGTCCCTTCACCGGCGCCGCTCCCTTCTCGAAGACGGTGGTCGGCTCCGGCGATGGGGTGTGCTGGAGCGTGAAACGTGCGCTGCTCGGCCAGGGCTATATGCTCGATCGGTCGAGCGAGCCCGGCGTCTTGACCGGCACTCGGGATTATCAGCCCTCGGATAAGATAAACGTGACGGTGCGTCTGCAGACGACCTGCGCCGACAACCGGGATGGAACGAGCATTGTGTTCGCCACCGCCGAGCGAGAGGAAAGCAAGCTGCAGAAAATGAAACAGACCACGAGCGCGGGAATCGGGCCGGCAACCATCACCATGCCGGCGGGGTCCGCCAAGGTCTTGGGTGTCATAAAACGAGAGACCATCTCGGACCCGAATTTCTATAACAGCTTTTTCACCCTGGTCGAAGGGTTCGTGGTACAGGAACAGCGGCGACCGCACACGGATGAGCACCCCGAGGTCGCCAGAGAGCGCAACTAGGGGCCTTGAGCTCGGCGAGCGGTCGCTAGGCCGCTGACGTCGGCTTCACTTCATCCTTCCAAAGCGAGACAGGAGGCACTTATGCACCGCAAGGCGCTTATTGCAATTGCTGTTGGGTCAATTCTAGGAGGCGCGGCCTACGCCGCAGGCGAACAGCCAACCCCCACCTCGAGTCCGGACAGTCAGGCTCCGCCTGCCGGTGTCACGGGCGTGAATGGACAGCCCGTCACGGGCGTCAATGGACAGTCCGTCACACCCGGGAATTCGAGCAGTCAATCCACGACTGCGGCGGATAAGCAGATCGCTCGAGATCAGCGGGACATCGCGCACGACCAAAGCGCCATCCGCGATTACCAGAAGGACGTCCGCTATGACCAGGCCAAGATCGGCCAGAATCAGGCGGAGATTCGCGCCGACGAGCAGAATATTCGGGCCGAAGAGCACGCGGGCGCGACGAATTCCCCGGGGGCGACGGCTTCCCCGGGCGCCACGACTTCCTCGGGCGGGGGCTCCCCGGCAACAAAAGCCGCGGCGAATTCCACGCCTACTCAAAGCACCTACCGCGCCAATATGGCGGCCGACGAACGCGGCATAGCCCATGACCAAGCGGCGATCGGCGATTATCACAAGGACATCCGTGATGACCAGGCGAAGATCCGCCAGGATCGGGCGGACATGCGTAGCGACTATTCGGCGGAAAAGGCGACCGGCGTGAACGATCAAGCGCAGATCGCGCAGGACAAGACCAATATTCAAACTTACCGTCAGCAGGAACAGGGCGATCGCGGCGCGATCAGGAACGATCGCGAACAGATCCAGAATGACAAGCAAAACCTTGTGCAAAACGCCCGCGCCGACGCGCAGATGGACCGAACGGATATTCGCAATGACCGGGCCGGCATTGAGCAGGACAAAGCCTCAATCAGCGCGGACCGCAGCAGCATGATGCAGGCTCGAGGGGACATCCGCGCGGATCAGCGCAATATGCGCGCCGACTACAAGGCCGAGCGTGTAGACGGCGTGAACGATCACGCGCAGATTGCGCAGGATAAGAGCGACATTCGAACGGAGCGCGGCGACATCGCACAAGACCGCTCGAACATTCGAGCCGATGACCGGAACATCCGGGAAGACCGTCGGGACATCCGGGTCGACCAGGCCGATCTGCGCAATGATCGTGCTGTGATAGCGGCCAATGCGCAAACGCAGCGGGGGGAGTCCCCGCAGCAGGACCAGCGCATATCGCGCAGCGGTGTCGAGCCCATGAAGGCGGGATTGACGCCCTCGACGGTGGCGAACCACGCGGTGGAAAATACCCGCAAGACCCAGACCACCCAGAACTTGCAGAAGTCGTGGTGGCACATTTGGTAGCGTAACCTGAGGCGACGCCTGCACGGAATCTCAATAAAGATCCGTGCAGGCCCTCTTTCCCGCGACAACCGCGCCAGGAATGCGCTCGGTGATCGAAGCGATGACCCACACCGCGAAGCCCCCGAGTGCGAGCCCACATCCGACCCATCCAGTTGAAGTCCAGCCGAAACCGGCGGTAATCGCCAAGCCGCCAAGCCAAGGTCCGAGTGCGTTCGCCACATTGAAGGCAGAATGGTTGAGTGCCGCGGCGAGGCTTTGACCCTCGCCGGCAACATCCATCAGCCGCGTCTGCAGAACTGTCGCCAATGCTCCGCAGAAGCCGATAGCCGTTACGTCCAATGTGACGGTTCCCAAGCGCAGCGCCGCGACCGGGTAAAGTGCGAGCGTCACGGCCGACCCTAACAGCAGCAGCCCGGCCGTTCTCATGACGGCGCGGTCGGCAAAGTAGGGAACGATAATGTTCCCGGCGGTCATTCCGACACCGAACGCGGCAAGCACCATCGGCAGCAGGCGCGCGGGTGCAGCCGTCACTGCCGTCAAGGTGGAGGCAAGATACGTGTATACGGCGAAAACGCCGCCAAATCCGATCGCGCCAATGGCGAGTGTCAGCCAAACCTGACCGTGCTTCAGCGCGCCCAATTCGCGCAAAGGGCTTGCTCCCTTGTCCTGGCGCGCCCTCGGGACATACATCGCCACCAAGATCGCGGTGGCGAGCGCCAACGCCGCGACGATGCCGAAGCACCATCGCCAGCCGGCTATTTGGCCGAGCCAATTGGCGAGCGGCACTCCCACGATGGTCGCGACCGTCAGACCGAGCAGGACGTGCCCGACAGCCCGGGCGCGTTGATTTGCGGGTACAACCGAGGCTGCGACGAGCATTGCGATGCCAAAATAGGCGCCGTGAGGCAGGCCGCTCAGAAAGCGGAAACCCAACATCCAACGGTAGTTTGGGACAACCGCGGACAGACCGTTGGCGAGCGCGTAGAGTCCCATCAGCGCGATGAGAAGTGTCTTGCGCGACAATCGTGCCGAGAGCACCGCTATCAACGGGGCGCCCACTACAACGCCGAGGGCGTAGGCACTTATGACGTGCCCCGCCACCGGCACACTGATCTGCAGATCGTGCGCCAAGTCAGGCAAAAGACTCATGGTCGCAAATTCGGTGGTTCCAATCGCAAACCCTCCGAGCGCCAACACGAGATGAACGATACCGGGCCTGAAGGTAGCAGTGGTGTTCACCCGCTCAATATGCATTCTCGATGTTAAGTCGCGATTTCGGAAATCGGCGCCCGGGTTTCAGGCGTAACTTCGTCTCATTTAGGGCGCCTCTCGCAATCTGCGAGGGGCTGCTAACCCGCGGCGCGGGCAGGTTCTGGCGTTGGTTCGGCTGGGTAGGGTCTAAAGGTCAATGCGATCAAAAAGGCACCAATGCCCATACCGCACGCACCGATGTAGAGCCACCCGTAACTGGCAAACGTGTCGTAGATCAAACCTCCCGCCAGCGGGCCGGTCGCCATGCCCAGACTACCGGCCGTTGCGGTTCCACCGATTATCGTTCCCATCATCCGCAGCGGGAAATTTTCGCGCGCGAGTACCGCATATAGAGGCATTACACCGGCGTAGATAAAACCAAACAGCGCCGCCACGGCGTAAAATGCGCTCAGCTCACGCGCGAAGAAATAGGCCAATGCGCCGAACGCCTGCAACAGCAGGCCCGAGACCAGAACGCGTTTTGCTCCAAACCGGTCGCCGAGAAACCCGAACGCGACACGACCGCCGAGGCCGGCCAGCCCTTCCAGGCTGTAGATCGAAACAGCGGCAATCAGCGGGATCCCGCAACTTATCGCGTAATTCACCGTATGGAAAATCGGACCGGAGTGTGTGGCACAACAAAAGAAATTCGTCAGCAGCAGCGTGATGAATGGAGGCGATCTAATTGCCTGCCCTAAAGTGATCCCTGATGGCGGCTCTTCGTGGGTGGCGAGGCCGGCATTTTCGGATACCACCGGCGGTGGGCGACGAACCAGCAACGCCACCGGAATCATAACGACTGCGGCGAGCGCGGCAAGGATCTGGAGGGACGTTCTCCAATCATGATCGGAAATGAGCCGCGCAGCCAATGGAGACATGGTCATTGGCGCCATTCCCATGCCGGCGGAAACGAGAGACACAGCCAGGCCGCGATGCGTGTCGAACCAGCCAGTCACGCAAGCCATCATGGGCGCGAAGATGGCCGCTGCCGCACCGCCAACTGCCACGCCGAAGATCAGCTGAAACTCAATAAGCGATGTCGCCCGGCTCGCCAGCGCCAGAGCTGCGGCCAGAGTACCGGATCCTATCAGCACGATCGGGCGCGGAC
>Ga0210387_10003061_pt1 | contig 12833 bp, 16 predicted proteins | sample IncBWC7OmetaG_FD_160108 | JGI IMG/M metagenome (GOLD analysis project Ga0210387, IMG submission 160108) | Forest soil microbial communities from Barre Woods Harvard Forest LTER site, Petersham, Massachusetts, United States - Inc-BW-C-7-O ...
GGATGGGCATGGTGGTGGTCCCGAGGACGACCATGAGATCGACGGTGACTTTATCGAGGGTGGGCACTGCTTGACCGCCGAACTGGACTAAAATTCACCCTTAGAGATCACCACGTTATGGTTATCGAATGATTAATGCCCGGCAAAACCTCGATTTGGCCCGCTTCGCCAGCAGCGCCGAAGGCGGCGTGGAGTGGCGAATCTCCGACGCGCCGGTGGATTACCTCGACGCGGTCGCTGCCATGGAGGCGCGCGCAGCTGATATCGCTGACGGCAAAGCCTCCGAGCTGGTGTGGCTGCTGGAGCACCCCCCGCTCTACACGTTGGGCACCTCGGGCAAGGAAGGCGACCTGCTCGACCCCCGCTTTCCCCTGTTTGCGACCGGTCGCGGCGGCCAGGTGACCTATCACGGCCCCGGCCAGCGCGTGGCCTATGTGATGCTGGACCTGAAACGGCGCCGGCCCGACGTCCGCGCCTATGTGGCCGCGCTCGAGGAATGGATCATCCGTACGCTTGCCGCCTTCAACGTCCGCGGCGAGCGGCGCGAGGACCGGGTCGGCGTCTGGGTCGCCAGGCCGGACAAGGGTGCCGGTTTTGAGGACAAGATCGCCGCCATCGGCGTTCGTTTGAAGCGATGGGTCTCGTTCCACGGCATCGCCATCAATGTCGAGCCCGACCTTTCCCACTTCTCGGCCATCGTGCCCTGCGGGGTCGTCGATCCCCGCTTTGGGGTGACCTCACTGGTCGATCTCGGCCATCCCGTGACCATGACTGACGCCGACATAGCGCTCCGGCAGGCTTTTGAGGAGGTTTTCGGCCCTACCCGGGTAAGGCGGTCGGACGCGGCGGCCTAAAACCCAGCCTCTACGAAAGTAAATTACCTCAAACAGGAACGGAACCGGCCGGCGGCCGTTTGTTAGAGTTGAGGCGGGGTCTAGATGATCTTAGAAAAGCAGCGCCAGACACGGGATCTGTTCGAAAGCGAGCGGAGTTTTCGGCTTCTTGTCGAAAATGTCGCCGACTACGCCCTCTATATGCTCGACCCCACCGGCATCATCACGAGTTGGAACGTCGGCGGCGAACGCATTAAGGGCTATTCGGCCGACGAAATCATCGGTCAGCATTTTTCACGTTTCTATACTGAACCCGATCGCGCCAATGGCAAGCCGGCGCGAGCACTGCGGATTGCTCGGGAACAGGGCCGCTACGAGGAAGATGGCTGGCGGGTCCGCAAGGACGGCACCTTCTTCTGGGCCAGCGTGGTGATCGACCCGATCCGGGAGGACGGCAACCTCGTCGGCTTCGCCAAGATCACCCGCGATATCACCGAGCGCCGTGAGGCCGAACTCAGGCTCGAAGAGATGCAGAAGCATCTGGCGGAAGCGCAGAAGCTCGATGCGCTCGGCCAACTGACCGGCGGCGTGGCGCACGACTTCAACAACATCCTGATGATCATCTCGGGTAGCCTGCACTTCTTGAAAAAGAGCTCGGGAACCGATGCGAAGGTTCAGCGCGCGATCTCGGCGATCGAAACCGCGACCAGGCGGGGCGCGGCGCTGACCAGCCAGTTGCTGACCTTCGCACGCCGGCAAAGCGTCAATCCGCAGGCGATCAACCTTGCCGAGCGGATCGAGGCCGTCCGTGAAGTGCTGGAAACCGGTAGCGGCAGCTCGGTGCAGCTCTCTTTCGATCTCAGCCACGATGTCTGGCCGGTCACGGTGGACATCTCCGAGCTCGAAACCGCCCTGGTCAATCTCGTGATCAACGCGCGTGATGCTATGCCCTCGGGCGGCGTCATCACCATGGCCGCACACAACACCACCGCGGATGATCGCGATTTCGTCGCGGTTAGCGTGGAAGATTCAGGCTACGGCATCGCCCCGGACGTGCTTGACAAGATCTTCGATCCCTTCTTCACGACCAAGCCGGTCGGCAAAGGCACCGGCCTTGGTCTTTCGCAGGTCCACGGCTTCGCCCACCAGGCCGGCGGCACGGTGAAGGTGGAGAGCGAGCTCGGCCGCGGCACCAAGGTCACGATCCTGCTGCCGCGGGACGAGATCGCGCTGCCCGCCGACAAGATCAATTTCGCCGAGCTCGGCGGCAGCGGAACGGTGCTGCTGGTGGAAGACAATCCCGACGTCGCCTCGGTCAGCGCGAGCCTCCTGGAGCAGCTTGGCTACACCGTCCGTCGCGTGCCGGACGCCGACGCCGCGCTACGCGATGTCGAGCTTTACAATGTCGATCTCGTCTTTTCCGATATCGTCATGCCCGGCAAGATCGACGGCCTCACCCTGGCGCGCCGCCTGCGCGAGATGCGCCCCGAGCTGCCGATCCTGCTTGCCACCGGCTACAGTGACGCCGCCGCCGGCGTGCGCGGCGATTTCCCGATCCTGCGCAAGCCCTACGAAATCCACCAGCTGAGCCAGGCGATCGCCGAGCTGCCGCGCTAACGTTCCGGCCCAAGGGCATGTTCACGAACCAGAATTGCGGATAGCGCGATCCTGATCAGCGCGGATAGCGCGATCTTGATCAGCGAGCCTGACGAGCTCGCTTCCATTGCAGGAATTCCTGGAACAAGGCGGCATCGTTTCCCTGAAGCTGGCTAGCCTGAGCCTGAAGCTGCCCGCGGTCTCCGACGGCAGTGGTGTTGAAATGATTGTCGAGCCACTTCTGTGCGGGTTGAAGCCGGTTCCATCCCTCGAGGCTGCTGTTGAGGTTCACCTCGCGCCACTTCGCATGATGCGGCGGCTTTTGAAACTCGGCAATCTTTGAAAAGAAGGCGTTGACGAACATCTCGACCCGACGATAGCGGTCGGTGTCTTTCGGCCAATTGTAGGCGATCAGAACGGCACTGTCTGCGACGGTCTTGATCGATTGGCCTTCCGGAATCATGTCCGGGTAGTCTTCGTGGGTCAGCTGCGCAGGCAGGAAGTCGGCCGACAACGCCGAATTGTAGGGAATCGGGAGAAAGGCAAGGCCGTCTGCGTGCGTCAATCGCAACATCGAGTCGGCCGGCTTGCCGACAACGAGCACGGTCGCCGCGATCTCCCCTTCCTTCAGTTTCAAGAGCGCCTGGGATTGCACCATGTTGACTTCGTCGATCTTGATGTCCAGCCGCTGAAACACGTCGCGCATGGACGAGTTGGTGCCGCTGCCGACTTCGTCGAGATTGACCTTCTGTCCGCGCAACTGTTCGACCGACGTGATTCCGGATCCGGATCGGACAACGAGATGTGCCTCCAGGTTGAACAGCTTGGAGACAATCGCGATCTTGTCATCGTCAGGGACACCAAGGATCGCGTTTGATCGGCGGAAACTGTTCAAAATACTCGTTTGGGTGAGACCGATATCGATCCCCTTGAGGGCGCGCACGTCGCGAATGTTCTGAGGCCGCCTATTCCGACGACCGGCAGGACCCTGAGGTTTTCTCCGTCATTGAGGACCGCCGCCAGATCGTAGGCCGCCTGCAGATAGGTCGCATCCGAACCGGGGCTGCCGGAGATGATCGCCACCGTGTTTTGATTTTGTTGTTCGGCTTTGTAGATGCCGACGCCGATGAGATATTCGCCCATGCGCTCGATCCAGGCCGACTTCTCGTCGATCGTGCCGGTTTTTGGATTTCGCCAGCGGAAGTCGCTCCAGCCATGGTAGGGCGCCGTGGTGGCGATCCTCATGAAGTCCTGGGTCGTGAACTTGCCGTCTTGATCCCTCATGTCGTGCAGGTTCTTGCCGCGGATTCCCGGAAAAGCGCCATTTGCGACGTGCAAGGTCCCGTCGATCGTGTGAATGAAGGGATACAGGTCGCGATCGTTGAACTGGCCGGCATTGACGGCGTTGAAGGTCGCCTCAGGGCCGTCCTTCTTGAATTTGTCCTGCACACGCTTCACCAGCGCGACAGCTTCGTCGCGGGTGCCGAATTGTGCTGCGTTTGCGGTGAAGGCTGATGCGGCGAATAATGCGATGGTCAATGACGCAACAAAGCTACGAAACATGGCCCCATTTCCCTTCATATCGCCCAAGCAATGGTCCCCTGGGGAAGCGATATCAAATCTAGCTCATTATTTTGTGAAAAATGCCGGGCAGGCTGGGGCAAACTGATGGCCGAAATCGTGCGACATGCGAGCATGAATCGGCCGAATGTCTGGCGGCTTCAATCAAAGTAGCCGATCCGTGAGCCGGCCTTCCGCCTAGCTCCTCACAGGATCGCCTCAAACGCGCTGCGCAAGGTCTGGTGACAGAACACGAAACCGTCGCTCAGCGCCTTGTTCGGCAGCACGCGCTGGCCGCCGAGCAGAAGCTCGCTGGCGAAATCGCCGCCCAACCGCCGCAGCAGCGCGTCAGGAATGCGGAACAGCGCGGGCCGATGCAGCCGCCGGGCGAGCTCTTCGGTGAACTTGTTGTTGGTTACCGGGATCGGCGCGGTCGCGTTGATCGGGCCGGCGATCTTGGGGCTTGCGATCACGTGGGCGATCAGGCGGATGAGATCATCGCGCTCGATCCAGGACATCCATTGCCGGCCCGATCCCAGGGGACCGCCGAGGCCGAACTCGAACGGCGTCAGCATTCGCGTGATGAAGCCGCCCTCGGTGCCGAGCACGAGGCCGATGCGCAGGAAGACCACCCTCACCCCGTGCGCTTCGGCCGCTCCGGCCGCCTGCTCCCAGGCTTCGCAGAGCTCATGGCTGAAGCAGGCATGCGACTTGGCGGACTCCGTCAAGGGCTGATCCTGCCACAGGCCGTACCAGCCGATCGCCGAGCCGCTGACGAGCACCGGCGGCTTGTGTTCCAGCCGCGCGATCAGGTCGACGATGTCGCGGGTGATGTTGACGCGTGAATCGATGATCTTGCGGCGCTTGGCCTCCGTCCACAGGCTGTCGCCGATCGGCTCGCCCGCGAGATTGACGATCGCACCGATCCTGCTCTCGGGCGGCAACTGGTCGAGGCTGGTGATCAGCGTAATCGGGGGTGGCAGCATCGCAGCCTTCGCCGGGTCCCGTATCAGCGCAATCACCTGGTGACCAGCGGCCACGAGGCTGGCGACCAGCCGACTGCCGACAAATCCCGTCGCGCCGGTCATGAGCACGGTCCGGCGTTGCCCGAGCTTTTCGACGAGCCCCTTTGCGGGGGCGCTGTGAAGGCAAGCCAGTCGCCTTGATGCTGCGAAATCCCGCAGACCGAAAACGGCGACGCCGACGGCTGCCACGGTCGCTGCAATGCCAAGCCAGCCATGATCGACGAACCTGACCCCGGTGGGCTCGAGCGCCCAGCCGATCAGGACCGGTAGCAGCAGCACCAGGATCGCGCCGTAATTGAGCGCCAGCAGTGTGTGATTGATGCGCTCGCTGGCGGGCAGCTTGCGGCTCAGATCCTCCTCGACGAAATCCATCAGCGTGATGATGATCTCCGCCGCGAGCACCGCGATCACCATGGTCGAGAGCAGGCCGTAAACTTCGAGCCAACCGAGCACGAGGAAGAGCGCGGCATAGAAGAAATTGCGGATGCTGTGCAACGTCAATTCGTGGCGCTGTGAGACGCGCCAGGCGAGCCGCTCGGTCAGCTCGTGATGATAGAGCGTGTCGAACGCGCCCATCGCGACCTGGATGGCAACGAGGGTCCAGAGCAGTGGCGTCATGATGCGGCCTCCCGGAAAATAGCCGATTGACGGATGAGCTGTCCGTGGCGCGGGTGCACGAGTTCGAGCGAGAAGCGGAATGTGCCGCCACCGAGATCGGCATGGCTGACGGTCAACGTGCCCGGCGTGAGCCATTCCGGCAGCGGCAGGCGCAGCGTGCCGAGACTTTGAAAGCCAAGACCTTGAAAGCCGAGACTTTGAAAGCCGAGGCTCAGGAAGTAACCGGCGCTATGGAAGAACAATGCCTCGTGCTGGACCGACAGGCGGAGCGCCATGCTGATGCCGAAGCCGATATATTCCTCGAGCCCGGTCGGGCCGGCAAATCGCTTCGCCGAATGAATGACCTGCGGAAAGCCCTTAGCTCGCGCGCAGATGCGGGTCCAGACCTGCCCGCCGCTCGTGGCATCTTCTGTCACCGTCACGATGATCGGCACGCAAGTCTCGCTGCCGGTCGGCAGCGGTCCGCCGATCAGGCGCGTCAGTTGCGCCAGCCACCAGCCGGCGCGGCTGTGGCTGCTCTTTTCGATTTCGCCGACATAAACGACGGTCTTGCCACCGGCGAGCCGCTTGGAGAAGCGGCGCCAAACCGCCAGCGGCAGCCGGCCCCAATCGTCATCGGGCAACAGCGCGCGAAAACGGTGATCATCGAGCAATAGTTCGGAGGAGCTTGCGAGGTTCGAAAGTCTGGCTGACGTCATCGCTCACTCCCGCTCAACGCTTTCTATTTTGACTTTCCTGCCGGCAAGAGGCTGACGATCTTCTCACCGAGCTTGATCAATGCTGCCAGCCGCGACCGCGGCACGTGGAGCATCTGCGCGTACCAGCGGTCGACGAGCTCGGTGAATGCGAGCATTTCCTTGAGCCGCTTGCCCGCGACCGGACTGATCGTGGGATCATCGGTGGCATCGGCGACGCAGGCGCGCAGAGCCGCGATCGCGGGATCGATCTCGCGCTCCTTGCGGCCGGCGGCGATCCGCGCCGCCACTTCCCAGATGTCGGTCTCGGCCTCGAAATGATCGCGACGGTCACCCAGGATCGGCACGCGCCGGATCAGGTTCCAGGCGAGCAGCTCCTTGATCGAATTGGAGACGTTCGAGCGCGCCATGCCGAGCGTCTCGGCGATGTCCTCGGCGGTCATCGGCGCCTCGGCCAGGTAAAGCAGCCCATGGATCTGGCTGACCGAGCGGTTGACGCCCCACCCATCGCCCATGTCGCCCCAATGCAGGATGAAGCGCTCGACCACCGGTGGGAGTTTTTTCTTATCCGTTATTTCTGTCATAACAGAAATTTCGGACAGATCAGAGCCGATGTCAAGGCGAAAATGCACCGCCCGGCTGTCCGGTTTTGACGCAATTCCCCTATTGCGGCTGCAGGATCACGCAATCCGCCGTGGCACCGCCGTCGCAGGTCGAGGCGCATGCAGTGACCAGTGACGCGATGGTCCGCTCCAGTGCCTGAAGCTCACCGAGCTTTTTGCGCAGATCGCCGAGATGGCCCTCCGCGAGCTTGCGCGCCTCCCCGCACGGCGTGCCGTTCTGCATCAGCGACAACAGCGAGCGGATCTCGGGAATCGAGAAATCGAAGTCGCGGCAGCGGCGGATGAAAGCGAGACGATGCGCGTCTTCGTTGTCATAGATGCGCTGGCCGCCGCGGCGCGCGACCTGCCGCAGCAAGCCGATCTCTTCGTAATAGCGAATGGTCGGCACCGACGTGCCCGTCCTCTCAGCCAAAATGCCAATTCGCATTGCGCCCTCGACTTTTCCACTTGAACCTCAAGTAGCTTGAGGGGGTATCCGATCGCGTGTTCACGCAACACGCATGAGAGGATCACATGAGCGTTATCGGACCATCCTGCCGTCTGCCCTGCGACGGCTCTGCCAGCTGCGGCTGCGCCGCGCCCAAAAAAGTCGAGAAAATCGTCACCAGGGCTGCGGCAACCGCATCGGTCACCGCACTGGCAGCTGCCGCGTGCACGGCCTGCTGCGTGCTGCCATTCACCCTGCCCGCTGCCCTGCTCGCGCTCGCCGGCGGATCGATCGCCGTGCTCGATCACGCCCACCTCTGGGTGACACGGCTTGCGATTGCCGCCGTGATTGCCGCATGGCTATGGATCATCTGGCAGTGGCGCAAGACTCGACGGCCGATCGCGCGCACGACGATGGCGCTGATGATCGCAGCCAGCCTCTTGACCATCGTCGCCGCCTCGTGGCCATGGATCGAGCCCACGGTTTTCAAGACGCTGGGAATCGTCAAGAAGAAGACCGTTTCACCAAACGGGTGACCTATGGATGCGCTGACGCTTTTCGGACTGTTCGCGGTGACGGCGATGCTGGTGTTTTATGCGCTCGAGGAGCGCAGCCACCACGCCGTCCTCGGCTTCGCGCTCGCCTGTGGCCTTGGCTCGGCCTACGGCTTCCTGCAAGGCGCCTGGCCGTTCGGCGTGGTCGAGGCGATCTGGGCGGTCGTGGCACTGCGGCGGTGGATGCGCGCACGATCATCGGCCATCTAGGCGTTATTCCAACACTGCGTCCGCTTCCTGCAACAGGCGGGCGGATGCATCCCGCGATTCCGGCTCGCCTTCGGCGTAGGCCATCAGCACGCCGATTCGGCGTTTGGCCTGCCGCGCCGGCGCGAGCGAGGGCAAAGGAGTGGCTATTCCCAGCCCGGCTCTGAACGCGCGGCGCTTCATGTCTCTGCCGTGGACAGCACGGAAAACGCCTCGCCCGGCTTCCGCAGGCTGAGCTGATCCTCGTGTCCTGTTTCATTAAGCACCGCTTCGACCCGCGCCGAAGGCGGACCATGCCGGCACAACGCCACCATCTCCGCGGCCGCTTTTGGCGCGCCGGCGAACAGCGCCTCGACGCTGCCGTCCTTGCGGTTACGCACCCAGCCCTCGAGCTTGCTCGCCGTCGCCTGGTATCTGACCCAATCGCGGTAGCCGACGCCCTGGACCCGGCCCCGGATCGTCACATGAAGGATGGCGCGTGCTTTGCTCATTTCAATCCGAGAAACGCCGACAGCCGTGCTTTGGTTTCGGCCTCGCGGGTGACACGGCCCGTCAATTCTGCGGAGGCAAGGCCCTTCAACTGCTTGGGCAGCGTTCCCTCGCGCAAGGCTTTAAGTGTTTCGTACACCGCTTGCGTGGCGGCTGCGAAGGGCGCATGGCCCTGCAGCGCTATTTTGACGCGCTTGTCCTTGAGCCAGTCGAGATCGATCATTTCCTCCGGTGCCCCGCCGAGCACAATCGGCAGCCGCGTCGCCTCGGAAATCGCCTCCACCTCGTCGCGCGACTTGATGCCGGTGAAGAACAGCCCGTCGACGCCGGTCTCCTGATAGGCCCGCGCGCGCTCGATCGCATCTCCGAGCGAAGTGACGGAGATGGCGCCGGTGCGCGCCAGGATCACGAGCGAAGGATCGCTGCGGCCGTCGACTGCGGCCTTCATCTTGCCGACGCCCTCTTCCAGCGAGATCAGCTGGGTCTTCTTCTCGCCGAATGCTTGCGGCAGCAGCGTGTCCTCGATGGTGAGGCCGCCGGCGCCGGCCGCTTCCAGCTCCTGCACGGTGCGGCGGACATTGAGCGCGTTGCCGTAACCATGGTCGGCATCGACCAGCACCGGAAGCTGTGCCGCGCGCGACATCCGCCGCATCTGCTCGCAAAGCTCCGTCAGCGTGATCAGCGCGATATCGGGATCGCCGAGCACGGCAAGCGAGGCGACCGAACCGCCGAACATGCCGATCTCGAAACCGAGGTCCTCGGCGATCCGGATCGAAGTCGCGTCGTAGACCGAGCCCGGACGAATGCACCGCGCACCCGACAGGATCGCGCGTAGTTTTTCTCTGCGTTGACGAAAGGCCATGACGTTTTCCCGTTTCTCTTTGGCTGTCGTTGCGAGCCAAGCGAAGCAATCCAGAATGCTTCTGCGGAGACAAGTCTGGATTGCTTCGGAGCTCACGCTCCTCGCAATGACGATCGTGTTGAAGCCTTGTTGTTAAGCAAACTCCAGAATCAAAGCGTCCACCGCCAAGGTCGCGCCGGGGGCGGCGTGAATCTTCTTCACCGTGCCGTCGCGCTCGGCGCGCAGCACGTTCTGCATCTTCATGGCCTCGACCACGGCAAGCGTCTCGCCGGCCTTGACCTCCTGCCCCTCGGTCACCGCGATCGAAACCACCAGGCCGGGCATGGGGCACAAGAGCTTCTTGCCAGTGTCGCTCGCGGTCACGACCGGCATCAGCCGCGCCGATGCAGCTTCGGCTTCCGTGAAGACATAGACCGGCACTTCGACGCCCTGATGCGCAAGCCGGATGCCGTTGGCAATCGGCCGCGCCTGCACGGCAATCTCGGCGCCGTCGATCGTGCCCTGCCAGACCGGCTCGCCCGGCACCCAGGATGATTTCAGGATATGCGGCTTGCCCGGCGCGCCGTCAGCACCGAGGAAACGGATCGCGATGCCGCCATCCTCGCGCGCGATATCGAGGATGATCTCATCGCGGCTGAGCCACACGGCGCGACGCGTCTCGCGCTTCACCGGGCGGCCACTCATCTGCCCGGATATCTGCCGCTTGCGCTCGCCCAGCACGTGGTCGATGCCGGCGCCCACAGCGGCGAGCCGCCGCGCGATCTCGCCTTGAGCGACCTGCGCCGAAAACCCCTTTGGAAACTCTTCGGCGATGAAGCCGGTCGAGAGATTGCCCTCGCGCCAGCGCGGATGGTTCATCAGCGCCGACAGGAAGGGAATGTTGTGACGGATGCCGTCGACATAGAACGCATCGAGCGCGGTCGACTGCGCCTCGATCGCGGCCGCACGCGACGGGCCATGGGTGACGAGCTTGGCGATCATCGGATCGTAGTAGATCGAGATCTCCCCGCCCTCCTGCACGCCGGTATCATTGCGCACCGTGATCCCGTCGGCATGGCTCTCCTCCGGTGGGCGGTATTTCACCAGCCGGCCGATCGAGGGCAGGAAATTGCGGAAGGGGTCCTCGGCGTAAACGCGCGATTCGACCGCCCATCCCGTCAGCGCCACGTCCTTCTGCGCCAGCTTGAGCTTCTCGCCGGCGGCGACGCGGATCATCTGCTCGACGAGGTCGATGCCGGTAACAAGCTCGGTCACGGGATGCTCGACCTGCAGCCGCGTATTCATCTCCAGGAAGTAGAAGCTCTTGTCCTGGCCCGCGACGAACTCGACCGTGCCTGCGGAATCGTAATTGACGGCCTTTGCCAGCGCGACCGCCTGCTCGCCCATCTTGCGCCGCGTGGTCTCATCGAGCAGCGGCGACGGCGCTTCCTCGATGACCTTCTGGTTGCGGCGCTGGATCGAGCATTCGCGCTCGCCGAGATAGATCACATGGCCATGCTTGTCCCCGAGCACCTGGATCTCGATGTGACGGGGATCGACGATGAACTTCTCGACGAAGACGCGGTCGTCGCCGAAGGAAGCCTTGGCTTCGGCTTTCGCCAGCTTGAACCCTTCCGCGACTTCGGCCTTGGAATGCGCGATCCGCATGCCCTTGCCGCCGCCGCCGGCGGAAGCCTTGATCATCACGGGGTAGCCGATCTCGTCGGCGATCTTCACCGCGTGCTTGTCGTCCTCGATGACGCCGAGATGGCCCGGCACGGTCGACACCTTGGCCTTGGCTGCAGCCTTTTTTGATTCGATCTTGTCGCCCATGGCGGCGATCGCATCGGGATTGGGACCGATGAAGACGATTCCAGCCTTCGCCAGCGCGCGCGGAAAGGCTTCGCGCTCGGACAGGAAGCCGTAACCGGGGTGAACGGCTTCGGCGCCCGTTTTCTTGCAGGCGTCGACAATCCTGTCGATCAACAGGTAGCTTTCGGCCGCGGCAGGCGGGCCGATCAGCACCGCCTCATCAGCCATTTCGACATGAAGCGCGTCGCGGTCGGCCTCGGAATACACCGCTACCGTCGCAATTCCCATACGGCGGGCCGTCTTGATCACCCGGCAAGCGATCTCGCCGCGATTTGCGATCAGAATTTTCTTGAACATCTTGTTTGTTATGACCTTTGGGCGGGTTCCTCACTTCGCAATCTGGCATGCGAAGGCGGACGTCACAATTGCGTCTACAGCAAATAGCGGCGGTGGCAACCGCCTATCACCGCAAAGGGCGCGGCCGCGCGGTTCGCGGCTCAGCCCGAATAGCTGTGAAATCGCCCACGGGCATAGGCGTGCGAGACCGCTTTCATCAGCTCGCTCACCTCCGATTCCAGGAAATTGTTGGCGACGATCAAGGCGCGGATCGTTGCCCGCAGGTCTCCGTCACAGGCGGCGATCGCCTCATCGACGGCGGCTTCCAGCTCGTTGTCGTCCGCAGGGGCATGGTTGGGATTGGCGGACATGGCTTCGGCTCCCTCAGCGACGGGGCATTTATGTTCATGATATGTTCTTAAAGTCAATCCGCCGCTTCTCCGGAAATCTTTTGTATCCACGGTATGTTGCAGCTCCTTCTTGCCGTGCGGGTTCCGCGCCCCTACCCTGTCACCGCGCTGTCATGGAGCGGAAGAAGATGAAGCACGACACCAGCTTTGCTGTCCTGACCGGAAACAACATCGAGACGAAATTCATCAAGGCCGGCAGCGTTATCTTCCGCGAGGGCGACGAGGCGCACGAGCTGTTCGTGATCAAGAGCGGTCAGGTCCGGATCCAGCTTGGCAACCGCACGCTGGCTGAGCTTTCCGCCAATGATGTCTTCGGCGAGATGGCCTTGATCGACAACGAACCGCGCAGTGCGACGGCATTGGCAGTCACCGATGTCGAGCTGGTCGCCGTCTCGGAAAAACAGTTCCTGTTCCTGGTCGGCCAGACGCCCTATTTTGCCTTGAAAGTGATGCGCGTGCTGGCGCAGCGGCTGCGCGTGACCAACAAGACCTTCGGCTGATCCCCCTCACCTCACTATTCATCTCCCTTTGGCCGCGCCCTGTACCAAGTCGTGGATGAAGCACAGCTTCCTGATCACCGACGGTGACAGGATGAAGGGATAGAGGTCGCGCAGCCCCATGGCTCGGTTGACGCTGTTGATGGCAAAGGTGAACGGCAGCCAGGCGGCAACGACCGCGTCGAAATTCTCCGCCACATAGGGATCGATGGCGACGCGCGTCGACAATTGGCCGGTGCGATCGGCGGAAGGATGAACCTCCATGCCGAATTCAGACCCCATTTCGAGGGTGTCGGCGATGTGGAGATAG
>Ga0210387_10003062_pt1 | contig 12832 bp, 15 predicted proteins | sample IncBWC7OmetaG_FD_160108 | JGI IMG/M metagenome (GOLD analysis project Ga0210387, IMG submission 160108) | Forest soil microbial communities from Barre Woods Harvard Forest LTER site, Petersham, Massachusetts, United States - Inc-BW-C-7-O ...
GATTACGAGGTGAGTGCCCTTGGATTGGTCTCAAACTTCTATTGTAGCACCTCGCAGTGTTTCGGTTTCCCATTATGCACCTGGAATTCTTCGAGTGAGCGGGTCGGCAGACGCTGACGGCAGCCATAGTGCTGGCTGTGTCATCTACGGCGATTTCTGAGGTACGAGACACAGAACTGCAATTCCTGATCGTTACCTCAACTGACACGTAACAAAATCACTCACACCGGAGCACCAAAACTGAACAGCTTCGTCGAGTGCAGTTTTTGATGTTAAATAGGTCGAATTTTGAACGACCTTTCAAACGATATAAATGAAATTACAACACCGCATGCAAGTGAACATAACAAGTACTGGTGTGCGAGAAATAATAAAAGCTACAGTTAGTAAGTTAACCGGAACATGAACTGGAAGCTATACTGCTTTGTGTCAGGGTCCCAGTGCGACCAGTTCCAGTAACCAGCATCATCAGTCTCGTCTTCGATTTCACGAGCCGGAATGCGAAAAGCGATGGTTTCGTATGGCTCAGCTGCGACCTTCAAGTGCGGACTTAGAATGGTAGAATAAATAAGGAAAGGGAGGCAGGCACGCACAATAAGGTACTGGTACGCCTTGTTCGGCGGCTCCCTCTTCTGTTCCCAAGCACTCATAAATCTCCGCCTAGGCAGCACATCCGGTTTGATCTGTGGAAGATGCACTTGCACCATCATACCCTCCTTTCCCGTATCCCTATCCCGAACCTTGGTGACTCTGTACCCTGGCCTGCCAATTTTGAGGAAAACCTTCCGCTGGACATTGCTTTGGGCTGGAGCAATCATCAACTGCGAGTCCTTGGCATCACGGGCTGCTCGACGGGCGAGATTGGTCTGGTGCTTTTTGCCCTGCGTGTGGGCGAGGTATGACCCTTCATTTGTGTGGAGGGTTAGGCAGAGACGGCATTCGAGGGAGCCAAGATGATTGCGGAGAATGTAAGGATCCTGGGAGACGAAACAATCAGAAACGTAGGAGAAAATATAGAGGGTCCGGTGTACTTTTGCGAGGTCGATAGTTTCTAGAGCGAGCTTTCGTAGACGTTCACGCCTGTCTACATTAGTCTCTGAGGCACCAGCAACACCACCTCCACCAAACTTGGATCCTACTCGATTCTGTCAGGCTAGCTTGAGCTTGAGCTTCAGAACGGTCTACATGGAATGACCAACCTGAAAATCTGGAGAAAGGATCAGTAGTATGTTACATGATGAATGGTTCAGCACACACCCATTGAACGAACTTCAAGTTGCAATCGAAGGTTAAAACAAGGAAGTCATGGAGGAATTTGAACGGAGTCACGGTTTACCTAAGCACAAATACAGGTCACATGCCCGATCGCTCAAAAATTCTTCCAGTTGAAGCCTGTGTGCGGCAATCTTCTCTAACGCGCTGGTTCAGTACCAATTGCAAGGGCTGTCTTGGATTTCGGTGAGGATAGCTCTTGGAGACTCTATGTGACCTTCCTCTGATGTCTTAGGAAAAGCTAACCCGCTGAACAGAGATGGCGCAGAAACGTCCACTCGAAGATGTTTCAACGACACACAAATCCAAAAAGTCTAAGGTAACGAACGAAGGAACGACAAAAAAAGCAAGGCCATCACAGCCTACATCAAAGTTGGTGTCGGAGGAGGTTGACTTTCCTCGTGGTGGCGGAACGAGCTTTACCCCGCTTGAAGTAAAGGCTATTCGTGCGGAAGCAGTCAAGGAGGCCGACGAAGAGCTGTTTGAGGTCATTCATCTCACATTATCCGAAGACCTATTTTAATCCTTGTACACAGGTTTCTGAAACTGACGCCAAAAAAACTAAGATGCGGAAACGCAAGTCCGAAGTGAAATCATCAACGGGTGATGCTACTGGCGAGAAGAGCGACAGAGTACGCATCGAGCACTTGAATTACAAAGTAAGTTGTTTTCTCTGATGTCTCTTTTCACTCGGTTTAATGGTTTTGTAGCGAATGAATATCGGCATGAAGATTCTCGGCCAGATTATATCAGTTCAGCCTCTCGCACTCATCATTTCGCTCCCAAATCAGCTCTTCGCCCATGTTCCCATCACCAATATTTCATCCCAACTTACAAGCGTCTTGGAGAGCATGGCTGAGGACGACGATGTCGCTGAATCCGATGAAGATATGGAAGCACTGACCCCAAAATCCGGGATTCCCGATCTGGTTGATATATTTCGCCCGGGACAGTATGTTCGTGCTGTGGTAACAGCAGTTCACGCGCCCGGTTCTACTAACGTTTCTGGTGTTGGTAAATCGAGAGATGAAGTCACTCGCGCTAGTCGGAGAGTGGAGCTTAGTCTTGTTCCGGCAACGGTCAACGCTGGGGTGAAGAAATCAGATCTGAAAGCAGGGTTTGTGCGTACCAGTCTGGACAATGCCGCCTTGGCATCCCGTTTACTGTTACATTTCTACCAGACATTGTCAGCAGCCATCAAAAGCGTTGAAGACCACGGATACATCTTGGACCTTGGTGTCCCCGACGTCTCTGCCTTCTTATCTTTTAACGACACCAAGAAAGGACCATTCGACGAGAAAGCCAAACTTCACCTTGGTCGATTACTTGATGTCACTGTGGTGAAAATGTCAGGCAACGGTCGTACATGCAATGTTGGCGTAGATCCAGCGACGTTCTCCTCCTCGTCGGTTCGTGCTGATGATCCATCATATATAATCTTAAAATCTAATGGCACCCTCATGTAGCTGTCTGAAGTTACCAATGTCACGTCAGTTCTTCCAGGAACACTGGTACAGTCACTCATAACGGCCGTACACCCCACCGGCCTCAATCTCCAAATTCTCGGATTCTTCGAAGGCACCGTCGACCAGCTGCATTTACGCCATGACGCCTCTGAAAAAGCATACAAAATTGGAAAGAAAGTCAAAGCAAGAATCTTATATGATTTCTCATCGACGCCTCCGAGATTTGCACTGGCCCTTACTGAGCATGTCATGGGACTCGGTATTCGACGGATCAAGAGAAAGGAGGATTCGTCTGGAGCGCCTAGTATGCAGGAGGTTTATCCGGTGGGTATGATATTGGAAGGGGTTAAAGTATTGAGAGTGGAGGCCGAACGGGGAGCTGTGGTCGAAGTTGAACCTGGGCTAGATGGTTTTGTCCATGTTCGTCCAATAACTCTCGGTTACAATATGACTTTGAACCCTTTGCCTTCAGATCTCGCATACTTCGGATGAACACGTTCCCTCACTTTCGTCTTCCGGATCCTGGAAGCCTGGTTCCATCCACAGAGCTCGCGTGACAGGTTATTTCCCTTTTGACGGACTTCTGCAGCTTTCCATGAAACCATCAGTCCTCGAGCAGAAGTTCTTGCAAGTGAGCGACGTCCAGGTGGGGGAGGCGATAAAGGGAACGATAAAGAAGCTCACCGATTCTGGGCTGTTTGTCTCACTTTCTGGGAATATCGACGGTGTTGTTTGGCCCAATCATTATGCAGACATTGCTTTGAAGCATCCTTCTAAGCGGTTCAAGGCAGGAGTCAATATCAAGTGTCGAGTATGTCTAGTCAGTCATACAATCGTTAACTGCCAACGTTGCTGAACTACGTCAAACAGGTTCTTGTTGTTGACCTGGAGCGCAAGCGTATATCTCTAACTGCCAAGAAGACTTTACTCGACTCCACCTTGCCTATTTTATCGAAATTCGAAGATGTCAAGGTGGGACTCTTGGCTCACGCAGTTGTCTTCAAAGTGTTCGACAAGTATCTGATGGTTGAGTTTTACAACAACCTTAAAGCTGTCATTCCTGCAAAGGAAGTCAGGTATGCGCCTCCATTTGAAAATTTAGTAGAGCTGATGGAACCTCTGTTTCAGCGAAACACCTGTCAGTAAACTTTCGGACTCTTTTCCTATTGGTCGAGTCGTCAAAGTTCGCATCATTTCTGTGGAGACTGAGCCCGCGCGAATGGTCGCCAGCATCAGACAAGCCGCATCCAACTTCAAATCGATTGTCACCGATATCAGTGGAGTTGAAATCGGCAATATAGTCGAAGGCGTAGTGTCCGAGATTCACAAAGACAATGCGGTACTCACACTGCAGCCCACTCAAGTCCGCGCCCTCATTTCGTTGAATAATCTAGCCAATCACCGTGGCTCGTCACTTCCCCAGCTAAGGGTTGTCCTGAAAGTCGGTGATAAGCTTGAAGAGCTCGTTGTCGTCACACGGAACCCGGAGAAAGGTTTCGTCATCGTCGCCAACAAGCCCAAGGTCAAGGCAACGCTTCCCACAAAGGGCTCCTTGTCAATGGAATCTGTTTCAATTGGTCAGATGGTGGGCGGCCGCATCACTCGGCAAACCCGTCACGGCGCCCTTGTCAAACTAGCGGCTCATATTCGTGGAACCTTACATCCTACGGATACCTCGGACAACTACGAAGCAGGGATCTCGTTCCCCGCCGTCGATTCTATCTTGAAGGCGACAGTCATCGGGATTGACCAGGCCAAAAAGCAGCTTACCCTGTCGACCAGACACTCTAAAATGTACCCTGATCAAGCTAATCCTGTCGTCGATCGTGAAATCAACGATGTAGCTGATCTTATGCAGGGCGAAACTGTGCGAGGGTTTATCAAGAGCGTCGCAGAGCATGGCTTGTTCGTCACTATTGGCCGTAATATCGATGCTCGCGTTCAGATCAGGGAGCTTTTTGACGAGGTTAGTCTTATTTTAGACGTTCTTGGTCCAGATACTCATAAATCGCAGTATGTCAAGGACTGGAAAGTCCGGTTCGAAACCAATCAACTGGTGAAAGGTCGCATCCTCAGGTATGATCTGCCAGTGCCATATCTAGAAACCAACTTGACATTTACGTCGTAGTGTGGACTTCGATTCAAAAAAGGTGGAGATGTCCTTCCGATCTGGTGATCTTACGAAGACAACGGCGTCATCACTTTTTACAGTAATCGACCTACAAGAAGGTCAAAAGGTTGCTGGTGTCGTCAAGAAGATCGAGGAATATGGAATATTTATACAGATCGAAGACTCGAAACTTAACGGTCTCTGTCACAAATCGGAGGTATACACCGCATTCTTCTTTTAATGAAATTTCATTGATGCATGATTCTTAGCTTTCCAACAACAAGAGTGCTGATGTCGCGGTTGCCCTCCGAAGTTTCCGTGAAGGCGACCGCGTGAAGGCCGTCATCCTAGCCATTAACAGGCATCGAATTTCCCTGAGTCTCAAGCCTTCCCACTTTGCGGACGAGGATTTCGAAAGCCATGATGGTGAAGACTCCGGAGTCGAGGAACTTGAATCAGCGCCCCTTGGAGTCGTCGATGACGGGGAAGAAATGTCCGAAGATGGCACATCTGGTGATGCATTGGATGAAGACGTGGCATCAATGGATGTTGCAGATGAAGATGACGACGACAACGCCATGCAAATTGATATTGATGTGCAATCACATCTCTATGAACAGAGCGGGCCACAAAAATCATTGAACGGTCCTTCTCACCCTGCTCCAACACCTTTACTGAAACTTTCAGGTGGCTTCCATTGGTTCGGAAATGACGCACAGCCTAAAGAGAACTCTGAGTCCGATTCTTCCTCTGACGAAAGTAACGACAAAGAGCCACCAGGCAAGACGAAACGGAAACGGAAAGAGATCGAACAAGACCTTACAGCCGATATGCACACAAAGACGCCAGAGTCGAACGCCGATTTCGAGCGGCTATTGCTGGGCTCTCCGAATTCGTCGTATCTTTGGATCCAGTACATGTCGTTCCAGCTTCAGCTTGCTGAAGTGGAGAAAGCTCGAGAAATCGGACGGCGAGCATTACGAACCATCAACTTCCGTGAAGAGCAGGAGAAACTGAACATATGGATCGCGCTTCTGAACTTGGAGAACGCTTATGGCACAGACGAAACTCTCGAGGCAGCATTCAAGGAGGCAGCGCGTGCCTATGACTCAAAAACCGTCCACCTTCGCCTGGCGTTCATTTTAGATCAGGCTGAGAAACATGAGGTTTGTGCTTCGCCATTTGACGCTATATTTGGCCTTTAGCTTTTGTTCACAGAAGGCGGAAGAGCAGTATAAACGTACTTGCAAGAAATTTAGCCAAAGTTCGAAAGTTTGGACGCTCTTCGGTGAATATTTCCTGCGAAGGGGGAACATAGACGAGTCGAGGAAGTTGCTTCCACGCAGTCTTCAGAGCCTGAACAAACGGAAGCGTGGGTTACGCCATTGCAAAACCCTATATATTCCTACTCATTTTCATTTCAGACTTGAAGACCATTTCACGGTTCGCCCTATTGGAGTACAAACATGGTGACCCAGAACGGGGGAAGACCCTCTTTGAGGGTATCGTTGATTCACATCCCAAACGATGGGACATGTGGTCGATATACATGGACATGGAGGCTGGACAAGGCGACATACAAAGCCTGAGGTGCGTCGAGTGGATACCACCGATTTTCATTACCAGACTGAAGTCTTTTCTAGAAATCTGTTTGATAGAGTCTTCTCTCTCAAAATGACAAGCCATAAAGCAAAGTACGCTCGTCAGTTGCCAGCATACCCAGTATACTGATTTCTCGCTATAACCAAGGACTTTCTTCAAAAAATGGCTGCAGTTGGAGCGGAGACTTGGAGATGAAGATGGCGCAGAAGTTGTGAAGCAGAAAGCGATTGAATGGACACAGAGGGCAAATCCATCACAACAATGATCATTGAATCACAGCAGCTGTATGCTACTCATATGGAATATATATGTAGGACGAAAATGATAACGCCAAAGGAAGTAAGGAAAACGAAACTAGAGTTCGACGGAATCCAAATGAACGTGAACGACATAGTCGAATAGAGAGGGTATAAGCGAAGAAAAAGTGGACTAAGGACGAAGGAATGTTATGAACGCGGTGATCTCGTTCTTTCGGATAGAATAGGTTCTGAATCGAAGTCGCTGAGGGGCCGTCGATTACTCATGGAGCTGGCGAGCTGGCGCTGCCAATCATCCAATTCAGTCGACAAATGCTCAAACGCCAGGGCATTTTCAGAACTAGATGCGCTAACTCGTCGGGCAGGTACACCAGATATGGGTCTACCCTGGCCAAATGAAGGCTGATCTACTTCAAGCAGAAGCCCAATTTTGTGAGATAGTTGCTCGTTTTCTCGTCTGAGAGTGGTGTTCTCGTTGCTGAGCTTTTCCAAGAGCGTCTCTTCATGACCTCCGCGTGCAATAACGAGGGAAGCTTGGAGCCGTTCAACGTCATGCTGAAGCTCTTCGACTTGGCTAAGACGGTCATCCGACTCTCGCTGCGAGGCAACAAGGTTGTCCCGCAATAGCTCGAGATCTTTTTCCAAAGAGTCAAGCCGCAGGTGGAGCTCTTTGTTTTCGCTGTGGAGGCGCTGCACTTGTCTTTGCGCATCGACAAATTGACCACGCAGCGTTTCGTTACCTTCATCCGACGAGGGTGTAGTGCGACCATTCATTCCGCGGATCCTGGAATCAAGTGGCGACTTGCCGCCACGAGTAGCATCGAGATCAGCTTGAAGAGCAGTATTCGAATTTTTCTGCTTGGTCAATTCGTCCCTCATCCTGCGCATCATTTTCTCGGTACCCCTGGAGAGGCGGTCAAGACATTACGATTATGCAAGGGAAAAACTTCACTTACTTTACATAGTGGACTGCGAGTTGATAGTCTTCCTCCATCTGTTGCATCCGGGCTTTATAGCCCCGCTCGGTCTCTTCAAGTTTTCGCTCAGCTTCGGCAGCACGAACTTCCGCTTCTGCATCACCACGGGAAGGGCTTTGCGAGGAGCGTACGCGGTCGAGTTGCGTCGACAGGGCGTTGACTTGAGCCTCGGCGTCTCGTTTGCGGCGGAGCACCTGCGCCAACTCATGTTCCGCGTCCTCGTGAAGGCGGGTGCGCTCTGCGAGTTTGTTCTCCAAATCCGCGATGGTCATAGATGAACCACGGCCATTGCTGGCAGGCATATCATCCTCATCAAAGTCAATACCATTCTCCGCTAAGTAGTTTCGCAGCATCTCCAGGCGAATGTTGGCCTCGGAAGCCTCCTTGGACTTCTCCTGAAGTTCAGATTCTGTTTCAGCAAATTCTTTGCGAAGCAGCCCGGCATCAGTAAGGATATTTGAAAGTTGAGCGCGAAGCCCAAGAATCTGTGACCGAAGGAGCGATTGTTCTGTCTCATTCTCCCGCACGCGCAGACGCTCCTCGATAAGATTGTTCTGTGACTCCTCAGCACGTTGCGTAGCGTCTTTCAACATGCTACGCAACGACGCTGTCTCCGCCTCAATAGCCTGTACCTTCTCAGTATGCCCACGAACCAGGCGGTCTTCGTCGGTTTTAAGATCACGGTGGGAGTCTAACAGTTCGCCAAGACTGCCGGTTGTAAGAGCCCTGAAGGCATCCGCCTCTTCACGAGACTTTGCCCACGAGTTTTCGACATCCGTAAGCCTGGCCCGAGCGGATTCAGCCTCAGTCGTCCGCGACTCCAACTCTCCGCGAATTTCGGCTAGATCTGCCTCCAGTGTCCCAATCTGCTCCCGTGCACGATGATACTGTGCGTCAACCTCCTCAGCGCGTGAGGAGGCTGCCAGGAGGGCGATGCGGGCTTTATCGAGAGCACGAATGTGCTGATCACGTGAATGTGTCAGTTCATCCACTTGAGCGCGAAGGTTCAGTTCTTCCGCCTCTCTTTGCTCGAGTGCGGAAGTCTGGGACAACAGTTTGTCGGCATGATCGCGGAACTCAGCATCCAGGGTCGTATGTTGTTCTTGAAGTACGTCATGGCGCTGCAACATCCGTTCATGCGATTCCTCCGCTACATCCGCACGTTTCGAAGCACCCGCTGCGCGAGCCTCAGCATGCTCATAAAGAGTAATCTGCAACGCAAGGTCATCTTTGAGTTCGCTCATCTTCCGATCCTGTGTCCAGCGCTCGCTCATGAGGGCAGACATATGTCGTTCCAAATCCGAAACACGTTCTTGTTCCAGACGGAGTACTTCTCCCTCATTGGATGACTCGAACGCGGCCAATTTTGCACGGTAATAAGCCGCCTCTTGAGTTGCACTGGCTTTCATCCGCTCTGCATCAGCGACGCGCTCCGAAGCTTGCCTAGCTTGGTCCACCATCGCAGTCTACAATTCCATAAACATCAATGCAGACAAGTCGTCAGAAATACTAATACACACCTGAATTTGTGCCCTAAATTGTTTAAACTTCAGTATCATTTCCGTTTTTCTTCCCTCACTAGAATCTTCGGTGCCTCCATTCACTTCCACCTGGTTCCCATCTCTATCCGCGTAAATGTACCCAGACTGAGATGCTTTGGCCAAAGCCTGCTTCATCCACAGCATCTGCTTTTTCATGGCCTCCAACTCGACTTCTCTAGCCTTCAAATCCCGAATCAAATCCGCGGTGACATTTCCTGCCGACCCACCTCTCGAAGCAGGCCTGGGGAAACCGTTGACAGTCGGTGACCCCGGCGGATGATAGAACGCATCCGTCGGAGGCTTAGTGCGGTCAATAACAGGCGATCCACGACCAGCAAGCACATTCATTGTCACCCCAACGAGATTTGGTGCTTGTCCCCCACCATAATCCCCAGTGCCATTAGCTGGCGAAACTGCTCGACTTGCCACACTAATTTGAGCAGGACTTTTCGCTCGCGCCGATCCTGACCCCGGTGGTTGGGCTTGTTGCTCGGGGGACATTGCCCTCTCCCGCACAAACTCGGCAGTACCAGCATCCGTACCGTCATCAGTTCCAAGGACATCGTCGTCATCCCTCCTTGGTCGCGTGGGTGCTTTACCCTTCCCATTAGTGGCACCCGGGAAGGACTGCTGCGCAATCCCGTTAGGTGGCTTTACAGCCTTTGCATTAGCAGGCGACATTGCGCGGCGATTCTCCGCATCAGAGCTAGGCTGAGTACTGGGTGACATTGAACGAGGCACATTTGCCGAAGAACTCGAAAGTGATGAGACGGAAGGTGGCGGTTGCGGCGTAATGGAAGACTTGCGGGCTGTATTTTGATTGCTAGGCGGCACCGCACTTGGAGGTGGTGCCTTGCTCGCGTCAGGATATTTTATGTGTTCTATATTTGGAAGGTATGATCTTCAAAGACAGGGAGGAAATAGGAAGACTACGAACTGGTGTCCAAGACGTGAATGAGACTAGAATCGTCCGTCTTTGATGGCGTGAATGACTCGCCACCAAGAACGAACACCCTAGTACCCATCGAAGCCATAGCGTGTCCAGAGCGGCCACTGGGCGAAGGGCCCATGTTCTGGAACATATACCATCGTTGATCTGCACGAAGGAATGAGTTTCGTGAAAGGATCGGATTGACAAGGAATAACTGACTTGTTATTTTAAATGCAGCGAGATCACCCAGATCTTTTCCGTCTACGCCACGTCCACCGAAGATGTAGATGACATCGTCAACGAGCGCTGCAGCATGGCCCTCCCTCGGCGAAGGGATGAACCCAATGCACTGCAACTCCGACCACTTCCGAGTACCGAGTTCGAAAACCCACGTATCATTGTAATGATACTGGCCATCAGTTCCACCAAAACTGCCGCACTGTTAACATACCCGCTGCATAGCACAGAAAACGGTGGGCATACATAATGATTCGATCCCCAAACGTTATCACGGCATGACCAGTCCTCTGGGCAGGTTTCTCCGCGGTCGATGGTTCAAATAGCTCCCAGACCGCCTTCGTCCGAACTGCAGAAAGCGGAGCGACCGAGGTTAAATCATTTGTGGTTGAAATCCGATTATCACTTACGTGAGTTGAGATCGAAAGCCCACAAATCATTCAAAAATTCTCCGTCCACCTGACCACCAAATACAAAGAACTTCGAACCAACCATTGTGACTGCATGTCCGTATCGTCCAGCAGGCCCAGGTCCATATACTGCTACACGTGTCCATTCACGGGAGACTTATTCACCAACCACAAATCAGTCCATAAAGTGTGGGTTCTTCAGCAAAAAGTGTGCCCACCGAGATTCAGTAAATACAGCCCATCATCTTGCTTATCGGTCGCTTTTGATTTTGAATCTGTTTTGGTATCGCCTCCCCAAACGATGAGCACACTGCTAACTAGCGCACTCGCATGCCCAACCCGAGGAGATGGGATCTCTCCGCCCGTCTGCAGCAACGTCGCTGACAGATCACGGGTGGAAAACAAGTAGAGATCATTACAAGCGGCCTCACGGACGAGACCTCCGAAGAGGAACAAATCCCCATTCGATGTTGCAGTTGAGGGGAGGGCATGGCCATATCGAGGGAATGGCGAGGGAGAGGGAGAGGTGGGGGGCACAATCCCTGGTTTGTTGAGAACCACGGGCGGGGGTAGAAGAAGCCGGCGAGCGGACCAGGGGTAAGCGGATCGTGGTGGCTGCGCGGGTTGTTGGGGTTGAGAGGGTTGAGAAGGGTTGGCAGGTTGTGCCTGGACCCCAGGACCGTTGGGACTGCTACCTCGATTTTGAACTCGCTGTTGTTGAGGTAGTTGAGAAGCGCGGGGTCCGAGTGAGCTACTACTGCCAGCACTTCCAGCTCTGTCGGTTGTTTCAATACGGTAGATGATGCGGCATCGGAGAGTATGAGAGATTAAATGAAAGACCAAAAAAAATAACAACTCACGAATCGAGAGGATTTTCCAGCCGCAAGCTGCTGGGCTGCTGTTGCTGCTGTTGTGGTAGGCCGTCTTTACTGGCTTTTGCAGAGAGCTGCGCAAGAGCCTGGCTGGGTGTCTGAGTGACGGTGACAGTTGCAGGTTGGGCAGGAGGCTGCTGCTTCTTCCTGGAGAAGAAGGACATTCTTCGAGTTCTGGTTCCTAGGAGGGACGGTATGGTTGGCGGCTGTTAGTGGTTATTGGGTGAGTATGGTTGTGGGAGACGTCTGTAGCAGGACTTTGGACCAGGAGACAAGCAGTGGATGAAGGGGATGGGACAGGCCTGCCTGGGATCGCTGCTAACAAACTTGCACCTTCATCCAACTGTTTCCGCTGATGCTGGTCAAAAGTTTGTTCATGTTTGCCTTGAACCTCCCTATTTCTCTCACAACTCACATCCATCATATCCACTCCCATCACAGCAGTATCAACTCTGTATCAACTACAGGCTGGCTTCCAGCAGAATATATCCAAATGTAGCTGAATTTAGCCTTCAATGCTGGGTTCGTTGGACCCGCTTCTTTGAATTGAATGAATGCTCAGGGCATGTCGCCGCCGTGCGGCGTTTAGTTGTCAGGAACTAGTCGACGTCAATTTCGTATAGAATCATTTGTGAGGAGAGCGGCAGCGTGCGGCATGCAATCAATCAGAACTCCGAGTCTCCAATTTAACGTCTGTCGGAGCCTGCCGGTCACCGTCGCAACGAGTTACTGCCAGTAAGAAAAATGGAAGGATCTGCACATCATATAAGGCAAGTACTAAGTAACCAGAAGGCGAAAGTTCAGATGTCTGCGGAGGACGTGAAACGTAGCAGTAAAGTCGTGGCTGTATCCAGATTTGGATGTTGTGGTTGTAGGAGACGTCCGAGTTTCCGACCAGACTCGGAGGCCCGCTGCAGCTGGTACGATCTTCATCCTTTGCTTGGAAGTAAGCCCGTATTTTATCTCATGACCTTCATCGTTGCTTGCCTTGTTCAGGACTAGTTTTTCCCGGTTCTATCCCGACCATGTCCGGATTCCAGATTGCAAACACGAGTCTAAGGGGCCTGCACCCCGTTGCCTGGAAGACTGGGTGATCACCCCGTAGAGTTCAGTGGCGGTTGACCGGCATCGAAAAAAAAAAAGTGGGAAGGTAGGGT
>Ga0210387_10003063_pt1 | contig 12832 bp, 12 predicted proteins | sample IncBWC7OmetaG_FD_160108 | JGI IMG/M metagenome (GOLD analysis project Ga0210387, IMG submission 160108) | Forest soil microbial communities from Barre Woods Harvard Forest LTER site, Petersham, Massachusetts, United States - Inc-BW-C-7-O ...
CGGTTCCGCGCGCGTGTGCAAACGGCACACTTTTGCTTCGCGGCGGGAATAGCGGGCTAGCCCCGCCGCTACGGATTTCTATTTGTCGGCAATGGACCGTGAGGGTGCTCGGTGATCAATCCCCATGCTAGGATCATCGCCGCATATTTTGTATTCGAGGATTTCATCGTGCGCCACACTTTGTTTCTTCTCGCTGCCGTTGTTGGGATCTCCACAGGTGTCTTCGCGCAGAAGCCGGGATGGCCGCCCGCGCCTGGCCATACGACGTTAGACGTCTGGCCGCATGGCGCACCCGGCGCTCCGGCGAATCCAGCTCCGGAAAGCGACACAACCACCGCCAAGGACCGCCTCGTCGCCGGCAGGCCTGTCATTCGTATCGGCAACGTCTCTGCACCGACGCTGACTCTTTACACGCCGACGGGGAAGAGCACCGGGGCAGCGGTCGTTGTGTTTCCTGGTGGCAGCTACCGCATTCTTGCGATCGATCTGGAAGGCACGGAAGTGTGCGACTGGCTCAACTCGGCGGGGATCACTTGCGTCCTGCTCAAGTACCGCGTGCCCGACACCGGGCCGTATCCCAAATCCACGGCTGCGCTTCAAGATGCGCAGCGCGCGGTCGGCATCGTTCGCTCTCGCGCGGCGGAGTGGCACATCGACCCGAAGCGCATCGGCGTGCTTGGTTTCTCCGCGGGAGGGCACCTTGCGGCGGCGCTCAGCACTCATTTCGATAAGCGCCTTTATGATTCGATCGATTCCGCCGACCAGATGAGTTGCCGGCCTGATTTTGCAGTGATTGTTTATCCCGGTTATCTGGCGATCGCGGAGCAGAACTTTGCGGCCAATGCGGACATCCATCCGACGGAGCAAACTCCACCTACTTTTCTCGTGCAGGCCGAGGACGATCCGGTGCATGTGGAAAATGCGACCGTGTATTTTCTTGCTTTGAAGAACGCCAAGGTTCCGGCGGAATTGCACATCTATGCGCAGGGTGGGCATGGATATGGGCTTCGACGCACAGAGCTTCCCGTTACCGGCTGGCCGCAGTTGGCGGAGGCGTGGCTGCACACCATTCGGATTTTGCCGGCGGCCGCGCGTTGAATGGAAAGTCTACGGGCACAGCATGCTGTGCCCCTTCGGCTCACATTCGAGAAAAAATATTAGAAGAAGGCTGCGCCGCCATCGACGTTAATAGATTGGCCGGTGATGGCGCTGGATTGCGCCGAGCAGAGGAACAGCGCGGCGCGGGCGACTTCGTCGGCCGTTTGCCCGCGGCCTTGCAGAATTGTGTTTAGAAAACCGGCGAGCTGCTTTTTGGGACTGACACCCAGCTTCTTGGCAAGCGTGTTGCCAAGTTCCTTGGACATGCGCGTTTCGGTGACTGGCCCGGGGCAGATGGCGTTGACGCGCACGCCCTTGCGAGCGGCTTCGGCCGCGGTCACGCGCGTGAGGCCGAGCATGCCCGCTTTTGCGGCCGCGTATGCGGAGCCCCACGGGAACGCCGCCTTGGCTGAGAGGCTTGAGATGTTGAGAATGACACCATATTTTCGCTCGTACATTTCCTCGATCGCGAGTTTGGTTAGCAGGAATGCGGCGCGCAGATGCACGGCGATGACCCTATCGAACTCCGCAAGGGGATAGTCTTCGACGGGAACGACTGGGCCGTAGTGGCCGGCATTATTAACGAGGATATCGATCTTTTTAAAATTTGTGCGGGCTTTCCCCAGGACGCTGGCGCAATCCAATGCGTTGGCGAGGTCGGCGGGGAAATAGTGTGCGCGTCCGCCGCGGCTTGAGATTTCTTGGGCGGTGGCAGCGAGCTCCGCTTCGGTGCGCGCTGTCAGAAAGACAGAAGCGCCTTCGGCGGCAAAGAGTAGTGCGATGGCGCGCCCGATGCCGCGGCCAGAGCCGGTGATGAAAGCAACTTGATCTTTGAGAATCATAGGAAGAAGAGGATAGAAGCAGTGCGCCGCGGAGGCAAGAAACTAAGATTTGCGCGAGGCGCCGGCGCCTCCCCAAAAGGCCAGCTTGTACCGCGAGTTCAAAGAGAGCAGAATAGCCTTCTGGCCAAGAACTGTACTTGTGTTCAGGTGTAATTCGCCTCGCCGGTAACTAAGCTAGATCCAAGACATTGCGTGCATTGCTGCGGAATTCAGGCATGGGCCGGTCCGCCTTTTCCAGAGACCGCGGCACAAACCCAGCCCTGCCGCCGATTTCGACTTGGGGGTAGTGTTCGTGCGCCGACCAATTCTCGTAATCCAGGTAAGTGCCATTTTTGCCGCCTTTGCGTTCGCGGGCTGTGCCGGACTGACGTCATCGAATGGATCGAACGGCGCAACGAAAACGGTGGCGCCAACGATCGCAGCGCAGCCGTCGAGTCAGGTAGTGACCGCAGGACAAACAGCGACGTTTAGCGTGGCGGCCAATGGAACCGCGCCGTTCAGCTACCAGTGGCTGAAAAATAACGCAAACATTGGCGGTGCGACAGCCGCTAGCTATACGACTCCTGCGACGATTGCCGGGGATAGCGGCGCGAAATTCGATGTAGTGGTGAGCAATTCGGCAGGGAGTGCTACGAGCGCGATGGCCACGCTGACCGTGAACGCAGCAACCGTGGCGCCCGCGATTACAACGCAGCCGGCGAATCAGAGTGTTACGGTTGGACAAACGGCGACGTTTAGCGTGGCGGCGACGGGGACGGCGCCGCTCAGTTATCAGTGGCAGAAGAACAGCGCGAACATTAGTGGCGCGACGTCGGCGAGCTACACCACGCCTGCAACGGCTTCAGTCGACAACGGCGCGAAGTTCGATGTGATCGTCAGCAACGCCGCGGGAAGTCAGACAAGCACGTTGGCGACCTTGACCGTGAATGCGGCCGCAGTGGCCCCTACGATTACGACGCAGCCGGCGAATCAGACGGTGACTCTTGGACAAACGGCGGCGTTCAGCGTGACGGCGACAGGAACCGCGCCGCTCAGTTATCAGTGGCAGAAAAATAGCACAAATATTCTCGGCGCGACGCTGGTGAGCTACACCACCCCTGCAACGGTTTCAGGCGACAACGGCGCGAAGTTCGATGTGATCGTCAGCAACACTGTCGGAAGTCAGACGAGTGCGATGGCCACGTTGACCGTGAATTCCGTCACTGCGTCCACAATCGATGTGGTCACCTATCACTACGACAATTTGCGCACTGGGCAGAACTTGAACGAGACGATCCTCACGCCTGCCAACGTGAACTCGACGGCATTTGGCAAGCTCGGCGCGTTTACTGTGGACGGACGAGTGGACGCGCAACCGTTGTACCTCTCGGCCGTGGCCATCCCAAGCGTGGGAACGAAAAATGTTTTGTATGTGGCCACGGAGCACGGCAGCGTGTACGCGTTTGATGCGGACTCCGTCAACGGAAACACCAGTGCGTTTTTGTGGAAGGCTTCCGTGCTTGGCAGCGGCGAGACGTCCAGCGACGACCGCGGATGCAGCCAGGTCACTCCTGAAATCGGCGTGACGGCGACGCCGGTCATTGATCGCACGCGCGGAGCGCGTGGCGCGATCTATTTCGTAGCCATGTCCAAGGACGCCAATGGAAATTATTTCCATCGAGTGCATGCGCTCGATCTGACCACCGGCGCGGAGCTTTTTGGCGGGCCGGTGCTTGTGCAAGCGACGTATCCGGGTACGGGCGACAACAGCTTGGGCGGAAACGTGGTCTTCGACGCCAAGCAGTACAAGGAACGCCCAGGATTATTGCAAATCGGCGCAACGATTTACACGACGTGGTCTTCGCACTGCGATGCGGGTCCGTACACTTCCTGGGTGATATCGTACGACGCGAACACGCTCGCGCAAACGAGCGTGCTGAACCTCGTGCCCAACGGCAGCGAAGGCGGGATATGGATGGCGGGAACGGCGCCTGCAGCGGACCCCTCCGGCAACATCTATTTCATGGTGGGGAACGGCGACTTCGATACCACGCTGAACGCCAGCGGTTTTCCCGCGAATGCGAATTGTGGGCAATGTTATGTACGGCTCTCCTCCAGCGCGCCGATGAAGCTGCTTGATTACTTCACGCCATCGAATACTGTTTCTGAATCAAATTCCGACACGGATTTCGGCTCGGGCGGGCCTCTGCTTTTGCCTGACCTCGTGGACGGAAACGGTACAACGCGACACTTGGCGGTGGGCTCCGGCAAGGACGCGATCATTTATGTCGTGGACCGCGACAACATGGGGAAGTTCAACAGCACTGCGGACAATATCTATCAGCAGATCAACGGGCAGATCGGCGGCGTGTGGTCCAAGCCGAGCTACTTTAATAACACGGTCTACTATGGCGCCGTTGGTGACCATCTGAAAGCCTTTCCGATCACCAGTGCGAAACTTGCTGGAACGCCCGCGACGCAAAGCGCGACCAGCTTCGCTTATCCGGGGACGACCCCGAGCATTTCGGCGAACGGTACCTCGAATGCGATTGTATGGGCTGTGGAGAACGGCTCGACGGGCGTGCTCCATGCTTACAACGCGACGAACTTGACGAGCGAACTTTACAACTCGAATCAGGCGGCCAACAACCGCGATCAGTTCAGCGACAACAAATACGTCACGCCGATGGTGGCGAATGGCAAGGTGTACGTCGGCACGCCGAACAGCGTGGTGGTTTTTGGCCTGCTGCCCTGAGCGCTCGCTGCAGCGGGCAGTCTAATTTTCGGGGCGATCTCGCTTACGGATGTATATCAGTCTATCCGCTACTTGCCAGCGCTGAGCTTCCACAGCACTGCATTCACCAGGGAGTTCACATCGCTCTGTGTGAACGTAGTGAGGCCAGCCTTCACGGGTTTGTGCCCGATGGCTCGAAACGCCAGCTTCTTCGTCGGCGCCTGCAGGAAGTCGAATACCATGGTCCCAGTGCGGAATTGGATGTTCTGGTAGCCGTACACCGGTGGACCCCAACCCCAGGACTGCACGCAGCCATAAGGGCCGCACACGACTCCGGGGTAGCCGCCGGCGTAGCCGACCGGCGCTGCCGCCCTCTGGTCCTTCACGGCGATATGATAATCGACCAGAAAAGCGGCTGCCTGCGGGTCAGTCACTTCCTTGAAACCTTTTTCGGCCAAAGCCTTGGTGATTGCTACGCGAATCTGCCCGCGGAGGATTTCGTTCGACGCTTCCGTCTCGGGCACGGGCTTGCCACCTTGCGTGGGTTCGTCTCGCGAAATGACAGGCCGTGAATCGCGCGTGGGAGCGGGCAGGGCCTCGACCGGGCGCCAGGCCCAGGTGGCGTGCTTAGGGATCGGAACTTCGGGATTGCGCTCGGACGTGACGTACTCATTGCAGCCGACCACGACAATCAAAGTAAGAAGAGCAGCAGCGGTCAAGAGCCGCTTGGTGGTGCTAAAGGAACACAGACACCGCATCTGACTTGCCTCCAAAGGCATATTTATCCTACGCCCTATTGAACACAACACGGATTGGATAGTTGCGGCGAGAAAAAGGGTGCGCTTTGGCGTGCTTTCCAACCGATAGTCCAGCGCATCAAGTCTTCGGGTTTTCCCAGTCCTTGGGCGGAAAGACCACCGGCCAGAATTTCGGCGATGGGCGTTCAAACTCGAAGGCTACGGCGAAATAATCCGGGCTTGGCTCATCGATGCGGACCACGTGGCCGCTTTCCTCTACGCCCGTTTGCGGATTCACCAGAGTGATTGGCTGACCGGCGAGGAGGTCCATTTTTAATTTGACCAGCCCGCCATGTGCATTAACGACCAGCGTGTGCGTGTTTTCCCGGACCTGAACGCGGTCCGCCGTCTCGGCGAGAACCGTGACGGGTATCTGCAGCATCACCCGCTCACTGCGGCGGCGATTGGCGGGATCGGAAGAGGGCACGAGATTCTCCGTTAAGCGGCGGCGTTCGCTGCAAGTTCTCGGGTAGGACCCGACCCTGTGTACCTGTGGTCTCCCAAGAAGCCTGTCTTGCGGCAGCGCGGCCGGGCCGGCTCACTCGGCACGAGTAGACGACCAACTCGGTGCCTGTTTATTAGTCTAACTTAGGGGCGGGCGGGTATCGCGCAGCGTAATGAGCCGTGGCGTGCATTGGTTAACTGGGTTCGCTGGGTCGGTTGTCCAAATCGCACCAAGGATTCTTGCTGTTTAGGCAGGTTTCGCGTGTTTAAGGCAGCATCATCGATTGCAGGCGGGATTTCACGGCCGGCCATTCCGAATCGAGGATGCTGAAGTAAACGGTGTGGCGAATCCGGCCGCTGGCGGTGATCATGTGATTGCGAAAGGTACCTTCCTCGCGCGCGCCAATGCGCAAGACGGCGGCGCGGGATTTTTCGTTGAGCGAATCGGTCTTCAGTTCCACTCGGATGCAGCCGAGCGTCTCAAAGGCGTGGCGCAACAAAAGATATTTTGCTTCGGTGTTTATGCTAGTGCGTTGCCAGGCGGGAGCGACCCACGTCCAGCCAATCTCGACTCTATGATGTGTGCGGTCGATGTTGCCGTAGCGCGTGCAACCGATAGCGCGGCCGCTCGATTTTTCGATCAGCGCAAACGGCAGCGAGACGCCGCGCTCCTGTTCATCGAGTGCCGTGGCGACGTAGGCGGACATCTCCGCTGGCGTGCGTACGGGAATGGGAATCCAGCGCCATAGACTCTCATCAAGCCCGACGCTCGCCAGATCGGCTTGATGCGCCTGCGAGAGCGGCTCCAGCCTCACGTGGCGGCCTTCGAGAGTCACTGGCCCGAAGATCATTTCCGTGCTTATTTGCGTGTTCATGCCGAGGGGCATGTTACCGCCGCCGCCGCTCGCAAGGCAGCGCCAATTTGGCTAGGGGCGGCAAGGGCTGCGCTTACGCGGCAACCCAAGAAGCGCCAAAGCGCGTCTTATCTCTTTTCGGATGTCCGGGAACTTTCTGCCCGCCAAAGATGAAATGTCTGTAGGGGCGGGGCTCGCCCCGCCCGGCCCGCCCGTGGGTTGTATTGTCTTGCCGTTATGGCACTTCGAATTTATTTCCGGGACGCACTTGATGACTAAAGGACCCGTCTCAATACTGAGCTAGGATAATGATGAAAGACTCCTCTTCCAATCGTCTGGTACATCGTTCCGCATTCTATGCAATCAAGAGATCGCGACTCGTTCCCAACAGCTTCTTCGTACTCGCACTCTTGCTCTTGACGCTCGCGGCCCAAGACTTTCGAGCCCAGGAGAAGCCTCCCGCCGAGCAGCCTCAGGCCCAGCCACAGGGGCAAGCGCAGCCAGAACTAAAGCGGCCACAGGATGGGCAGCAGCCGAAGATCGCAGTCGAAGTCAAAACCGTCAGCGTCCTCGCCACCGTTCGCGACAAACATGGAAAGATCATCTCCGATCTGACCAAAGACGATTTTCAGTTGGATGAGGACGGTCGTCCGCAAACCATCAATTATTTTGCGCACGAAAGCGATTTGCCGCTACGCCTCGGTCTCCTGGTGGATACCAGCTTAAGTCAGAGGAAAGTGCTGGATCAGGAGCGCAGCGCCAGCTATAGCTTCCTTGATCATCTCCTCCGCCAAGACAAGGATTTGGCGTTCGTGATTCATTTCGACAGGGAAGTGGAGCTTTTGGAGGATTTCACTCCCTCGCGTCCCAAGTTGCAGGCCGCGCTGCAAAAGCTATCGACCCCGCAGTACGGCGGCGGCGGTAGCACCACTAGCGGTGGGAATGGCGGCGGAGGCGGAGGGCGTGGTTCACATCATGGCGGCGGGACGTTGCTCTACGACGCGATCTTCCTCGCGTCCGATGAGCTCATGAGCAAGCAGCAGGGTCGCAAAGCGCTGATCATTCTTTCGGATGGCGTCGATCACGGCAGCAGAGAAACCATGGCCGAAGCGATCGCAACCGCCCAGCGTTCCGACACGATCATCTACTCCATTTTGTTCGCCGACGAGGAAGAAAACAGCCGTCCCAGTGGTTTCGGGATGGGCGGTCACGGCGGCGGCATGGGTGGTGGCCGCGGGCGTGGGGGCTATCCTCCTCGGGAAGAGCGCCCCGACGGCAAGAAAATCCTCGAGCAAATTTCAACCCAAACAGGCGGGCGTCTCTTCAAAGCCTCCAAGAAAGACGCACTCGACAAAATTTACGCCGAAATCGATGAAGACCTCCGCAACCAGTACAGCCTCGCCTACACCCCCGACAAGGGCAACACAGTCGGCTACCACAAAATCCATCTCGTCGCCAAACCAAAAGACCTGGTCGTCCAAGCCCGCGACGGCTACTACTTCGGCCAGTAGCACTCCGCAGAGCCTTCCATTTCGGCACGGCGACGCCGGTTTCGGTAACGCGACAAATCAGGCATGTTGAACTACAACCCCACTGTTAGAATCCGCATCAGTCAGTCGGTACGCACCTCAAACACGCCGAAAGAGGTCCAGATGCGACCTATCTTGGTGGCCTCAATCCTTTTGTTAATATCCGGGAACCTGAACGCTCAATCCGTTTCTCCGGCGGCTCGAAAGGCCGTTCAAGTGATTCAGAAGCTCCGCTCGATTGATGCACCGAGTTCCAGGGACCTTGACATCGGTCCGTCCTCTAAAGTCCCGTATCTGCTGAGGCAACTTAATCAAGAGCTGAAAGCACTCATTCTTGAAGACCTGAACGACCAGACCCAAAACACATTGCCCAATGAAGAAGAGATACTCGATCACCTGAGGGCTGCGGGATGGCAAGAATTGCCGAGTAACAAATGGACTGCTTACGGGGAAATCCGGAAGATAAAGTTTGACTTGACTGCCGACTATGATCCACCACTTCTGATTGTCTCCACTCAACTTTGGCTTCCGTGTGGCGCCACCGACCCCGATTCCGCGATTTACGTGTTTCGTGGTATGTCTCGCCGATGGGAATTAGTTCTCTCCACGGATTCTGATTTTGACCCCGTTGGAGGTGTTGATGAAGGCGGCCTGCAATATAAGATATCTCCACATGACTCAAGAGGGCGTTGGTTTCTTGCGGTAGCACAATTGCCGCCTTCGTGTGGCGGAGCTGGGAATGTTCTGCGTTACAAGGTTCTTCGCCCGGGAGCGAACGCGGACAATCCAACAGTTCTTGTCGCACAACGTGAGGTGATCGACGCGGGGTTTGACCCTCCATTTCGGCTTGACGTCCAAGACGACTGGTTTGCCGTTACCGAAGGCAAACGAAGAGTACTGGGTGGAGGAACGGGGGTTCGTGTTTTACGCTACGCGATTGACGCCAACAAGATCCGGCGCATAGCTCCACTGGCCGTATATCCGGAGGACTTTCTTGATGAATGGGCTCAATTGTCCTGGGATGAAGCACGGCAGTGGGTAATGGAATCATCGGAAGGCAGCCTGAAAAAATGGCATGCCAAATTGAACAATGTTGGAAAAGATTCATCGGAAATAGAATTCATACGACGTTGTTCGGGGAGTGCGGACAGTGAAGGGACTTGGCTGATCGATCTGGCCGTTGACAGCCGGTACGATCCCTCGATGGAGGACAAGCGGCTCTACGTCCAAGTAACGAAAAAGAACAACACTTTTCTTGTAAACAACATCCAGGAAAACCTTCCGCCTGGATGCTCGGGGAAAACTCTCCCCGCGTTAAGGGACGAGCGGGAATTGCCCAGCTGGTAGGGCTGCTGAGAACTAAAACAACGCCGTTCATCGGCTAGTGATGCTGTAGGCCACCTAAGTTCTTCGGCAGGGTCCTGATAATAAACGCCGTAATCGAAGACTGTCACAATGCGAGGAAACCCGGTGCGGGGCGAGCGCGGCGTAGGGGATGATAGAGTGTTCGGAAAATACTCACTGATGAAGACCTGCGCAACCAGTACTGCCTCGCCTACACGCCCGACAAAGGCAACACCGTCGGCTACCACAAAATCCATCTCGTCGCCAAACCAAAAGACCTAGTCGTCCAAGCCCGTGACGGCTACTATTTTGGCCAGTAGCCCTCGCAGAGCCTTCCATTTCGGCAGCTCGCCGCTAGGCTAGCCCACGTGTCGGTACAGCAGCTCTCCAAGCGGCACCAGCAGCCGTTCGGGCATGCGCGCCAGCGCCCAGTTCCCTATGCGCAGTCTCAGATTTTTGGGGGAAGCTACGCCCGACTCGGCTGGATACCGCCTGTAAACAAGAGGCATGCGTTGCGCACCCAGGTGGTCTTTGAATCGCAACAATCCTTCGTGGTCGAGCGCGGTTCGGCCCAAGTTCAATTCACGGTAGCCGTGACCCTTGGCGTGCTCGATGATTTCCGCCATTAGCAGCGGCACGCTTCCAAGGCTGTGGTGAATCGCATCGGAGGCTCCGTATTTGTAGACCATCTGTTCGCGGAAACTGAGGGTAATCATGCTCGCCAGGGGCGTTTCGTTCCGCCTGGCAATCCAGATGGTGAAGTCTTGTCCCAGACACTGGGCCAGAGCCTCGAACCACGCGAGCGGCTGCGGCGGCAAGCCGTGGCGCTTTCTGGTGGCCACCTGCAAATCGTAAAAGTCCCGGAGCAACTGCGCGGAGTTTCCGCGCTCGCACGTGACGCCCTCCCGCCGCGCGCGTCGGATCTTTCGCCGAACGCAATCGGCGTGCATGCCCTCAAAGATGACTTCGAGATCGGCGGAGAGATCGAGCAAATGCAGGCAGTAGCTTTCTGATTTATGGAACAGCGACCTCGAGCTGGGGATGCCCGTGCGAGGTCTAATCTCGACATACCGCCAGCGTCGCGGATTTTGTGTCAGGTGGCTGAGAATTGCCTGGACGTCTTCTGGATCGTCCATCAAAGGCTCGCAGTGATCCGAAAAGGGCAGGGACACGAGCCGCCGCCGCGTCAGCCAGGACTGAACCTCGCAGAACACCACCGCGTTCCGAAGCTTTTCGTGCGGCACGGAGGTGGTGAAGGCGACCGGCAAGTACCCGTAGCATTGCTTCAACGCTTGCAGCCATGCCCGGCTGTGAAAAACGGTGGCGCGCGGATGCACTCGGATAAAACGCTCCCAGCGCGGGTCGCTTAGCGGATCGATCGAGTAGACGCGCGCGGGGCCATGCGCTTTGCTGGCCGCTCGGGACGCGCTGGAGACACATAGCAGCCACTCTAACTCGGCATCGTTCCTTTCCCGGCCATCCAGGGAACCCGAGAATTCAAGTGCGGCTTTTTGCGTCATCTGTTCCTCCCGCCCGAGAAATCTGTCAAGCGATGTCTCCAGGGCAGATGAGCCTCACGCAGAGAACACTCTTGGCGGGAGCGTGCTAGTCATCTCGCTGCGCGAGCCTACAGATGCGCAAACGGGAATGGAATCCGTGGAATACCTGAGATCTGGGGGGGGCAAACCTCACTAGCAGGCAGGCAAGGTCAAAATCCGCAATTAGTCCCGAGGGTCGGGATTATCATTGAAGGGATTTTCGCCCAGGCCAAGGAAATTCTTGTACATGGCTACTTAATCTTGGCATCAAGCGCTGCGCTCGTGTCACGCTTGCGCGAGTTGCAGCCTGGCTTGTACCCATGGTGGTTGAGGCTGCTCATTGTTGTTAGGCTGCCCATACGTCCGGCGCTGTTAAGTCGCAGACTAAGTACTATCGGGGACATCTTTCCCGTTGACAGCGCTAGCAGCATGTGTAGTCCTACCGGGATTGCGCTGACAATAAAGGGACCTTCGGAGTAGACGACAGGGTGCGAATCCTGTTAAGCGGCGCCACTGGTTGGGGGCAGTCTTTGTCGGTTATCGCTGTAAATTTCAAACCTAGCCCGCCTCCAGGAACGACATGCCGTACTACAGCTTCAGCCCTGATTTGTCCTTCCTGAACAAGAAAATCGACGTGGGCTTTCGCGCCAAGGGGCGGCCGGACTGGCGTGGAGAGGAACAGACCACCGACGCTCAGGTCGCAAACGCGGGAAACATCATCCATGCCCTGACAACGCCAATAGACCCAAAGGTCTCCGCTAGCCTCGATGCGAGCAGTCATCCTTCTGGAATAGGCCAGCTTCGCCAATGCGGTTGCAACCTATCTCCTCAGTCCTGCGGGCCTAGACGAGCAGCTGAGAAAACGAACGACCCACCATCCATTGCAAACGATAGTCGGAGGATCCGAAGCGAACAATCCGGTAAAGACCTGACTTGTCATGCAAGATTTTTCGGGTCGTCCGCGGGATGTTTCAGCTAATCACGAGCGGGGCAACTGCTGAGCTAGCTAGTTCCGGTCACACACAGCGTTCAAAGCTTTCCATTGTCCCGTACGCTCCTCGTCAAGCGCTTCGAGAGGAATTCACGGATTAAATTCGTACCCAGTCGCCCCGCGAGGCCAAGGGCCGCATTCGTGAAGACCAGGTTCGCTCCTCGATCCGCTCTGGGATAGTACAGATTGGACAGCGCTGCTGAGGAAATGTCGCCAAGAAAAAAAGAATAGTTGGGGACAGTTCGCCCACTATCACTGCGTGTAACAAATGGAGAGCTGAGCGCATGCATGAGGCGAGACTTAAAGGAGCCGGTGCCCTGGTAGTAGTAGCGCGGATCCTGGTGAAGGAGCGCGGGGAAGACCGCATGAGTTAGGAAGTCACTGCTGCGTCCGTCGGCAAACCTTGCCGCATAGCGTTTGCCATAACCCGCGGCACCTTGCCCATAACCCGGATAGGTGTTCGTCGCTTGCTCGATGCCGGCACCGAGACCGACGCCGATGAAGGCAATGGGATCGAAACTGTTCCGTGCAGTGAGCGAGAATTTCTGTTTCCAATTGAGCGGTGCGGCGTCATGAATGTAGCTTGTAAAGAAGTTTGGGATGACGCCGACCAGCCGCTGCTGCTCTTCCGCCTTTATCTCCTCAGCGGCGATCAGCTCAGTGGGACGGACCGTCACCTCCA
>Ga0210387_10003064_pt1 | contig 12831 bp, 10 predicted proteins | sample IncBWC7OmetaG_FD_160108 | JGI IMG/M metagenome (GOLD analysis project Ga0210387, IMG submission 160108) | Forest soil microbial communities from Barre Woods Harvard Forest LTER site, Petersham, Massachusetts, United States - Inc-BW-C-7-O ...
GTCTCGGAGTCAAAGGCGCGGCAATCACTTCCGGTTCACCGATCGATGAAGGCACCTGCGATGGCGACATCAACCAAATGTGGTATCAACGATAGGCGTAGCGAAGACAGCGAGTGGAAGGAGACCAAACCCTCCTGAGAGGTGAGTGTACCGGGACATGTGGACCTGAGACATCCGTTACAAGCCCCTTGCGGTGGCGATGGTTCGATTTGAGGAGGCAACGAGAAGACAGATATCCAGTCGCCTGCTTTTCGCGCGCGGCAAATGCTGGATAAACCGATATGCGCCAGCCAGGGCAATGTGTCGCACTTGCCACGAGATGCTCATCGGTACTCATCGCTTGACGATGAGTGCATTGGCGATTTACCACTCGTTGAGAAAGCGCAACGAATACGCGGCGGTAATCACTCGTCCGATTAGCCGGTTTATTGCCCAAGTGGATTCCGCCTAAGATGAGGGGTTTTTCGTTGAGTGAATGAGGGGCGTCGATCTTATCGCACGACTTTGAGGCCGTTAAATTTTCTACGATCGCCCAATCAACGCTTCTAGTGTGGTCAAATCCTGCTTGAGGATATAGCCGCTAGCACCTGCTTCGCTTGCGGCTGCACGCATATCTTCGTCGTCGCAGTCGGTCACGATAATAATGCGGGCCTGTGGATCGGCCTTTCGTATTTGCCTGGTCGCGGCCAGTCCGTCCATGATTGGCATTCGGACATCCATCAATACGACGTTTGGCAGCTGCTCGCTATAGACCGCTAACGCGTCCGCACCGTCTGCGCACTCCCATATCTCAGTCGCGATCTGCTGGACCGCGCGTCTTAGCAGACGGCGTACACTTGCGTTATCTTCCACGATGAGAACCGTCATTGTGCTCCTTAAGAAATCAGGCATGGCGGCTCGAAAACTCTTCCAAAGTGGGCCTCTAGTTACGATAAAAGGGTTGCACGGAGAAGAGAATAGAGGTAGTTACACGAACCTCCGTGTGTAACTACACACCTCAGCTGTGTGGTCCCACACACTTGTGATACATCTACGGATGCAGTTAAAAGGGCCTCCATCGTGATTTCCCAGGAAATGCTGAGCATCCTTGAGCCTGGACGGCTGAGAGTAGGCGATGTAGCCCTCGGCCCTGTTATGGCGCGTGGGCGGCCGGACGCGCTGTCCCAAGCTGCCTATGCATTCGTGCGGTTGATGGCTGTTCTCCTCGTCAGCGTTTCGGCCGCCGCACAATACCGCTTTAACCTATGGACGGCGGAGAATGGCTTGCCTTTGAACTCAGTTCGGGGCTTACATCAGACTCCGGATGGATATCTTTGGATCGCAACGCTCGATGGCGTGGCTCGATTCGGTGGCAGTCATTTTAAAACCTTCAACAAGAGCAATACGCCCGGAATTATTTCTAACCGGATTGCTTCCATGGTTGGAGGTCAACACGGCGACCTGTGGATGGTTACCGAAAACGGCCGTATCACGAGATATCACAACGGTTCTTTCGAAACTTACGGTGAGAAAGAAGGCCTGCGAGAGGACAACCCCGTCCACGGCATAACGTCAGATGATTTCGGTCATGTGTGGATATTATTTACCGACACAATCTCTCAATGGGATGAGGCAGCCGGTCGGTTCAACGATATTCTCGTGAAGCTTCCGCAAGTTCAGTACTTCAAATCTCTTCGGTGGGGACATCTTGGCTTTTGGGGTTGGAATGACAAAGGCCTGCATTGTTTTATCAAAGGACAGTGGATCGACGTCCCGCTTCCAACCTGGCTTCCCGCCTCCTCCATCTGGGAGGTTGCGGTTGATCAGAAAAGGACGCTCTGGCTAGAGACGCTAAACGGTAAACACGTCAGCATCACAGCCGGAAAGGCTGTAATCCAGAAGGCAGGCGCCACAGTTGACTATGTCGATCGCCAAAGTCACGTTTGGAAAATGCTCATTGGACACCAACTGGTTCGCTCCATAGAAGGCAAGACCTTCGGGGCTGATCCACCGGGGCCTTTTACCCAAGTCGTCGAAGACCACGAAGGCAGCCTATGGATTGCTACCGAGGGCCACGGACTTTATCGATTGCATAGACAGTTTGTTCGCGTGTACTCGAAGGAAGAGGGTCTAATAGATTCGAATGTTTACCCGATCTATCAGGATCACTCCGACGTGGTCTGGATTGGCGCCTGGCGCGGCGGGCTTAGCCGTTTTGAAGCGGGGAAATTTACCAGCTACACCGTCGCAAATGGGTTGCCGAACCCGCTTGTAACCTCTCTCTATGAGGATCGCGACGGTCAGCTCTGGGTCGCCACTTACAAAGGCCTTCGTATCGTTGTGAACGGAAGACTACGAAAGCCGTCTGGTCCTGCACTGCCAGAGCAAAGCGTCGTACAAGTTATTCAACAGGACAGGGGAGGGACCCTTTGGTTTGGAACGCCCGAAGGCCTTGTAAAGTACAGCGATGGAGTCACCCAAATCTTCACCACCCGCGATGGCCTTGCGACCAATGATGTGCATGCGATTGTTGAAAGTCAGTCAGGGGATCTTTGGGTTGGAGGCTATGGGGGACTGACAAGGATTCGTGGGAGAGAGTTCACGAGTTCGACAGAGCACTACGGTTCGCCAAGCGATAGCATACGTTCACTTTATGAAGACCACGATGGTGTTCTCTGGATTGGGACTTACGATAACGGACTCGCCCGTTTGAAAGATGGCCAATTGACACGTTACAGCGTGCGTGACGGGTTATTTAGCAATGGAGTCTTCCAGACCCTCGAAGATACTCACGGTAATCTCTGGATTAGCAGCAACTGGGGCATCTATCGTGTCCGCAAACAGGACCTGAATGAATACGCCGCGAAGAAGGTCAATTCGATCACATCTGTTGCTTACGGCACGATTGATGGCATGCTCAATGCCGAGTGCAATGGTGGCTTTGGACCTGCTGGCATAAAAACACACGATGGAAAGATGTGGTTTCCAACCCAGAACGGAGTCGCAGTGATCGACCCGGAGACCGTGCCACTCAATGAGCAGCCTCCTCCCGTGGTCATCGAATCCTCCCAGCTCGATCAAGTTGAGCTTCCTGTGACAGGTCCAATACAGATTGCGCCAGGTAAGCAAAATCTGGAAATTCAATACAATGCTTTGAGTTTTATCAAGTCGGACCTGATTCAATTTAGGTACAAGATGGACGGACTGGATGCTGACTGGATCGACGTTGGATCGAGGCGAACAGCCTACTACTCGCATATGCCCCCGGGTAAGTACATGTTTCGAGTAATCGCCCGCAATAGCGACGGCGTTTGGAATAACATCGGGCAAAGTCTTCCAGTCGTAGTGCTGGCGCCGTTCTACAAAACCGGGACATTCCTGACCTTTCTTCTACTGCTCGGCGCAGCTCTGATATGGGTTGTAGCGAACTACCGCATCGCTCGTCTTAAGCGTTCTCAAATTGCTCAACACCGTTTTTCACAACAATTAATTGCCTCTCAGGAAGGGGAACGGAAGCGCATCGCTGCAGAGCTGCATGACAGCCTCGGACAGCGGTTAGTAGTAATCAACAATCTCGCCCTATTCTTTCTTCGCTCGCACGCTCAGCATGATAGTGACGACAAACAAGCCGAGGCCATCAAAGAGATCAGTGAGGAAGCAAGTTCAGCAATCGAAGAGACCCGGAGCATCGCGTACAACCTGCGTCCTTTCCAGTTGGACCGATTGGGGTTGACTAAGTCGATCGAGGGCCTCATTCGTACTGTTTCCAAGTCGTCCGGGATCCACATCGCCAGCGATCTTGCCAACGTGGATGAACTGTTCCCGGAAGAACTGCGGATCAACTTCTATCGCATCGTGCAGGAAGCCTTAAGTAACATCATGAAGCACGCCGAGGCGACAGAGGTGAATGTTCGTATTCTGCGAACGGATACCAACGTTGTCCTCAGCATTCAAGACAACGGTCGAGGATTTACCGCGGCAGCCCGCACTGCTCAGGCCAGCCATGGCGGCTTCGGTCTGACCGGTATCGCGGAACGTGCGACTCTACTAGGTGGTAGGCTCAAAGTGCGATCTGAGCCAGGAAGTGGCACGATGATGACCGTAGAGATCCCGCTCGTGGGAGCAGATCATGCCGAATGAAATCAGCATTGTGCTAGCCGACGATCACCCTGTAGTGCGAAAGGGTCTGAAGCTCAGCATCGAGGAAGACCCCAGACTAAAGGTCATCGCCGAGGCAGGCGACGGCGAAGCAGCCTTGGCCCTTATAAAGAAGCTGAATCCAGAGCTCGCGATCCTTGATATAGATATGCCAAAGTTGAGCGGCCTCGACGTCGCCCGAGAGGTTGCCAAACTAGGGTTAGCCACAAGGATCATCTTCCTCTCCTTTCATCGCGACGAAGACTTCTTTCGCGACGCCATGGAGACGGGCGGCAAAGGCTACCTGCTCAAAGACGGTGCGACCGAAGAGATCGTCACGGCTGTCCATACGGTTGCTGGCGGACAGGTATATATGAGTTCAGCGATCACCCTGCAATTGCTTCAGGGTAGCGGCGCAGCCAGCCAACCTAAGGATGATTCTCTTATCCGCGATCTCACCCCTTCAGAACGCCGTATCCTGCTCTTGATCGCCGATGGCCTGTCGAGCAAAGAAATAGGCTCAGAACTCTCCATCCATTACCGCACGGTCGAAAATCATCGAACAAACATCTGCCGGAAGCTTGGAATCGAGGGAGCAAATGCTCTGCTCCGGTTCGCTGTACAGCATAAAGGTAATTTCCGATAACGGTTATGCGACTAAAACGTAAAAGCAGGTGCGAGACTTCACACCCGCTTGGATTGTTGTAGGTCCGGTTGTGCTGGCCAGTTGGATTTAGCGGCCTTCCGCGTTTGCAACATTCGCAGCCTGTCTCAACTCCGCATCGGCTTGGGCGAGAAGGTCCTTGGCGCGCTGTGCGTGGCCGCCAAGCTGCCCGTCGTTGGCAGCCTGGGCGTTCTGGATCTTCTGGTAGGCGTTGATGATATCTTGCTGTGCGGCGCGCAGATTACCGTGCCTGTTGCTTATGTTCACGACTGGGGCCTGCACATAAACTACATTGGGCTGCTGTACGTATTCGACAACCTGATTTTGGGCGAATAACACTCCACCACAAAGCAGAACGGACGCAGCAGAGGTAATAAGAAACTTTTTGGACATCATTGTATTTCTCCTGATAAGTAAGAATTCTGTGAGTAGTTCGTTGAGAGTTTTTTCGATCGCCCGAGTTCGCGAACGACGGAATAGATGTGACAGTGAAATAATTATTCAGCCGGCCTCCACCCTTCGGTGGGGTTATAGCTGGCGATGGAGGCGGCTGCACTGGCTGTGTTCGGCCCTAAATCTTTCTGGTAGACAACGCCGTCTCGACTCACGATGAACGTCATGATTCCGGAGTCTTGATACTTGACAGGAGTGGCTATGACCGCAAACCCAGCCGTCATCTTTCCACCTATCATGTAGCTCTTTGCGCCACCTTTTGCCTTGTCGCCCTGCGCTGAGAGGATGCGGAAAGAATATCCGTCGAACACCGGTGCTCCGTTGACTGCGGAGTTGGCAGCAGTCCCTGCAAAATTACCTAGTCTGCCGAGAGGGCTCGAGGGTTGATCCTGCCGAGCTTCCCAGTGCAAGCCGTCCTGTTTTTTCGAACTACCGAGGATAGTCTGCGTGTACTCCTTGAATCTTCGACGATAGAGTTCCTCCGCATTTGCTATTGAAGTACTTGCATCCATTGCGAGGAGTTCATTTCTGCCAATCCGGCGCGCGAGAATCTCTCTTTCGCCGGCAGTGGTGTCGAAGTACCACCTGGATTCCGATTCCTGCACCAGAGGTATCGGGAAGGCATAGTTGTCGCTCCCGATGTAGAGAACCTGGCTGCCATCCGACATCGTCACCCAGCGGTTCATGCGGTCATACTTGGCGACGAAGGATTGGAGCGCAGCCTTGTCTTCGGCCGGATCCCCCGAATTCACAATCGGGCTCGATTGTGACCCAAAGATGTGTCCCAGCGCGTCTTTATCCTGCGCCCGTGACGCCGCCTGCAAGGCCTGTCCTGCTACTGCCGGGCTTACAAAAGTCGCCTGTGCTGTACCATCTGCCGCCTTGACTCTGTGTGCCGAGCATCCCAGCACACAAACCGACGCTAGCAGAAACACCACAGCCCTAAGGTAAAAGCTTGAGGTTGTCGAATTGATCTTTTGCAATTTCATCTCTCTCTGCATCCCTTCCCATTTTTTTCTGCATTCAGTTGTGTGCAGCCGTTCAACCTCGACCTCTTCCGCCGCGCGGAGCTGGCGAATGCGGGGCCTGCGCGTGCATTGCCGGCGGACGATGGGCGACAGGATGACTGGCGGGCCTATCCATACTTGCCCGGCCGCGATTACTCTCCGCTCGGCTCGCTGGCCCGTCGCCGCTCATGTGGTTACGGGCCTGATTGCCTCCGAAGGAACCGAGGCGTCTGTCATCTTCATTGGGCTGGTGCTGAACGCCACCGTTCCCACCGATCAAACCGTGATCGCCATTGCGGCCTCCGTTCGGCACATCGGAAGGCACATGCCGATTGCCGTTGGGTCCGTTGTTCGGTCCATAGCCCCCGCCATTCGGTCTGTACCTACCGCCGTTGGCATCGTTGCCATTGCCGTTTGGTCGATATCCTCCGCCGTTGGGCTGAAATCCGTTCGGGTTGTAGGGATGCGGTCCATATGGCGCTGGTCCGTGGGGACCAGGCCCCCAGGGGTGATAGTTGTTGTAAGTCGTGTGATTGTTGATGTAAGTGGTGTTGTGAATGTAGGTGTTGTGCTGATAGACAACACTACCGCCGCCACCACCTCCGCCCCAGTTGCAGTTCCACGAGTGCCAACCCCATGCGAAACCGCCGCCGACAAAGCCACCGCCACCGCCGAATGCCACGCCGATCCTAATCGCCGGACCATAGGAAACAACCGGACCCGCAACCACCAGGGGCGGAGTGTAAAGCGGCACGACGTAAGGCGTACCGTAGACAACCGTCGGATTATATTGCGGGACATAGACGACGTCTGGGTTAGCCGGCTGGATGACGATCGTCTGCGGAGATTGCTGGACTACTTTGATCTGTTGCGTGGACTGCAGAGTTCCCGCGGCCTGCGCTTTAGCGCGCATCACCTGCACCGCAGCCATCACGTCGCTCTGCTGGTTCTGAAACGCCTGGCCGAGTTCGGATGTCCAGCCCAGGTTCCCGGCGAGATTATTGAGCACATCGGGAAACTGGGTTAGCGCCTTGATGCTAGGATCCCACGTCTGCTGATCGACAGCCTGCGCCAGCGAAGTGCCCGTGAGACTGTTATTTTGCGCAAGCCAAAGCGCAGCCGCAGAGATCTGGTCCGGAGCGGCCGCCGCACCCAGGACCTGCGCCACCAGTGCGTCAGGATAGAGCGCAATCGGCGCCACCAATGCATCCAGTTGGTCGGCAGTCATCGGCGCAACAGTGGGTGATAAATACGAGGGCATGGCCTGCGAGGTCTGGGTAGAGGTCTGAGCCTGAGTACCGTCAGTCTGTTGTGCTTGTGCTCCTGCCGCAAACAAGGTGATGCATAAGAGCACCGAAGAAGCATGTTGCATTGTTTTGAAAATCATCTCTCTCCGTCCGTTCCCTATAGATTTCTGGCGTGATCCGGTTTCAAACCTGCTTCCGAATCCCCATCTGTGCCCTTGAGAAGTTGAATGAGCGAGCCGAGAACTCATCGCCGCATCTCTTGAAACAGAGAATAAAAAATATGGTCGATCGAAGATATAGCGGACGCTACACGAAAGACTGTGTGGTGTTGCACTTATCACCTGTGTGGAACCACACACCAGCCGCACGAAACTGTGCGCTATAGATCACGCTCCGCTCCGCGATCCCTCGCGATAAGTGAGACAAGCGAAATGAGTCGATCAGGTTCTACAAGGCTCGGCGAAGCATTCTGATTACTTCGCACGCACATGCTTTCTCATCGGCCAGCTTATGAACACTCTGGTCGAATCCCGTTCAGGCGAGCCGTCCCGTCTTTACCATCGCATTCCTGTCCCCCTGGCCTGGTCGATCATGGCGATAAACCAGGCGCAATTCAGGAGAATCCCTTGATAGAAATCGAAGAACGGCGAAAGCAGCGAGAGATAGATTTGATCCTGATGTGCGACCGCGTACAGACTTCCTGACATCACATTGAGCAGACATGCGGCCATGGCCCACAAAGCGAGGCTCGAAAGACTGCCACCGTGAAAGATGTACAGAAGCGAGCTTCCGAGGAGAACAAAATAAAGTGGCGGGAAGAAGGAGAAATCAAGCAGGAACACAGCCGCGATCCATGCCTTGACCTTGAGCGGCGACTTGTCTCCACGCAGGGTCCTCCGGAGATACCATAGGACGACTTGCATCGTTCCGCGGTTCCAACGATATCGCTGGTTGATCAGGCTGGCCAGTGTGGCGGGAGCCTTTGTATGGGCGATTGCATGGGGTTCGTACTCGATCCGGTACCCCAGCGCGAGCATAGTAAGGGAGAGGTGAAAATCTTCAGCAAAGGTAAGCGGCGAGAATGGTCCTGGTACTTCCTGATTTTCAAAACTATGCGATCGCTCGTTTTCTGCCTGCACGCGCTCCAGGGCTTCACGCCGGAAGAGCCCGATCGGCCCGGGAACAACCATGACTGCTCCAGTGAAGCCTTGCGAGAGACGCAAGGCGCCGTTCGCAAGGACATACTCAAACGCCTGGAACAGGCCCACTAACGATTTTCTATTGCGGACTCGGATTTGCCCCGAGACAGCGCCTACGCGGTGGTCGCGCATGTGCCGAACCATCAACTTGAGTGCACCGGGTTCGATTCGCGAATCAGCGTCGATACAAAGAATTAAGGCCCCTTTGGCGTGCTTTAGGCCGTAGTTGTGAGCGCTCCACTTACCCTGATTGGGCTTCGTGAATACACGCACATCGCACCTACCCCGCTCAGAGCAATAAGCTCCCGCAAAGGAGAGCGCGAGATGGTAAGTGTTATCGCTGGAACCGTCATCCACGAAGATAACCTCGTAGGCCGGATAATCCAAACGCACAAGAGCGCTCATCGCGTCGTGAACGCAAGCCGCCTCGCAATAAGCGGGTGCGAGGATCGATACATACGGCAAGGACTCATCATGCGGAGGCGAGAGCGCCCGATCGCGCTTCGCCATACCGGCATACGACAGGATGAGCATGATGCACCAGCGCAATGCTAGCAGGCCTGAGAACACGCCGAGGAAGTAAACCCCGACAGAGGCGAGACTCAGACCTTGCTGATCGACCTGTTCAGCAGCCTCGGACCACAGCCTGTATGGGGTGTAAACCGCCATGAAAATCCCCAAAGAGAGTGTGATCCAAAAGAGCCACGAGGTAGCTGCGCCGGTCGGTATGAGGTGAGGGCGTCGTGCATTAGTTTTCTCGATCTTCATTGGGAAACCGCCGAGAGATCGCGAGCAGATAGGTCAAGATGCGCCAGAACCCTGTCGACATCTTCCTCCATGGGATTTACAAAGGGCGCTCCAGAGGCTGGTTCGCTTTGGTTCATCACTTTGAAGGCCGCCGTTTTCACAAGATGGGCAGACATTGCCGGCTGTACCGCAAGTGCACGGTCTGGCTGTTTCGCAACGACTGATGAAGGCGTCTGGTTTCTTAGACTCTCGCCGAGAGTGATACCCAATTGATGGAGTTCCTCTTCCTCCGTTGAGTAAGATCGTCCCTCTGGCAAGTTCTGTTTTGATTCGGCGACATTCTTCACGGTGCGTCGCGTTAGCTGCGCACGTGCCTTCTTGAAGAGCCACACGATCATCGGCAGGAGCGAGAACGCCAATCCAGCTTGAGCGATCCGGTCGCTGTAGAGCGGTGGCCGCCATTGCAGGGTGACAGGTATCGCTCCAGAAGCAAATGCTGCAAACTGCTCGGAAGGAAGATTGCACTCGATCAGTAAGTCCCGGCGGTCGGGGTACCCGGGGACCGGCTGAACCGACTGCAGCCGGCCGGAGACTTCTTCGCTCACTAGTGAGTGCTTTAGCTTCATCCGTAGCTCCTGGCCGGGCACCAGCATCGACGCTTCGCGTGCCGGAAGCTGCACGGTAGCGAGAAAGCCGGGCCCTTTTGCCAAAGCGAGGATTACCTTGCCGTCCTCGACGAGTGCTGGGGTTGGGTGACGGTAAACTACCGTGCCAGCGAACGGTGCCACAACGCTGCGCTGCTCGTGTAGTTGAAGCAGACTCATCCGAAGCTCGGAGAGCCTCGCATCGAGTGCGGCCAACTCTGCAGTTCGTTCGGCCTTTGCCCGCTCGCCGTCGCGACGAATCTCCAACTCGGCGTCGGCTACCTCTTCGGATCCTGCCTTTGCCGACTGAATGAGGTTCTCCCGCTCGCGCAACTCCTTCGCAGCGGCTTGTGCCGCCGTTTTTGCCGCCTCCAACTTATCGCGGGATATAACGCCTGCTTGAACGAGAGCAGATGTTCGCACGAATTGAGCACTGGCAGCATCGCTTTGTGCCCGTTCGGCAGCAACAAGGTCATCTTCGTTGAGAGCCTGCGTGGAAGCGGGATCGGCTTGCGTTGCGCCCAACACTCCATAACCGAGTTGACTGAGACGGGCACGTTGAGAGTCGCTCGCGTCCTCTGATAATCGGATGTCCTCAGGATCAAGCACCAAGGGCTTCAATCGAGTAATAGCGACCTGCTCCTCCAATACCCGGATCTCGCCTCCGAGTTGCTCCTCTTCGCGATCGGCCTCCGGATCCTCAAAGCTGGCGATCCTGGCGCCGTCATCGATGGAGTCGCTTTGTACAAGGTGGGGAGTCGTCTTTGCATGTGCGCGCACCACGAAGAAATCGGTGCCAAGAATGACGCCAGCCCTTCTCGTCAGTTCGCGGTTCAACCAGCCCCCGGCGAGCGCCACAGCGCATAACAATAGCCCTATGTACAGCAGGCTGCGCGAAACGTGAGGACCTCCATTGGCGTTCCGCGTCTTCCAGACCGTGAACGAATGACAGATAACGAATACCAACCAACCGACGACTGCGGCCGCCAGTGCGATGTGAAAAGCTCCAACTGAATCATTCACCATTGCTTTCCTCCGGAACGTAGCCGCAGATATTGCGACAGAACGAGATGCCGAATCGTCAGACCATGCCTGCGTGTTTTCAAAACCGCGGGATCCCAACTGCGTCACCACTGCGATTCGTCAAATCGAGACTAGGAGAGGAGGAACGGAGAAACAATAGAGGTTTCTACATAACGCATCGTGTGTTGCTACACGCCCCACCTGCAAAATCGACTGTCGGAGTCTCGGCTCATGCGTATTGTCGTTGTTAGGCAGCCCTAGCGACCCCGTAGGTGTTGAAGTACAAATTGTAGAGAGCCTCGCACTCCTCAAGCGAGTAGTCACTGTTCGGCACGCCATTTTGGAGCAATATCTTACGCGAAGTTTCCTTTTTCCCTCGCCTTCAAAATTACCGACCGAGCGTGATTTCCCGAGATGGCTGCTATTTGTCCGCGAAATCGCCAAGTCACTCGTTGACGGCGCGCATTTCACATGGACGTATAGTCGGCTTTCCGGACAAGTGACCGACCGTTCAATTGTTGCGAACAGGCCTTAGCGCAAATCGACCGTTCTGGAGAACAGACAGCCAAATCGGTCATTCACCGGTTCCTCCAAGTTCTGTTTACATCTAAGGTACCGTTCCCTCGTCAGAACCGAGGCGTGGCCGAGAAGGAACTGAATCTGTTCCAACTCGCCTCCGTGGACATGGCAGAGCTTTGCGCACGTCCTTCGCAGGTCGTGCGGCGCGAGATGATCAAGTTGCATCCGTTCGGCACAATTCCGAACCACATACCAGACCACGTTTTCAGTGACTCCCTTACCCCATGCGGTTCCGTGCCGGCTAACGGCTCTGAAAACTCGGCCCGCCGTGACATCTGCCGCTGACATCCACCTGTCGGCGGCGCTCTTTACCCAGCCAGGAACCGGAACCGTACGGACGTGACCACCCTTTCCGACGAGATCCACGATTGCCTAATGTCCCTGGCGAACTTGGACGTCTTCTTTTCTAAGGGACACCAATTCTGCTCGACGGAGTCCGCATCCGAGCAGGATAGAGATCATGGCCACGTCACGGATGCTTCTGAGGCTCTCGCCATCCGATTTCTCAAGGAGCATGCGAGCCTGATCGCGGGTGAGCCAGTTGCCGGACCGAGAGCCCAGTTCCTTCACCCCTTTGACTCTCCTGATTCCGGCCGCTACTTCTGGACCCAATAGCCCCGAATCAGTCGCTTCGTAGGCGAGACGCCTGACCGCTGCCAGTCTCTGATTGATGGTACCCGCCGCCAGGCCCAGAGCCTCGAGATGCAGCCGAAATCTCAGGACCACGGCCCGGCTCAGAGCGAGTCGCGGTTCGGAACAATACCAGGTGATGAATTGTTCCATTGCGAACCTGTAGTTCCGCCTCGAATTTGGTGAACTCAGTGTGTTGAGTACTGAACTCTTCGCATGATCTAGATCCGGCAGACGAAGGACGATTTTGCGGCGAAGTGGCTTCTTCTTGCGCATGGGCGCGGCCTCCACGCCGCTGGCATGCTCGGACGGATACGTTCGAGAATCTTCCGCGGATCAGGTAAGAATTGTCGGCGAGCGCACAGGCGATTTAGCACGCATTATGAGAGGACGCCGGCATTCGCTTGGAGAGTGATCGCTTCATCGTCGAGATGGAAGCGGACAATCACTCGGACATAAGTTCCAGAAGGGCAGACGGTTCCTCGGCAACGGGTTGTTCCATCGCTTTGTCGATGGAGAACG
>Ga0210387_10003066_pt1 | contig 12829 bp, 14 predicted proteins | sample IncBWC7OmetaG_FD_160108 | JGI IMG/M metagenome (GOLD analysis project Ga0210387, IMG submission 160108) | Forest soil microbial communities from Barre Woods Harvard Forest LTER site, Petersham, Massachusetts, United States - Inc-BW-C-7-O ...
CAACTCCGATAGCCCCAGGCATTGAATGACCATGGATCCGATCAACCGAAGGCACTCTGGCGAAGCGTTAGCGACCTATGGAAACAGCCGCTCCTTGCGCCATCGGTCCCCACTCCTCGAAAACAAAAAACGGTCATGCAGCCGCCCCTCGCCACTCTTCCAGAACTCAATGCGCTCCGGCCGTAGCACATATCCTCGCCAATATTCCGGCCGCGGAATCTCTCCCGGAAACTCCTCTTCCAACTCCTTCACTCGGGCGACAAGCAACGCTCGACCAGCCAATACACGGCTCTGTTGCGAAGCCACCGCCCCCAACTGACTCAATCGCGCTCTGCTATGAAAATAATCGTCTGCCTCCGCCGCAGACAGCTCCGTCACCGTCCCCGAAATTCGCACCTGCCGTCTCAGCGACTTCCAGTGAAAACACATCGCGGCCCGCGGGTTCTCAGCGAGTTCCAGCCCCTTCTGGCTCTCAGAATTCGTATAGAAGCAGAACCCGTGGTGGTCCACACCTTTCATAAGCACCATCCGCACACTCGGCGCTCCGTCCCCCGTCGCCGTAGCCAGCGCAACTGCGCTAGCGTCATTCAACTCACTCTCTTCGGCCTCCTGCATCCAGCTGCTAAACAGCGCAATTGGATCGGGCCCAGTCTCTGCGTCCATCTCATCCATATCCATCACCGCTTCGTAGAGGAAGCTAACTCAATCCTTCGAACAGGTCCGTTCCCTGATGTGCAGCCTGCGGCGGAGCCGCAGCCACCAGGGCATAAAACTCTTCCGCCCCATACTTCGCGAAGTAGTCCCTTGTCCTCTCCATCAACGGGGCCTGCGAAACATGCTGCCGAAACGCTTCGCTCTTCCGCTCCCGCACCGAGCGAATATCCAACCTCACCGTCCACGGCATCGTCATCGCAGGAGGTCTGTCCGGTATGTTGATGTTTGCCGTCAAGTAATATAGCCGCTTCGCCTTATGCGGACTCCCCGCATCCGTATACCGCTTCGTCTGCCCTGCCCAGTGGAACGCCGCCGTCGTCAGCATCGAAGCAACCATGTGGTCCGCATGTGTATTTTGGCCGCCGTCCCCGCCAAACGTAATCACAACGTCTGGCCTGAATTGCCGTATCCGCTCCACCAGCCGCCCCGCAGCTACCGGGAACTCGACAAGCTCCAGTCGCCCGTCCTGGTAGTCCAACAGTTCATTGTGCGTCACACCCAGCACCTCGCACGAACGTCTAAACTCCTTGCGCCGCATCTCCCCCAGCTCCTCACCTGTCGCCGCGTCACCCCGATTCGATGCTGCTTGTCCATCCGTCAGGCAGATCACATACGTCTCAATGGCACGGTTGGCCGACAGGGCCAACGCTCCACCAAACGCAAAGCACTCATCATCAGGATGCGCCACCACGCACATCAACTTCAACCCCACTCAGCACCTTCCAGGTCTGCGTCCTCGAACAGCAGCTCCGCTGAGATCTCGTCCATCTCAGCATCTGGATCGACTCCACGCACGGGCGCGAAGCTTCTGCGATGCAGTGCGCAGGGGCCGATCTCGGCCAATGCTCGTCTGTGTGCCGGCGTTGCATAGCCTTTATGCGAGGCCAGGCCGTAGCCAGGGTGTAGCGTGTCCAGCTGCCGCATCAAGGCATCGCGGTGCACCTTGGCTACCACCGAAGCCGCCGCAATCGAGAGGCTCAACGCGTCGCCGTAGATAAGCTTCGTCTGTCGGCATGGGTGGTCGAGCCGCATCGCATCGATCAGCAGATGGTCGGGCTCCATAGTCAAACCCCGCACTGCCGCAAGCATCGCCATCCGCGAAGCCTGGTAGATATTCACACGGTCGATCGTCTCGGCGTCGACCTCCGCGACACTGATCGCAAGCGCCATCGCACGTATCTGTAGGTCAAGCCCCTCCCGCTCTTCGCGGGTCAGCTGTTTGGAGTCCTTGAGGCCGGCGCTGGCAAGTTCGTCCACACATTCGGGCAGAATCACCGCAGCTGCCACGACCGGACCGAAGAGCGCTCCCCGCCCCACCTCATCGACTCCGGCGATTCTCTGGAAGCCGTAATATCGGAGCGCCTGTTCCGGCGCGTCGCTGCAGACCAGCAGCTTCAACATGCGCTGTTTGGCAGTTGCGGCAGTTACCTTTTTCTTGAGTGCGCGTTTGGAGAGAAGAAAAGGCATGCCCGTCAGTGACGAGTGTATAACCACCGCGCAAAACGAAGCCACGACCGAAGTCGTGGCTCAGTGGAAAACAGGGAAGCAAACCTTCTAGCTCGCGGCGCGTTCGACCTCGCGCAGACGAGCGGCCTTACCGCGCAGACCGCGCAGATAGAACAGCTTCGAACGGCGGACCTCGTACGAGCGGACCTTCTCGACCTTATCGACGACCTTCGAGTTGTAGGGGAAGATGCGCTCGACGCCCTGGCCGAAGCTCATCTTGCGAACGGTGAAAGAGCCTTGCGCGCCCTTGCGGCACGCTATCACCATGCCCTCAAACGCCTGCAGGCGCTCTTTCTCGCCTTCACGAATCTTGACTTGTACACGAACGGTGTCGCCAGGGGCGAACGCGGGTAAATCGGTCCGCTCTAACTTGGCGGCCAGCTTCTGCATAATCGGATGAATGGACATGACACAACTTTCCTATGTTGGACTCGACTTTTAGTGTACACGAAATCTCCGCTTTTAGGGCCGAAATCGCATCGAAAACGCACAATATCAGTGCTTTATCAATCCGGATCATCCTGCCACCCGAACTCCGCAAGGACCTCCCGATCCTCCTCGCTGATCTCGATCTTCGCCAGCAGGTCCGGACGGTTCTCGAGCGTCTTCTTTAAGGCCATCCTCCGCCGCCATCTCCGGACCATCTCATGGTTTCCGCCGGCAAGCGCCTCCGGAATCGCAATACCCATAAAGTTCGCCGGCCGCGTGTAGTGCGGATAGTCCAGCAAGCCTCCGGCCCCGTACGTCGACCGCGGCAGTCCATCCGCAGAGACTACGTCTCCAGCGAGGTCGTCTGCCCCAAAGCTCTCAAAGCGAGACGAGTCCGGGTTCCCCAACGCTCCCGGCAGTAACCGAACCACTGCATCGACAATCACCGCTGCGGCCAGTTCGCCACCAGAAAGAATGTAGTCCCCAATAGAGATCTCGCGGTCGCACAGCAGTTCATTCACCCGCTCGTCCACACCTTCATACCGCCCACAAAGAATCACAACCCGCTCCGTCACCGCGAGCTCCTGCGCCACCGTCTGTGTGAACGGCTGCCCCTGCGCCGACAGTAGAACCACAGTCTCCTTTTGCCTCTGCCGTTCGGCCTTTGGGACAATGTGCAGTGACTGCACCGCGTCGTAGATTGGTTGCGCCTTCAGCACCATCCCCTCGCCGCCGCCAAACGGACGATCGTCCACCGTTCGATGGCGGTCATGCGTGAAGCATCGCAGGTCATGCGTCGTAATTTCGACCAGCCCCGTGGTCCGGGCGCGTTTGAGGATTCCATAGTTAAACGGCCCCGCGAAGATGTCCGGAAAGATCGTAATGATATCAAAGCGCATAAAGAGGTTGATTACCGAATAGGCCAGTAACGATTACCGAATAGCCATTTATTTGTGGCTCTGCTGACTGCACCATATCACTTGGAAGTTGTAGAAGCGCGTGGCCGGATTGGGTTGAAAATCATAATGTGTTGCTCTACGCCCCACTTACGGTTGTCATCACAGCGCGCAGAAGAGGCCCCCTCATGTCTCGAATCAAACTCGCGGCTGTGCTAGTGACGCCGCTGGCATTTCTCTGTTCCAACACCGTCCAAGCCCAGGAAACAGCCAACAGCGCAGTGCAAACGCCCGCACCGCCCAATCCGCAGATCCAGGCGTCTGTCGCGGTGAAAGACGAAGTCTATCGCACCTACGTGCCATATAAAGGCCTCCCTCTGAAACCGGCCCCTACCCCGGTTCCACCACCAGTATCGGCACAGCCTCCAGCAGCAGCACCAGTCGCCGGCGCGGCTCCGACCGGCTGCGATACGGCATTCGCCGCGCCCAAGAACGACGTCTACGGCGTCTACGTCCCATACAACGGGCCCCTTCTGAATCGCAGCTGCGTCATAAATACGCAGCCTGCAACTGCTAGTTTGCCGCAACAGGCATCTCCTGTGCTCAAGACTCCGCCGCAAGAGCAAGCGCTCGAGGTCCCAACCGTACCACCGGCCACGAAGCCAGCCCCGCCCGAAGTTGCGGCTGCCGACGCTCCACCCCCGGCTTGTAGCATGGTCGCGTCCAAGGTCTACGGCGCTTACGTTCCCTACACCGGACCACTCGTGACGGCATGCACCATCCCACAGGCGGACAGTGGCGGCTCGACACAACCGAACTCTACTGTAGCCGCGGCGCGGTTGGCAGAAGCCGCTGCTCTTCCTCAGCCCAGACTGGCTTCGCCCACAGCCAACGAGATCGCGCTTGCGGCCCCATCACCTGTAAGCGCGCCGCCAATCGGCGACCCATCGGGCGGTGCACCGGCCGGTGGCAGCGGATATATCCGGGTCGTTCCCGCGCCCATTCCTGAGAAACAACCCCTCCAGATCAAGCCGTTCCGCTCAGTGGCAGTTGGCGTCAAGGCCGACACATTGGGCGCGGGCGTCGAGTTAGCGACCCCCTTGTCCCACAGCTTCAACCTCCGCTCCAGCTTCAATGTCTTGCCCTTCAACTACGGATTCTCCATCGACGGAGTTAACTACAACGCCAGGTTCCATCTCCAATCCACCGAAGCCGCGCTCGACTGGTTCCCCCTACACAGTTCATTTCACGTCAGTCCCGGCGTCCTCTACGCAAAGAACTCGCTTTCTGGGACAACATCTGTCGGGCCCGGTCAGTCGTTCACCCTCGGTAATCAGCCCTTCATCAACAGCGTCGACGACCCGGCCCACGGATCTGCTTCGGTCGTCTATCCCCACAAGGTCGCTCCAATGCTATTGTTCGGCTTTGGAAACATCATTCCGCGCAATGGCAGTCATTTCTCATTCCCCGTTGAGTTCGGTGCCGCCTACACTGGCGCTCCTCAAATGAGCGTCTCCCTCAACGGGACTGCATGCACAAAAGACGGCTGCGCCGACTTTGGCACAAACACCCAGGCGCAGACCTTTCTGAAACAGGAGGTCAACGATCTCAACAGCGATCTAAGGAGCTTTCCCTTCTATCCCATCGTTTCGATCGGTGTGGCCTACCATTTCTACTCTAGTCCCCATCACGCGCCGCACGATTGACCTCGATCAAACCGTCCGGCAGCTTCATGTCGATTCGTTTCGCCTCAGTACTCACCGCCACCAGAAACGCCTTCGCAAACGGAATAAGTACTTCGTCTCCTTTTGCGGAGGTCACTGCCAGCAGCGGCGCCGCGTCGTCAAGCCGTCGCCCTCCATCTGTGGTCATCGCAAATTGCACGTCTTCAACCACCCCCACAGGCACGCGGCCATTGTAGACGGTGCAGCCAATCAACTCGCTGATGTAGACGGATTCGTCATCCAATGGGACTCGTTCCTCGTGGGGAACGAGCACGTCTTGCCCAGCAAGCGTCTCTGCATCCGAGATCGTATCGATCCCGGCAAACTGCAGCACCACCCGCCCTTCGTTCTTTCCCACTGGCAGCCAGAAAGCAACGACCTCGGCCTGGCGCGCTTTTGCCTGTTCTCCGTCGAAGCCAGGCGCCGCCAGAAACACCCGCTTCTGGTCCTCAAAGCGTTCAGGAAAATCGGTAAACAGCTCCGCAAGCACCTCACCCTTGCGACCCTGTGGCCGAAGCAGATGTGCCAATACGATCCATGCTGGCGCAGTTTGCGTCATAATGCAGAACTCAGCGTGAAAAAGGTGCAAAGACGCCGACAGTCATGGAGGTCAACTCGATGGCGCAGGCGGCTCGCTGTGTTCCACGATGTCAAGTGAAAAGCGATGCTTCAGCTTCATACTCGCTGCACTGAGAATGGTTCGCATCGACCGCGCGGTTCGACCCTGTTTCCCAATCACTTTGCCAACGTCGCTTTGCGAGACGCGCAATCGAATGATGGTGGACTCACCATCTGGAATCGCCTCAACGGAGACGTTGCCAGGGTCATCGACAAGAGCACAAGCGATCTCACGGACGAGGTCTGTCATATTAGTTACAGGATCCCCCCCTGGAGGAGACTGAGTTGCCTGAGTCATTACACACCTTCGGTTCTGGGAGTCACGAAGAAACGCTCAAGCCCGTCCCTTCGTCCCGTCTGCAGCGAGATCTTCTGGGAAGTGCTGAAACGAGCGAAACTCGGTCGCAGACAGTCCAGCAATAACGCCGGACGTTCTGCTTTGCAACGTGCAACCACTAACTATGCAATACCAAGGAGTTTACGTGAAACGGTGTGCAGGACATACTGCTAGGACTCTAGTGTGACAGCTATCTTTGGGAACCATAATCGCATTCCCAAAGTTAGCGGTAACCAAGTAACTTTATGCAGCAGCGACTGCTTCTTCAGACTTCGCGGCCAACAGTTTTCCGACCCGCTCCGATAACTGCGCTCCATTGCTGGTCCAGTAGTCGATGCGGTCACGCTTCAGATCAACAGTCGCGGGGGTCGTGCGCGGATTGTAGGTGCCCACTACTTCAACGGAACGACCATTACGGGCGCGATCCTTTTCGATTACAACGACGCGGTAGTGGGGTTGCTTACGCGCTCCAACGCGCGCCAAACGGATCATCAACACGGGCAATGCCTTTCAAAACATTTTTTGATTTTGAGCTACAGATGGCCTATCAGCCTTCCATCTGGTCAGACGGCTGACATGGTTAATCCAACATCTAAGTATCGCGGAAAACGCCGCTTTTCGCAATGCTTACCAGCAAATTGCCTCAATTAGGCGGGAAACAGGAACCGCAGCACGTCCCCAAAACGGTCCGACCATGCACGCTCATCGTGCACCGCACCCTGCACCTTCACATAAGCCAAGTCGATCCCGCTCCGCCAGCCTCGTTTGAGTAGCAGACGCTCCAGCATGTCCGCATCGCGCAGATGCCGCACTCCTTCCGCCGTTCCCATGTCCAGCCAGATGCGCAGGTCGGGTCTTGTCGCCTGATCATTGATTGTATTGAGGATACTGCGATGGTCCCACCACAGCGACGGCGACATCACCGCGATCTTGCCGAACACCTCCGGGTGTGCAAAGCCCAGATAAAGCGAGATCAGCCCGCCCAGCGAAGAACCGCCCAGCCCCGTATTTTTCCCGTCCCCCAGCGTCCGGTAGGTGCGGTCGATCAGCGGCTTCAACTCCTCCATAAGCAGTCGCCCATAGCTTCGACCCTCGCCTCCACCCATCTTGAAGTCGCGTGTCGGCGTGTACTCCGCCATGCGGCGAAGCCCCGTATTGGCGACCCCCACCAGGATCACCGGTTCGATCTTACCCTCCTCAGTCAGCCGGTCTGCCGTCGTATTGGCGTTCCACGTACGGCCGGTTATATACGAGGTCCTTCCATCAAATAAGTTTTGCCCGTCCTGCAAATAGAAGACAGGGAAGCGGCGGTCCTCCTGCTTCAGATACTGCGGAGGGAGATACACCGAGACCACCCGGTCGTCCGGCAGTATCTCCGAATGAAATTGATGAAGGCTGTATCTTGGGTTGGCGTCGAGCTCATCTGCGGTATGCTCTCTACTCGGACCGTTGACGGAGATATCCGTGACCGGCTCGCGCTCCGGCGGCCCAAACGCTGCCTTGAAAGAAGTTGGGGTTAGCGGTTCCAATGCGATAACGACGGCTCCAGTAAAGTACGATTGCATCAGACTAGCAGAGGGGGAAGGCAATGAAACGCGAATACCATAAATGGTCCTCCCCGGCCCTCGGGCGCGACATGGAGATGCTCGTCTTCGGACACGCAGGTCTCCCCGTCCTTGTCTTCCCCACCTCCTGCGGCCGCTTCTTCGAGTTTGAAGATCGCGGCATGATCGACGCCGTCCGTGACAAGCTCGAACACGGCCGCCTCCAGTTCTTTTGTGTCGACTCAGTCGACTCCGAAAGCTGGTACAACCGCGCCGTTCCACCACGCTGGCGCATCGCCCGCCACGTGCAGTACGAGCACTATCTGATGCACGAAGTACTGCCTCTGCTTCGCCACCACAACCAATCCTCCAGCCTTGGCGCCCTCGGCTGCAGCTTCGGCGGTTATCACGCAATCAACATCGCGCTGCGCCACCCAGACGTCTTCACCGCCATGCTCTCAATGAGTGGCGCGTTTGACACCTCCAGCTTTCTCTCCGGCTACTACGACGACGACTGCTACTTCAACATTCCCATGCACTATCTGTCGAACATCAGCGACCCCTGGTATCTCCATCGGTACCGGCGCAACACCTACATTCTCGCGACCGGTGTTCACGACCAATGCTGGAACGCAAACGAACGCATGGCGGAGGTCTTCCGAGCCAAAAACATTCCGTGCCGCCTGGACGTCTGGGGCGACAACACCGGCCACGACTGGCCCTGGTGGCAGCGAATGCTGCAGAGTTATCTCTAGTTCTCGGTCTCTAACGAGCGAACGGCCCCGCACACTGGTAACCACCTGGAGGATTACGTGAAGAAGATCGGTGTTCTTTTTGGAATGGAAAATACCTTTCCCGGCGCCGTGGTCGACAAGATCAACGGCATGGACGTCGAAGGAATTCAAGCCGAGTTCGTCCATGTAGGCGGGGTTCACATGGCCGAGCCCTCCGGCTACGCTGTCATCGTCGACCGCATCTCGCACGACATGCCCTTTTATCGTTCTTTTTTAAAGAACGCCGTCCTTACCGGCACCCAGGTCATCAACAACCCCTTCTGGTGGTCCGCCGACGACAAGTTCTTCAACTTCGCCCTCGCCACTAAGCTCGGTGTCGCCATTCCCAAGACCGTCCTCCTTCCGCACAAAAAATTTCCTCCACAAATTAACGAGCGCTCTCTGCGCAACCTTCAGTTTCCCCTCGACTGGGACGGCATCTTCGACTATGTTGGCTTCCCGGCCTTTCTCAAACCTCACGATGGCGGCGGCTGGCGCGACGTCTTCCACGTCCACAATCGCGACGAGTTCTTCCACGCATACGACAAGACCCGCGACCTCTGCATGACCCTCCAAGCCGCAGTAAACTTCAAGGAGTACTTTCGCTGCTACGTGGTCGGCCAGTCCGAGGTCCGCATCATGCCCTACGACCCGCGCCGCCCGCACGAGCACCGCTACGTCCTCGACCCACCCGCCTACGACAAAAAACTCCTGAAGCGAGTCGAAAAAGACGCCCTCACCCTCTGCAGGGCCCTCGGCTACGATCTCAATACGGTAGAGTTCGCCGTAGAAGGCGGCGTTCCCTACGCCATAGACTTCATGAACCCGGCCCCCGACGCCGACCTCCACTCCGTAGGCAAAGAAAGTTTCGACTGGATCGTCAATGCCGTAGCAAATCTCGCCATCAGCAAAGCCAAGGACCCGGTCAAACCCGAACTCCGCTGGGCCTCGCTATTGGGCTCAGGGAAGAAATCTGCACCGAAGAAGACGACCGCTAAATCAACTACCACCAAAACAGCAACGAAGAAGGCAGCAAAGAAAATAGCGCAGTAATAACTCGAATCAGATTGATGTCGAAAGAGTCATCGGTCTTTAGGGTAGCCACAAAAGAATTCGCTTTTATCCGTCCAGTCGGTGTTTATCCGTGTTAAGTTTTTTGTTTTCGCTAACGAGGCCACGAATATGCGCCCAACCTTCACGCTAGGCATTGAAGAGGAATACCAGACCATCGACCCCGAGACCCGCGATCTCCGTTCGCACATCGCGACCGAGATGCTCGCCAAGGGTAAACTCCGCCTCGAAGAGCGGGTCAAGGCCGAGATGCATCAGTCCGTCATCGAGGTCGGCACCCGCATCTGCAGCAACATCCAGGTCGCCCAGGAGGACCTCTTCGACCTCCGCCGCAACATGATCGCCCTCGCCGAAGAGCACAACCTTGTCCTGATCGCCGGCGCAACCCACCCCTTCGCTGACTGGCGCGTCCAGGAGATCTACCCCGACCCCCGCTACGCGCAGGTCGTCGAAGACCTCCAACTCGTTGCCCGCGCCAACCTCATATTCGGCCTCCACGTCCACGTCGGCATCGAAGACCGCGAAGCCGCCATCCGCATCATGAACTCTCTGCGTTACTTCCTCCCGCACATCCTCGCTCTCTCTACCAACTCCCCCTTCTGGCTAGGCATGGAGACGGGTTACAAGAGCTACCGCGCCAAAGTCTTCGAAAACTTCCCCCGCACCAACCTCCCCGACAGTTTCGCCAGCTACTCCGAGTTCGAAAGCTACGTTAACCTCCTTATCAAGACCAACTCCATCGACAACGCCAAAAAAATCTGGTGGGACGTTCGCCCGCATCCCTTCTTTGACACCGTCGAGGTTCGCATTTGCGATATCCCCCTCCGCGCCCACGAAACCATCGCCATCGCGGCACTCATCCAGGCCACTGCTTGCAAGCTCTGGCACCTGCACTCCCGCAACGTCGACTACCGCCAGTATTCCCGAGCACTCCTCATGGAGAACAAGTTCCGCGCCGTACGCTATGGCCTCGACGGCAAGATGATCGACTTCGGCAAACAAGAAGAGGTTCCTGCCCGCGAGCTCATCCTCGAATACCTCGCCTTCGTCGACGACGTTCTCGACGAATTAGGCAGCCGCAAAGAAATCTCCTACATCCACACCATGCTCCATCAGGGATCCGGCGCCGACCGCCAGCTCAAAGTCTTCCGCGAAACCGGCAGCCTCAAAGCCGTAGTCGACTACATGGCCGAGGAGACCAAAGCCGGCCTCTAAATTCGTACTTGCTGTTGATTTGTTTGTCATTCCGGAGGGATCTGCTTCTGCTGTTCCGTTGCCTGTGGTTATCCAGCATGGGTCTGCAGTTGCTTTTCGTCGCAACGGCCTTAACTCTTCCCACACCAAACCATCACAATTCTGTGAAATTCTCAGGAAACCTATATCCTAGACAGGAAGCTTCACCCCGAAAGAGAAACCATGGTTGACCAGGCAACACAGACAATACCGGACCTTCGCGCCACCCCCTTCCCAGCCGAGTTCACTCCCGGCGCTCGCAACGCGGTCACCACCTGCCTGCGCATCCAGCCCGACGAAAAGGTTACCCTCATCACCGACGAGCGCTGCCTCACCATCGCCGCCTCCATCGCCGCAGAGCTCGACCGCATCGGTTGCGCATGGAACGCCTTCGTCCTCGAGGCTATCGCCCTAAGGCCGCTTACCGAAATGCCCGCCATCGTCCTCGCCGACATGGAGACCTCGCAGGTCAGCATCTTCGCGGTCGAGGTCCAACCCAACGAGCTCCACAGCCGCATGCAGATGACCGACGTCGTTAATCGCCGCCGCATGCGCCACGCGCACATGGTCAACATCACTCCCGAGATCATGACCCAGGGCATGCGCGCCGACTTCCTCGCCATCGACCGCCTCTCCCAGGCTGTCCTCGACAAGGTCCGTGCCGCCACCTACGTCCGCGCCACCACCCCCGCCGGCACCGACATCCACGCCCAGCTCAACCCCGACTACCGCTGGTTCAAGACCTCCGGCATCATCAGCACCGAAAAGTGGGGCAACCTCCCCGGCGGCGAGTGCTTTACCGCGCCGGGCGAGGTCAACGGCGTCTTCGTCGTCGACGGCGTCGTCGGCGACTTCCTCTGCGCCCGCTACGGCATCCTCCGCGACCGTCCCCTCACCATCAACATCGAAGGCAATCGCATCACCCGCGTCACCAGCGAGAACAAGGCCCTCGAGCGTGACTTCTGGGCTTACACCCACACCGACGAAAATTCCGACCGCGTCGGCGAGTTCGCCATCGGCACCAACATCGGAGTCGAGCGCGTCATCGGCAACATCCTGCAAGACGAAAAATTCCCCGGCATTCATATCGCCTTCGGCGACCCCTACGGCGCCCACACCGGAGCTCCGTGGAAATCCTCCACCCACATCGACGTGGTCGGCCTAGAGTTCAGCATCTGGCTAGGCGATGCCGACGGCGAAGAACAAATCATGCGCGACGGCCAATTCCTCCTCGACGCCTAACGCCTCACGAAACTTCCAAAGATGCGCCATCTCGACCCAAGCGATGGACAGTTTCATCGTCCATCGCGCGGTGGCGAGGCCCCGCATTTCGTCTCTGCTTTTGTCTTTGCTTGTCCTTTGCTTTTGCTGTTGTTTGTTCTTTTGCTTGTCATTCCGCAGCGCAGCGGAGGAATCTGCTTTTCTTCACTCAACATAGTGCCCCGATTTCTCGTCCTTCATTGAAGCCTGGGCCGCTCTCCACGCGTCCAATGCAGCTATGGAAACCAAACGACTAGGCAACTCAGACCTCAAACTCACCCCCATCGGCTTCGGCGCCTGGGCCATCGGCGGAGGCGACTGGGCCTTCGCATGGGGCGACCAGGACGACAATGACTCCATCGCAGCCATCCACAGGGCGCTCGACCTCGGCATCAACTGGATCGACACCGCTGCCGTCTACGGCCTAGGCCACTCCGAAGAGGTCGTCGCCCGTGCCCTGAAAACCACCTCCCACAAACCCTACGTCTTCACCAAGTCCACCATGGTCTGGGACGAAAAAAAACAGATCATCAACTCCCAAAAGCAAATCCGCCGTGAGTGCGAAGACAGCCTGCGCCGTCTCAACGTCGACGCGATTGATCTCTACCAGGTCCACTGGCCCAAACCCGACGAAGACATCGAAGAGGGTTGGTCTGTAATGGCCGACCTTCAGCGCGAGGGCAAGGCCCGCTGGATCGGCGTCTCCAACTTCTCCGTCGCCCAG
>Ga0210387_10003068_pt1 | contig 12818 bp, 14 predicted proteins | sample IncBWC7OmetaG_FD_160108 | JGI IMG/M metagenome (GOLD analysis project Ga0210387, IMG submission 160108) | Forest soil microbial communities from Barre Woods Harvard Forest LTER site, Petersham, Massachusetts, United States - Inc-BW-C-7-O ...
ACGCGCGGCCCTGTCATATGACGCCACGAGACTTCGTGCGATTGCCACACGCTTCACGGCGCCCGTGTACCCAGGCGAGGAAATCCGGTTTGAACTGTGGCACATAGACGACCGGACACTGCGGCTTCGCGCGCGGGTCGTGGCGCGTGACACGATCGTGTTGGACAACGGTGTGATCGAAATCGATTGATACGCTGTAAAAACAGGAGGCGGGCAGTGGGCAAAATGGTAGAAGGGAAGGTGGTGGTCGTGACCGGTGCCGGAAGCGGCATCGGCCGCGATCTCGCAAAGGCGTTCGCTGCTAACGGTGCGAAAGTTATCGTCAACGACACCGGTCGGGCAGTGGACAGTGACGGATTCGCCGCCGAACAGGTTGTCGCAGAGATTCGGGCTGCCTCAGGAGAGGCGGCTGCGGCAGTGGAAAGCGTGGCCAGCAACGAATCTGCGCAGCGGATTGTTCAGGCCGCGCTCGACCACTTTGGCCGGATCGACTGCGTGGTGAATAACGCGGGTATCACACGTGACCGCATTTTCTTCAATATGAGCGAAGAGGAGTGGCGGGCCGTGCTGGACGTACACCTGAATGGCTCATTCTATGTCGCGCGCGCCGCCGCGCCGCACTTCAAAAGCCAGGCATCCGGAAGCTATATCCATATGACTTCGACGAGCGGGTTGGTCGGCAACGTCGGACAAGCTAACTACGCTGCGGCAAAAATGGGTATCGTCGGCCTGTCGAAGTCGCTAGCGATGGACATGGCCAGATTCAAGGTGCGTTCAAACTGCGTCTCGCCGTGGGCATGGACTTCGATGACGGCGAATATCCCAGCCGATACGCCCGAAAACATGGCCAGGATCGAGAAGCTCAAGAAGATGGAAAGCGCGAAGATTGCACCGCTTGCCGTGTACCTCGGAAGCGATCAGGCAGTTGACGTGTCGGGGCAGATATTCGGCGTGCGTGCAAATGAGATCTATCTCTTCAGTCAACCGCGCATCCTGCGCACCTTGCACAGAAGTGATGGATGGACGCCTGAGACCATCGCAGAACATGCGATCCCGGCGCTCGCGTCCAACTTCTATGAGAACGTGCCGTCGATGGCGATCACCCCATGGGATCCAATTTGAACTCGATCGATCACGCAACGACGTGCCTGGAGGAGGACGACATGAGCCGGATGGAAAAGTGCAGACTGGAGGCGGCCACCTGTTGGTTGAGCGAGGGTGGCCCATGAGCGCGGATCAACTGAAGCGCTTTCGGGGCAAAGTTGCCGTGGTGACCGGCGCCGCCCGTGGTCTTGGCAAACGGATTGCCGAGGCCTTCGTAAGCGAGGGCGGCAGTGTGGCGATATTGGGGCGCAACGTCGCTGCACTGGAAGCGGCTGCTGCAGAGTTGGGTGCGATGGCGGTGGCCGTTCCAACGGATATCTCTGACCCTTCGGCCGTACGTCGAACCTTTGATGCGATACAGCAGCGCTTCGGCGGCGTCGATTTTCTTGTCAACAACGCCGCGATAGGTCATTTGCAGACGATCGAAGAGGCAGACGATCAACTGCTCCAGCAAGAAGTCGGCGCAAATCTGCTCGGTCCCATCTATTGCATCCGCGCAGCCATTCCTTTGATGAAGGCACGGGGCGCAGGGGGCATTGTCAATGTCACGTCGGAGTCGGTGAATCGGCCCTACCCGTTTCTGACGGTGTACGCAGCCACCAAAAGCGCGGTGGAAACCCTGTCGGCAGGCCTGCGTAGGGAATTGCGAGGGCAGGGTATCCGGATCACTGTCCTGCGTTCGGGCCGGATGAGTGAAAGCGGGTTCAATCGGGATTGGCCTGAGGAGCGCCGGGCGCGCTATCGCGAGATCGTGAAGGCGGAAGGCTATCACGCGTCCTCGGGCGAGCCGATTTCACCGCAGATTACCGCGAGGGCGGTAATGGATGTGCTGGCTTTGCCGTGCGAGGCCAATATCGATCTGCTTGAGCTGCGGTCGTCAGGTTAAGCCGACCATACAAGCTGGGTCAGGGGTCCGTGCCGCGGATCTCAAACTTGAATGAGAATGGCGGGAGAATCAACATGCGTTTTGAGAACAAGATCGCGATCGTGACCGGCGCCGGACAAGGTATCGGTGAAGCCTACGCGCGCGCATTGGCGCGCGAGGGGGCCGCGGTCGTGGTGGCAGAGATTAGCGAGGAAAACGGTCAGCGCGTCGCGCAGGAAATCGTCGGCACGGGAGGCCGTGCGCTGTTCGTCAAGACCGACGTCTCATCGCCCGAGTCGGCTGCGAATCTGGCGGCATCCGTGGCCGAAGCGTTCGGCGGGGTCGACCTGTTGATCAACAATGCGGCGATCTTTGCGGGAATGCGGCGCGAAAGCCTGCTCGAAGTCGATTACGCGTATTACCAGCGGTTCATGGAGGTCAACATGAACGGCGCACTGATCGTTACGCGCGCGGTCTATAAGTTGATGGTGGAGCGCGGCGGCGGGGCGATCGTGAACCAGTCGTCGACTGCGGCGTACGAAGCAGGCAACTACTACAAGATTGCGAAGACCGGCCTGAATGCCATCACGATCGGCTTGGCGCGCGAACTGGGGCCGTTGAATATTCGCGTCAATGGTGTCGCACCGGGCCCGACGGACACCACCGCGACCCGCACCAGTGTCCCACCAGAGCGTCTTCAGGCACTGCTATCGACGTTGCCTTTGCGTCGGATCGGGACCACACAGGATATCGTAAACACCTGCCTTTTCCTGCTATCCGCCGATGCGGGCTGGGTCACCGGACAGACCTGGTGCGTGGACGGCGGCACCGTTCTCAAGATCTGAGATGGAACTTGATCTCAGCGGTCGGGTTGTGTTGATTGTCGGAGGCAGCAGCGGGATCGGCGCGGCCGCGGCACGGGTGCTTGGCCGGGAAGGAGCGAAGCTTGCACTGGTGGCGCGCCGTCCGCGCGAGCTTGAAGGGGTCCGCACGGAATTGACGGCAAACGGGGTGGAGGTTCTCTGCATTGCGGGTGATGCAGGGAGCGCCGGTTTCATGGACGATGCCGTGGCGCAGACGGTGTCGCGTTTCGGCGGTCTGCATCGTCTGGCCGTCGTCGCCGGTCCCATGGGCACGCGCGCGCTGCTGCACGAACTCGACGACAGCGACTGGGCGTCGTATTTCGAGCAAAGCCTGATGCTGGCCGTTCGCAGTTGCCGCGCAGCGCTTCCAGCATTGCTGGGAACACCCGATAGCGCTATTGTTCTCACGTCTGCCGTTTCGATCCGCGCGCAGAAATCGGGTCTCGTCGCCTACACGGCGATGAAAAGCGCCGTCGCCAGCGTGGCAAAAAATATCGCTCGCACTTATGGATCACGGGGTTTGCGCGCCAATTGCATCGCGCCAGGCGTAATCGACAGGGATGCGCAAACCAATCGGGCGCTGGCGGCTCGATATGGTGTGCCCGAGTGTAAGGCGCGTTATGAGCAGGTGCGCCGCGAGTCTGGCATGTCGGTTGCGCTCGAGCGGGCGGGGCGCCATGAAGAGTTTGCCGATCTCATTGCCTATCTGCTGTCTTCCCGGGCTTCGTACGTGACGGGCGCGACAGTCAATATCGACGGCGGCACCGATTTTTAGCCGGTGTTGCTCAATGCAGCGCATTTTCTTTTGCGAGGAATGAGATGAGCGCGTCCAATAGCCGGGTTGTCGTGATAACGGGAGGTGCGGGCCAGCTTGGTCGTGCGGTCGAGAGCGCTTTCGCGCAAACCGGAAGCCGACGGGTGGTGATCGACGTCGACGAAGCGGCGCTTCATGCGGCTTATCCGATCGAATCAGCTGATCGTCTGCTGACGTCGGCTGATCTGACGGATACCGAATCGGTCGAGAAGGCTATCGCTGTTGCCGTCAACAAGTTCGGCACGGTCGACGTCCTGTGCAACATAGCCGGTGGCTTTTACTATGGTGAACCGGTCCACCAGATGAAGATGGATGTCTGGCGCCGCATGATGGACCTGAATGCGGTGACCATGATCAACGCGGTTGGCGTCGTGGTGCCGTTGATGATATCCGGAGGAAAAGGCACCATCATCAACGTCGGCGCTGCTGCGCATACGCATGGTCAGGCTTGTATGAGCGCTTATGCTGCCGCCAAAGGTGCGGTGATGCGGTTGACAGAAAGTATGGCGGCGGAGTTGCGCAAGGAGGACATCGGTGTGTTTTGCGTGATGCCGGAGATCATGGATACGCCTGCAAACAGGACCAATATGCCTGCTGCCGATACGTCGTCCTGGACCCCTCCGTCCGCAATCGCTGAGGTGATGGTGTTGTTGAGCCAGGATGCGGCTATCATCATGACCGGTGGCCTGTTTCCCGTGAGTGGAAAGCCGCGTGTTTCGCGCGACGTGACATAGCACTTCAGTGACGTCGGCTTCGGTGCCACCGTTCATTCCCTTAGACGCGGGCAATCATTTGCGATGTGCGCATGCTCACAAAAAGCCTGCCGCCGACCATGAGCTCACTACGAATCGAGTCGTCTTCCCGATGCTAAACATCCGGCTCAAACAGCGGCAGCCAGACGTCTTCGCGTTTGTCGAAGAGCACCCGGACCGGCATGCCGATCTTTACCTCTCCAGGTGAGCATTTGACGATATTCGTTGTGAGCCGCAGATCCTTTTGTTCCGCGATCTCAACGATGGCGATCACATAAGACGCTTCGAGGCCGCGCTCCCATATTTGATGGTTGATCGTGTAGGACGCGACCGTCGCCTTTCCGGAGACGGCGCAGGGAGCGACTTCGCGCGATTTGCAGCGGGGGCAGATAGGAACAGGGGGATGAACATAGAATCCGCAGGCGCCGCAGCGGATGAAGTGCAGTTTGCCGGATTCGCCAGCCTGCCAGAAGAATGTGTTTTCGTCGGTCAGACGAGGCAAATGCCGCCGGGGAATCGACTCGATGTCCCCCTGGGAGTGGCCCGTAGACGCATCACTCATTGCGGCCTCCGCATGTGTCAAGCAAAGAGAGTGATTCGCGCAGACGCGTTGAGCACTCCAGAACGATCCGCTCGATCAGTTGGGCGCAGGTTGGAACATCGTCAATCAGGCCCATGACCATGCCCGCTGTCAGCACGCCGCCGTCGGAATCACCGGATATCCAGGCATCCCGGCCGCGGGTCCCGATGACGAGGTGTCGGATATCCTCGAATTTGCAGCCCCCTGGCTGCCGTTCCAAAGCGATCACCTCGTCCGACACGCTGTTCCTGAAGACGCGGGCCGTGTTGCCCAATGTCCGGAAGATCAGGTTGGTATCGTTTTCGGTTGCTGCGACCAATGCCCGCTTCAGATCGTCATGGATGGGCGCTTCCTGGGTGCATACGAAGCGCGTTCCCATGTTGATGCCCTCAGCGCCGAGCGCGAGGGCGGCTGCCATGCCGCGCCCGTCTCCGATGCCGCCCGACGCAACAACGGGAATCGTGAGTGCCCGGGTTGCAAGCGGGATGAGAATCAACCCAGGGACATCGTCCTCGCCAGGGTGTCCGGCGCATTCGAAGCCGTCGATAGAAATGATGTCCACGCCGGCCCGCTCGGCAGAAACCGCGTGGCGCACAGAGGTGCATTTGTGGACGATCGTCACCTTGTGACGTTTGAAGCGTTCGATAAACGCCTTGGGACTGCTCCCCGCTGTCTCGACAATCTTGACGCCTGCGTCGATGATCGCGTCGACGTACTCTTCATAGGGAGGCGCGGACGCGGTAGGCAGGATCGTCAGATTGACGCCGAATGGACGGTCTGTCATCGACCGGCACCGTTCGATTTCCCGTGCCAGATGAGCAGGCGTAGGCTGAGTCAGCGCTGTCAGCACGCCAAGGCCGCCGGCGTTGGACACTGCGGATGCAAGCTCTGCCTTTCCGATCCATTGCATCCCACCCTGGATGACAGGGTAGCGGATGCCCAGCATTTGCGTGACACGATTTTCTAACATGGTGCGTTCGATCGGCTTCGAGACAGTTGGTCAGGTATGGCCCGCGATAACGGGGTATATTCATTGGCCGGTAAAGCGAGGCGGACGCCGCTCCTTGAATGCGGATACCCCCTCCTTGTAGTCTTCCGTCAATCCGCATTTGCGCTGCAACTCCGATTCGATATCCAGTTGTTCGTCGAACGTGGCGCGCGCCGCATGGCGGATGGCAAGTTTTGCGTTCGCCAGGCCTTTCGTCGGGCCACGAGAAAGCTGCTCGACCAATGCTTCGCGCTCTGCCTCGAAGTGCTCGTCGTCGATTGCTTTCCATATCAAGCCCCATTCAGCTGCTGTTGCGGCGGACAGCGTGCCGCCCGTGAGCGTGAATCCCAGCGCTCGGGCCTGCCCGACAAGATGCGGCAGACTCCAGGTGCCGCCTGCATCGGGTACGAGGCCGATGCTGGAAAAAGCCTGGACAAACCGCGCGCTCGATCGCGCAATCACCACATCGCAAGCGAGCGCGAGGCTGACCCCAGCCCCCGCCGCCACACCGTTCACCGCGCAGACAACCGGTATCGGCAAGGCGACGAGCCGACGGATGAGCGGGTTGTAGTAAGTGCGGGTCGTTCGCCCGAGATCGAGCGGCCCCGCCTGGACGTCACGTTCCGCAAGATCCTGGCCGGCGCAGAACCCCTTGCCGGCGGCAGTCAGCAGCAGAACCCTTACCTCCGGGTCAGCCTCGACGCAGGTCAGTGCGTCGGCCACGTCTTTGTGCATCTGCGTGGTAAAGGCATTCAGCCGCTCCGGGCGGTTGAGCGTCAGGCGCGCGACGCCGGCACCACGTTCAAAGAGAATTGTCTGGTAAGTCATAAGGCTCGTCGTATCAACCAGCAAATGGTGCGTGCAGCATGCGTTCGCGCTGGAAGCGTGTGTCGCCCCACAGTTGGTCCATCACGTGTGCACGCTTGAGATAGAGATGGGCATCCGCTTCCGAGGTGAAGCCAACTGCGCCGTGCACCTGGATGTTCTGGGATGCGTTCTTCAGTGCGGCGTCGATCGAGACCAGCTTGCAGGCCGTGCCATGAAAGCCGGCGCCTGGGTCATGGTCGGATAGCGTCAATGACGCCACGGCTGCCTGGCACAGGGCCGACTCAGCACGGATCGCCATATCGGCGCACATATGCTTGATGGCCTGGAACGAACCGATTGGCTTGCCGAACTGCTCGCGAATCTTTGCGTACTCGACGGCCATGTCTCGGGTCGCTTCGGCGAGGCCAACTGCGAAGGCCCCGATCAACACGAGCGCGCGCGTGTAGATAGCGTCCTGCTCCATACTGACCCACGCAGCGGGACGAATGCTTTCCAGCTTGGCGCGCTCGAGCGACAGTGAGTGATCCATCGGGTGGACCTGCTCGATCGCCGTGAAATCACTCCGTCTGAGCAGTGCAGCACCCTGTTCATTGCAGCACAGTACCCACGGTGCATCGATGCTTTCGATCAGGTGAAACTCCCCGTGACAGTGCGGTCCGATGCCTGCACTGCCGCGCGGGTTTCCCAGCCCCACGCGCGCCTTGCCAGATAGCAGGTCGTGCAGCAGCGCGGCATCGCCCGCAGCTGCAGCGACGCGCGCGCCAAGCATCGAGCCAATGATGGCGGGAGACAGAAGGTGCCGCCCGAACTCGCGATAGACCACCATCTCTTCTGCGCTGCTCAAACCGATGCCTCCCGATTCTTCGGGAATGGCGATGCCAAGGAAGCCGAGTTCCGCCAGGCGTGGCAACAGCCGATGATCCTGGTTGCCGATTTGAGGCGCCGGGGGACGGAAGCGGGCGACCGGCGCTTCTTCGCACAGAAAGTGTTTCAGGGTGTCAACAATCTGGACTTGATCTTCAGAAAGCAGCAGATTCATGTGTGCCTCTCAAGTGTTAGCGGGGGAGGCCGAGAACGCGTTCGCCGATGATGTTGCGCTGGATCTGTGCGGTACCGGCTGCGATCGTGATCGAGAAGGAGCGAAGGTAGTAATAGACCCAGTCGTCGTCCTCGGGATTCTCCAGCGCGTAGGGGCCGAGAATGTCCAGCGCAAGCCGGCGCGCACGCTGCTGTGTTTCGCCAACCATCGCCCGCATCAATGAACTCTCGGAACCGCTGATGCCGGCCTGGGCGCGCGAGACGACCATATATGTCATGGCTCTTGCCGCTGCCATGTCTGCGCGCAACTGCGCGAGCCGCGCACCGATCTCGTCTTTCGATAGCGGACAGTCCGCTCCCAGACGCTGCTGCGCCTTCCCGATCATCTTCTCGAGCAGAAACGCGTAGCGGATCATGTCGCGGATCTGTGCCGTGCCGCGCTCGAAGCCCAGCGTTGACATCGCGACGTTCCATCCGTCGTTGACCGCGCCGACCACGTTTGCCAGCGGTATGCGCACGTCGTCATAAAAGCATTGGACGAAGTGCACCTGATTCGGCGAAGTCATGATCTCGATGGGGCGCAGCGTGATGCCAGGCGATTTCATGTCGCAGATCACCCAGCTGATGCCTTTATGCTTAGGCGCTTGCGGGTCCGTGCGAACCAGCAATTCCTGCCAGTCCGACAGATGCCCGTGGCTCGTCCAGATTTTTGAGCCGTTGACCACCAGATGGTCTCCGTCGATGCGCGCGCTAGTTTTCAGGCTTCCGAGATCCGATCCGGCGTTGGGTTCGGAGAAGCCCTGGCACCAGATGGTCTGGCCGCTGAGAATCTTTTGCAGATGCTCCTGCTTTTGCACTTCCGAGCCTCGGGCCATGATGGTGGGACCGGCATGGTTGAGTGCGACGAAGCACAGATGATTGTCCGGCGCATCTGCACGCGCGTATTCCTCATGCCAGATCAACTGCCGTGTGAGAGAGAGCCCGAGACCGCCGTATTCCTTTTGCCACGAAACACCCGCCCAACCGCCTTCATATTGTCTTTTCTGCCAGGCGAGGTCGAATTCGCGCATGGTCTGGCCGGCGTGAGGACGCCGTTCGATCGGGCTGTTGCTGTTCAGCCAGTCCCGGGCTTCCTCGCGGAAAACCCTGTCTTCACGGGAAAACTGCAAATCCATCTCGCTCCTCCGGTTCATTCGGCATTCGCATGCTCTTAATAAATGATATAGCATCAGCTATTGTTGGTCAACGTAGATGCATCAGTGACCGGAGATGATCCGAAAAATACAGTTGTTTAGTATTTTATAGGCGTTTTCCCTGGTGCTTAAAGAATCTGTAAAAATGACGACAAGTAAGTTATTATGAAGATGACGGCCTTGGGGCAAAGGCTCGAACAAGCCGTCGGTTGTCCCGTGATTCCTGCCTTATGGAGATGAAATGTCGTCGATGAGCACCAGGCACCTGGGTGAACGTATCCGCAGCGTGCTGCTCCTGAAGCCTGACGCAGTTGCAGTCGAAGCCGGCCACGCGGTTACGACCTGGGGAGACCTCGGTCACGCGGCAGAGGAAATAAAGCGTCTGCTGTTGCGCAACGGGGTGGGTCGCGATGCACCGGTTGGCTGGGTGGCCCGCAATCGGCCGGCAGCAGTGGCCTCCTTCGTCAGTTTGCTAATCGGAGGCTGGATGGTGGTTCCGCTGCGGCCAAGGCAGGCGTCGTCGACCTTCGCGGCGGAACTGGCTGCCCAGCGGTTATGCGCTGTCCTCGCGGACGATGAAGATTGGGCAGAAGAAGGCGTAGTGGCGGCCGCGGCGCAAGCCGGTACGCTGGGCATTATCGTCAGCGGCGCTTCGCCGGTGCGCACGAGCGTGCACCCACAGCTTTCAATGGTCGGTGCTGGTCCACATCGGCAACCCATGCCGGGATACATCCTGGAAAGGCTCACCAGTGGCACGACGGGGGCGCCCAAGCGGATTCCAGTGCAGGAAGACGTGCTGATCCCGTCGCTTCAATCCGCTGAACAGCGGGGCAAGGGCGAAGCCGAAGGCGAATTGAGCTTGAAGCGCTCCCCAGCAATTCTGCTCAAGCCGTTTAGCCATGCGGGTGGACTGTTCGGACTGCTACTCGCGCTGTATCAGGCGCGCCCGATGGTGCTGCTCGAGAAATTCGTGCCGGACGAATGGGCGCGAGCCGTCGAGCGTTATCAGATCAAATCCGCGAGTCTGGTGCCGGCGATGATCCAGATGATTCTGGAAGCCAACATCGAACCGCAGTGGCTGAAGAGCCTGAAGGCGATTCGGGCGGGAACCGCGCCGCTCGATCCGCAGGTCCAGCTCGATTTCGAGCAACGCTATGGCGTCCCCATCCTGGTCGATTACGGCGCGGCCGAGTTCATCGGTGGCGTGGCCGGCTGGACGCTCGACGACCATCGGCAGTACGCATCCGTCAAGCGTCGCAGTGTTGGGCGCGCGCGCAGTGATGTCTTGCTGAAAGTCGCCGCGCAAGATGACCCGGAGACCGCTCTGTCCGCAGGCCAGATCGGCGTGCTGAGCGTGAAGTGCGATCGATTCGGGCCCGACTGGATCCGTACCAATGATCTTGCGTCGATCGACGAAGACGGATTTCTGTTCCTGCACGGACGTGCGGATGATGCGATCAACCGTGGTGGTTTCAAGATTCTCCCGGAAGAAGTGGCTGCAGTGCTGCGACGATATCCGGGCGTACGTGACGCTGCGGTCATTGGCAAGGCGGATCGCCGTCTCGGCCAGGTTCCGGTCGCGGCGATAGAAATGGCCCCCGGCGCCGTCGAACCCACTGCAGATGAGCTGATCGCCTTCGCGCGCCAGGCACTCACCCCTTACATGATTCCCACAGAGTTCCGGATCGTCGAGGCGCTTCCGCGTACGGCTTCGATGAAGGTGAGCCGGCCGGAGCTGAAAGCGTTGTTGGGTCTCTAGCGTTTTGGACAGGAAGATGGAAAGCACGATCGTCAAAGATTACACAACCATTCTGGTCGATGTCGCCGACGGCATCGCGACCGTCACGTTGAACCGGCCCGACAAGCTCAATTGCTTTAACCGGGACATGGTCGCCGAATTCCGTGAGCTGTGGCGTCGGCTACGCACCGATCCGGACGTGCGCGTCGTGGTCTTGCGTGCCGCTCCCGGGCGCGCGTTCTGTTCCGGGGTCGACGTCAAGGAGGGGTGGCGGGCGCCCGGCCAGGAGGACATGCCGTTCGATCAGGACGATCCGGGCGAGTGGCTCGGACCGAAGAGCAATAAGGTGTGGAAACCCCTGATTGTGGCCGTGCATGGCATCGCCGCAGGCGGGGCGTTCTATTGGCTCAATGAAGCCGACATCGTGATCTGCTCCGAGGATGCAACGTTCTTCGATCCGCATCTGAAGTTCGGCAAGATTTCCGCAGTCGAGCCAATCGGGGCGATGGGACGCATCCCGTACCAGGAAATCATGCGAATGGTGCTGCTCGCCGATGCCGAGCGGATCAGTGCGAGTACCGCGTTACGGATAAGCCTCGTCACCGAGGTGACGGTGAACGAACGGTTATGGGCGCGTGCTCACGAACTCGCCGCCATGATCGCACGGCGTCATCCCGTGGCAGTACAAGGGTCCGTGCGGGCGGTTTGGGAGGCGCAAAGTTTGCCAAGGGCGCAGGCAGTGAGCAATGCGTTGAAGTACATACAGATTGGCAAACCCATCGCCACAGATTTGAACCTGGCGAGTACCAGAGCGGAGGCGGGATGGACACTGCGATGAAGTGGGGCGTTGCCTTTGCGCCAACGGAGAGCGGGTCCACAGTAATCCGTCTTCAGGTGCAGTTGAGCCCTTACGTGCGTGAGTTCACGCTCAATCGACAAGGAATCGGGTCATGACCTCTGTATCCGACACGATGTGGGACGTCGCTGAAGATTCCATTCAGCGGGGGGAGCGTGGCGAACTCACGAAAGTCCGTGATGGGCGTGTTCTCATCCTCACGCTGAACCGTCCTGAAAGCCTGAATGCGCTGACGCCGTATCTGCATCAGCAACTCCTGGAGGCGTTGCGCGAGGCGGCGAGCGACAAGGAGGTGGGTGCGATCGTTCTATGTGGCGCCGGACGTGCATTCTGTTCGGGTGGCGACATGCGCCGCCCTGAAGCTTCTAAAGCGCCCGATGCGGGTGCGCGGCCTAGCATGGAGGATCGCGCCGACAGCCTTCTTCATCACGGCGAGACGGCGCGGTTGCTGCACACCATGCCAAAGCCGACCATAGCAATGATCAATGGGGTAGCGGCCGGCGCTGGCCTCGCGCTGGCACTGGCTTGCGATATGCGGTTCGCCGCGCGCGGCGTGTCGCTTACGACCTCATATGTCCGCGTTGCCATGTCAGGCGATCTCGGCGTGAGCTATTTCCTCACGCAATTGGTGGGCTCCGCAAAAGCTCGGGAGCTGATGTTCATCGGCGACAAGATCTCAGCGGAGGAAGCGCTTCGCATCGGACTGGTCACGCGAGTGGAAGATGCTCCCGGACTTCGCCAGGCGACGTTGCACATGGCAGCCCGACTGGCGGACGGTCCGGCGATCGCGCTGCGCTATATCAAGCAGAACATCGTGCGGGCGGAAGTGGCTTCGCTGGATGAGGTGATGGAATGTGAGGCGTTTCATATGGCGCGCTGCAGTCGCACGCAGGACGTTAAGGAGGCTGCGCTCGCATTCCGCGAGAAACGCATGCCTCGCTTTACTGGAACCTGACCGTTACGCATTTGCCTCGCGGCGACAGGGTAACAGCGAATCGTGTGCCTTAGGGAACAGGTTGTTGGGTGGTCCGCGAATGTTGGATCATCGTTATGGAGACAATAGATGGAAGCGAAAGAGCTGGAAAGCGCTACAGCCGCAACGGCCTCCGAGGAAAGCTCGGGAGCGATCACGCTGGCGGATATCGAACGGGCGAAAGCCCAGATCGGGATTCCCAAATTTGCCTACAACAAGCCGTACA